>Ga0315273_10005395_pt1 | contig 15793 bp, 8 predicted proteins | sample YL17G02_0_MG_FD_205753 | JGI IMG/M metagenome (GOLD analysis project Ga0315273, IMG submission 205753) | Sediment microbial communities from Yellowstone Lake, YNP, Wyoming, USA - YL17G02_0 | ecosystem: Environmental > Aquatic > Freshwater > Lake > Sediment | place: USA: Wyoming | collected...
TGCGAGCTCCGGCAGCCGGCCGGGATTCGGGAGCGAGCGGCAGTCGAAGACGAAGCCGCCACCGTGCCCCGTCTCGTCGGCGGGCCAGCCATCGCGGTAGCTGAAGCTCGCGACGTGCACGTTGAGCCCGCGGGGTGACTCCACCGGGCCCGGGTGGCCGGCCCACTCCGCGACGATGTGCCGCAGCACGCCTTCGAGCTCGGGCAGCGCGACCGGCAGCCCGGCCTCGAGCAGGCCCGCGAGGTTGCGCGCCGCGTGGGGGACGCTCTCGAGGAAGCGCTGCTTGCGCTCGAAGAATCCGCGGTAGCCGTACGCTCCCATCGCCTGCAGGATGCGGATGAGCACATGGCCCGGGTAGGTCTCGAGGAACCGCCCGCCGTCCGCGCGCGGGTGCTTGGAAAAGGCGTCCAGGTAGCGCCCGAGCAGGTGGGCGCGCAGGCTCCCGGGCAGGTCGGCCTTGGCGTCGTAGAGCAGCGACGCGACGTCGTACTGCGCCGCGCCCCGCCGGCCACCCTGGTAGTCCACGAACCAGGGCCGGCCGTCGCGCAGCAGGATGTTGCGTGACTGGAAGTCGCGGTAGAGGAAGTAGCCGGTGTCCGCCGTGAGCAGGTGGGCGATGAGCCGGTGGAAGTCGTTCTCCAGCTGCTGCTCGCCGAACGGGACGTGCGCGAGCTTGAGGAAGTGGTACTTGAAGTAGTTCAGGTCCCACAGCATGGACTGCTCGTCGAAGGCCGCGCGCGGGTAGGCGACGCGGAAGTCGATCACGCGCGCGCCCTCGACCTGGAAGCGTGGCAGCAAGTCGACCACGCGCTCGTAGGCCCCGACGATGTCCTCGGGGAAACGGTCGCCCGTGCCCGTCCGGGCGGAAGAGACGGCCTTGAAGAGGGTGGTGTCGCCGAGGTCCTCCGCGAGCCAGATGCCGAGCGCGGCGTCGGCCGCGTAGATCTCGGGGACCGGCAGGCCGATGGCGTGGAACGAGCGCGAGAACGAGAGGAAGGCGCGGTTCTCGTCGGGCTCGGGGCCCCAGGCGCCGATCACGGTCGCCGGGGTGTCGCCGGTCAGCCGGTAGTAGTGGCGCTGCGATCCGTCCGCCGCCAGGCGCGAGACGGTGGCCGGGGCCCTGCCGAAGGTCCCGGTGAAGAGCGCGACGATCGCATCCCGCATGGCGGCAGCATACCCGAGAGCGGGGCCGCGGCGTAGCCGGAGCGGGAGCGCCACGCCGGCCGCCAGCCTACCCCAGCAGCGCGAGCGCCTCCTGCAGCGGCCCGGCGGCCCCGCGGCCGCCCCCCTCCAGCCGTACCGCCTCGACCTGGTGGCGGAACCAGGTGCGCTGGCGCTTGGCGAGCTGGCGCGTGCGCAGGTTCGTGCGCTCCTCGGCCTCGGCGCGGGTGAGCCGCCCGGCGAGCAACTCGAGCGCCTCGTCGTAGCCCACCGCCCGGAGCGCCCGGAGCGCCGGCTCGCCCCCCGCCCCGACCAGCGCGCGGGTCTCCTCGACGAGCCCGGTCTCGAACATCCAGCGCGTGCGGCGGGCGATGCGCTCGTCGAGCTGGTGCAGCGTCAGCGTCAGCTCGAAGACGCGCCACTCCCCCGCCACCGCCGGCTCGCCCTGGCGCCCGTGCCACCAGGAGAGCGGGCGCCCGCTGGCTTCGTGGACTTCGAGCGCGCGGGTGATGCGCTGCCGGTCGCGGGGCGAGAGCCGGGCCGCGGTGGCCGGATCCACGAGGACGAGCCGGGCGTGCAGGGCCTCGGGGCCGTCGCGCTCGAGCTCGGCCTGCAGACGTGCCCGCACCTGCGGGTCGTGCGGCGGCTCGCCCGAGAGGCCGTGCTGGGCGGCGCGCAGCCAGAGCCCCGACCCGCCGACCAGCACGGGCGTGCGGCCGCGCGAGTGGATGTCGCGGCACGCGATGACGGCGGCGCTCGCATACCAGCCCGCGCTCGGCCGGTCTCCCAGGCTCAGCGCGTCAAACAGATGGTGCGGCCGCGCCGCGCGGTCGGCGGGCGCGGGCTTGCCCGTGCCGACCTCCAGCTCGCGGAAGACCTGGCGGGAGTCGGCGCAGACCACCTCGCCGCCGAGTGATGCGGCCAGCGCCTCGCCGAGGTCGGTCTTGCCCGTGGCGGTCGCCCCCACCACGGCGACGATGCGGGGCGCGTCCACCGCCCTAGGCCCGGCCGAAGCGCCGGTGCAGCTCGTCGAGGTCGAGACGCACGAAGGTCACGCGCCCGTGCGGGTCGCCGTGCGGCCGCGAGGTGGCGAAGAGCCGGTCCACGAGCGAGCGCATCTCCTCCTGGCCCAGCGGGTCGCCCGAGCGGGTCGCGGCATGGCAGGCCCAGGAGGCGGCAAGCCGGTGCGAGAGGTCCTCGTCGGGCGCGCGCCCGGTGCTCTCGCTCATGCCGTCGAGCACGTCCTGAAGGAGCTGCCCGGGACGCTCGTGGCGCAGCCCCGAGGGCACGCCCTGGATCACGACCGTCGGTGGCCCGAGCAGGGAGAGGTCCCAGCCCAACTGCTTGAGGTACGGGCCCAGCTCGAGCAGCAGCTCGAACTGGTCGTTCGTGAGATCCACGAGCGTGGGGAACAGCAGCTGCTGCGCGGCCCCGTGCTCGCCCTGCAGGCGCGCCAGCGCCTCCTCGTAGAGGATGCGCTCGTGCGCGGCGTGCTGGTCGATGATCACGAGCCCGCCCCGCACCGGCGCCAGCACGTAGGTGCGGTGAAGCTGCCAGAGTTGGGGCTCGGCCCCGGCGGCGGGCGCGATCGCCGCAGCCGGTGGCGGGCTGCCCCCCGGCGTGGCGTCCGGCACCCCGAAGCCCAGGTACGTCTGCTCCGGCGGTCCTTCGCGCACGCGCTCGGCCCAGGCCGGATACGCCTCGGTCTCCCGCGCGCCACCTGCCACGACCGTGAAGGGTGGCGCGATCTGCGAGAGCGGGCGCGCACAGGCCGCGCTCACGAGCGAGAAGACGCGGTCCTCGTCCGCGAAGCGCACCTCGCGCTTGGTCGGGTGCACGTTCACGTCGAGGCGCGCGGGCGGGACCGTGAGCCAGAGGGTGGCCGCCGGGAAGCGTCCCGGCGGGAGCAGGTTGCCGTAGGCCTGGCGGAGCGCCGCGCCCAGCATCGGGCTCTGGATCCAGCGTCCGTTCACGACGTAGATCTGCCCTTCGCGCGTGGCGCGCGCATGCTCGGGGAGCCCCAGCAGCGCCTCGACCTTCAGGCCGTCGCGCTCGGACTCCACCTCGAGCAGTTGGGTGGCATGGCGCGCTCCCCAGAGCCCGGAGGCGCGGTCGCGCCGGGCCGTGAGGCCCGCCCCCGGCACGGCGGGCCACTGCAACCGCTCCTTGCCGTCCACGACCAGCCGGAAACCCACCTGCGGGAAGGCCAGCGCGTAGGCCTCGAGCAGCCGCAGCGCCGCGCGCAGCTCACCGGTGGGCGAGGTGAGGAACTTGCGCCGCGCCGGCGTGTTGAAGAACAGGTCCGCGACCTCGACCGTGGTGCCCGGCGCGCGGGCGGCCGTGCCGCGATTCGTCGGGGCGCCTCCCTCGAGCGCGACGAAGGCAGCGGCGTCCGCTGCCGCCGGTCGGCTGGTCAGCCTGAGCCGGCTGACCGCCGCGATGCTCGGCAGCGCCTCGCCGCGGAATCCCAGCGAAACCAGCCGGTCGAGGTCCTCGAGGCTCGCGAGCTTGCTCGTCGCGTGGCGCTCCAGCGCCAGGTCCAACTCATCCGCGCGGATGCCGGCGCCGTCGTCGGCCACCGTGAAGAGGTGGTCGAGCGCCCGCTCCACGCGCACCTCGACTGAGCGCGCCCCGGAGTCGAGCGCGTTCTCCAGTACCTCCTTGAGGGCCGAGAGCGGCCGCTCGATGACCTCCCCCGCCGCGATGCGCGAGGCGGTCTCGGGCGGCAACCGTCGGATGGAGCCTTCCATCGGGCCTCCGCGTTTGCGCACGGAGCAATACCCGACGCCGGGAAGCCGGGTCAAGAAAGAGGTGTGGATAACTACGGGGGACGACGGCTCGGAGGGTGGACCGGGGGAGCGCGGACGCAGACTGCCGCCGCCCACGACCGCGCAGTGGGGCGGGGCCGTCTACGCGGGGGCTACAGCGACAGCCAGCGGCTGGCGGTCGTCAGGAAGCGATCAGCCTCGGCAGGCCCTGAGATCTCGGTGCGGCTCTCGACGAACCCGGGTGACGGTGCGGGGCCCCCGCTCTCCTGCCATACCGTCTCCCAAAGCGCGGTGATCCGCCGCCGCACCGGTTCGAAGGCCTGGAGGGAGCAGGTCGTCAGCAGCAGCACGATGCGCGGTTCCGGGCGGCACAACCGGTCCGTGTCGCGGAGCTGGGAGGGCAGTCGCTCGCACAGCGTCGAGAGCGCCTCCGGCCGGTTCGCGAGCTCGAAGCGGTGCACCGCGAACGGCAGCCCGTCGCGCTGGTTCCGCTCGACCGCGAGCGAGATCGCGCTGCGGAATCCCTCGATGTCGAGCCACCCGTGCCGGTCGTCCGGCACGAGCGGGAATGCCGGGGACGCCTGTTCGCGGTCGCGGCGGTCCCAGGCCTCGCGCAGCCCCTCGACGGTCTGCTGCCAGGTCGCCCAGCCCGAGGCCGGGTCGATGGCGGCTGCCGCGATCACGCCGCGGCTGCGGGTCGTGCGGAAGGGCCATGCGCCCCACGCCTTGCCCTCCTGCGGACCCGTGAGCCGGCTGATCACCTGGGGCGTGTTCTGGCTCAGGGCGAGATCGATCAGTCCCGAGAGCAGAGGGTCCTCGGCGCCCACGCGCGCCAGCAACTCGACGTCCCCCGAGCGGCCGGCGCGCAGCTCGGCGACCTGCGCCCCCGTGCCGCTGGCCAGGTCCGCGAGCGCCCGTTCGAGTCCCTGCCGATCCTCGAGCGAGGGGAACTCCGCGAGGCTCGGCACGCGCAGCTCGGAGCGTCCGGTGTGCGCCACGGGCTGGGGCGCGGTGGGCGCGCCCTCACCGACGTCCGGCAGCGCCTGCTGGATCAGGGCGTCGAAGTCCGCTCCTCCGAGCGCGCTCTCGAGCGCGACCGCATGCAGCGCGAGCGGAGCCTCGACCGCCGGCGTGTGGGCGTGCGTCAGATCGGCCCCACGCAACAGGCTCTCGGGCGACACGCAGGGGGTGCCCAGCGCGAGGAGCAACCCCTCGACCTGGGTGCGCCGCGGGCTCCGCTCGCTCACCACGGCGAGGTCGAAGATCTCGCGCGTCAGGTCGGCAAGGTCGGTGGTGCGGGGCAGCTCGCAGAGTTCCGCCATCTTCAGGCCCGCACCGTCGCTCTTCTGCCCCGCCACCAGGCGCACCGAGAGCCCGGGCCGCGCAAGCAGCTCAGGCAGGAAGTCGGCGTCCCGCCAGTCGAAGTCGACCAGCACCACCCGCTTCGGGGGGGCGTCGGGGGATGTCGTCGCGGAGAGGGTCATGGGAAGCTCCTGGCCCGGGGCCAACGCGGCGAATGCAGGGACCATACCATGTGTCAACGGCCCCGAGGCCACGGTCCGGCCGCGCGTTCCGCCGCGGCAGCGCGAACCCCGCCGGGCATCGCGCACGATGCGGGACCGGCGGGGTTGCGGATTCGGAGTCCGGGTGGCCGCGCTCGAGGGCGGCCGCGCCCGGGTGAACGGGGTCCCACCGGGAGCGGGCGCCGTCCCGCGGGGCCGCGGCACCCGCTCCGGAAGTCAGCGGGCGGGCGGGGGGGGCAGTGCCACGTCGCGAAGCGTGCGGTCCAGGATACGCACCGGGTATCGGCTCTTCAGTTCCTCGAAATAGGCCACGAGCGCGCGCTCCGTCTCCACCCGGCGTTCGTTCTCCACGCGGGTGGTGAGGGCGTTCGGGTCCGGCGGGCGGATCTCGCTCGGCCGCAGGCGGACGATCCCGGCCGGCAGCGTGATCCAATCGCTGAGGGCTCCGGGCGAAAGCCCGTCGGTCCCCGTGAGCCCGAACAACAACGTGTCCACCACTCCAACTATGCCGATCCCGGGGATGCGCTGGCCGGGGATGACGTCCTCGGCGTGCTGGATGCCACCCCAGACCACCCCCACGCTGTCGAAGGACCAGCCGGCCTGCATCAGCGAATCCAACTCGGCGCGCTTGGCTTCAAGGGCGCGCAGACCCGCCTCACTCCGGTACGCCTCGAGGGCCTGGTCGCGGGCCTTCTCCCAGGTCGGCGGGGCGGGCGCGGAGATGCTGTCCACCCAGGTCACCGCGTAGCCCATCCCGCCGAACTTGGGGCGCAGCGGGAGGAGCTGCCCGGGCTTGAGCGTTTCGAGCCGCTGGTAGTACAGATGGAGGTCCTGCGGGTACTTGTCCCGCTCCCCGCTGGAGTGCTTGTAGGAGATGGTCGGGAGCCCCAATCGCTTGACCGCGTCCCGCGCTTGGCCGGCATTCCTCAGGACGCGCAGCAGGCTGTCGGCGCGCTGCATCGCCACGGAGTCGGCCTTCTCCCGGGCAGCCGTCTCCGCGACGTCGGCGTAGATCTGCGCCAGGGGCTGGGCGACCATGGGCACGTACTCCCGCGCCTTGATGAGGTGGTAGCCCACCGGACTCCGGACCGGCTCGGAGCTCAGGTCGCCGGGACGCATCAAGAACGCGGCGCGCTCCAATTCGGGGAGCATGGTGCCGCGGCCGAACTGGCCGAGGTCGCCGCCGTTCTCCTTCGTGGCGGGGTCATCGGTCACCCGGGCCGCCACGTCCGCGAAGTCCTCGCCTTCGTTTAGGCCCACGAGCAGGCTGTCGGCCCGGGCCTTCGCTTCGCGGTCGGCCTCCGGGGTGGCATCGCGCGGGCTGATCAGGATGTGGCTCGCACGCACCAGTTCAGGCGCCGAGAACTTGTCCATGTGGTCGCGGTGGTAGCGCTCCACCTCCGCTCGTGTGAGGTGGATGGTGAGTACGTTGGGGATGAACGCGAAGCCGCGCGTGTAGTGGATGACCGGGCCCATGAGGAACCGCTGCGGCGACGCGTCGAAGAGCCGGCGGGCCCCTTCCTCGTCCTCCTGGAGCCGGCGGGCGGTGCGGCGGCTGGCGAGTTCCTGCCGAGCCTGCTCGAAGGACGGCAGGTACCCCGGCACTTCCTGGTAGATGTCGAAGGCGACCCAGCCGCGCGCCGAACGGGCAACGCCTGGCCCGAGTGCGCCCTCGCGCTGCGCCAGCGAATCGCCCAGCAACCGCCCCACGGCTCCGCTGTCGGCCGGCAGGCCGGGGACGAGCGGGCCGACGTCACGCAGGCGCAGCTGCCGCTCCACCGCGGCATCCCGGCGTCCGCGGGCCCAGGTGTCGGCTAGCTGCCCCGCGACGCCGCGTGACAGCTGGAGCCGGCGTTCGCTCTGCAACCGCGCCTCCACGTCCCCCCGCACCTCGTCGAGGCTCTTCGCGACGACGCCACCCGTCCGGCTGCTGAAGGAGGAATAGTCGGCGAGATGGCCGCGGTAGTAGCGGTCGATCTCCGCTGCGCCGGGCCGCCCGGGAGCGAGGCCGGCCGTATCGGCGACGGCGTAGCGCAGGAGGTATGCCGTCGCTTTCAGGCTGTCCTGCAGCCCGTCGTAGAGCGCCCGGAGTTCGCGCTCCTCCTGCGTCGCGCGCCGCTCGGAGCGCAGCCGCGAGCGGATCTCGCGAGCGACGTCTTGCAGGGGGAGCGTGTGGGCGGGCTGGTTCTCGTCCACGCGCACCACGAGCCAGCCCTTCTGCGCGGGTACCGGCTGGGGCAGGACGGTGCCGGGCGAGGCGGCGAAGAGGGCCGCATCCGTCGCGGGGCCGCCCTGCCAGTACCCGGGGAAGTTGCCGGGCACGACGACCTGGTTCGGGTGGGGGCCGCCAAGGGCCTGAGCGGCCTCCTCGAGTGTCCGGCCGGCCGCCACCGCGGCGAGGATGCTGTCGGCGCGCTGCTTCATGAGGGAGTTCCACGCCGCGACCGCCGAGGGGCTCGTGGCCAGAGTGTCGGAGAGCGCCGGCTGGTCCACGAACACGGCGGAGAAGCTCGCGCGCGCCGGCCGCTGGTGATCGGCGCGATGCGCGCGGTAGTGATCGACCACGTCGCTCTCGCGCGGCTCGACATCGGGGACGTCGAACTCGGGACGGCGCAGGGCGAGATAGCCGATGGAAGCGCGTGTGAGCGCACGGGTGGCCCGGGCGCGCAGCACGACCTCACTGGGGCCCCTCTCGCGCTGCATCCGGATCAGGAGATTCCGGCCCCCGAGATTCGCACGCACAGCCTGCAGCGTGGTGGCCAGGGCGGCCGGGTTCTGGAGGCGGGCCTGCTCGTAACGCGCAGAGTCGAACCGTCCATTGACCTGGAAGAAGGGATCCTTCCTGAGCTGGGCTTCGGCCTCCTGCTCGCTGGCCAGGAACCCGCGCCGCTGCGCCTCCAGGATGAGCAGGTCCCGGCGGATGAGGCTCTCGAGGAGTTGCCGGCGCATGAGAGGCCTGATCTCGGGCGGCAGGTCGCTGCCCGTGCGGCCCTTGTAGTCCAGGACCGCCTGCTGCGCGCGCTGCTCGAGCTCGGCCTGCGGGATGCGCAGGGCGCCGACGGTCGCTACCGCGGGAGGTGGAGCCGGCGCCCGCGGCGTCTGCGCCGCAGCCGGTGCCCGCGGCGCGTCCTGCGCGCCCGCGACCCACGCGGCCATCGCCGACATCGCCACCGCCGCCGCCACGGTCCGCCACCTGAACTCGCTCATCCGAAACACTCCCTTCCATGGCCGCCGCCTTGACGCTCCCGTGCGCCCTTCACTAGCGTGCGGGCCTGTGATGTGGACCCTCGATCGCTCTGCAGCCGTGCCCGCCTGGCGTCCCGCCCCGGTGGACCCGGCCTGCCTGCTCGCCTTCTCGACCCGTCAGGGCGGGGTGAGCGAACCGCCCTGGGACACCCTCGACCTCGGGCTCTCCTGCGGCGACCGCCCCGAGTCCGTGCTCGAGAACCGCCGTCGCCTGCTCGAGAGCCAGGGACTCGATCCCACGGACCTCGTTACCGCTGGCCAGGTCCACGGGAACACCGTTCGCTCCGTCACGCGTCCCGGGCACGAGCCCGGATGCGATGCCCTGCTTACCCTCACGTCCGGCATCACGCTTGCCGTCGCGACCGCCGACTGCATGAGCCTCCTGTACCGCGTCCCGGGCGCCGTCGCCGCCGCGCATGCCGGCTGGCGTGGCGCGGCCGCCGGCCTCCCCGCCACCACCCTGCACGCTCTCTGCGCTGCCGCTGGCGTGCCGGCACGCGCGGCGCATGTGGCCCTCGGGCCCTGCATCCGCGCCTGCTGCTACGAAATCGGCCCAGACGTCGCACGGCGCTTCCCGGCCGCGGCCGTGCGGACCGTGGACGGCCGTCTGCATCTCGATCTGCCCGGGGCGGTTCGCGTCCAGCTGCTCGAAGCGGGGCTCCCGCCGGAAGCCTTCGAGGACACCGGCGCCTGCACGGCATGCGAGCGCGACTGGTACTTCTCCCACCGCCGCGACGCGGGCCACACCGGGCGCCTCTGGGGCTTCGCCGCCCTGCGCGCCGGACATCAGCCGCCACAGGCACGCAGGCACGGCCAAGGATTATAGCAGGGTTCCCGGGGCTTGCCTCCTGATCAGCCCAACTCGAGCGGGTTGAAACCCAGGTCCGGGCGGCGCGTCCGCTTGAACACCCCCGGGTCCGTCACCACCTGGACCTCGCAGGTCACCGTGGCGACGCCGCGGAACAAGTGTCCGGTCCACGCGGCAAGGTCCTCCCCCGCGATCAGCACATGGCAGTGCGGGAAGGGCTCCCCGTCCAACTCGCTGAAGTTGCCCGTGAGCGAACCGATCTCGTGCTCCCCGGTGAACACCCGGCGCACGTACTGCTTCGTCGAACGGATGAAGAAGCCCAGCTCACACTCGCCCACTGCGCCCAGCCCCGAGATGAGCCCCGCGCGCACGTTCTCGCGCCGGGCGAACCCGGCGAGCGAGGCGATGATCTCCTCGCCGGTCTCGATCTTGACGGCATACCCATAGCGGGTGCGCTGGATCTGCATGCTCATGTCTCCTCTCCCCGCCCCGGGCCCCGCAGCGGGCCCCGGCGGGCCTAGCGGATCGGGGTCGCGGAGCCCGCCGGGACCGGGACCGTGGCGCGCACGGCCCGCACGGCGGAATTGCCCGAGAGATCCACGACCCGCACGCTGATGCTGTGCTCACCGGCGTCCACGTCGGCCAGCCGGACCCGGAAGGAGTGCGCCCTCTGGTCCGTGAAGCCCCCGTCCGGCGTCACCGCACGCCAGTGGCCGTCGTCGAGCGAGACCTCGACGCGCTGGAGCGCGCTGGCCGCGTCCTCGGCCTTTCCGGTCACGAGCAGGGCGCCGGCCTCGCTGCGCGCCTCGAGCGCGGTCACGAGCGGTGGCGTGTTGTCCACGGTGAAGGGCTGGCTCAGGGCCTCGGTGCGCAGCTCCTCGCCCACGGCGTTCCCGCCCCCATCGCTGGCGGTCACCCGCAGGCGGTAGCGTCCATCGGGCAGCGCGCTCATGTCCCAGGTGTGGGTTGCCTGCTCGAGATCCTGCGCGACCAGCGTCCATGGGCCGGTGGGTTCGGGCCGCACCTCGAGCCGGAAGAGCAGCGGGTCACCGTTGGGGTCGGTCGCGCGCCACTGCACGGTCCGCAGCCCGCGGGCCCACATCGGCAGGTCGCGCAGCTGGCGCGGCGTGGTGGCGGGCGGGGGACTGTACTCGACGCGCTGCCCGCCGGGCAGGCTCTGGGTCACGGCCTCCAGGCGGGGCTGAAGCTCGCCCTCCCGGAACCCCTGGCCCTGCGGGGAGACCAGCACGTCCTCGACCCGCGGCGCCTGGTTCTGCTCGCGCCAGGCCGTCTCGACCGACTCGATCCTGGGGCTCCCGCCCTCGAACGCGACCCGCCATTGCAGGTAGCGGGCGGGCAGGGAGCGGATCGCGCCGCCGCGCTCAGCGTCGCTCACCGGGGCCCAGGGGCCCCAGGTCGTGTCGGGCTCGTCCGAGTTGCCGCTGCGGGTGCTGAGCGAGACGCGGCCGCCGGCTGCCTCGCCGCGCCACTGGAGCAGGCCGAAGCGCGCGATGCGGCGCGCGTCGAGCGCCATGGAGAGCAACTCGCCCCGGGGAGCGCGATCCGGACCCAGTTGCCAGAGCGCGGCCGGGTTGGAGGTCGCGGCGTAGAGCCGCCCGCCCGGCCCGGTGGCCAGAGCCGTGACCTGGCCCTCGGGACTGGCGAGCCACTGGGACGCACCCCCGCCGCGCTCGACCAGGTAGACGGCCGCACGGCTCCCCGTGGCCGCGATGAGCCCGCGCCACTCCCCCGCAGCGTCGCCCGTCCCGGCGAGAGCGAAGACGAGCGGCTGCGGCGAGACCCACCAGGCGATCGCCGAGGAGTCGGGGACGATGCGATAGATCGTCGCCCGTCCGCCCACGGGCGCGCTCTCCACCGGGCTGGGCTCCTTGCCCTTGTCGTCCTCGGTCGTGGCCGGGGTGCTCAGCGCCGCCGCGTAGAGCGCGCCATCCGGCCCGAAGGCGAGTGCGCGCACCTCGTCCTCGCTCGCGTCGAAGACCGTGCGCAGCGAGCCGTCCGCGAGCGCGTGATAGACCCGTCCCTTCGAGTCACCGCCGGCGAACGCGCCACCGTGCCCATCGGCCAGGATCGAGACCAGGTTGCTCTCGTCGGTATCGGCGACGATGCGGACCTTGCCGCCCTCGATGCGCAGCAGCCGGCCCTTCGAGCCGGTCGCGGCGTACCAGGCGGCGCCGCCCGCGCGCACGAGCCCCCAGACATAGCGCTCGCCCGTGCGCGCCAGCAGCGTCGTGTCGCCGCGCGCGGAGACCCGGTAGACGAGCCCTTCGGGCCCGGTGCCGGCCACCACCCCGTCGCCGTCCGCCGCCAGCGAGAGCACCTGCCCCGCGGCCAGCCGGGCCCACGGCCGCACGGCCCCAGCGGGGCTCCACCGCAGGATGAGCCCCTGGTCGCCCGCCAGCGCGACCGAGCCATCCTTGAGCACGACGGCCGACCAGACGACCGCGAGACTGTCGAGCGGTGTCGAGACGGCGCGCAGCCCGGGCTCGAGCGAGCCGTCCGGACGCACCACGATGCCTCGCGACTCGGACTTGGCGTAGTCGGAGGGGCTGTCGAGGATCCACCACTGCGTGTCGGAGGCCAGCGCACCGGCCGCCAGCAGGGCGGCGAGGGCGAGCGTCGGAACGACGGCAAGCGCGCACGACGTGCCGCGCCTCGGGGACTCGTGCACGGGACCTCCCTGGCTCATGGGGCCTTGGAATCCACGGTGAGGACGAGCTGCAGCTCGCCCCGGGTCACACCCCCGAGTGGGAGCCGCGTCTCGTCGAGCAGCGCCGCTTCGGCGCGGCGGGCGAGATCGCCCGCCGCCAGCCCACTCGAGAGCACGGTCGCGGCGGAGGCCGGCAACTCGGGGTAGTCGCGCCCCGCGGCGGTGACCTCGGGAGCGCTGGCGAGGATCACAGCATAGAGTGCGCTCGCGGGCCGCAGCCGCCCGAGGCGCCGCCAGGCGTCCTCGAGCGACGTGGGACGGTAGCGGGCAGGGAATCGCAGGGCCTCCAGGCGTGAGAGTTCCGCTCCCCCTCCCACCCAGAGGCCGTAGCGCCCGTCGGGAAGCTCCGCCGCCACGGGCACCTCGATCAGGTGCGTCTCGGTGGGGCCGCGCCAGCGCTCGATGCGGCACTCGATGCGGGCGCGGCCGCCGGGTCGCACCGCCGCGTCGAGCAGGCGCACCGAACGCAGCGCCCACAACCGGCGTCCGGTCGAGACGTTGATCGCGACCTCGATGCTGTCGAGCCGCAGGCGCTCGAAGGGATTCCCGAACAGGAAAGCGAGCGGCCCGTTGATCGCGCTCGCCGCCTCGCCCGTGGGCGACTCCCCCGCCGTCACGTCCTGCAGGACCAGCGGGGGCGCCTGGCGGCGATGGAGCGTGAGCGTCCACGCCAGGGTCTGGCCCGGGCCGGTGCCGCCCGACTCGAGCAGGCTGTTCAACGTGGCGAGCCCCGCCAGCTGGGCCGCCATCATGCGGTCCTCGACCAGCTCGAAGCGGAAGCGCTGCAGCGCCGGCCGCGCGCCTTCGATGCGGACCGCCAGGGGCAGCAGTGGCGCGCGCGGTCCGATCGTGCCCGACACACCGGCGCGCCGGTCCTGCGTCACGACCCCCACCTCGCGGCCACGGGAGCCGAGCTTGAAGGAAACGTATTCGCTCGCGACCACGGTGGTGATGCGCGCGGTCGAGAGCGGCAGCCGCACCTCACCCGACTGGAAGAAGGGATGCCCGAAGAGGAGCACGCGGTCTCCGTCGCGCCAGGTGAGCGTGCCGATGGCCGAGACCTGCAGGTCTCCGCGCATCAGGTCCACGGCCACGGCGGAGCCGGGTTCGAGGCTGGCGGCGTCCGGGCCACCGTCGGGAGTGCTGCCGCCCGGGACGGCGCGGAAGCCGAGTGGCGTGAACCACTGCTGCGCCGCGTCGAGCGCGGCCGGGGCGAGGCCGCCGCAGGCGAGCGGGATGGGCAGCGACACCGGCGCGCCCGCCCGAGACCCGCGCCGGGCCTCATCGGCGGCGGGCGCCGGCGCCGGCTCCGCCGGGGCGCTCTCCTCCCAGCGGAACTCGCCGAAGCGCACGCCGCCCGGGAGCGCAGTGAGCTCCACTCCGGCAGGTCCGCCCGCAGGGCCCGTCGCGGAGGAAGGGGGCTGATCGAACAGCCTCAGCATCTCGCGGATCGGGGTGATGCCGAACAGGGGGTCACGCGCGAAGGGCCAGGAGGAGGCCAGCGCCCCGATCAGGCGGCCGTCCACGTAGACCGGCGAGCCGCTCATCCCCTGAGGCACCCCGAGTTCTCTCAAGCGCTCCGAGGTGGCGCGGGCGATGATGGTCTGCCCGTCGACCCGTCCGCCCGAGAGGACGCCCACGATCTCGGCCGGGAACTCCTCGATCGAGTCGCCGCGGAAGACCGAGCGCACGATGGCCCGGTCGCCCGGCCGGAGTTGCTCGGGTGCGAGGGTGAGGGGCGCCGCAGCGCCGCCGGGCGCCGGCACCAGGAGCGCGGACACGCCCAGGAGGGCGGCGAACACGCCCGCGAGGACGGAAGCTCGCCGTGGGGCCCGCAGGGCGGACTCGTTGCAGGAGGTTCGTGGCACGGCCGGGCACTGTATCAGAGGCTCGGGGGGCGGCCAATCCGCGCAGACCGGAATTGACGAAACGATGAAGATGCCGGCGGGGGGGCGCTCTTGCCACCCCGCACCTCACCACTTAGGCTGCGCTCCATGCGTGCTCCCTTCCTGGACCGGCTGGCCCAGGGGCCGCTCCTCGCCGATGGCGCGATGGGCACCCTGCTCTACGAGCGTGGCGTCCCCTTCGGCCACTGTTTCGACCAGGCCAACGTCTCGAGCCCCGGCCTGGTCGAGGCGATCCACCGCGACTATCTCGCCGCTGGCGCCGACCTCATCGAGACCAACACGTTCGGCGCGAACCACCTGCGCCTGCTCGCCTACGGACTCGAGAAGGAAGCCCGAGTCCTCGCCCGGCAGGGGGCCCGCGTGGCCCGCGCGGCGCGCGAGATCGCGGGCGTGCCGGCGTTCGTGGCGGGCTCGATGGGGCCGCTCGGCAAGGCGCTGCTGCCCTTCGGGCAGATCGCGGTATCCGACGCGGAGCGCTGGTTCCAGGCCGCCGCGGAGGGCCTGATCGAGGGCGGCGTGGACTGCATCATCCTCGAGACGTTCCAGGACCTGAACGAGATCCTGGCGGCGCTGCGCGCCGTGCGGAGGGTCTCGATCGACGTGCCGGTGATCGCGCAGATGACGTTCGGAGTGGATGGCAAGACGCTCTACGGGCATGCCCCCGCGCTGGCGGTGCCCGCGCTGAGGCAGGCCGGGGCGGACGTGGTGGGCGTGAACTGCGGGGTGGGCCCCCAGGCGACCCTCGAGGTGCTCGAGGAGATGCTGCTGGCGGCGGCCGGGGCCCTGCCGGTCTCGGCCATGCCGAACGCGGGGCTACCGCACCTGCACGGCGGCCGCTTCCACTACCTCGCCAGCCCCGAGTACTTCGCCGAGTTCGCCGCCCGCGCGCTGGAGCTGGGCGTGCGCCTCGTGGGCGGGTGCTGCGGCACGACGCCCGCGCACGTGCGCGCCATGCACGAGCGGATCGCCTCGCGGCTGCCGGCCGAGAAGCTGACGCCCGGGGCCGAGGTGCGGGTGCTGGAGCAGCCGCCCGCGCCGGTCGAGTCCGCGCCCGCCGGGTCCGAGCCGCCGTTCCTCGCGCAGCTGCGGCAGAAGTTCGTGGTGAGCGTCGAGATCGACCCGCCTCGTGGCGTTTCCACGAAGAAGGTGCTGGAGGGCGCGCAGCTCATGGCGCGGCGCGGCGTCGACGCGGTCAACATCGCGGACTCCCCGATGGCCCGCATCCGCATGAGCGCGCTGGCGCTGGCCTATGAGGTCCACGCCCAGCTACCCGCGCTCGAGATCATCCTCCACTTCACCACCCGCGACCGGAACCTGATGGGCCTGCAGAGCGATCTGCTGGGCTGCCACGCCCTGGGTCTGCGTAACATCCTGTGCCTCACGGGCGACCCGCCCAGCCTCGGCGATTACCCCAATGCCACCGCCGTCTACGACACCGACTCGATGGGGCTCATCCGCATCGTGGAGCAGATGAACCACGGCACGGACCTGGCGGGCAACTCGATCGGCGCCAGCACCTCCTTCGTCATGGGCTGCGGCGTGAACCCCACCGCCGAGGACCTCGATCTCGAACTGGACCGCTTCCGCCGGAAGCTCGACGCGGGCGCGCAGTTCGTTATGACTCAGCCGGTCTACGAACTGGAGACCTGGGA
>Ga0315273_10005397_pt1 | contig 15789 bp, 15 predicted proteins | sample YL17G02_0_MG_FD_205753 | JGI IMG/M metagenome (GOLD analysis project Ga0315273, IMG submission 205753) | Sediment microbial communities from Yellowstone Lake, YNP, Wyoming, USA - YL17G02_0 | ecosystem: Environmental > Aquatic > Freshwater > Lake > Sediment | place: USA: Wyoming | collected...
CGTCGTTTCGCGACATCCTCGCCCCGGGTCGGCGCGTCGGACCGCATCACGAGAGCATCCGCTGCGGCGACATTCGCCAGCCCGGCGCGCCTAATCCGTCCTATCTGCGCGCCGCCGTAGGTCAACCAGCAAGCTGCCACGTCGATAGATGGCCCGCGAAGCGACCGGAAGCGTACGGTGACTGTTCGACTGCGGACGTCGGCGGGAACCCCTCACCGGAATCTCGCAGGAGTCCGGCGGTCCATCGGGCACGGTCGTTGCCCTGTGACAGGCCGGAGGCCGACCACTTGGGAGGGGGAGGGAATGACGAGCAGATTGCCCAAGACGATGTGGACTCTTCGAGCGCTTTTCGTGCTGCTGGCACTGGCGCGCCTCGGGGCTGTGCCGGCGGCCGCGGTCTCCGACGGCACACGGGCCGCCAGCAGGGACTCGAAGCGGGCAGGCTGATCACCGCGTCCCGCCTCGACAAGGCCTGGACGACCGGTCGCCTGGCCGATGGGGCCTCGACCGGGTACGGCTACGGCTGGTGCCCCTCGACCCATGCCGGCCAGCGCGTCGTGGAGGCGGCCCCGACCGCGCTTCCAAGGAAGTAGATCCTCGAGTCGCCGAGATCCCGCAAGCGTCGCATCCGTTACCTGAGAGGTTCACGATGGTCCTGATAATCGCCCTCGCCCTTGTCCTGTCCACGTTCAGTCCCGGTGCGCCCCCGCAGAACCCCCGGGATCCGGTGGCCAACTTCGAGTACGCCTGGAGTCGACTCGATCGGAACTACGCGCAGTTTGGCGCCAAACACATCGACTGGGACGCGGTCCACCGCGTCTACCGCGCGCAGGTGACGCCTGCGACCACCGACGAGGAATTGTGGAACATCCTGCACGCGATGTTGCGCACGCTGAACGACGCCCACGTCTGCCTGCAGGACGCCAAGCGCCGGGAGTGCGGCGGCCTGACCGAGGGGCTGACAACGGGACGCCTATCCCGGGACCTGCTGAAGTCGAAGTACCTGCAGGGCAAGGCGGTCGAGGTGCTGAAGGGGAAGGTGACGTACGGGTGGCTGACGCCCGACATCGGCTACGTCCACATCCTCGACTTCAAGGGCGCCGCGGACCCGCTGTACGCGGCGGTTGACAGCGTCATCGCGCAGTTTGCCAAGGCCCGCGCGCTGGTCGTGGACGTGCGGGACAACACCGGCGGGACGTCCAAGACCGCGGCCCAGATGGCGAAGCGGTTTGCCGACCGGAAACGGTACTACGCGCGCGCGCAGACGCGGTATGGCGTGAAGCGCGACGCGTTGGCGATGGTCGAATACCGCAACGTCGAGCCCGGCGGTCCCCTCCAGTTCACCGGGCCGACGGTGCTGCTGACCGACCGCTTCACGGCCAGTGCCGCCGAGCGGTTCGTTCTGGCGTTGCGCGTCTTGCCGCACGTGACCGTCGTCGGCGACCTCACCGCAGGCGCCCTGTCGGCGCAGTTCCCGGACCAGATGCCCAACGGGTGGACGCTGTGGGTCTCGTTCCACTCGGTGACCGACCAGAACGGCGTCAACTGGGACGGCGTTGGCATCCCGCCCGATCTGCGTGTCGTGAACACGGCCGCCGACGTGGCGTCGGCGGTAGACCGGCCGCTCGAATTCGCGCAGCAGTTCCTCGAGAAGGGAACGCCCGCGGCCCAGGACGAGTCGAGCAGTCTCGTCAACCTGAAGACCTCGCTCGTCGAAACCTACCTGGCGACCGTCAAGGCGAAGGGCGTGCAGGCGGCAGTGTCCGAGCTCACTCGGCTGCGAGCCAAAGCGCGGGGCGATTACTTCCTGGCGCCGGACGAGGCGATGCAGCAGGCCGGGCCGCTCCTGGCGCAGAAGCAGTACGCCGAGGCCATCGGCTTGCTGCAGGCGTGCCAGGAGGAGTGGCCGCAATTCGCCATCGCCTACGCGATGCTGGCGCAGGCGCACCTGGCGCGAGGCGACCGCGCCGCCGCCGAGGCCATCATGAAGAAGGGCGAGCGGGTGGAACCGATGCTCCCCTGGGAAGTGCCGCAGATCGCCAACACGCGGGCGAAGCTGAAGGAGGCCGGCGCGGTGCGCTGACGGCCACGTCGGCCTTCGGTCTCGGTTCGAACGCTGCCGTGCGACCAGCCCACTGCAACCATCGGCGCCCTGGTGACGCCTGGAGGGTACACGGAGGGCCCCGGGCGCCTGCCCGAGGCGAGGAGTCATGAACGAAGGCACCGCATCCAGGGCTATCCGGTCGCCACAGAGATGAACATGATGGGGACCTCCACCACCACCGAAGTCCTGGAGATCGCCCAGAGGCCAGCCCGCGCCGGGGTGTTTGCGGTCCCGTCTGGCTACGCGAAGCGGGACCGGCTGGACATGGAGGCGGCTCAGAGGAAGTAGGTCGAATGCGAGCGGTGCTCCCGGTCCCGGTGGTCCGACGTAGAAGGGGGCCGCAGCCCCCCTCCTCTGTCGCCGGCCGCTTCTGTCGTCGTCTTCTACTGGACGGTCGAGTTGCTCGTCGAGATCCTCGGCCCTGGTCTTCAGCGCCCCGCCCGCACGCCACTGCCCGCCCATCACCTGGGCCAGGCCCGTCTTCTCGGCAGGCTCGGTGTAGGCGCCACCCCGGATCAGCAGACCGACGCGCACGAGGCCGATCGACGAGTCGGGCACCAGGCAGGCCGGGATCCCGTTCTTCAGGACCACCTTGTGATTCTTCTCCAGGGGCGGCTGGTAGGTGAGCGGCCTGTAGGTGAGCCCCCAAGCGCAGCGGAGACCCCGCTAGTGCTTCCTGTGGGCACTGGGGAGCATGATCAACAGACCCCAGCGGCCGCGGTAGTCTCATGAGGGCGCGAACGGGTCACTTCGCGATCCTCCCGACGTGGCCTTTGCCAGCCCGTGGTCCTCTGCGGTCCCGCACTGGCGCGTGGTCCAGGTTCGCCATGCGCTTCGTGGTCTCGCAAACGAGCCGGGCGATGCGCGCCAGCTTCGGGAACTCGATCCTGTCCACGCTGTCGGTCACGCGGTGGTAGTCGGGGTGGCGGCCAGTGCTGAAGAGGATGACCGGGATGCCCTTCAACGCGTAGCTGTAGTGGTCGCTGCTGAAGTACATCATGCCCTCCAGCGAGCGGTCGTTGTAGCGGTAGTCAAGCGTGAGGTGGCCGGGAAGGCTCGCGTTGGCGTCCTCGTTGATGTTGTGCAGTTCCGTGCTGATACGGTCGGCTCCGACGACGTAGACCGTGTTCTCCGCCTCCGGCCGGTTGTCCGCGTTGCGACCGACCATGTCGAGGTCCAGCATGGCGGCGACCCGATCGGAAGGAGGCCCGTACGTGGCGTGGTACTGCGACCCCAGGAGCCCGCGTTCCTCGGCGGCAAACCAGACGAATACCACCGTGCGCCGGGGCCTCGGCCCCTGGGCGAGCGCCTGCGCAATCGCCAGCAGCGCCGCGCACCCCGACGCGTCGTCGTCGGCCCCGTTGTAGATGTGATCGACGGCGGCCGACGTCGCCGGGGCGGCGGCGCCCGCCGGGGCTGCGGCCCGAGGCGCCGGTCCGGCAGGGAGCCGGTCCGAGACCCCCGTCGCGATGTGGTCGTAGTGGGCGCCAAGCACCACGTACGTGTTCCCCAGTGCCGGGTCGGAGCCCCGGAGGATCCCGACGACGTTGCGGGTGGCGTTGGAACGCACGACGGCGTAGTCCGCGTCGAGGTTGAACGTCAGCTTGACGCCCTTCAGCGTGAAGGAGGGGAGCGGGGCTCCAAGGTTCGCCTTCGTCTCGAGGTCGGGATAGGTGACGCCGGAACCGGTCAGGAGGAACGAGTAGAAGGCCTCGGGTTGAAGGACGTTCAGCGCGAGTGGCGGCGGCGCCGCGTCGTCCAGTGGCCGCACGGTCGTGAAGTCGATCGTGGGTGTCTGCGGCCCACCAGCAGGCGGTCGGCCGGCGGCCTCGCCCTTCGCGACGGCCTGGGCCGCAGGCGTGGGCCCGACGAACGCCGCGGCCCCGGACTGCGCGGCGGCCGCCGGCCGGAGGAACTCGGTGGCGACGCGCATCGCGCCCTTCGGACCGCGCAAACCCAGCCAGACGACGGCCTTGCCGCGCAGGTCCTTGCCCGCGAAGTCGTCGTGGCGGAGGGCCGGATCGTCGAGGCCGTACCCGATGAACTCCACCTGGTCGAGGGTGAACGACCGCCGGCCGCCGACAAACGGTGGAAAGCGCACACCCTCGCCGTGCCTGAACACCCGCGTCTGCCCGTTAACCTCCACCGTCAGCGTCGAACGGTTCGTCACGGTCCGGGCGCCGGTCACCTGGAAGTTCTCGAAGAATGTTCCGTTGTCGCCGCCCGGTTCCAGGCCGATGGCCCCGGCTTCCGCCGCCAGGTAGTCGCCCGCCCGCACGAGCGAGTCAGTCCCGTTGACCCGTCCCTCCATCGCGTCGGACGCCAGGGTGGTGAGCCACCGTTTCAGATCCGCTTGCCGGACCGGATCGGTGTTGACCGGCAACGGCGCGGGCTTCGGCGCCTGGCCGGCAACGATCCCGACCGACAAGCACGCGGCAACGAACAGCACGAGCGCGATGCGACGAGTTCCCATGGATCATCCTCCCAAGGCTTCGCCGCTTCCCGAGCCTCGGGAGCTTTGACACCCAATGACGCGAATCCGCGTTACGCTCCTGCTTCGCTTTCTCCTACGAATGCCCTCGGCGGGTGACGATAGGACGCATGAACGCGGTGTCCGTGGTGTCAAGTCAACGTAACGCCCGCTATGGGACGCTGGTGGCGCGGCTCGAGCGCGCCGCTTCGGCCCCGGCCGCCCAGGCACAGCCGCGCAGGCCGACGTGCTGGTGCGCCGCTCGCCCGAGGGGACGACCGCGGGCGCCGCGGCCTTCGTCTATCTGCCGCTCGTGCGCTGCAGCTCGTACCTGATGGCCACCTCGAGTTCCTCCGGCTGCAGTACGGTCTGGCGGGCCACCTTGACGCCGTTGATGAAGAACGTCGGCGTCTGGGTGACGCCCAGGAGCCGACCGAGAGCCGCGTCGGCTCTGACGGCGTCGAGCGCCCGTCGATAGCCGGCGGCCATGTCCGGCACGCGACCGACCGTGAACGCCGCCTGGCGTATCGAGACGGGCGTGAGGGCGGCGTGGTTGGCGTACAGCCAGTCCTCCATGGCCGTCGCGCGCCCCTGCGTGCGGGCCAGCTCGACGGCGGCCGCCGCCTCACACGCCGCCGGGTGCAGAGGGCCCGCCAGCGCCGGGTTGCAGTCGGCGTTCAGCGGGAAGTGCTTGCTGACCAGCACGACGGCGCCAGGCACCTGCGCCGCGTACTTCGCCAGCGCCGGTGTGAACGTGAAGTGGGTGTTCGCGCAGGCCGGGCACTGGTAGTCCGTGAACTTCACGATCACCACAGCTGCGCCGGCCGCGGCCACCGGCACGGTGACACGCGGCTGTGTCCGGTACCACTGCTCAAACGCACGTGGATCGGTACCGCCCTGTGGCGCAGCGACGCTCGCCGCCGCGGTGGAGGAGCGCGTCGCGGACAGCGCACCGATGGCCAGTGCACCGGCGAGGCCTCCGGCGACCAGCAGGAGCCGAGCGCGTCGCACGATGTCCGCGGTCATCGGACCCGCACCGTGAGGCTGAGCGACACCCGGTGCGCTCGCACGGCAGGCGGGCCGGACGCCGGGATGTCCATGCGGACGGTCTCGTCGGACTTCACCGTCAGTCGCTTCTCGCCGAATCCGGCCGAGCCGCTTTCACGTCCCAGTCGCACGGCGCTCGCCGGCTTCACGACGACCTCCACGGAGCCATCCGCCTGCAGCCGGCCTTTGAGCGTGCCGCTCACTTCGACGACGACATCGGCGCCGCCCGATTCGGGAGCGGGCGCGCCGTCCGACGTCCAGCCGATCGGCAGGAACCGGAAGCCGACGGTCTCTTTGTGCCGGGCGGCGGTTTCCACGTGCCGCGTCACCTCGCGGCCGGCCGCATCGCTCTCGGTCAGCCACAGGTCGTAGCCGAGGGTGGCCCTCGCAAGTGCGGGATCGGGGACAACGAACGCGTCGACCTGGACCGACACGCTGAGACACCTCGAGGGCGCGCCGGGCGCCGCCGACACGAAGTCGAGGACGTGCGCCCGGCCCTCGGCCAGCGTGATCCGCCTCCGATCACCGGCGCGCACCTCGCGGCCGCCGCCGGGCAACGCGTCGAACCGCTTCCAGTCGATATCCAGGATGATGCGATCATCAGTCGCGACAACCGGTTGGACGGTGACACGCCAGTGGTGCAGGGCCGTGGAGCTGGCTGGATCCGTGGTGCCGACCCCGGACTCCGCGCACAGCTCGGCGTTGCCCACGCGTCCCGTTTCGACACCGACCGTCATCGGTTGACCCAGCCGCAGTGGCCCGCCCGCCCAGCCCGCGTTGCCGGGTCCGTCGGCCTGCGTGCCGGCAAAGGAGACCCGCGCGTCCACCCGGGGACTGGACGTCTCGAAGCTGTGCGCCGGCTTCTGGCCTCCAGCCTGTCCTCCGCGGGCGGAGACCTGTGCTGCGGATGCTGCCAAGGCTGCAGCCGCCACCGTGACGATGGCCCGGCACAGAACGCGCTGACGAACGTCGTGGCCAGTCATGGCTCATTGCCTCCCGTCGGTGCGCCTCGTTGCCAGTCGACGCCCGGCTTGAATTCCACCACCCGAGCCGGCTTCGGCGGGCCCGGAGCCGGGCACTCCGGTTGACGGGTTGCTGCGGGGCTCTGCGCAATCGCCGCCCCGCCTGCAGGGGAGACGCCGGGTGACTGCGGGCCGCAGTCCCGCGCCATCTGCGTGACGGCCGGTGCGGATACCGCCGGCGGCCTGAGTGAAGCACCGGCTCACACGCCGCCGAGGCCGCACGCCAGGGCGAGCGCCGCGGCTGCCGCCGCCGGCATGCGGATCCCGAACAGCCGTGCTCGGCGCGCGGGCGCCAGCGCCGGCCGAATCGACTCGTAGAAGGCGGCACTCGGACGCGCCGGGTCGTCGGCAACCGCCCGCTGTACGCGAACGAGATCGACCAGCATGGCGACGCCGCCTGGCTGCGCCAGCGCCGCGGCCAGCGCGTCCGGATCGACGGCTTCGCCATCGACCAGACACGACAGGACTTCTTCGGTTTCGGCCTTCATGGGACGACCTTCAAGTGTCTGGGAACGGTTCCGGCGACAGCACCGCGCGCAGCTTCGACCGCGCGCGAAAGATGCGCGACCGTGATCCGGCTGGCGTTGACGCCACCAGCGCGGCGATCTCCTCGTGGCCGAAGCCGCCGATGGCGCGAAGAAGGAACGCCTCCCGCTCCTCGGCCGGCAGCCGTGCGAGTGCCTGCCGGATGCTGATGCCCAGGTCGTGGCCTGGCTCGGCCGCAGGCTCGCCGGCCCCTGGGGACTCCGGTTCGCGCGCACAGCGCCGCTGCCAGTCGGTCAACAGGTTGCGGGCGATTCGAAACAGCCAGCCCGCCTCGTGGTCCCGCGCCTGGTACCCGTCGGCGCCCCGCACCACCCGAAGGAACACTTCCTGCGTCAGATCCTCGGCCACGTCGCCCCGGCCCGTCATCCGGAGCAGGTACCGGTAGATCGGCAGATGGAAGCGCTCGAAGAGCTCCACGGGGAGGCGGGCATGTCCCTCCTGTAGACCGCGGCGTGTTCGTCTCCTATTACAGAGAACGCTGGCGAAAGGCAAGAATCGCAGCTCATCGGACGATAGGCCGCACAAAAAGGCTCTCGGCCGGCACACCTCGCCTCAGCCGGACCGGCGCTTGGGCGTCCGGTTCACCCGGCTGCCGTAGCAGCTCATCGCCTGGGACGCGTGGTCGTCGGTCATGATGAACAGGATGTTGGGCCTCGCCGCGCCGGCCGCGGCCCGCCGCGCGAGATCCGCAAACGGCCGGCACGCCAGCAGGGGCAGCGTCAGCATCATTCGCCGAGAGACCGTCGTCATGTGCCCTTCCTCCGAAGGAGATCGATGCCGAGTGCCGTGAGGACGATCTGCGCGGTGAGGGCCGACCCGCTGCCCACCGGCCCGACCGCGACCCGCCGACCGTGAAGGGCGGCGGCGTCACCGATGGCGGCGCCCGGTGTGCCCGTGGTCATGCCCGAAGGCAACCTCTCCGGCAGAGGCGAGTCCAGCAGGAAGCGGAGGCTGCCCACGGGCAGCGCGACAACACCCCCGTCGGCACGTCGTTTCGCGACATCCTCGCCCCGGGTCGGCGCGTCGGACCGCATCACGAGAGCATCCGCTGCGGCGACATTCGCCAGCCCGGCGCGCCTAATCCGTCCTATCTGCTACGCCGATGCGGTCTTGCGCACCGTCCTGGGCAGGCTCTCGGTGCGCACCGATCTCGCTCCTGGCCCCGGTGCGGCGCCGCTGCGGGCGCGCGCAGCGGCAGTGCTGGTGGGCGAGCACAGCCGCGAGCCGTGGCGCACGGCCGTAGGCGCCGAGCGGCGGGCGTGAGTGGCGGTGGTGGTGGGAAGGAGGCAATCGTGCCCCCCGAAGCGGCCACGGCGCCATGCACGCTGACCTGCGGCCGTCCGCAGTGCTCGATGTGTCGGGTACCTGGTTGCCGTCGTCGTCATGGGCGGCCGCGCGGTTCCCTATCCCGCCATGGTGGGCTGGTTTGGCCGGGACGCGAGGCCACGGCCTGCTGCGGCGTGAGTACCCTGCTCATGGCTCCAGCGCCATCGAGGAGGTTGCCACGGTGGGCCGACCGCGATATGCTCGGCAAGTGCATGGCGCGCTCGTGCGGCCCTTTCCCCTTGGGAGACCCGATGTCCGACGGGAAGTTCGATCCCTCGACGCACTACCAGAATCCGGCGATCGCCGAGGGCTACGATGACTACCGGTTCACGTCACTGGCGAGCAAGTACGGCCACTGGAAAGAGGTGGCTGCTCTGGCACGCGTGCTGGATCGCATCCCCGGCGCACGCACCGCCTTGGACACCCCCTGCGGCACGGGCCGCATCACCAAAGTGCTGCTCGATCGCGGGCTCGACGTCACCGGCGCCGACATCTCGCCGCAGATGATGGGCGAGGCGAGAAAGAAGCTCGAGTGCTACGGCGACCGCGTGAGTTTCGTCGAGGCCGACCTGCGCAGCCTCCAGTTCGCGGACTCGAGCTTCGACATGGTGACCTGCGTGCGGCTGTTTGGGCACGTGCCCAGCGAGGTGCGCACCCAGATGCTGCGCGAGATGCGCCGCGTCACCCGGCGTTGGGTGGTGGTGAACTACTTCTATCTGACCCCGCTCATCCAGGCGAAGCGCTGGTTCAAGCGAAGGGTATTGCACACCTACGAAGGCGTGATCCACCCCTGCAGCAAGAGCGCGATGCTGCGCGAAGTCGCCGAGGCCGGGCTCGAGGTGGAGGTCCTCTCGTTCGCCCGTCGCTACTACTCCGAAGAGGTTTACGCCCTTCTCTCCAGGGACGCATGAACACCCCTCACGAGGGGATTCCTGGCCTCTCGCGCGTGATCGAACGGCTCCGCGGCGAGCCCTTCGCCGAAGGCGAGCTGGTGCCGGGGCGCGTGTGGACGACACTGCTGAATGACGTGGTGGAACTGCGGCCCACTGGCGGTGGCGAAAGCCTGTTCGCCAAGCTCGCGCGCAGCGGCGAGGACCTGCGTGCAGAGTACGTGCGCACGCAGCGCTTGGCCTTATGCTTCGCCGGTGCGCCGTCCCGGTGGCGCTCTGTCGAGGCCGTAGCGTTCTTTGATGACCTGCCTGCGCTGGTGGTGCGCGGCGTGCCCGGCGAAGCCCTGCTGGACGTCGTCGGCGCGACATGCCGCTTTGGCCGACGCGGCCCGCTCACAAACCTTCTGGAGGCCGCGTCCGCGGTGGGCCAGTGGCTGCAGTTTTTGGAGGGCGCCTCCGCTGGCGTCGCCACGCCGCAGGCCGTGTGGGGCGAGCTGCGGGCCGAGGCGAGCCTCGCGCGCGAGAACCTCTGGAAGTACGGCAATCCCAGCCGCTCGGTGGCACGCCTCTTTGACACCTGCGCGCGCACCCTCAACGAGGGGCGCGCGGCCCTGCCCGTGACCCTGGCGCACCGCGACTTTCATCCAGGGAATGTGTTCGTCACGCCGGCGCCGGAGCGCATCGTCAGCGCCATCGATCTGCGGCTCTCGGCGCCACGCTTTGCCGGTTATGACGCGGTTCTGCTCGACTTCCACCTCCGCGTGAGTTTCGCGCCGTGGCGCTTCGACTCGCGACGCATCGGCCTGGCCTTGGCGGCGTTTCGCGCCGGGTTCGGGCGGGATCTCGCGCAAAGCTCACCCGCGGCGAGCGCAGCGGCGGCAGAGATCACCCTCCGTGGGCTGGTCTATTTCGCGACCCTCAACGAGGACGTCTCGTGGCCTCGCCAGCTCACACGCGCGATGGCACGGGCGCGTTTCGCCCGATGGGCGCGCAGGTGGCTCGCGGGCGGATCCGGGTCGGCGCGTCGGACCGCATCACGAGAGCATCCGCTGCGGCGACATTCGCCAGCCCGGCGCGCCTAATCCGTCCTATCTGCCGCGAATCCGGGCCAGTCGCGTCGTGCGCCGCTGCAATTCGGCGGGCAAGTCGTCGCCGCGACGGTCGCGCCCGTACTGCGCATCCTCCTGCGCGTCGGTCGCGTCGGCCTGGCTGAGCAGGTGGTGCACCTCCTGCTCCAGCTCCGCCTCGCGCTCGCGCATGCGGCCATAGCTCATGGCCTTGTGCTTCGACGCATTCGCCCTGACCTTGCTACCGTCGATCGCCACGCGCCCCATCTGTATGGCGCCCGCCTCGCGCGCCAAGCGCAGCACCTGCGTGAAGAGGCCCTGCAACGCGTCCAGGTGGCGCCGGCGGAACTCGGAAATCGTGCGGAAATCCGGGGCGTTGCCCGCCGCCAGCACGCGAAACGCCACGTCTTCGAGCAGCCGCCGCTCAATCTTGCGCGACGAAAATACCCCGACGCAGTAGGCGTACAGCAGCACCTTCGTCAGCATCACCGGGTGGTACGGCGGATAACCGCGCTCCTCGTCCTCGTACGGCGTGAGAATCGCCGACAGATCCAACTCCTCGACCAAATCACTCACGAAGTGCGCCAAGTGATTGTCCGGCAGCCAGTCGTGCAGACTCGGCGGCAGCAACAACTCCTGCTCCGGCACGTACGGACGGAACGTCTTCGCCATGCGCGCAGAGTAGTACGATCGAGATCGGCGCGCAAGTGCTAATTGCAATTACTCAGACAGGCTCCTAGGGAACGGCGGCGCTTCGTTCCTCGGCTTTCTTCCCGCGGTCCATAGATGCCGGTGTGGCGCTGGACGGAGACTGCGGCAAGGCCGCCGCAGGCGCCCCGCTTGCCGGGTCGGAGCGCAGCGGAGAGCCTTGTTGCGGCCGAGCACAGCGCGATGCTGGCCCCGGGACCGCGGGGACTCCGGCGCCGGACTTCGAGGCGTGGCCGTAAACACAGCCCTCACAAGGGAGTAGTTCTTGTACTCGAAACGGTGAAGAGCCGGTATTTGACTCTCTAGTTGGAACGCCGCCCGGGCTCCCACTGCTGGAGGCACCACGACGCGCCTCGTTGCCTGTCGGCTCTACAACAGACACTCCTTGGCCCGGTTATAGCACGCCCGGTCAGGGACGACGACGTTAGGGGCGGGAACGGCGCATTGCAGCGCGAGACAAGGAGACCCGTATGCCGAAACTACTGAAGCCGATTCTGGTCCTCATCCTGCTCGCAGCTTCGACTATCACGCTGCGGGCGCGTCAGGAGGACTGCGGTGAGTTCTGGGCCGAATGCGTGTTAGAGAAAACCGCTTGGTGCCATGACCACGGTTATCTAGGTGCGAAGTTCAACTTCAAGGAGACCGAGACGGGGTGCTACTGCTATTGGGAATGTTGGGGATTGATTGAAAGCTAGAGCGCCTCTGTAACACGCCACGATGCCGCCCCTAACACCTCTGCGCTCCGAGGCTGCCAGCGTTCATTCACGCGGGCCCTAGCCCGCGGCCCCGGCTCTCGTCACCGTCGTCCAGCGGAGGACCAAGGCGGCGCACATACGGAATGCTCATAGCTGCGGCCAACGCCGCAAGACAGCGAGGCTCAATGGGCACAAGACTGGACGCAGCCGCAAACATCGCCACAATGGTCGCATGTGCAGCGGTCATTGCCGCCATGATGGTGCGCTACTGGCCGCGTTCGCAACCCGATCCTATGCCATACAAGACGGGTTCAGCGCTACCACACATCCAGGGTTTCGACTATAATAGTTCCTCCCGTACGTTGCTGGTAGTCGTCAAGACCACGTGCGTGCACTGTACCGCGAGTATCCCTGTTTACCGGGCCCTAGTTCGGGCCCGCGACGTGAGTCGCATGCCGCTTCGCATTGTCGTGGTGGGATTCGAAGACGTCGGCGCATTGAGGCGTTACGCGCTCCTGCACGATTTCCGTCCCGATGAAATCGTCTCCACTTCTCAACATGCGTTGCCGATTCTCGGAACTCCCGTGCTGGTTCTGGCGGACTCCAACGGACGCGTCATCAAGACCTGGCTCGGCGAGCAGAACACCGAAGGTGGAGGCCCTCACGAGGACCTTGTCGCGTCGCTATTTGGGGCGAACATGGGTGAGCCGGTGAGGGCGGCATTGCGAGTCAGGTAGAATGGGCCGCCATTCTGCGCAGATTCATCGTATCGAGAGGTGACGTTCGATGAGAGGTGCTGAACGCCTCTTCCTTGTATGGGGAGATGGACGTATCGTTGTGAGGTCGCTTCGCGCGGCGTGGCCCTCGCACATAATGCCGACTGCAGTGATGGCGTTCGCCATCGCTGCAACTTCTGCTCTCCTGTCCATTGCCTACGTCACCTTCCTACTTCCGTTGCCGTATCCGGACGCAGGTCGGCTGGTCACATTCGAGGGTTTCGACGCGACACGCGGGTGGCTTCAGGCGATGTCCACACCTGTTCAGGATGCCATAGGCGAGCGCCGCGATCTGTTTCGGGAAGTGTCGGGCGCGATTTGCGGCGGGGCGACGGTGGTCCACGGGTATCGCATCCGGGGGACGGCGGTCGTCTCGCCCAACTGGTTCAGAATGCTGGGAGCTCGCCCAATAGTCGGTCGTGGATTTGAAGATGAAGATGCCCTTCGCGACGTCGCCGTGCTGAGTGAGGAACTGTGGCGGCGGCACTACGCCACGGACCTGAAGCTCCTGGGGCAGACGATTGAATACAGCCAACGCAGATTCAGGATCATAGGAGTGATGGCCGGTGATTCCGGCGTCCCATGCCCATCGGTCGACATCTGGACTCCACTCTCCAGCGCCGCAAGCTCGCGCCTGGGTCAGAACGCGTTGAGGATATACGCTAGGCTGAAGGCGAATGTTCCCTTCACCGCAGCTTCTGTTGCCGCCAGAGCTTCCATCGGAGTGTTGCTCGAGAGATCCGGATATTCTGATCTGCGGTTGATTGGCGCCCAAGAGCGATCAAGCGCGGCACTGAGGCCCTTCCTCCGCATTGCCGGTTTGCTCGGGGCTTCGGTGCTGCTCCTAGCCTCACTCAATGTGGCGGCTTTTGCCCTGGCCAAGACAGCAGCGAGGTGGGCCGACCTGAAGGTGCGTGCCGCTCTAGGTGCATCCCGGCCAGACCTGTGGCGGCCCATCTTGGTCGAACAGTCGATACATGCTGGCTGTGCTGGCCTGCTCGGCGTGGCGCTCGCAATCGCGTGCGCTCCGGTCTTTCTCAGCGCAGCGCCGATCGCCGTGCCGCGACTACAGGAACTGACGTCTGCCAGGGTGCTGCTTGTGTGCGCCTTGCCCACCGTGCTCGGAATCGCTCTCCTCACAGCGGCGGTCCCAGCTACGTACGTATCACTGAGCTGGCGCACATTGAGGCTTTGCCCATCAATAGCGACTCCGGTGACGCCGCGGCGCGTATACTGGCTGCTCGCGGGTCTTCAAACAGCCGTCGCCACGACCGTGGCGGTGCCCGCCATTGGATTAGCACACACAGTCACGCATCTTGCTAGCGTTGATCTCGGGTTCGAGCCTCGTTCAGTGCTCGTGGTCCGCGTTGCACCCCGGGGGTCCTCGAGCCTGGATAGTTGGATTCGATGGAGCCGAGAGCACGCCACCGGCGAACTGCAGGCAGACAACCTGAGACATGTCGACGGTGTCCTGTCCATAGCGGGTATCACCGATCTGCCTACAGAGAGCACGGCAGTCTTCAGGTACTCGATTCCCGATGCCCACACTCCAACCACAGAGGGACTCACTCACTTCATCACCCCCGGGTACTTTGCAACCATGGGTATTCCGATCCTTCGCGGTGGCATCTTCTCGCGTCAGGATACACCTCGTGCGCGCAGCATCGCAGTCATTAACCTGACCATGGCCAAGACGTGCTTCGGAGGAGTGCAAGAGGCGATCGGAGCACATTTGCAGGGGACGTTCGGACCGCTGGAGGTGCTTGGCGTCGTTGCCGACGTGCGACACAGAGGACCGCACGCCAGAAGCGAGCCGGAAGTCTATCTGCTCAATGCTGGATTCTCCCTGCCTATGACTTATGTAGTCCGCACGTCAGTGCCTCCCGTTAGCGCCGCAGCCCGTGTGCGTGCGGCCCTTGAGCGAGACGGCCACACTGCCGTATTGGCGATTGAGCCCATGAGCGCCGTTATCCGGCGCTTCCTCCAGAAGCCTATCTGGTATTCCATACTGGCGGCAACGCTCGCCGTCATAGTCCTCTGCACGGCGACCGTTGGCACGGCGGCGGCGGCAACGCAGGCCCTCTCGAGTAGAGTCCGAGAGCTTGGCATCCGAGTGGCTCTCGGCGCGACGCCTCTGAGTCTGGTTAACCTGTTTGCCAAGGAAGCGCGTGTCGTGGTGATGTGTGCAATGGTTCTCGGGCTTGCCTGCGGGTCCTTTGTCTGGGAACGCGTCAGTCAGAACGTTGAACATGTAGTTCCGCTGCGCATCGGTGATGTCGCCACCGTGATCTGCTGCGTGTTGGCTGCAACGGCGATGTCAGCGTTTCTTCCTTTGCGGCGCGCCCTAACACTGGAGCCGTCCCAAGTGCTGCGTCACGAGTGAGAGGACCTAGGAATGCCGGCGCGCGGCAACGGATGACCTCCCGCGGAGAGCGAACGCTCGTCGAGCACGACGCTGGCCAAGGAGTAAGGGCGGTGGTTGACATCGACAAGCGGCTGACACTCTACGGTGGCACGACCCCTGTCAGTGTCGCTCGGGACTTGGTCTATTTTGCTTTCGGCGACGGTCGGTTCCACTACTGCTGTCGGTCGTGCGACGCGGTCTGTTGTCGTGGCTTTGGGTACGGAGTGCGGAGTGGAGGGGAACTGCGTGCACAGCTTGATGAGCATCCAGCTCTCCGCTTCTTCCTGGCGCGCAACGATGCGACGGTGGATGGAACGTGGGGAGTTCGCAACTACGCGCCGTCGTGCTTCTTCTTGGATGCGAACCGAAGGTGCCGTTGGCACGGTTCGGAAGCCGGGAAACCGGAGACATGCCGCCTTTTCCCGTTCAACCAATTGAGCTTGCTTCGGCCCTACTTGGTGGTAACTCCCCACAGTGCTCTCTGCCCCCTGTCTATCGCTCCTCCCAGAGAACGGAGTGCGTGTTCGAACCATGACGTGCTTTTCGATGCAATGGCGGCGGGAGGAGTCGGTGCGCCGATTCCTGTGGTTCATTGCGAGGGTGACGCTCGGCACTTCGTGCTTCGGGAGACTCGGATTGTCCAGCTTGCGGAGCAGTGTCTTGACGATCAGCCGGACTACGAGAGGTTCATCGACGCGCAGAGAACGGAGGCGGCTGGTACGGGGCTGGCGGCA
>Ga0315273_10005398_pt1 | contig 15788 bp, 17 predicted proteins | sample YL17G02_0_MG_FD_205753 | JGI IMG/M metagenome (GOLD analysis project Ga0315273, IMG submission 205753) | Sediment microbial communities from Yellowstone Lake, YNP, Wyoming, USA - YL17G02_0 | ecosystem: Environmental > Aquatic > Freshwater > Lake > Sediment | place: USA: Wyoming | collected...
CCTCTTTCGTGATAATCTCGAACATGGCGTATCCTTTCCCCGGTTATCCGCCGGGCTTGGGCCTAGACACCCAGAGGATACGCCACCTTCTTCCTCATGCCAGTCCACAACATTCGGTTATATCTCTGATCTTGCCCTTCCGGGTCACCCTCGTCAGGATGGGACGGTCGTTCCCTCCGCGGGTCATGGCAGGATCGCTCCCAGGAACTCCCGATTCCGACGTTCCGCTGCTCCGTCCACAACTATAGCGGGCACATCCCTAGTCGGCAGGACTTGCCTGGAGGCGGACCGTCTGCTGGCCTCCCCTGGCTAGGCCCCTTTCGGCCGGCCCCTGCGTTGGCCAGCCCAGGGAGTGGAGATGCGGTGCCTCGATCGCTCCGTGGCTGCATTGGGCGGCGAATTCTGACTCCGTATGGTGATTGAGCCGTCTCTGCCCGCTGGATGCCCATCGCCGCAGCTCGTCGGGTGACAATGCCCAATCCAGGTCTCCGAGCAGAGAATGCGTATTCCGGTGATGTCGGCCACCTGATCCGGTCGATGCCGTGCAGTCGTTCCGGGCGATGGCGACCACTCTATCCAGTGCATGCCGTCCTGGTGACTTGCAGGTAGCGCTGCTGATGGCATCATACACTCAGGAGGCTGGCGATCGCAATGGCGACGGTGGTTTGCGCATCGATTCTCCTTTCAGCTCCACACGGTAGGCATTGTGGACCAAGCGATCGAGCACGGCATCGGCCAGGGTCGGGTCAGGGATACGGGCATGCCAGTCTTCCACCGGACCATGGGGAGCGTCACCTGCAAACCTGCCAGTCGGCCATCCTCCGGTCCGAGTACCGGAAGCGCCTCACGGGGGATGTCTGCGGCGAGCCTCTCCGCCACGCACTGCCACAGGTAGGTGGTCTTGCCGCAGCGCCGAACGCCGATCATGGCCAGTGCCTTCTCGGGAATGCCTGGCAAAGGCGGAGCTAGGGGACTTCCTGCCGCGGAGCCATCAGGGCATCCGGAGTGACTTCAAGCAGCAGCTCCTGGCCGAGCTCGAGCGCTATGCCTAGGCCGGGTCCCCGCAGGTCGCAAGTCATCACGCGGAGAGCATGGCAAACCGCGCTCTCCACGGAGCTGTGTCGTCGTCCGTGCGTGACCCAATCGCCGCGCTCAGTTGCCGCAACTAAGCGTCCATTTAGTTGCATTAGCTGGTAGGTCGAGGATGCCCACCATCAGCGTCAAGCGCTGTGTGACCATGTGTGTTACTTGAAGCATAATTTGGCCGTTCCGGCCAAATTATGCTTCAAAGTACTCACGGCCAAATTATGCTTCAAACCGTGGCCACGGCGCTTGGCCGCCGGCACCAGAGCGGCGCGGCTGCATTATTGTCCACCCCGCCCGATCACAGATGTAACAGAGGAAGTAGTCGGGCGCGAGAACCTTCTCGGAAAGAAGTCCGTGCCTGGGCCTTGATTTCGCCGAACAGGCAGTCTGATGGAGTTCCCGCGTCTGGGCTCAGTCCGCAGGATTCTTGACCGCGCCTGCCAATGGCTTCATCCGTCATGTGGAACTTGCCTGGTGCATGACCTCGAGAGCACGACGAGCTGCGTCCGTGACGGACGAACGCGGGTCCTTGGTCGCTTCAACAAGCATCTCCTCCGCGCGCTTCCCGCCTAGGGCGCCCAACGCAGCGGCCGCCTCACATCGAACGACGAGGGCGATCTCCGGGTTGTGCAGCACCAGAGACAAAGGGGTGACCGCCTTCAAGTCGCCCAGCACGCCGAGTCCTCGCACGGCCTGCCACAGGATCACGGCGTCCTTTGATAGGGCAAGGAGATCGATCAGAGGCACGATCGCCCGCGGCTCGCGCAGCCGGTGGGCTAGGATATCAATCGCCAGCCCGGCCCGGCCGGGTTCGGGGTGGTGCAGTGTCCTGAGCAAGCGGTCCACAAAGGGCACGCCGGCTTCATCCGTGGTCTCCCCGCAGTGCGGGCAAGGATCGGCACCGAGCGGGATCTCCTTCCAGCATCGGGGACAGTACTGGACCATCGGCTAGGCAAGGCTACGCAAATGGCATGTGTCATTCATTGAGTTCAGTACAAAGTCGGATCCATCCCATTCAAAGACATTGATCGCGCAGGGCTCCTGGCGCAGTCGCCAGAACCGCTCGTTCCCCAAGCCCAGCACACCCAGCAGGATGATCCGGTTGATGACGGTGTGCCCTGCCAGAACGATCGTATCGCCTTCGTGAAGATTGCCGAGCTCCTTGATCTCCGCCATCGCGCGGGCTCGCAAGGCAGCCAAGGTCTCGCCGCCGGGGATGCGCGCGTCTTGAGGCGCGGAGAACCAGGCCTCAACTTCTTTCGGCCAGCGGGCACGCGCCTCGTCCGGCGTCAGGCCCTGCCATTCGCCGTAGTCGATGTCGGCCAGGTTCGGTCGGGGTTGCACCGGCAGACTGAAATGCTGGGCGACGGCCTCAGCTGTGCGGACGGCTCTCGAGAGAGGGCTGGAATAGACGGCAGCGGGCTTCCATTCGGCCGCGACGCGCTCACCGGTCGCCCGGGCTTGCGCCATCCCCGTCTCATTCAAGGGTACATCGGCTCGCCCGCGGAAGCGCTCGACACGATTCCATTCCGTCTGGCCATGGCGAACGAGTATGAACCTTGTCATCCCAGCCCTCCTCGGGCACTATCGGCTAGCGCACGAAGGCCTTGCGCCCTGCAAAGACCGCCTTGCCTCCGAGCTCCTCCTCAATGCGAAGCAGCTGGTTGTACTTCTCCACCCGCTCTCCCCGACAGGGGGCTCCCGTCTTCAGGTGGCCCGTCCCGGTGGCCACGGTCAGGTCGGCGATGAAGCTGTCGACCGTCTCCCCACTGCGATGCGAAACCATGGCGCCCCATCCAGCCTTGCGGGCCATCTCGATCGCCGCCAACGTTTCGGTCAGCGTGCCGATCTGGTTCAGCTTGATGAGGACGGCATTCGCCACGTCTTCCTTGATACCGCGCTCGATGCGGGCAATATTGGTCACGAACAAGTCATCGCCCACCAGCTCGATCTTCCCCCCGAGCCGATTGTTCAGCGTCTTCCAGCCCGTCCAATCGTCCTCTGCCAGGCCGTCCTCCAGCACCAGGATCGGGAAACGCCTGCACCAGTCATCATACATGTCCACCATCTCTGAGGCGGTCACGCGCGCATCGCCGGCCCGGAGGTGGTACCTGCCGTCTTCATAGAAGCCACTTGAGGCGGGGTCAAGCGCCAGGGCGATCTGCTCTCCCGGCTTGTATCCCGCCGCCTCGATTGCACGCAGGATCAGCTCAACGGCCTCAACGTTGGTCTTGAGTGACGGCGCGAAGCCGCCTTCGTCCCCGACCGCCGTCGAGTACTTGCGTTCCTTGAGGACGGCCTTCAGGGCATGGTAGGTCTCGCTTCCCCAGCGCAGCGCCTCACGGAAGGTAGGCGCACCTGCCGGGACAATCATGAACTCCTGGAGATCCGTACCCTGCCAGTTCGCATGCACGCCACCATTCAGGACGTTGAACATCGGCACCGGCAGCTTGACGGCGCCGTCCCCTCCCAAATAGCGGTACAGGGGCAATCCCTGGGCGGCGGAGGCTGCGCGGGCAGTAGCAAGGCTCACGCCGAGGATGGCATTGGCACCGAGCCTGCCCTTGTTGTCTGTCCCATCCAGCTCGCACAAGGCGCGGTCGAGGCCAGGCTGATCGAGCGCATCGATTCCCTTGACGCGGGCCGCGATCTCCCCATTGACATGCTCGACGGCGCGCAGAACCCCCTTCGCCATGTATCGCCCCCGGTCGCCATCGCGCAGCTCGACGGCCTCGTGGGCGCCCGTAGACGCTCCGCTTGGGACCGCGGCCCTCCCCAGGACGCCGCTCTCCAGGCGGACCTCGACCTCGACCGTCGGGTTGCCCCTCGAGTCCAGGATCTCACGGCCCATCACGGTGCCAATCACGTGCTTCATGCTTGCTCCTTGTCGGCCTTGCCTCGTGTTCGTTCCACTTCACGGGTCAGGCGGATCAGACGATGGATGTGCGGATCGAGCCGTTTCGACAGCTCAGGATCAACGGTACCATACCGGACCATCTTCCTTGCCAGCAGTTCGTTCAGATACACCCAGGCAATTGTCAGCTCACCATCGATCTCCCGATCCAGGTCGGCCTCTTCTGGCTGCAGGCCGAACTCCCTTGCCACTACCTCGATCTCCGCGATCATGGCCCCACCGACCGACTCGAGTCGGGTTCGCTCGCTGGCGGGCATGGGCCGGGTGCGAACCAGCGGTCCGTCCCAAGCGGGTTCTCTCGCCTGACGCATCAACCGAAGCAGCGTTCGTTCCAGAAGCCGCAGCCCGATCTCAAGCGCGGTCTTCTGGGATGGGTTCAGCATCATGAGGACGACCGCCCCGGGATCCAGGCACCTGACACAGCGAGTGCCACTGCGCTCCCCGCGCATCCCGTTCCGGTCACGTTCCAGCTCCCCGCTGTGCGCTGTGAGCCGGAGTCGTTGCCGTTGTGCGTCGCAGCATCAGATAGCAGGTGTTCATGGCTCCCAGCGTCTTGCCGAACCCAACTGTTACATACCGCGGTGTGGCCGATAGGGGCCGGGGCACACTCAGTCGAAGGTAGGCCTGGACCAGTGTGGAACAGAACTCGAGCGAGCTGATGGCCTCCAAGGGCACACTTGTTTGCAGAGAGGCGCCCTTCGGGTCTTGTGGATCGGGCACGACGAGCAGCCGCTTGGTGGTGACCGCAAGCACGGACGCCGCCTTGCGCCCTTCGATCCATGCAGGTAGCAAGCAGCGCGCTAGTACCCTCTCACCCTCCGACAACGACTGCCCCAGGTGGTGGATCAGGCGCTCGGCGAGGGGCTTCACATCCTCCGGATTGTTGGCCGCCGGATCGCGCAGTGCAGGAAGTTCTTCGGGCGGCGGCGGCGCGGAAGCCCGCCGGACGCGTCGGTCGTCATTCCGGGGCAGCCAATTCATCAGGACGCCGGCGGCCCTTTCCAGCTCCGCGCGTTGCGCAGCCGGAAACTCCCAGAGAAGTCTCTCGCTGCCCTGCGCGGCTCGCCAGGTCAGCTCCAGGCCGATAACCCCCCGGCCAGGCACAGCCAGCCTCACGGCCTCCAACCGCTCGGGAACACCGGCGCGCGCGACGTAACCATAGCGGATGTCCGACCGGTCCAGCGGGAACAGCTCTTCAACCTGCGTCACCTGCTGATCACTGACGATCAGCACGCCTTCCTGCAATCTTCTCCGCCGCAGCAGACCTTGCCGACGGGCGCTCCACATCGCCGGCCGATGGACGCAGTACAGGATCCGCTCGTCCATCGCCAGGTACTCTTCGATGTACCTCTGGAAGCGGGCGGGCAGCAAGTGAAAGCTGTATTCGGCGAGCGTGTGTCGCTCGGTTTCCCCTCTCGCCCACGCGGCCCGCGCTCTTCCGTCCGCAGGCTTCCAGGCCGGTTCAAGTCGCAGCCGCTCACGCTGCTGGTTGTGCACGATCCGGAACCGCTGCCGAGCCGCCAGCACTGCCGAGAGGGCTTCCTCCGGCCCTAGCCACCTAAGCTGGTGCCCCTTCCCCAACCCGTCTTGGTTCAGGAATGACTCGAGCGTGGCGCGGCGCTGCGCAGAGAGCCCGTCAATCGTGACCACCTCGGCGAAATGGGGATCATCCGACGCAACGGCCAGGATCTCATGGGCGATTGTCTCTTCTGTGCGGATCTCGAGCAGTGCCAAGGGCCTCGCCCAAACGAGGCACCCGGCCGGAAGTGCGACGTTGCCCAAGAGGAGCGCCCCCAGGGAGGCATTGCCTTGAACGATGCTATCCGTCACCGAGCACAGATCGGCCGGAAGCCTTTCCGCCGGATACATGACGTCCACCAAGCGGAGCGCTCCGGAGCGTCCTTCAGCCTCGTAGCGGGCGTGGTAGCCCCCTGAGACCTCGACGCGAAGTTCGATCCGGGGTACCACCTCCCCAGGCGGAAACCCCTGCTCCACTCGACTCGATCCGATTCCCTTTGCGATATCCACGCATCACACCGGGGGCGGGGCTGTTCCAACGCCACCCGAAGCCCCTGCCGTGAGATCAACTACGTCCTGAGCTGGCAGCGCCGGGTCCGCCGCTCCGGCCCCCGCTGCGTTTCCGCCAAACACCTGCTCGTATACATCCCTGCCGTAGCTGGTCTGCAGCGGCCTGCCGTCTATCAGCTTGAAGGTCCTTTCCCCATCCGGCTTCCTCTCCGCCCGCAGGAACATGACGTTGACCATCTCGCCCTCGTAGAAGCCGTTCGCCAGCTCGTACAGATGCGTCACGTAGAAGATCTTGACTCTCATCTCCATGAGAGCACAGGTGATCTGCCTTGCGATCTCCGACCCCTCCCGCTCGTTGGTCGCCGCGAAGGATTCGTTGAAGAGCATCATGGCGCGCGGCGCAAGCTTGTCCACCATGTCGCTCATCCTGCCGAGCTCCTCGTCGAACTTGCCGCTCGTCATCGTCCTGTCTTCTTCTCGTTTGAAGTGGGTGAAGAGCCCATTGCAGATGCTTGCCGAAAAGGATTCGGCCGGTACGAACATGCCACACTGCATCATCAATTGTGCAACCCCCACGCTTCGCAGGAAGGTGGTCTTCCCTCCCTGGTTGGCGCCGGTGATGACAACCAGGTCCTTCCCGTCGGCATCCACATCATTGCCCACGACCTTCCCCTTCATGGTCAAGGCGAGAGGGAGATCGTAGAGCTCGCGGAATCGGTGCTGGCCAACGCCCGAAGCAGAGGGGTCGGGGAATGCGATCGGCTCTCCAAGCTGATGGAGCTGGCCGGCCATATTCAGGCAGCCAATGTAGAACGCCAGCTCCCGCTGCAGAGCCTTCAGGAAGCTCTCGATGTGGTCAGCGGATTGCGCCGCCGCATTCGCAACCAAGTTCAAGCCCCGGTCCCTCAACGCGCTAAGCGCCTCCCCGCCGGCTGTGTCGCGCGGATGCAGGGTAAAGGAGTAGACCGGTCCTCCAGCGCCCACCACTCGCCGGATCCAATCCCAGCCACCGCGGTTACTCTTCCTGAGAATGTAACCTGTTCCCTCGTTTCCCTTCCCAAGCTCGACGCTCAGCAGTACGCCTCGGCGGAAGGCGAGCTCTTTGAAGTGCTCCTCCATGACGGCGAAGTACTCGTCGTCCAACTCTCGCTGAATCATGGCGAAGAACCTTCGGAAGCCCTCCGACTCGAATTCCTTCGCGTGCCCGTCTGCGATCTGTCGCAGCTCTCTGAGCGCCGCAAAGAACACCTGTAGCATTCCGCGCGCTCCGCTCAGGATGCCACTGGGATAGCGGCTGAAGATGCCCGTCCACCCCAGGCGCCTGTTTTCCGTGGCCTGGATGGGGATGCGGTAGATGGCCCTCACAACCTCGGGATGATCCAGACAATCCCTCAGCACATCCTGCCGGTAACGAATCTCCTCGGGCCCATCCACTCCGGACAGCAGAGCGTGTCGCGCGACGTCAAACAGGAACTTATCCCCCTGCGCCATGGCGCCGTACAAGGTGCCAAGTTCCAGGTCCTGCTCCAGGGCGGCCTCATTGAACGGCCGCTTCCCGCCCAGCTCGAAATCGCGGTCTGGTTGCATCAAGAAGACATTCATGCCTTGATGCGCTCCTTGATCTGCTGGTAGGTCACGCGATGCTTCTCGGCAATGGACAGCGCGTAGGCCAGGCCGTCCGCCGGCTTCCTGACGATCTTGAAGGTTCGCACCGTGGGGTTATCCGGGGCAACCGTGCTGACCATGCTGACCGTCTTCGCGCTCAGCGTCGACAGCTCGTCAATGAACGTCACCCACACGCACAGCAGGTCAAGGTCCATCACCCTGGCCATGATCTCCTTGCTCAAGAACACGGCGTCCTGCAGCGTGGTCGAAGCAAAGATCTCGTTCAAGATCAGAATGCTGTCGGGCGTCAGCCGGCCAAGGATGTCATGGATGCGAATCAGGTCATCCCCGAGTTTGCCGGTCAGGCTGCGCACGTCCTCCTCCCGCTCAAAATGCGAGTAGATCTGGTCGAACAGGAAGAGCTGGGCACGCTTGCCGGGCACGGGACACCCTAGGCTGGCCAGATAGTGCAGCTGGCCAAACAGGCGGGCGAAAGTAGTCTTGCCGCCCTGGTTTGGACCGGAGACCACGATGATGCGCTCGTGCCCCTCAAGAATGAAGTCATTGCACACCACGGGCCGTTCGCTGTAGAGCAGACTGACCGCCAGCGCCAGGTCGAATCCCTCCTGGCTCAACACCTCACGGCTGGTCGCACTGACCTGCGGATAGCAGAACGGAAGCCCCTTCCGCTTGAGGTCCGCAATGAAGTCCAGATAGGCGATGTAGAACTGGATCTCTCGGTCGAACACCCGGATCGTCTTGTCTACGAAGTCGGCGTGTTGGCTGCAGAAGCGATCGAGAGCCGCAAACTCGTCGGGATAAAGCCGGGCAACAAACGCAAGGATCTGGGCCTCAATGTGATTCATGCCGGATCCTGCGCTCAGCCTCACCCGATAGTCCTTCACTGCGCCCTGCTGGAAGCGCTCGAAGGTCTTCTCGACCTCCACGCTGTAGTCCATCTCGTCCGCGTACTTCTGGACGCTGAACCGGCCGGGGTGGATGATTACGGAGTACTTCAAGCCAGACAACCCGCGCTTGACCGCCTGCGCCTCCGCCGACAGCGACTGGAAGTGGCTTTCTCCAATATAGCCTTCCAGGTAATCCCTAAACTCTCGGAGACCTCGCGATTTCAACCCCGCACGGCTCAGGTTCTGCGCCAGCTCACCCACCGCGCTGCAGTACACCAGCGCCGCCTCCAGGAACCAGCCTTCCTGGAAGTACTTCGCATCTAGCTTCTCCACCAGGGCCAGATAGCGCCGCGCGACGAGCATCTGCTCGGCGAACGAATTGACGGATGCCCGCACCGCTGCGTCCTCCAAGTCCTGCATCACCTCATGCCGATAGAGGATGGTCTCGACATCACGCAAGGGCGAATAGAAGAAAGGCCTTAGGTCGTACTCCTGCTTGCTCGCCGTCGCGGCTTCGATGATCTGGTCCAAGTTCAGGTCGGCGAAGAAAGCGGGGGCCTCTCGCGTCTCCCGCGAGGCCATATCCTTGGCATCGCCTGACAGGATGCTGTGGAAGGTCATCGTCGCACCCACCCGCAGCTGGGCCGGAACGCGCCGTGAGGCTTCTGCCGCCGTCTCGTGCGGTCGGTAGATGTCGTTTCACAAAGCGCAAACGCGAGCTTCAGTTGAGCGATTACCATTGACAAGCCTCGGTCAATCCTCACCGTGAGGGGGGGCGATCTTCGCTGACTTACTGCGGGAACACCCCATCCTCTGTCACAAGGAACAAGAAAAGCCTCTACCCAGGCACGCAGGCCCTCGGTAGAGGCTATCAGCCGGCAGACGGCGGATTGGACTGGGATTGCCAGCCGGGCGAGCCTCATCGCCCAGTAGGCATTCTAAACCTCCCTCCAGAGGGCGTCAACCCGAAGGGGTAGATGTGCTTGAGGGATGCGGTACCTTGATTCGACCTGCCTCCCAAGAAATGGCTCAGCTTGTGCGAGAGGATCCGGCTGGGCCAATATGACGGACAACGGGCGGCAGGCCTGGTAGCCTGCACTCTCGGCCACGTTATGATTCCGATTCTGCACTTTCGGCCAGATTATGCTTGTAACGGGCGGTAGCGCGAGGTCCTGGGGGCCGGCTTCTTGCGGGGGATCTGGTCCCTAGCGGCCAAGATATGCTTGCAGCCGCGGCCAGATTATGGGTTGAGCAACAAAGTGTGTTACTTGAAGCATAATTTGGCCGGAACGGCCAAATCATGCTTCAAAGTACTCATGGCCAGATTATGCTTCAAACCCCGTCCATCGCGCCATGTAGCCGTTCTGGCAAGCAGCTCTGGCGGCATTGATGTCCACCCCCCTGCACGGTTTTGAAACGAACCAACGTTGGCGGTTCCTCACGACGGACTCCCCAGACGCAAGGTCGGGCTTCCCCTTGGTGCCTCCAGCCAGACCAGTGTGGGAATCTCCGCCATCCAGGCACGGCCCATCCCACGGACTCCTGTCGAAGCGTGGTCTCTTCTACAACTCCGGCCGCGCGAACTCGCTCGAGGCTGTTCAGCGGATCACCGGCCTCAGATTGCTGGCGAGCTCGACGAGCCGCTTGACCTGCGCAGGCACTTCCTCAAGCCCACCCAAGGTCAGCGCTTGGGCCCCAGGCCACCTCTGTTGTGCAGCCTGGAGGAGACGGGGGCGCACCACGACCAGCGCCAGGCGGAAGCGGCCATCATCCAATGCCTGCATGCCCCGGACCAGTCCCTCGCCAGATTCGAACTCCATGGGTCCCAGCTCATCAACCACCAGTAGGTCGCAGTCGTTTGCAGCAGACAGGAGCGAGTTGCACCACGCAATCGTTTCGGCATCGAAACGCCACCCAGGTGTCGCTGGACCTTGCGTGTGATCGCCCGCGATGGCGCGCTTGGCCAGGCATCGCACATTGCCTGAGCGCAGGTCAAGCGCGTTGATCCCCACTTTCCGCTCCCCATTCCAGACCGCCGGGGAAAGAATGCCTGCGACGTCCCATCCGAGGTCCTGCAGCCTGGCCGCGGCTGCTGCGCAGGCTTGGGTCTTCCCGCGGCCGACCTCGCCCGTTACGATCACGCGCACCGGGCTCCCTGCGGTCACAGCATCGCCTCCAGGCGCACAACCGATACCCCGTCCACATGCAGGACACGGATGCCCACTCCGTACGTTTGACTGAGAGTCTCGGAGGTCAACACCATCTCAGTCCGACCCGAAGCTACTACCCGCCCCTCTCGCATGAGCAACACGCTGTCGGCTACGCCCTGGACCATGTCCGGTTCGTGAGTCGTGAACACGACAGCCACGCCGGCCTCGGAAAGGCGGTGTATCGCCGCCAGGATGCGGCCCTTGTTGCTGAGATCAAGGTGAGCCAGAGGCTCGTCCATCAACAGCAGTCGTGCCTGCTGAGCTAGCGCCCGTGCCAGCACCACCATCTGCCGCTCGCCCCCACTGAGTTCAAGCATCGACCGGTGTCTGAGAGCCAGAAGTCCTAGTTGATCCAATGACTCCACGGCCAGCCTGCTGTCATCCTCACTGGGGAGCCCAAGCATCCCGAGATGAGGAGCGCGGCCCATGAGCACATATTCCTCGACGCTGTACTCAAAGGCCACATGCTCGTACTGAGGGACCAGCCCTACCAGGCGGCTAATCTCGCCGCGAGTGCAGGCGCTGAGCTCCCGCCCCTCCAACCATATCTGGCCTGACTGCGGCTTCAGTATCCCAAGCAGGGTGTGCAAGAGGGTTGTTTTCCCGGCGCCGTTCGGGCCAAGAACAGCTAACACCTCGCCCCTGGCAAGGCGGAGGCTCACCCCATCCACGACAGGCCTGCCCTCGCCATCGTAGGCGAACCGCAAGTCCTGCACGCGCAGCAAGTCGTTCTCAGTCATGGCCTCAGGCGTACCCCGGTGTGCATCATCAGGAAGGCGAAGCCCAATGCTCCGAGAAAGGAGGTGAGAATACCTAGGGGGATCTCCCCACCCAGGAGAGAGCGCGCTGCGGTGTCGCAGAGGAGCACGAAGAGCCCCCCCGTGAGGATTGCCGCAGGGAGAGCGTGTGTGGCATTTGCACCGAAGATACGGCGCGCCACGTGGGGGATGATCAGTCCCACCCACCCCACAATGCCGCCCACGGCCGTCACCGCTGCGACCGCGACAACGGCAGCGAGCAGCACCAGGGACCGCTCCCGCCCTAGGCGCGAGCCCAGCGACATGGCGGACTCGTCGCTCAAGGTCAGCAAGTTCATGCGCCACCGCAACGCCCACACAAGGATCAAACTCAATCCCACCGGAGGCAGCAATAGGAGCGTCTCGCGCCAGGAAACGCCCCACAGCCCTCCCAGCAGCCAGAAGGTGATCTCAGGCAATTCACTCAGCGGGTCAGCCGCGTACTTGAGCATCCCAACGCCTGCTCCGAAGAGGGCTGACACGGCGATGCCAGCCAGGATGAGTCTGAGCACCCATCCTCCATACCGGAGCCGACGAGCCAGAAGGAACGATAGGGCGAGTCCGAGGAGGGCGAATACGGCTGCGGAGAGCTCGGTAACGAGTGGCGAGGCCTGCACTGCCAGGATCGACAGCGCGGCGCCGAAGGCTGCGCCCTGGGAAACCCCAAGCAGTCCCGGCTCGACCAGAGGATTGCGGAACACCATTTGGAAGACCAGGCCGGCCGCGGCCAAACTCGAACCCATCATCACGGCCGCGAGCAGGCGAGGCAGGCGAAGGGACAACACCAGCCGCCTCGCTAGTTCATCACTGCCCAAGAGGGATGGGGGAGTCCAGTAGGGCGCAGGATACCGCCCGATGAACAGCGCTATCCCGGCCAACACGAACAGGCCCGCCAATAGCAGGGCCAGGCCTGTTCGCCTCCCCAACCTGTTCTCCGGCCCGCTTGGCCCAACATCAAGGCTCATGGTCCCCGTTCAACAGGGGCAACACCTTGGTCTCGAAGGTCATTTGGTCCAGACCATAGAGTTCCTGATAGAAAGCCCGCATCTCACCCTGGACATCGAATGAGAACGAACCTTCGGGCAACAGCCGACTTGCCAGCCATTCCAGTCCCAGGATCCAGCGAGTGTCCGGCTGATCCCAGCTCACGAAATCCCCAGGGAAACCCAGCAAGTGGCCTTCGCGGACAGCTTTCAGTGCCGCCCAGGCGCTGTCTGCGCGCAAGGCCTCCGTCGCCGGAGCAGGGTCGCCAGCGTAGTAGACAACGAACACATAGTCTGGATCCCAGGCGGCAATTTGCTCAAGGTCGACGACGGTCCAGCCGCTTCCGGCGGCGTCGAGCCACACCGGCTCCCCGCCGGCAAGCTCGACCTGGACTGTCTGCAGCCACGCTGCAGGCGGCACGTTCACGGCAACCTGTCCGCCTTTATCGGTGTACTGCAGCAGCAGCACACGGGGCCGCTGCTCGACCGGGACAGTCGCTGCCGCCCGCGAGACGAGATCAAGCCGCTCCTGGTAGAAGGCGAGCACTTCCTCTGCCCGCGCCGGATTGCCGAAGAGTGTTCCTAGAACCCGCACGTCGCGGAAGAACTGCTCCGGCGTTTCCAGGTCCAGGTAGATGGTAGTCAGGCCGAGAGCCTCTAGGGGCGCGCCCAGGCTGTCGGCAAGATAGCTCTTGAGCAGCACCGCGTCGGGGTTTGCCGCGGCGATCGCCTCCGCCGACGCGTCTTTCTCCAACTGGATAGCGTCCGCGTATGCCGAGTCCACCAGTGGCAACATGGACACGTTGCGCTGTGTGCGCTGCTCCATGGCGACCACGCGAGCATCTGCCTCATCGAAGGTAAAGGCTGTATGCAAAATGAGCTGGGCGGCGCGCCCGGCGACCACCACCCGCTCGGGCAATTGGTCAAGGACAACCTCACGCCCCAGGCTGTCGGTCAGGACAGCCGCTGGCGACACATCCACCTCGAGGCTGGGGACCGGTTCGGGGCTGATCGCCGTGGCTGATTGAGTTGGCGTGTTCCCGCCCGTCAATTGACAGGCTGCCAGGCTCAGCAGGACAACGGAGATCACGGCTGCTTTCAGTCTCATATACCCTCCTCACGTGGGAGATTGCGGGGGAGTCCAAGCTCGCTCCGGGCATCCTCCATCCACGCCAGTGTGGTCTCTAGCTGCCGGATGCGGAGATCCATGGAGAGCCGGTCCAGCTTGCCTGCATGCGCCTGATCGGCCGCCGTCTGCTTGAGCCGGGCGACCCCGCCCTGCAAAGCCTTCCGCTGAGTTTCGAAGATGCGCGCCGCGAGCTTCTGGTCGTCCGCCAACGCAAGAGTCAGTCGGGTGAGGAACGCCACGCGCAATGCGCGCACGCTCATGGGCGTCGGTCGTTCAAGCCATCGGCGGAACCGCGCTCGGCCTCGCCGCGTGACCTTGTAGTGCCGCTTCTTCCGACCGCCTGTGGGGCTGCGCTCCTCACCGAGGATGTCGCCTTGCGCTTCCAGACGCTTCAGGGTGCTGTACAGCTGGTTCTGTGGGATTCGCCACAACGAACGGAACTCGGCCTGCAGGCGAAGGTGAAGGTCATAGCCATGGCCGGGTTGCTGGAGCAGCAACCCCAGGACGACATACTCCGGTTCCAGGGCACTTGCCCTAGGTGCGCTGGTGTCCACAGTCGATACTCACTCGATGAGTATAGCACTCCTTGTGGCTCCGACGAGGAGGTCCGTCTGTGATCGGCGCGGTAGGCGTCCGTTGCTGACGGAAAAGCCGTGGGTGTGACCTTCTGGATCAGATTGAACAGGGAGGGAGAAGTGCGTGGACGGTCAAGGCTGCAGGGACGATGCCTGTGGCACCCACGGGGAAGGCGGCCGGTGCTGGGGATTCACAAAGCTCCGGAAAGCACATGCGCGGCCTGCACTCTCGGCCACTTTATGCTTCCGATTCTGCACTTTCGGCCACATTATGGTTCCAACCGGCGGTCGGGAGGGGTCTTGGAGGGGGAGTTCCTTGCGGGGGATCTCGTACTCGCGGCCAAGATATGGTTCCAACCCCGGCCAGATTATGGGTTAAGCAACACCAGGCGTTCTGAGCTCGTAGCATGCGAAAGAAGACCACCGAGGAATAGGCCGGCATTGCTGTCTCTGACGCCCCATGCCGAGCAGCTCAGGCTTTCCACAGACCGACGCGGGTGCCTGCCCCGCCATCGTACCCCTCGCCACTTGGATTGGTCACCACGCGACGACCAGTCCTGATGCAACGGTGATCAGCGTGACAAGGCTTTTTCCGGCTCTTGCCTTGCGAACGTCCGCCTATCCTCTCCCCCCGGAGAAGGCCTGATCCTGCGCCACTTGACGCCCGAGGCTCGATATCGTAGAATAGCGGTAGATGGGTTTATTTAGCAATATGGCTAAACAGCTCAGTTGGTTTCTTGTGGATAAGACCCTGCGGGAGGCGGGCCTGGCCCTGTTCACGCCGCAGGACCTGGCAAACCTGCTGGGGGGCTCGGAGATCTCACGTCGGTTCCTCCTGACGCGGGCGGTGAAGCGAGGCGATGTCCTCAAGCTTCGCCGGAGCCTGTACGCGCTGACCTCCCCTCCCCCGGGCGACATGCAGGTGGCCAACGCCCTGTATCTGCCGTCGTACGTGTCGTTCAACTTCGCCCTGTCCCACTACCACCTCATCCCCGAGGCGGCCTACGCCGTCACCTCGGCCACCCCCCGCTCCTCGTCAAGCTTCCATGCCCTTGGCAAGCGCTTCATCTACCACCACCTCAGGGCCGATGCCTTCACCGGGTACCAGGCGGAACGAGTTGAGGATCAGACTGTATGGATCGCCGAGCCGGAGAAGGCAGTTGTGGACGTGCTCTACTTCGTCTTGCTGGGGAAGCTGGGGCGGCCTGAACGGCTGGAGACCTCAGCCTTGTCCAAGCAGAAGCTGCGCGCGTTCGCCAGGCTCTTCGGCCGCAAGGATCTCATGCAGGCCATCGGCCAGCTATGATCACGCGAGAGTCGATCAGGAAGCTGGCCATCCTGCAGCAGACGACGGAACAGAACGTCGCCCGCGAATACGCCCAGCACCTCTTCCTAGCGGGGTTCTACCAGCAACGCGGCGCTCAGAAGGTCATGTTCAAGGGTGGCACCGCCTTGCGCATCGTGTACCACAGCCCGCGCTTCTCGGAAGACCTTGACTTCTCCGGCTTTGGCGTCACGGTGAGGCAGATCGAGGATTGAGTCGCTGAGGCAAT
>Ga0315273_10005399_pt1 | contig 15788 bp, 8 predicted proteins | sample YL17G02_0_MG_FD_205753 | JGI IMG/M metagenome (GOLD analysis project Ga0315273, IMG submission 205753) | Sediment microbial communities from Yellowstone Lake, YNP, Wyoming, USA - YL17G02_0 | ecosystem: Environmental > Aquatic > Freshwater > Lake > Sediment | place: USA: Wyoming | collected...
TATAACCACGCTACCGTCCTGGTTAATAAGTTCAAACAATGGATAATGAGAGATATCAGCGCGAATAAATAGCTGATCAAGTGAAGGATTTGGGTATATCACCAACCTGTTTTCCCGGTCCGGTATAGCTGATATCGGGTTGTCAACAAGCAGCAATTCACCGAACAGGCTGGCATCCATCCAACTGTCCAAACCACCGGCTTGTGATGCCAGAAAATCTTCCCGTCCATATCCGTCATCATCACAGTAGGCAATTGAGAACCCCATTAATTTATTTGCATTAAGTGTAAGCGGCGTGTTGATGCTATCTTCGTTGAATGTATTGTCAAATACTTTGATGGCAATTTCAATGGTATGCAGATTATCTGCTGATTTCACGGCTATATCAACATTGTCGTTGAACAATTTGGGTACAAAATCACCATCATCACTCAAATCAACCGCATCAAAGGTAATGGGACTGGTATGGTAAGCAAAAGCATTATATGCCTGGGAACAGCATTTATGATCGCCTCCACTTTTATCTTCATCGAGGAACACCTCAATACAATCGTCCTCCCAATAATTGGTAAGCGGGTCAGCTATATCATCGATAAACGCATCATCGGTAATTTCAAGCAGAAGATAGAGCATTTCATTGGTCCATACTACTTTATACCGACCATAAAAATCAGCGGAATCTGGCATATTTCTCTCCGTGAACCATTGCTGGTCAATCAGACCCCATTCACACCGTATCCAGCAATCGTCATTACCTGTTCCATCAAGAACAGGTGCCTCAGTGGTTTTGCCCGCATCGTATCTGACCTTTTGTGCAGATAAAGGAAATGATCCCAACCCCAGCAACAGAACAAGGGTAAATGGTATAAGAATACTATTAAGCATTTTTGTTATAAAGCTAACCAACATCCATCAACCCTTAAAGTGCCAAATGTTCCAATCTTCATGTTTAAATCGTACATTTATTTATAGGATGATCTTATTTTTACGGGGTATGCGTATCATTGTTTCCGGGTAATTCTTCAATAGAGATAAGAGATTTCGAGTATTCTATTAAAATAAACGTACTTATGACAGCATTTAATTTTTCCCGTTTTGATTGCTTTTTAAAAAACAATAGAGCTGTTGCACGCGCTATTTTTTGGATAACAGGCACAGGTTCACTCCTTTGGTTTTTAATACGGGTTATTCCAAAGCCTTCCAGGGCTACTTATCCCTGTATGCGGGCAGCAGCACCCATTATGAGCGGTTTTGTGGTTTATATTTTGTCATTAGCCGGCTCTGTTGTAGCTTTCCAAAAAGCACGCGGGAAATTTCTTAGGGCAAAATATAGGTCCGCAACTTTGCTGGTTATTGTGGCTGTGATGACTGCGGTGGTTTTTTTTGCAGGTGATGTATATACCACGCTGGCAACACCAAAAACTCAGGATGGTTTGTCAGAAAACCCGAACGACCCCACAGGCAAAGCAAAAGGTGTTTATCCCGGCCGTGTTGCATGGGTTTGGGACAATAATGCAACCAATATGAATTGTTCCAACACCTCAGACGATTACTGGTTCATGGATATAAATACAAATCAGTTAACAGTGAATACAATGCTTGCCGAAGGATTAAAAAGTTTAAGCGGGCAGACGAATTGTGCACAGGCATGGGACGCCATTTTCAGGAGCTTCAATTATTATCATGCAAAAGGATGGACAGGTTACCAACCGGGTGAGAAAATTGTAGTTAAAATTAATCTGACAAGTTTGGGAAACGGAGGGCGTAATTTATCGGAGGGTATGAATGCCACTCCTCAACTTGTTCTTGCCTTGCTACAGCAACTTGTGGATACGCTCAACATAGCCCAGTCAGACATTACGATTGGTGATCCTTACCGGGGTTTTTCAGATGATTATTGGGATAAATGTCATACCCCGTATCCGAATGTACATTATATTGAAGGGTTGGGGACCGATGGGCGTGAACAGACTGAACTGACCACAGAGGATGTATTTTTCAACAGCGACGATGAATTTCAATCAAGACTTCCCATCGCCTATGTTGAAGCTGCCTACATGATCAACATGCCCTGTTTAAAATCACATGGTTCTGCAGGCATTACCCTGGCCGCTAAGAACCATCAGGGATCAGTGATAGGTGACGATCAGAACCCTGAGAACCAGTATATGGGAGAATATTTGCATTATGACTATCCTGACAATGCTGATAACAGGGTGATGGGCATGTACAGACATCTGGTTGATTTCATGGCTAACAAATATCTCGGAGGGAATACACTGGTTTATATAGTAGATGGTATCTGGAGCGGCAGGGATTGGTTTGGTGCTGTTGAAAAATGGCAAATGGCACCCTTTAATGGCGACTGGACCTCTTCTTTATTCCTTTCACAGGACGCTGTTGCAATTGAATCGGTAGGTTTCGACTTTCTTTACAACGAGTTTAAGAATTATTCCGGAGACCACAATGATGATAATTCTCCTGCCTGGACAGGTGTGCAGGATTATATTCATCAGGCAGCTGATCCTGATAATTGGGCGCCCGGCATTCAATATGACCCCAGTAATGCAGACCACCATGCCCCTGTTGGATCATTGGGTGTTCATGAACACTGGAGTGATGCTGTCAATAAGCAATACAGCCAAAACCTCGGTGAAAACAAAGGAATAGAATTGGTTACAGTACCTGCAACCCTTGTGTCAGATTTAAAAATTAATGTTACGGGTATTACAGTGCCTTCGGCCCTTAACATTACAGGTGAAACAACTATTACTGCCGAAATATCACCCGCCAATGCTACCAATTCAGATATTATTTGGGAAAGCAGTGATACATCCCTGGCTACTGTGGATCAAACCGGTCTTGTTACTCCGTATGCCAACGGACAAGTTTCTATTACTGCCATGTCAGCAGATGGTAACAAAAGAGCTTCAACTGAAGTAAGCATAGCTATTGCCACTGGGGTGCATCAGCCTATAAAACAGACCTGTACTATTTATCCAAATCCCGTTGGTGAATATGCCGTCATTAGCTATACTCTGGATGAAAAAGCAATCATACATATTGAGATAATGACAATGGACGGGAAAAAGGTTGCCAGCAGCAATGGCCTTTACCAGCAAGCAGGGGGTGGAAAATTTACCTTTAAACCGGAGGATTACAACCTGGCAAATGGCATGTATGTCTGCCGGGTTATTGCCAAGGGTGGCATAACCCGTGTTTTTACATCACGGATGCTTGTAAACAGGAAAAAATAGTCCATGTTGTCAAACTTTGTCTGATGCTATTCCAAAACCAGTTTCTTTTTATTGTAGGGGAGGGGGTAAGCTGTAATCCAGATTTGCGCGCTAAGTTCCTCAATCTTAGAGCTATTTCCCAATATTACCACATCAATTGGCTTACCTGCCATTTGGGGATCTATCGGGAAATAATACGTATAATTTCCCTGAATATCACCAGATACGGGTGCTTCCCAGGTGTTTGAAGGATATGAAACTGCCCTGTCAGGCGCACCGGTTGGCCCCGAACGCAGGAGCGACCTGACTTCCAGGGCATTGTTGTCGGCTGAAAAACAAGTGGCTTCGTAAAGGGCTTCTGCATCTTCTGGCATTCCAATGGGTTTGGCATCGGCAAGTTTACGGTAGAAATCAAGTTTTAATATCTCTCCATCAAAACGGATTATAAAGGGTTTTCCTGACAGCAGTTCATTTACCGGTTCACCTTCAAGGGTTGCCTTGGTAAACCGGCTGATACCAGCTGGCAATGTGATGCTGTGCTGTGTCCCCTGGAAACCGAGCAGGTCAATTTCGACCGGATGATCTGGTATATTTTTAACAAGTTCATAATCAATCCCAACTACACCAGGCTCCGGGAATGGCTGGTCAGAGATTATAAGCAAGCACGAGCGGAAGGGCAATACCTCAACCGTTACCTCACTGCCCGGTTTGAATTTGCCCATTATCCGCTCAACCGGATGTACCTGCCTGACCTCAACCATGGCTTTTGTGTCAATTCCTACTGAAGGATCGAGTTTCACCCGGATGGTTTTTGGAAGCCAGGTAAGATTGCGCAATGTAATTAACCGGGTATGAGTGTTGCCTCGTGACACGGCACTTTCTCCGTAAACATCGGGCGGCAAGACCAAACCGTTGACCAGTATAGGATTGTACAGCCTGTGAAGGTTGTAAATCCTTGCCAGTTTGGCAAATTTGGCATCATTTAATAACCATGGATTTCCATAGATTTCAGGGGCCAGGATCAGGCTCCGGTTAAAGGCCTGAAGGATAAGGTCGTCTTCCCAGTAATCGAGACATGAGGAAAGGCAAACCCCGTGGTCTTCCGTCAGCCGCTGGAGTTGTGGTACCAATCCGCGCGACAAGGTGCCGGTTCGGTGATGCGTTCCCGTTATATCTCCGGGGAAATGCACATCAATATAGGTCTCCTTACCCTCCCACAGCCAGGTGGTAGTTTGCTTTTTTGCTTCTTCATTGAAAGAAATACGGTGGTTAAGCACGATCAGTTGCGGACTGTATTTGCGGCATTCCTTCATGGCATGAACGAACTTCTGCTGATTTTTTTCGGTTAAATCCGAGCAACAGGCATCAAATTTGAAGAGTTCCACACCATAATCCCGACAAAGTGACACCAGCATTTCTGATCGAGGGCTGGCCTCTTCAGGTGTGTTACCATATCCATCGGGGCCCAGCCACATTCCAAGGCTGCATCCGAACGACTTTGCCTTGAGCGAGATGGGGTTCAGCGCATCGGGGAACTTTTGTCTAAACCGTTTTGAATCAAATGAACCATAGCGGTTATCACCAAACAGCTTTCCGATACATTCAGGGCCTTCATCAAGCGTGCCGGCATCGAGCAGGTAAAGGTCGAGTTTCATACCATATTCATCATGCATCCAGTTGAAAAAATCGAGGTTAGCCATCGTCTGAATTGCATCAGTGCCTTCCCAGGCATGGTTGATCCAGGAAAAGTAGATAGCCTTCGAAGGTGTGAACTCATTAATTACGGTCGGGTGTTCCTGCGATTTCAGCGTCTGTGACAATACTGAAAGTAAAACCAGGCACCAGTAACCCTTATTTTTCATACTTCGTTCGGTTGACAAGTGGCGAAATAATATGCTGAAGTTTTCAGACCTGAACAATTTCATAAATCGTATTTTTATTGGCTCTGAATCCATTGTCTTTTATACTTAAATTCTTGCCGCTCAATACATCCCTCACATTGCGGGCACCAACGGCATCGGTATCAAAATCAGTGAAAGCCCATAGTATTTTGTGTTTATTATGAGAATAGACAACACCTTTTTCACCTGGCATAATTTCACGGTTAACCATGAAATCTGTTACTTCATTGAAAGCTTTGATCAATTGTAAAGCAAGCGGATTTTCAGTACCCAATACCAGCCTGTCACGGCGTATATCCCAGTATATTTTCCACATCATTCTATATGCCAGTCCTTTAAAGAAAACATCCATTGGCTCGTAGCCTGCATTTTTAACGACATTTTCGTTAAAATCGCAATAGCAATCGGCCCAGATGGACAGGCTTTTGATGCGGCTTGGCAGATCGGGTCCTGTGCGTTTGATGCCAAAGACACCCAAGTCCTCGGCACAGTATTGGTAACCCATTTGTTGCATTTCTACCACCCATTGCAGGTGTGCGTGATACTGTGTCTGGATAGATTTTGGCGGTTCGTGTTCCGGCCTATAATTGCCCAACTGGTCTTTCTGATCAAGCGTTGCTTCTCTCCATCCTTTGCTATTGTCAAACTGGGCATGGTGGAACTTATCACTCGACATGTTGAAGGAAGAATCGAGGAATATCCCATCTATCCCGATTTTATCATGAAAGTATTTCCATTGTTTCATCCAGTAGGCACGGATATCCCTGTCGCGTAAATTCAATGCACAAAACCGGGGTGTATAGTGGTCGGCTTCAATGGCATTCGATGGATTTCTAATAAAAGGCGCTTCGGCTTTGTCAATTACTTCCATGATCGACCCCTTATAGGGAAGAAATTTTATTCCCTTCTCGCGACCCTCATGGTGCATGAATCTTTCCGTTGTACTTGAAATGGCAGTATTGGCCCACATTTCAACCTTTGCACCGCCGGCTTTTGCTACTTTGCAGAAATTTGCCAATTTCTCTTCTCCAACTGTGTCGGAAATCTTAAAGTCTACGTTGCAGCACATATTTGACAATCCCCAGGTATTCATATCGTTCTGGCACTGGTTGGAGATAAAAATGGTTTTAACACCGGCATTGAGCAGTTTGGGCAAGCCTGCTTTTGTATACCTTTCGAAATCGGGTTCCCGCCATTCTTCTATCACACCATACGTTGTTATGCGTTCTCGTTTCATCCCGATCTGCCGGTGAAGATCCTCATGCACTAATTCACGCATATCATTGTAAAGGTTAGCCCTGCCAACATGGTCCAGTTCACCGGGGATCCAAAGTACTTCAACAGGAGATGTTGAGAATTCGGATGCCAGGTCATCGCAATGCTCGTGAAAGTGCATGATCTCGTTGCAGTTTCGCCATTTTTCAAAGAGCGAACGAATGTGAGCCACTTCTGTTGCCCGTGTAATTAATGTACCCTGTTTAGCGCTGGTAAATGAAAAGCCCTGCAATTGAGTTTGCCAGGGATGGAACTGGAAAATATTCGGGTTTGCAATACCCGGCAGATACCATTCGGTGGAATAGAAATCACCGGGACCGGAGAATGCAACAATAGAATCTACCACGCCGTTGCGCATCCAAAATTCATTGCCTGAAGCAGAACCACCGATTTCCCAGGAGGCACGATCTGTAATTTTATACACGGGTAGGCTGTCACTTTTATAAAGATATTGGTAGCTAAAGCCTGACACATTTAATTTCCCGATTTTTTTTTCAACAGGTCTGATCCTCATGGTTAAACTGGTGTCTGGGGCATTTTCAGGTTCACGATTCCAACCGGACAGGTTCCTTCGGTTGCGTACAGTATGAAGCATCCATTCCATGGTGTCGCCGGGTTTCTTTTGAACCGAAAAAGTCAATTCAAGCAAGGAATTCGTGACAGTCTTTTTTTCCAGTTTAAAATTTACCAATTCAATTGCATCGGGTGTGCTGATCTGGGTGAACATGGGAAGTTTTCCATTTCGTAAGGTTAAATCATTTACCTTAATACTTCCCAGACCCAGAAAATTGTCGCCTGAAAAAATGAGTTCGAAATCAAATCCATTGAACTTTGGCAACAGCATTGATTCGAATGATTTTTTTCCTTTGGTTTCTGTAGTTGAAGAATTTACCAGGGGCATTGTCATGGCTGCAGCACCTAAACCCAAGGTTTTTAAAAATGTCCTTCGTTGTCTGTTCCTATTGTTCATTGCCAGTAGATTGATAGTTTTCAAGCAAGCGCTCGAATTTAAGGTAAGGTTTCTCATAGAATACGACATGCGTAATGTGATCAAGGGGAATTCCGGACTCTTCCAATACATATTTTACAGCATAGTGGGGAAACGATGCATCATGTTTCACCCTGGAAAACCGCTCTTCCCTTGCGACGGAAACAAGCCCGGTTTCAAAAACCTGCCTATGATGAATGGTATTATTAGGTTGCATTTTTAAAAGGCAATTACACTTTTGAAACCTGAATTTAGATTTTTAAATGAACTTAAAAAAGCTTGTAGTATACATTTGCAACAAATAGACTCGCAAAATGGTATGATTCAAGGGTGACAGAAATGGTATTGGAAAAATCGGAGTTAGGGTCCACTGCTAGCCGGAGTATCCTGACGACTTAATTTATAAGCTAAAGTGCTGTTAATATGTTATTTGTAAAATTGCATTACTTCCGGCGAAACGTGTTCAATAGTACCGATTTTTCCACAATACTCCTCCAATGATTTAAAAACAGGGAATATCGGTAATCGATACTTTGGGCCTGAGGACTGTTAAGTTGATGAGGGACCGGAATTTTGCCGTCTTTATTATTTTCTCTTTTTTATCGATGATCCCATTCTCAATGTATTGGTCCTATTGTAGTTTCAATTCGAATTTATCCGAATTTATTCGAATTGACCTATATTTAAAAGTTTCATTGGTTTCTAAAACTTGAGATGAAATTCTTCAAGGTTATAAAAACTGAAAACGGCTTTCATGGAAAAATAGGATCATCAGCAAGCTATGATTCACAAATCACAGCAACAAAAATAAATGAGAATAAATGCGAATTAATTCGAATAAATAGAATAATTATTTAGAATTAATTGCTGATACTGAGTAAGTTTCACGATCAGGAAAACTTCAATTCTCTTTTTTGGTATCTATAGAGATCTTTGGATTGTTGATATAAGGCATAAATGCCAAAACCAATAGCTAGCATGGTTATTCCAACTAAAATATACAATATTTTATTTTCGGACCTTATTTCATCCTCTGAAATGAAATTTGCATATTCTGAAGGATTTGTCGGATCATTTTTCCCATTTACCCTCTGAAAAGCCGGGTATTTATTATGAATTGAATAAGTCCTATTTCAAACGCATTGAGGCTGTTGAATATACTTTGCGGCATGATGACGGACAAAGAACTGAAGAGCTTGATAAGGCCGAAATAGTTATTTTGGGGGTGTCCAGAACGGTTAAAACACCGGTCAGTATTTACCTGGCGCATAAGGGATGGTTGGTAGCCAACATTCCCATCGTTTTGGGAGTAGAACCACCGGAAAAACTATTTAGGATCCCCCCCGAACGGGTATTCTGTCTTACCACTTCTCCCAGCCATCTGGCCGAACTAAGAAAAGTCCGTGAAAAGCATCTGGGCGGGAATTTGGGGGATTATGCAAAACCATCTTTTGTTCTTAAAGAGCTGGATTATGCTTACTCTATCTTTAAACGCCAGGCACGGTGGACGAGAATAGACGTTACCAATAAACCCATTGAGGAAATATCGATGGAAATACTTTCCGGACTAAGAAAAAGTGATGGATAAACTGAGAAACTTTGCCTATTAACAGAGCAATTCAGAAATATTAAGATGTCTTCAGAAAAGACAGGAAGACATGTAATGTTGTTGTTTGAATATGGTTATTTACGAATTGGAAATAACAATAAAAGTCCCATCTCATAATTTTAGCCCCATTATAAAAGTTAGCGGCACCCATTTTGGATTATTGCCTGAAATTCTGTCAATATCATCTTCCTGTTTCCCATAGTTACCATAAGTGAACTCTTGTCTTATCCCTCAAAATATTTGTACAAGATTGCAAGTAATTGTTATTTGAAACTATAGATAAAAAAAAGACCTCAAAATAGTTTTCTGGAAGTGACCCAGGCGGGATTAGCTCGCTCCCGCATTGCCGCCCGCAAAACCCGCTCGTGATCCCGCCGGGGTATATAATGAAAAAGGGCCGCCATTTGGCGGCCCAAATAAATCTGTAACCCCGGCGGGATTAGCTCGCTTCGCTTATGATCCACAGAGAGAGGGTCCTACAAGCCTAATGATGTCGCAGTAGAGCTGCTTTCCATTTTTTGTTTGCTTGCTCCAGTGAAAGCATTAAGGATGCTTTCATGGCGTTAGCAAACAAAAAATGCCGCCAAAGGCGGCATCATTAGTCTAGTGAACCCGAGGGGATCGAATTCAAACCAATTTTTAGAGAATCTATTGAAAATCAGTTCACTTAGAGATATTTTTGTCCAATATTGAAATGGCATTCAACATGGGGTGGCTAACCTTTGGATTTTACTTCATGGTAATAATAAATGCAATCTTTTGTAATATTTAAAGTGTATATCTTTATGATCATAAAGTGAATCGTTGAAAAGGCATTAAATGAATTATTATGACAATTATATAAAAAGTTTCAAATCGCTTTTCCGCGGCAGACATGATGTCTATGCAGTGCGTTGGGAAAAAGATGGGAAAAGTGGTTATATGCCTGCTTACATTGTGGACTGGAACGATTATAATAGACATAAGTCGGACGGAGGTACCTTTAAAGATTATTCGAAGAAAGAGTACAAACCATTTGGAAATGAAGCAATAATGGATCATCTTACAGGAAAGGAGGCTATTGGTATTTACCCGCTTTTGGAAGACAATACTTCCTTTTTTATTGCAGCTGATTTTGATAAAGCAAATTGGAAAGATACCATTAAGAAGTTATATGCAACATGTTCTGATTTTAAAATTCCAGCCTATATTGAGCGTTCTAGATCCGGGAATGGAGGGCATTTATGGATCTTTTTTGAAGATAATATCCCTGCTGAGCAAAGCCGCAAAATGATGTTTGAATTGTTACGGGAGTCTGGAATCATATCACCTTTTGAAAAGGAACCAAGTTTCGACAGGTTATTTCCGAATCAGAACTTTCACTCAGGCAAAGCAATTGGCAACCTGATAGCTCTGCCATTAAATGGGAAAGCCTTAAAAAATGTAAATTCTTCGTTTCTAAATCCTATCACATTTGAACCGGTTGAAAATCAATTTGAATTCCTTTTGCAAATTCAGAAGTTTGACAAAGATAAATTTATAAGCCTGCATGAAAACTTCTTTAAACAGAAACCCCAAGAACTTTTTAAATCTAATTTTGCTTCCAATACTCCAACTAAAATTGAAATCACAATCAGTAATCAGGTTTACCTTAAACGGTTACAATTAGGCAAAAGGATTATTGCATTTCTAAGAGATAATTTAAATTTTCTTAATTCTGAATATTTAGTTAAGAAGGACATGGGGAAATCAACCTTCAATGTTGAGAAGTATTTCAAGCTGGTTGAAGAAACAGATGAAGGAGTTATAATTCCCAGAGGTTTCGTTTCAACATTTGTGAATTTTTGCAGAAAGGAGGCTATCCCATTTACAGTAATTGATAACCGCACAAAACTTGAACCAGTTGATTTTGATTCTGAGATTGATTTATTGCCTCATCAGGAAGTTGCAGTAGAAAAGACTTCCGAAAAAGATTTTGGAGTTATTGTTTCGCCACCGGGTTCTGGCAAAACTGTTATTGGTCTTGAAATAATCGCTCAAAAGAGACAGCCAGCTTTAATTATTGTCCATCGCAAACAATTATTTGACCAGTGGTTAGACAGAATCCAAAATTTCTTAAAGATTCCAAAATCAGAAATTGGACAAATTGGCAATCAAAAGTTGAAGATCGGAAAGGAAATTACTGTGGCAATGATCCAATCCCTTGATCGTTTAAAAGACATTAGTAAGCTAGCTGATATTTTTGGAACGATAATCGTTGATGAATGTCATCATATACCCGCAAAATCTTTCAGGAAGGCAATTATTAATTTCAATTCATATTATTTATATGGATTGACTGCTACACCTAAAAGGAAAAACAATGATGAAAAGCTAATCTATGTTTATATCGGCAATATCCTTTATCAGGTTGATCAAACAGTACAAATTAAAGAGTATAAAGTGCCGGTTGAAATTAACATAAAAGAAACCAATCTTTTTGCTCCTTTTAACTACAAAATTGATAAATATGAAACTATTTCAAGAATACTTATTCATGATACACAACGAAATTCTATGATAGTTAATGATATTGAAAAAAATGCAGAAAGATTCAGAACGCTTTTAATTCTTACTGAACGCAAGGCTCATGTTGATATTCTAAACCTGTACCTCAAAGATAAATTTGAAACTATTACGATTCATGGCGATGATTCTGAGCGAAGCAGAAAAAGTAAATTTGAACAATTAAAACAAGGTCATTTTAAAATTGTAATTTCAACAGGTCAATACTTTGGAGAAGGTATTGACATTGGTAATTTGGAATGTTTATTCATCGTATATCCCTTCGCTTTTGAAGGAAAATTGATTCAATATATAGGAAGGATTCAGCGATCGGGTAAAGCACCTGTAATATTTGATTACAGGGATTCCAGAATTGACTACTTTAATAAAATGTTCAAACAAAGAAATAGATACTATAAAAAACTTATTAAATAGAATATGACTGAAAACCAGGTTAAAAGAATTTTTTTGTTTATTGATGAATGTGGTGATCCCAATTTCTATGGATCAGGTCATAGACTATTGGTTGGACAGCCTGGATATCAGTCAATATTAGTAATAGGCATGATTTCAACAGAAAATAGAAAAGAGCTTAGAAAAAAAGTTGCAGGTTTTATGGAATCAATAAAAAGGGATCCATTATATAATAGTATTCCATCAATTAAAAATACACAAGGTTGGTATCTGCATGCTAAAGATGATCATCCGGAGGTTAGAGCAAAATTTTTTGAATTTATACGTTCGATTGAAGGTTTTCGAACTTTTATTGTAATCGGAAGAAAGAAACTGGATATTTTTAGTAAGAAACATAATAATAGCCCAACGGAGTTTTATTTTGATTTGCTGCATCATTTACTCAAGGACCGGTTAAACAAAGAAGGTATTGAATATCAAATTTATCTTTCACAACGAGGTAAGAACAATATGCAGTTTTTTCAAAAGGCCATTGAAAAGGCTTTAGAACGTGATAATACTCGAAGAAAAAAACCTATAACTGTAAAATTCAAATGTGATATAGTACTTAGTAATCAATATCCGGAATTGAGCATTGTCGATTATTTACTTTGGGCGCTTCAAAGATATATTCTAAAAGGAGAAGACAGATTTTTTATGGCACTTAGAGACAAATACAATTTAATAATTGATTTATATGATACTGAGCATTATAAGGGAAAGGAAAAAGAAAATACAAATTATTATACAACGCAAAATCCTTTTGACGTTAAGAAAGCCAGCAACTTTGATAAATAAAAAAACCGTCAGATTCTCCTGTACCCGTGCCAATACTGGCAACCCCCGCATGGGGCGAGTTATGGTATCAGGCCAATCTAACGGCTTTCTGATACAAAGATAAGTGTAATAGTGATATTATGCTAATAAATAGCACTATTTTATAAACAGGAGAAAAAAAATTGTATCTCATCATCCGTCGCCCCGGAGGGATTACTCGCACCCGCGAAGGCCATACCACATGTCTGCTCTAGATCTCGCCGGCTTGGTCGCGGATCTTATGCATAAAAAAAGGACAGAGACTTGCGTGCCTTTGTCCTGATTTGTGACCCCGGCGGGATTAGTTCGCTTCGCTTATGATCCACAGAGAGAGGGTCCTACAAGCCTAATGATGTCGCAGTAGTGCTGCTTTCCATTTTTTGTTTGCTTGCTCCAGTGAAAGCATGAAGGATGCTTTCATGGCGTTAGCAAACAAAAAATGCCGCCAAAGGCGGCATCATTAGTCTTGTGACCCCGGCGGGATTCAAACCCACGACCTTCAGAACCGGAATCTGACGTTCTATTCAGCTGAACTACGGGGCCGACTATATGTGGGTGTGGGTGTGGGTGCGGACCTGCCTGCCGTCAGGCAGGTGTGGAATTGCTAAAGTATGGATAAAAAATAAATTATTAACCTTTTATTTAATTACCTATTCAGTAAATTGTGAACTTTGTGATAAATAATACCAGTTATGAAGTACAATTTATCAAGCATGGCCAGGCTGCAGGCAATGGTTTCTATTTTGATCATTTTTGCCGCTGGTCTTTCTTCCCAAACCCTCCGGGAAATCGAAGCACAGCGTGTTTCGCTCTCCAATGGCTGGAAACTAACACCTGTGGGTAATATGCTGCCACTCGGCGACCTTCCGCTAAACATGGCTGTATCTCCTTCAAAAAAATACCTGGCCGTAACCAACAACGGACAAAGTGATCAATCGGTGCAACTCATCGACGTTAAGGAAATGAAGATACTCGATTCGGTTGTTATGGCAAAAGCCTGGCTGGGCCTGGCTTTTTCCGATGATGAAAAGTATCTTTACGTTTCCGGTGGTAATGATAACTGGATTGTCAGGTTTGCCGTCAACAAAGGCAAATTGCTTCCCAATGATACCCTGTTCATTGATAAACCCTGGCCAGTGAAAATATCCATTGCAGGCATTGCCCTGGATGATTCACGCCATATCCTGTATGCTGTTACGAAAGAAAACAATTCGTTGTACGCAATAGATGTAAACACCAAAAAGGTTGTGGGAAAATTTCCCCTGGGTGCTGAAGGCTACACCTGTATGCTCTCACCAAACCGCAAGGTACTTTATGTTTCCTGCTGGGGATGCAATAAAATCATGTTGTTCGATACAGAAAAGCTGCAGCCCGCAGGTTCTATACCGGTGGGTGACCATCCAAACGAGCTTTGCCTTACAGGTAACGGGGCCATTCTTTATGTTGCAAATGCCAATGACAATACAGTATCTGTAATTGATACCAAAGCACGAAGGGTAATAGAAACACTCAATGCCGCCCTTTTTCCTGATGCGCCCAGCGGATCTACCACCAACGGCCTGACCTTGAGCGGAGATGATAAAACACTGTATGTCGCCAATGCGGATAACAACTGCCTTGCCGTTTTTAATGTCAGTCAACCCGGGAACAGCATCAGCAAGGGATTCATACCTACCGGCTGGTACCCCACGTGTGTTCGTGTTGCCAATAGTAAATTGTTTGTTGCCAACGGTAAAGGATTATCCTCACTGGCTAATCCCTATGGACCCAATCCCGCGAAGCGGGATGAAGAGGTTGAATACCAGCAGGGAAGTAAGGTTGAACGGATAAAAGTCCAGTATATAGGCGGTTTGTTCAGGGGTACCCTGGGCATTCTTGATGAACCCGGTGAAGAACAATTGGCTGCATATTCCCAGGCTGTTTACCACAATACGCCGTATTCAAAAGATAAAGAGTTCGAATCGGAAGGACAGCAGGGAAATCCCATTCCCATGCGGGTAGGGGCGGCTTCACCCATAAAGCACGTTTTTTATATCATAAAGGAGAACCGTACTTACGACCAAGTGCTTGGGGATATGCCTGAAGGGAATGGCGATACCTCCCTGGTGCTATTCGGGGAAACGATCACCCCCAACCAGCATGCGCTGGCCAGGGAGTTTGTACTGCTGGATAATTTCTATGTGGATGGTGAAGTTAGCGCCGACGGGCACAACTGGAGCATGGGAGCCTATGCAACCGATTATCTCGAGAAGAACTGGCCCACCAATTACAGTGATCGTGGAGGGACCTACGATTCAGAAGGAACACGTGAGATAGCTAATAATAAGGATGGCTATCTTTGGGATTTCTGCAAGAAATTCGGGGTCACTTACAGGACTTACGGGGAATTTGCCGACGACTATAAACCTAACATTCCGGTATTGCAGGATCATTTCTGTACCTATTTTACCAGTTGGGATCAGCGGGTGCGTGATACGGTGCGGTTCAACCAGTGGAAAAGGGACTTTGATTCACTACTGGCAAAAAGCAGCGTACCCCGGTTGAATACCATCAGGTTTATTAATGATCATACAGAAGGCCTCAGTGTAGGCCGGCCCACGCCTTTTGCCCATACAGCGGATAACGACCTGGCAGTAGGCCTTTTCGTGGACTATCTCAGCCATAGTCCCATTTGGAAGGAAAGTGTGATATTTATTGTGGAGGATGATGCACAAAACGGCCCCGACCATGTGGACGCCCACCGCACTACTGCCTATGTGGCCGGAGGATTTGTAAAGGAAGGCTTTGTAGATCATACCATGTACTCCACCTCTTCGATGCTCCGCACCATTGAACTTATCCTGGGTTTACCCCCTATGAGCCAGTATGATGCATCAGCCACCCCGATGTGGCGGTGTTTTTCGAACATAGCGGAACACGCACCTTTTATGGCAAGACCCTGCCGGATAGACCTGAATGAGAAAAACATACTGGTAAACAAATGGTCA
>Ga0315273_10005400_pt1 | contig 15785 bp, 16 predicted proteins | sample YL17G02_0_MG_FD_205753 | JGI IMG/M metagenome (GOLD analysis project Ga0315273, IMG submission 205753) | Sediment microbial communities from Yellowstone Lake, YNP, Wyoming, USA - YL17G02_0 | ecosystem: Environmental > Aquatic > Freshwater > Lake > Sediment | place: USA: Wyoming | collected...
TCCGCTTCGAGGATAACCTTTGCTTATGGACACAAAGCAGCTAGCGGCGTTCTGTGCCGTCGTCGAACGCCGAAGCTTCTCCCAGGCGGCGGCAGCCCTCGGCGTGACGCAGCCCGCCGTCAGCCAACAGGTGCGCACACTCGAGAAACGGCTCGACAGCCAGCTGCTCGACCGGTCGGGTCGACGGGTCGTCCCCACCGATGCCGGGATCCGTCTGTACCGCAGTGCCCAACGCCTGCTGGCGCTCGAGGAGCAGTTGCTCTCCGACTTCACTGAACCGCGTGACGGCCCGCTGGCGGGCACGCTCGAAATCGGTGCTTCGACTGGGCCCGCGGCGATCGTCCTACCGCTGCTTCTCTGCGAGTTCCAGCGTGCGAATTCCGAAGTCCACGTCCGGCTGTCGGTCTTCGACACGCAGACCGTTGTCTCGCTCGTCGCCGAGCGCGAGCTCGAGCTCGGCATCGTCGGTGCGGCACGCAAGCGGCGCTCTGTCGAGTTTGAGCCGTTCTTCAGCGACGAGGTGATTCTTGTCTGTCCCCCGGGCCATCCGTTCGCCGGGCGGACACTGGGCCTGGAGGAACTCGCCGACGCTCCGCTGATCCTCATGCAGGAGGGCGCGGGCGTTCGCCAGATGCTCGAGGACGAGCTACGGCGCCAGGGTCACCGCCTCCGCGATTTGCGCGCGAATCTCGTGCTCGGTCTTCAGGAGTCGGTCAGGAGTGCCGTTCAGGCGGGCTACGGAGCGACGTTCATCTCCCGGCGGGCGGTCGAGGCGGAGCTTGCTGCCGGGACGCTGGCCGAGGTACGGGTCAACGGCCTGGACCTCCAGCGCCAGATCTCGATCGCGCGGGCATTCGGGCGGGTGCCAAGCCGCGCAGCCGAGGTCTTTCTCTCCTTTGCGAGGGAACAACTGGCGTGATCGTCCGCTGGGGGCTCGGAGAGCTCGCACCGCTTCTCTCCGAGCTCGAGATCGAACGCCCCTTCCTCGTCGCGAGCGCCCGGTGGGACGCGCTCGGACTTCCGGCGGCGGCGCGCTGGAGCGAGATTCCGTCGCACCGGATCACCGTTCCCGAGGGCGCCGACGGCGTGCTCGCCGTAGGCGGTGGGAGTGCGATCGACACGGCAAAGGCCGCCTCGTCGGCGGCGAGCCTGCCGCTCGTGTCGGTGCCGACGACGTACTCGGGTGCCGAGTGGACGGCGTTCTTTGGCGTCCGTGGTCCTGGCAAGCGGATGGTCGGCGGCGGCGGCGGTGCCAACCTGGTCGGCACGGTCTACGAGCCGGAGTTGACTCTCGACCTCCCGCGCCCCGAGACGGGTGGCACTGCGATGAATGCGCTCGCGCACTGCGTCGAGGCTCTGTATCCGGGAGATCTCGAGGAAGCGCGACGTGGCGCCGAGCTCATCGTCGACTGGCTGCCTCGCGTGCTCGCCGAGCTCAGAGATCTCGAGGCGCGGACGCGATTGCTGGAGGGGGCCAACCTGGCCGGCCAGGCACTCGCCAAGCACGGTCTCTACCTCGGGCACGCGATGGCGCAGGCGATCGGTGGCCGCTACGGGCTCCCGCACGGCACGCTGAACGCGATCTGCCTCCCTGCGGCGATGCGCTTCAACGCCGACGTGGCACCGCTCGCTCTCGAGGTGGTGCCGGTGGAGACTGCGGAGGAGCTCGCCCGCCTTGCGGGGCTCACGCGGCTGCGTGATCTCGGTGTGCCGGAGGACGAGCTGGATGAAGTAGCGGAGGCGGTTGCGGCCCGCCCGGGCGCGCGCGCCAACCCGCGTCCGGCGAGCGCGGCCGAGATCGCCGAGCTCCTCCACGCGATCTGGTAGCCCGGGTCCCTGTACCTGCGGCGCCACATGCGCTTAAATCACTGGCACACCGGATTCCAGCCAAGAAAGGACGTACCCGAACAATGGACAAGCTTGCAGAGCTTTCCCACGGCGCCAAGACCGTACTCGGCTCGGCCATCGCGTTCCTGATCGTCTCCTTCTTCAACTGGCAGGAGGTCGATCTAGGATCGTTCGGCAGCGCAGGCGTCAGCATGTGGCACGGAGTCGGCTTCATTGCCGGGCTGCTCGCCATCGTCATCATCGTCTCGATGGCGCTCAGGCTCGGGAACATCAACCTCGACAAGGGTGTGGCCCCGTGGATGACTACCGCCGTCCTCGCCATCCTCCTCCTGGTGTTCACGGTGATCAAGTTCCTCGCTGACGGTGAGTTCCGCACGATCTGGGCGTGGATCGGTCTCGTCCTCGCGATCATCATCGTCGGAGGGGCGTGGGCGAACATGAAGGCCGCTGGCGAGGGCCTCGCCGAGGTGCGTGCCACAGTCGGCGGGATGACGGCCGGCGGTGGCGAGAAGACCGCGCCGGCCGAGAGCGCCGCACCCTCGACGCCCGTACCTTCGGCGCCGGCGGATTCCACCCCCGAGGCACCCTCGGGCGACGACACGCCGCAGAGCTCGTAGCACCCGAGCCCTTAGGCCCCTTCCGAGACGTCGGGAGGGGCCTACGCAGGTTGCGTTAGCGCAATCGGGCTCGCCGAAGCCAACCGAGCCGCCTGAGCGCCGACTCGACGACTGGGTCCGTGATGCGGCTCACGATGTCGACGATGCGGTTGACGTAGGGGCGACCCACTGTGGTGACGAGGAGCGCCGAGGCGAAGCCGACGATTGCGCTTGCCATGACGTCCACCGGGTAATGAACTCCGACGAGGATGCGGTCGAGCCCGATGAGCGTGGCGAGCACCAGGAAGAACGTCCCCAACCGGCGGTGGAATGCGAGCACGGCGAACGCGATGGCGAACGCGACCGTGGCGTGATCACTCGGGAACGAGTTGTCGGCGCCGTGGTGAACGAGCAGCACGGTCTGCTTCGGGTGATCGGCGAACGGCCGGGCGTGGTCCCAGAGGTGGCTGAGGGCTGCATTGGTCAACAGGCCGACAAGTGCAGCCAGGGTTGCGGCGGCGGCGGCGAGCTTCGATCGCCGCGGACCATGGGGCGGCGCAAAGAGCCACGTCAGCGCCGCAGCGCCGGCGAGGATCAGGATCGCCCACGCGTTGAACAGTTCGGCAGCGTCCTGCGCCGGGTCGTTACCCCGAAACGGTCCGTTCAATGCGTGAAACAGCGACCAGTCCATCCCTTCAAGGGTAGCGGGCAGTTGTCGATAAGAGTCTGTTATCTCACGGATTAGTAATTCGCTGCTACACTCGCTTCCCGTGGCCAGGACGCTGCTCTTCGACGTGCTCGTCGTCGGCTCCGGCGCGTCCGGCCTCGCCGCGACCGTAAGCGCGGAGGCGGCTGGAGCACGCGTAGCCCTGGTCACGAAAGACGCGCTTCAGTCCTGCAACTCCGCCAAGGCCCAGGGCGGCATCCAGGCGGCCTTCGGCGGCGACGATTCGCCGGAGGTTCACGCTGCTGACGTCTGGGCGAGCTCGCACGAGACTGCGGACCTACGGCTGGTCGAGATCCTGACGGGCGAGGCTCCGAACGCCGTCCACTGGCTCGAGCAGCAGGGCGTGGAGTTCACGCGGGACAACGGCGGCTATCGTCTTGCACGCTGCGGCGGAGCAACACGGAAGCGTTTGCTCCAGGTCGGCGACCGGACGGGTCATGCGATCACGAAGGCACTCCGGAAGGCCGTCGAGAGCTCGAGCGCGGAGACCCTTCCCAAGTCGCCGCTGACTGACCTCGGTAAGACCGCGAGCGGCTGGCGAGCTCGCTGCGGCGACCACGAGATCGAGGCCGGGGTCGTCGTGCTTGCGGCCGGCGGCCGCTGCTACCGGGAGGCGGAGGAGCGCGGAGAGCTCTCGACGAACCACTCCGGGGCAACGGGCGAGGTGACGGAGATCGCGCTCGGGCTCGGCGCCGAAGCGCGCGACCTTGATGCGCTCCAGTACCACCCAAACGGCGGCGCCTGGCCTCAGAACATGCAGGGCTACTCCATCCCAGAGACGACCCGCGCCTACGGCGCCGTCCTGCTCAACGCCGACCGCGAGGAGTTCACCGACTCCCTCGGGCCACGCGACGTCGTGTCGGACGCGATCTTCGCCGAGGTCGAGAGCGGGAGAGGCGTCGAGACCCCGGACGGCCGCCCCGCCGTGTACCTCGACACGACGCGTATCTCCCGGTCTGACGCCGAGATCTCGCTTCCATACATGCTGCGTCGCTACCGTGCCGGTGGCATCGACCCGCTTGCCGAACGGATCTTCACGTACCCGGTGCTCCACTATCAGAACGGTGGGCTCGTCATCTCGGAGGACGGCGAGACGACGGTGGAGGGTCTCTTCGCCTGCGGCGAGATCGCCGGCGGCACGCACGGCCGGAACCGGATGATGGGGAACTCGCTGCTCGAGTGCTGCGTGTTCGGGCGCCGCGCCGGGCGAGCGGCAGCGAAGAAGGCGGCGGCGTGATCGCCACCGATCTCCAGACCGTCGTCAAGGATGCAGCCGCTCACCTGTACGTGTGGGCGCTGAAGGACATCCCCCAGGATCTGCGTGATGCCCTCGCCGAGGCAGCCGCGCGGGAGACGCACCCGACCGGCAAGCGCGTGCTCGACACGATCCTCAAGAACGTCCAGGTGGCGGAGGAGCGCGTCAACCTCGTCTGCCAGGACACGGGCATCGCCGTCTACTACTGCCGCGTCGGCGAGGGCTTTCCGCTCCACCCGGCTCGGATCTACGAGGCGCTGCGCGACGGAACCGAGCGGGCGACGCTCGAGCATCCGCTGCGGTCGAACACCGTGCACACGCTCACGCGCGAGAACACCGGCGCCAACGTCGGCTACCGCGTCCCGATCGTCCACTGGGACTTCGTCGCGGATTGGGACTCACTCGACGTGAAGTGCGTGCCCAAGGGGTCGGGCTCCGAGAACATGAGCTTTCTGAAGATGTGCGTGCCGGCTGATGGTGTCGCCGGGATCAAGCGTTTCGTGCTCGACTCCATCGTCGGCGCCGGCGGGAAGCCCTGCCCGCCGGGGATTGTCGGCGTCGGCATCGGCGGGTCGGCCGACTACGCGATGCATCTCGCGAAGGAGGCCATCGCGCGGCCGGTTGGCTCGCGAAACGAGGACCCGCTGGTGGCAGAGCTCGAGCAGGAGCTAATGGGGCTCCTCAACGAGACCGGCATCGGGCCGATGGGGCTCGGCGGCGACGTCACCGTGCTCCAGGTGCACGTCGAGCACGCCGACACGCACATGACCCTCAATCCCGTCGCCGTGAACTACCAGTGCTGGGCAGCCCGCCGCGCGAGCGCGCACATCTCCGCCGGCGGCGTCGTCGACTACGACCGGGAGTTCTGAGCATGGCGACCGAGCACCGACTGACGTTTCCCGTCACCGACCCGTCGGAGATCCTGAAGCTCCGCGCGGGCGACCTCGTGACGGTCGACGGCCACATCATCGGCATTCGCGACCGGACGCAGATCCGTATCTTCGACCAGGGCGTCGCGCCGCCGTGGGACCTGAACGGGGCGTTCCTGCTCCACACGGCGCCGAACGTCCGCAAGTTGGGCGACGGCACGTACGAGCCAATGTGCATCGGGACGACCACCTCGGCGCGGATGGTGCGCTTCACGGAGCCGCTGGGCGCGCAGTACGGCGTCCGCGCGATCTGTGGTAAGGGCGGCCTCCCCGACGAGGCGATCGAGCCGATGCACCGTTACGGGATGGTCTACTTCGCCATTGTCGGTGGCGCGGCGGCGCTGGAGACGACGCAGATCGAGGAGATCGAGGAGGTGGCCTGGGAGGAGCTGATGCCCGAGTGCCTCTGGCGGTTCCGTGTCAAGGACTTCGGCCCGCTCTGGGTCGGCATCGACTCGCACGGCAACTCGATGTTCCACGACGTCCAAGCGCAGGCGACGAAGAAGCTGGAGGAACTCTATGACCGCCTTTGATCTTGACCTCGGGTTGGCGCCGCGCAACGGCGGCCTCACCCACGTGATCGACAAGGGCCTCGGCCCCCGCGCGGTCGAGGACCTGCTGGAGACGGCCGGCGCATACATCGACATCGTGAAGCTCGGTTGGGGTACCGGCGTCGTCACGCCGAACCTCACTCGCAAGCTCGACCTCTACCGCGCGGCCGGCAAGCCGGTCGTCTGCGGCGGCACGTTCTTCGAGGTCGTGTGGGCGCGAGGCAAGCTCGACGAGTACCGCACCTGGCTCACGAAGCACGGCTTCACGCACGTCGAGGTCTCCGACGGCGTCGTCGAGATGCCGCGCGAGCAGAAGCTCGAGTTGATCTCGGAGCTCGCCCGCGACTTCACGGTGCTTTCCGAGGTGGGCTCGAAGGACGCCGAGGTCGTGTTTGCCCCGTACCAGTGGGTGGAGTGGATCAAGGAGGAGCTCGTCGCCGGCGCCTGGAAGGTGATCACGGAAGGCCGCGAGGGTGGGACGGCGGGCATCTACCGTCCCAGCGGCGAGATGCGCACGGGTCTCGTCGACGAGATCGTCCACGACGTCGACGTCCGCGATCTGATCTTCGAGGCGCCCACGAAGGCGTCCCAAGCCTGGTTCGTCAAGCACTTCGGTCCCGGCGTGAATCTCGGCAACATCCCGCCCGAGGAGGTCATCCCGCTCGAGACGCTTCGGCTCGGGCTTCGTGCGGACACGCTGAAGGAGGTGCTGCTTGGTTCTCAGCCCTCCTGAGAGCTCTATCTCGCCGATCCCGGATGCCGAGGAGCTCTCGGCCGAGGAGCTCATCCTCGCCGCACACGAGCAATTCGGCGACAGGCTCTGCCTGACCTGCTCGTGGCAGAAGCAGTCGTCCGTGCTCGTGCACATGGTGGCCGAGCTCGGAATCTCGATCGACGTGATCGAGCTCGACACGCACCTCTTCTTCCGCGAGAGTTACGAGACCCGCGACCGGCTCGTCGAGCGCTATGGGCTCGAGCTGATCCGTCCAGGGATCCCGACCGTGGCCGAGCAGCATCGTCACGAAGGACCGAACCTCTGGGAGCGCGACCCCGACCGCTGTTGCCACATCCGCAAGGTGGAGCCGCTCGTCCGGGCCCTCGCCCCCTACGACGCCTGGATCTCGGGCATCCGCCGCGATCAGTCGCCGAGCCGCGCCGACACGGCGCAGATGGTCAGGTCGGATCGCTATCGCGTCTGGAAGCTCCACCCGCTCGCCGCGTGGGACGAGAAGAGGGTGTGGGCGTACATCGCCGCGAACGACATCCCGTACAACCCGCTGCACGAATCCGGGTACCGTTCGATCGGCTGCATTCCCTGCACGCGGCCGATCGCGCCCGACCAAGAGGAGCGCGCAGGCCGGTGGGCGGGGTCGGACAAGCTGGAATGCGGTATCCATCTCGAAGACCAGATAGGAAAGGACGCATGAGCGAGCACATCTACGCGCACGAGCATCCTGAGTCGGACCGCTCCCGAAGCGGCGGCTTCACGGTGTGGTACACCGGGCTCTCTGGCTCCGGCAAGTCGACGATCGCGCACCTTGTCGGGCCAGAGCTCGACCGGCGAGGGCTCGTTGTGGAGTACCTGGACGGTGACACCGTCCGCACGCACCTCTCGAAGGGCCTCGGTTTCTCCAAGGAAGACCGCGACACGAACATCGAGCGCATCGGCTGGGTCGCCTCGCGGCTCACGCGGCAAGGGGGTGCGGTGCTCGCTGCGGCCATCTCTCCCTATAAGGAGACGCGGCAGAGGGCGCGAGGGATGGTCGAGGAGTGGGGCGCGTTCGTCGAAGTGCACGTCGCCGCCTCCGTGGACGAGTGCGCTAGGCGCGACGTCAAGGGCCTCTACGCGAAGGCATTCGCCGGGGAGATCAAGGGCTTCACCGGTGTTGACGATCCGTACGAGGAGCCGGACAATCCCGAGCTCGTCATCGACACCGAGAGCCATGACATCGAGGAAAGCGCGCGGCTCGTCGTCGCCAAGCTCGAGGAGCTGGGCCTCGTGCCGGCCGCGGTCGCATCATGAGCGCCGTCACGACGGAACATCTGATCCGGCCCCACGGCGGCACGCTCGTCGACCGAACGGGGGAGCGTCCGGACGGCGTGGACGCGCTCGAGCGGCTGACGCTCACGTCGCGCGAGGTTTCCGATCTCGACATGCTGGCCTCAGGCGCGCTGTCGCCACTCGAGGGCTTCATGGGCCGCGAGGACTACGAACGGGTCGTCGCCGAGATGCGGCTGACGTCGGGCGTGCCGTGGGCTCTGCCCGTGTGCCTGGCCGTCCACGAGGCACCCACGGGAGACGTCGTCGCGCTCGTGGACGAGGGTGGCCGGCTGCTCGCCGTGCTCGAAGTGGACGAGGCGTTCGAGTACGACTCCGGGCGCGAGGCCGAGCAGTGCTTCCGGACGACGGATGTCGAGCATCCCGGTGTCGCGCGCCTCTTCGCCCAGAAGCCGCTCTATCTCGGCGGCCGCGTCACGGTCTTCGACCGTCTCCCACCCTCGCATCCCGAGCTGGCGCTCGACCCGGCTGATTCGCGCGCAACATTCGCCGAACGCGGCTGGCGGCGTGTGGTTGGCTTTCAAACCCGCAATCCGATCCACCGCGCACACGAGTACCTCACGAAAGGAGCGCTGGAAACCGTCGACGGTCTGCTCATCCACCCGCTCGTTGGTGACACGAAGTCGGACGACGTGCCGGTTGACGTGCGCATCGAGTGCTATCGGGTGCTCCTCGCCAACTACTACCCGGCCGACCGTGTCGTCGTTTCCGCGTTTCCGGCCGCGATGCGCTACGCGGGGCCGCGGGAGGCGATCTGGCACGCCATCTGCCGCAAGAACTACGGCTGCTCGCACTTCATCGTCGGGCGCGACCACGCCGGCGTCGGCTCGTACTACGGCTCGTACGACGCACAGCTGATCTTCGATGAGTTCGAGCCGCACGAGCTGGACATCGAGCCGATGTTCTTCGAGCACGCCTTCTGGTGCAAGGTGTGCGGCCAGATGGCGACACCGAAGACGTGCCCGCACGGCGGAGACGACCATGTCTTCCTCTCGGGGACGAAGGTGCGCGAGTTGCTCGAAGCGGGTGAGCTGCCTCCGGAGCAGTTCTCGCGGCCCGAGGTCGCCGAGGTCCTGATCAAGGCGTACCGAAACAGATAAGCCATGACCTGGCAGTTCACGCTCGCCGGCCTGATGATCGGCACCCTCGTCGGTCTCACCGGCATGGGCGGGGGCTCGCTGATGACGCCGGTGCTCGTGATCATCTTCGGCGTCAACCCGACCGTAGCGATCGGCACCGACATCGCGCACGGCGCGATCTTCAAGACCGTCGGCGCCGTCCAGCACCGGCGGATGGGCAACGTCCGCGCGCAGCTCGCCGGGTGGATGCTCCTGGGCTCGGCACCGATGTCGCTCGTCGGGGTCTGGCTCGCCCACTGGCTCAACAACCGTTACGGCGACGGCATCGAGTCCGTGATGGCGCAGGTACTGGGCGGCGCGCTGCTCTTCGGTTGCGCTGGCCTGCTGGCGAAGACCTTCATCAAGGCGAAGGAGCTCGAGGAAGACGAGGGCTTCGCGCTCACGACGCGCGACAAGGTGGCCGCCGTGCTGATCGGCTTCTTCGGCGGCTTCATCGTCGGGTTGACGTCCGTCGGGAGCGGCGTCTTCTTCGGCCTGACGCTGCTCGTGCTCTTTCCTCTCCGCGCGCACAAGGTCGTCGGCACCGACATCTTCCATGCAGCGGCGCTTCTGTACGTGGCCGGACTAGGCCATTGGCTCGCAGGCAACGTCGACATGTCCATCGTGGGCTGGCTCCTGCTCGGTTCGATCCCGGGCGTGCTGCTCGGTGGACACCTGACCCTGTCCGTCCCCGACAGGCCCCTGCGGCTCCTCCTCGCCACGGTGCTCGGGCTGGCGGGGTTGAAGCTCGTCGACGTCCCCGGCGCCGGGATCATCATCATCGTTGCGCTCGGCGTGGGTGCAACGGCGCTGCTTGTCTTCCTGGGCCGCCATAGCTGGATCCGTATCCAGCGTGCTCGAAACGGCCGGGTTCCGGCCGAGAGCGGCTAGTCTCACGCCGCCTTGCGGCGCAACGTCACGCTCCTCCTCGTCCTCGGCCTCCTCGCAGGGTCGGCTCTCGCCTTCGGCGTCGCGGAGCGCCTCAAGCTCGAGAAATCGCCTGTCGCAGGCACCGAGGTCGACAAGGTGTTCTCGCCGGTCTGCAGCTGCCCACAGCGCCGCGCGCGTATCGCGTTCAGGTTGCGGCATGCCGACCGGTTGACGCTATCGCTGCTCGATTCCGAAGGGAAGGGCGTACGGACGCTGGTCGAGCGCGAGCGCTACAACCGCGGCGTGCACCACTTCTTCTGGAATGGGCGCGACGGCGAAGGCAAGCTCGCTCCGGAGGGTCTCTACCGGCCAAAGGTCGTGCTCGGCAACGCCGACCGGACGATCGTGCTCCCGAACCCGATTCGTGTCGATGTCACCCGGCCGTCCGTCGCGGTCGCGTCGGTGAGGTCTCGCGTGATCTCGCCGGACGGTGACGGCCACGGCGATGTCGTGCGCGTCCGCTACCGGGCGAACGAGCGCGTCCGCGGGATCCTGCTCGTGAACGGTTTGCGTCGGGTCGTCAGCCGCCGTCAGCGGCCATCCGGGCAGCTGGAGTGGAGGGCCGGCGGCTCCGGCGTCCGGACGCTTCCGCCGGGGGCGTACCGTCTCGCTGTGCAGGCACAGGATCTGGCCGGGAATCTCTCGAGGATCGCGACCGCCGGTCCGGTCCGGCTTCGGTACGTCGGCCTCTCGCCACGCACGGTGATCGCAAGGCCCGGCGCCCGCGTCGCGTACTCGGTCTCCGCGGATGCGCCGCGCGTCAACTGGTTGCTCCGGAAAGGGTCGAGCGTCGTCGACCGAGGCGTCGCCGGCAATCGGATTCGCTTCCACGCCCCGAACGCCTCGGGCCACTACGTGCTGACGGCACGGGTGGCGGGACATCGCGCCCGCGCCACGCTCGTCGTCCGCAAACGCGCGTGAGCGCACCGCCGCTACTCGTCCTCGGCGTACGACGCTCGGGCACGACGCTGCTGCGGGTGATGCTCGACCGCAACTCCGAGCTCGCCATACCGGACGAGTCCTACTTCATACCCCAGCTCGTCGATCGCCACCGCGGCCCGCTCGACGTGGACGCGTTCGCCGACGATCTCAGCCGTGTCCAGACGCTACGGGACTGGGAGGTGGACATCGACGCGGTACGCCGCCGTCTCCGGCCAGGCATGCCACCGGGCGAGGCGATCGCGGCCGTCTACGAGACGTATGCGGCGAACCAGGGTAAGAAGCGCTGGGGCGACAAGACGCCGATGTACATGCAGCAACTGCCGATGCTCGAGCGTGTGTTTCCCGACGCGCTTTACGTCCACCTCATGCGGGACGGCCGCGATTGCGCGCTCTCGTTCCTCCAGATGCCGGAGGGGATCGTCACTCGCACCTGGGCGCATCCGCATGACGCGGCGGGCTTCGCTTGCCAGTGGCGCAGCGAGGTCGTCGCGGCCCGTGCCTTGGGACGTCGCGTGGGCGCGCGCTACCTCGAGGTTCGCTACGGCGAGCTCGTGGCCGAACCCGAGGCAGTGCTGCGCCGCATCTGCACGCACGCGGAGCTCCCCTTCGAGCCGACCATGGTGGACTACGCCGGCAGCATCGACGTCTCGAAGCAGCCACACCAGCAGAGGCTCACACGGCCGCCGACACCCGGCTTGCGCGACTGGCGGGCTGAGATGGGCGACGCTGACGTGCGCGCCTTCGAGGCCGTTGCGGCTGACCTGCTCGCTGGGCTCGGCTACGAGGTGAACGGCGAAGTGACGGCGAAAGGCCGACTGCGGCGTCTTTCCTACGACGGCCGTGTCAAGGCGTGGAACGCGACCGGCCGCGCCGTCCGCCGCTCCCCGCTCTGGCGCCGCCGTCATCCGCCGCTGTAGCCGGCTCGGGCGGGCTGTTCTCGCCGCGGTAGGCGAGCAGGAGCCCATTGAGCGAGAAGTAGTAATGGCTCGACGTGGCGATGCCCGGCGAGTACTTCCCCAAACTGATCTTCCAGACGACGCGCCCGTCGCTCACGCGGGCGGCATACGTATTTGTCTCGAGCGTGGAAAAGAACACGAGATCGCCGACGACGAACGGCGAGCCGAGGATGCGCCCGTTGACGTAGCGTCGCCACAGCTCTGTCCCGTTTGTTGCGCTGTACGCGCGCAACGCCCCGTCGAAGCCGCCGACAAAGACACGGCCGGCGGCGATGGCCGGTGTCGTGTACCCGATCGAGCCGACGCTCGCGCCCCAGATCAGCGCGCCGTCTCGCGCGTCAACGGCATAGACCTTGCCCGAACGCGAGACAGTAAAGATCCGCTTGCCGTCCGTCGACGGACTCGCGTAGAAGCTGTCGTACCGAAAGAAGTCGCGCTTGTAGTAGTGGCTCCAGAGCTTTGTCCCGTCGCGTCGGTCGAGGCAGAAGATCGAACCGGCGTACGTCGAGATACAGATGCGGTTTCCGAAAACGGACGGGCTCGAATTGATGCGTCCTTCGGTGTCGTACGCCCACCGCACCCGCCCGTTTTCCGTGTTGACGGCAAAGAGCCTGCCGTCGGTCGCGCCGAAGTACACGGTGTCCTCGATGGCGACCGGTGACGACTCCACCTTCGCGTCCGTCCGTACCTGCCAGAGCGTGTGCCCGTCCGAGCGGTCGAGGGCCGTGACGGTGCCGTTCTTCGACGAGACGATGAGACGTGGGCCTGCGATCGCAGGCGACGAGTGCTTCGCGCCGCTGGCCAGCCGAGACCAGATGATCTTTCCCGTCCGTGCATCGAGCGCTGCGGTGCGGCCTTTGAACGTGTTCACGTACAGTCGGCCGTCGCAGTAGGTGGGCGGGTACTCCATGTAGCTGCCCATTGCTCGCGCCCACAGGGAGCGGGTCGGCACGCCGAGCGAGATGCCGACGCGAGAGAGCGATCGCTGGGGGTCGCCACCGAACTCGTTCCAGCAAGGCGTGTCCGTGGCTACGACGGGTTTCCGCTCGGGGTGCACGACGTCCGAGGCCTTCGGCGTGAGGGTCGTCACGCCCTCGAGCTCGGTGTCGATCGACCCGCCAGGATGCGACGGTCTGAAGTGCAGCAGCCACGCAGCCGAGAGGCCGGCGACGAGGACCACGACGACAGCGCCGATGGCGAGGAGAAGGCGTTTACGCATGAGGAGGCAGTCTGCTAGACGCCGAGCGCCCTCAGCTTAGCTCTGAGTCCCGCTGCGCCGTCTCCACCATCTACGCGCACGCGCGCCAGCGCGAACAGCTCGCTGGGCCGCGCAAGGCCGTAGCGGGTGCTCGTTGCTCCCCGATAGCCGGCCGCGCGGACGGCGGCGAGGACCGCCGCGTCGTAGCGTCCGGATGGATAGCAAAAGAAGTGCACTGGTACACGAAACTGCCGTTGCAGTTGCCAGCGCGATTCGCTCACTTCCCGCTCGAGCGCTGCCGCCGACAACGTCGTCAGATCCGGGTGGGAGATCGTGTGGGAGTCGATTTCCCAGCCTGCTCGCATGAGCGCGCGAACCTGCGCCGGCGTGATTCCGCCGCGCGACCTCATGTTGCCGAGCTTGAGATTGAGTACGCCAGGCCAGCGGAGCTTGCGCAACACGGGCAGCGCGTTCCTTCGGATGCTCGCTGATCCGTCGTCGAACGTCAGCACTACCGGCTTCCGCGGCAGCGCGGCTCCTCCGTGCCAAGACGAGTACACGCGGTCCAGCGTGACCGCGCGATAGCCGTGACCAGCGAGCCAATGCATCTGCGCGGCGAACTCGAGCTGGGGCACGAAGAGATCCGGGTAGGGAGTCCCCGCGGGCGCCTTGGCGACCACGTGGTACATGAGAATCGGCACCGCGTGATCGCTCTGCACACCGCTCGCTCGAACATCCCCGGCGAAGGCGGGAGTCAAGGTCATGCACGCACATGCCACCAGCACGCGGATGAGGGGTGACACGGTCACGCCGTCTTCGCGGCTGCGACGAGCATGGCCGCGACCCCGAGCACGCCCCACATGATCGGGTCCTCGAAGAAGCCGCTGTAGAAGAGCGAGTGGAGCACGAGGACGAGGAAGGAGACGGCGAGACCGAGGCCAGTCACGCGCTCTCGCCGGATGGCGAGCAGGAGCAGCTTCACGGCGCCGGCGAGGAAGGCAAGGTAGAGGACGAAGCCGATCGTTCCCAGCTCGGCGGCGACGGTGAGCGCCGTCGTATGCGACGCGTTCTTCTCCGCTCTCCGGCGCGTCCTGAGCTCCTGTCTGCTCGCGAGCGGCTGGCTGCCGATGCCCACGCCTGCAACGGGATGGTTCCGGATGACCCTCGTCGTCACTGAGACGAGCCGCGAACGGCCGCTCGTCGCGCGCCCGAGGCCGTCACCCCTCGCGGAGACGACCGCCATCGTCCCGGCCGCGATCGCCACGACCGCCGCCACCGCGATGACGGTGTTGCGGCTGCGGCGGTCTGCAAGGATGGCCGTCGTCGCGAGCACGGTCACGAACAAGACGACGATGCTCGACTGCGAGTAGGAGAAGTAGAGCCCGGCGAAGAGCAGGCAGACGACCGGCACGGCGACGGCGAGCCTCACACGTGCGAGCCAGAGCAAGGCGACGAGCAGTGAGATCGCGAGCACGAGCTGGCGCCCATAGATGCTCGGGTCCTTGAACAGCGACGTCACCCGGAAGTACGTCGTGTAGGCGTTGGCGACACGGAGATCCTGGGCGAATACCAGCGTATGCGACCAGGCCTGGTAGAGGCCGATGACGGCGAAGACAGCGGCCAGCGCGACCAGCGTCACCGCGAGCGCGCGCGGCAGCCACACCGCATACGGCGCGCGCGCAACGACGGCGAGGAGGGCCGCGAACGGGAAGATGAAGAAGAGCAGCTGGATCGACCCCTGCTCGAGGTCGCGTGCCCAGAGGAGCGACACGGAGGCCCAGCCGATCAGCGCCGCCGCCGGCACGGCGAGCCAGACTGGGATCGTTGCGAGCTCGTCTCCGCGCAACGCCCGGAAGAGAAGTGCGAGCGACGCCGCTGCCAGCACGAGGTAGAGCGGCAGGAGCAGGAACGCGTGCTGGCTACCGAGATCGACCGGCAACCGGAACGGCGCGGCGACCAGCACCACAACGGGGACCGTGCTTGGATAGCGGACGAGCGCCCACGTTCCGCCGGCCGCCGCGAGCGCGCCCACGACAACGGCCGCCGCACCGGTCGCGGACGCGAGCCGCTCGAGGTCATCGCGCGGCAGCAGCGCGACGGCGAGCATCACCTCGGCGCACGTCAAGAGCGCGAAGCCGCCCGCGAGCACCCAACGCCGCGGGGGCGGGAACAGGACGAGCGCAGAGCCGGCTGCTCCGAGCAACGCTGCGATCTGGGCGAGGTTCCCGTGCGTCATCGTGGGGGACGCGAAGCGTAACGGGAGGCGTACTGCGAGAATCAGCCCATGCTCTCCGCCGCGCAGCGCGCGCTCGTTCTCGCTCCCCATACCGACGACGGTGAGTTCGGCTGCGGCGGCACGATGGCGCGCCTCGCCGAGGCCGGCGTGGAGGTGCGGTACGTGGCGTTCTCGATCGCCACGAAGTCGCTTCCCGAGGGCTTCCCGCCGGACACATTGGCCCGCGAGGTGCGCGAGGCCACGGCCGAGCTCGGCATCGCCGAAGGGAACCTCGACGTCCACGACTTCGACGTACGCACGTTTCCCGACCGCCGCCAGGACATCCTCGAGATCCTGATCTCGCTCTGGGAGGAGTGGAGCCCGGACATCGTCTTCCAGCCGAGCCTCCACGACGTCCACCAGGACCACCAGGTGGTCGCTGCCGAGGGCCTCCGCGCCTT
>Ga0315273_10005401_pt1 | contig 15785 bp, 12 predicted proteins | sample YL17G02_0_MG_FD_205753 | JGI IMG/M metagenome (GOLD analysis project Ga0315273, IMG submission 205753) | Sediment microbial communities from Yellowstone Lake, YNP, Wyoming, USA - YL17G02_0 | ecosystem: Environmental > Aquatic > Freshwater > Lake > Sediment | place: USA: Wyoming | collected...
AGGAGCACCCGTTCCCGAACTACGACGAGCACGAGTCGCTGCGCTCGCTCGTCGCCAAGTCGCGGAGCGGCCTCTATGCCAAGCTCCTGGGGGAGCAGCTTCCCGACAACGCCGACGTTCTCGAGATCGGCTGCGGCACCGGGCAGCTCTCGAACTTTCTCGGCATCACCTGTCGCAGCGTCACCGGCACCGATCTCTGCCTGAACTCGCTGCGCATGGCCGAGGAGTTCCGAGCCCGGCACGGCCTGTCGCGCGTCCGCTTCCTGCAGATGAACCTCTTCCGACCCTCGCTCAAGCCCGAGCAATACGACGTAGTGCTTTGCAACGGCGTGCTCCATCACACGAGCGACCCGTACGCGGGCTTCCGCTCCATCGCCCGGCTGCTCCGCCCTGGCGGGCTTGCCGTGATCGGGCTCTACAACCGCTACGGCCGGCTCGCGCTCGCTGCCCGCCGCCGCATCTTCCAGTGGACCGGCGGCCGCTTCCAGTGGATCGATCCCTACATCCGCAGCACACCCATGAGCCGCGGCAAGCGCAGCTCCTGGTTCGCCGACCAGTACCAGCATCCTCACGAATCGGCGCACACGATGGGCGAGGTGCTCGGCTGGTTCTCGCAAAGCGGCTTCGAGTTCGTGCACAGCGTACCGAGCATGAACGCCTGGGACGCGTTCGACGACGACGAGAAACTGCTCGCGCTGGTTCCGCCGCGCTCCAAGCTCGATCGCGCGCTCGCGCAGGCGAAGATGGTCTTCACCGGCTCGCGCGAAGGCGGGTTCTTCATCATGATCGGACGCAAACGAGGGCAGCCTTGATCACGCCGCAGTGGCATCCGGACACGAAGCTGCTCCGGCAGTTCGCGGTCGTGTCGCTGTTCGGCTTCGGCGCGATGGCCGCACTGGCATGGAGGGCGCACGGTGCGGGCTGGCCCCCGGTCCTGCTCGCGGCGTTCGGGGTGCTCGTGTGCGTCGTCGGCCTCCTCCGGCCGGACTGGATTCGCCCCGTCTACGTCGCGCTGCTGGCAATCTCGCTGCCGATCGGCTGGGTGGTCTCGGGCCTCCTCTTGCGTGCCTTCTTCTACGGCGTCGTCACGCCGGTCGGCTTGCTGTTCCGGGCGCTGGGGCGGGACGCTCTGCAGCTCCGCCGTCCCGCCGGCGACTCGTACTGGAAGGACCACGACGCGCCGGACGATCCGGCCGGGTATTTCCGCCAAGCCTAGAAAATGGGAGATTGCCGCCATGACGTCCCCGAATGACCGGAATGACCCGCAGGCGGATAGCTTCAGTCGCCAAGCTTTGCTCGAACGCCCCGGATTCTTCAGCGAGTACCTCTACCTGCTGCGCAAGACCGGCAAGTGGTGGCTGCTGCCGATGATCGTGATCTTGATCGGCCTCGGCGCGATGATGATCCTCTCGAGCACGGCGGCGGCTCCGTTCATCTACACTCTCTTCTAGGTAACCCGATTCATTCCTTCTTTCGATGCTACAATCAACGAGTGATTCTCAGAACCTATGGGACAGGATTTCAGAAAACCTTTGGGTAAGATTTTTAGCGGGGCGTCTTCTCCTCGTTTTTCTTTCCACGCTGGCCGGGCTGGGAGTTGCCGAAGCCGTAGTCCGTCTCTGGATGCCTGTTACCCTTTCGAGTCCGGCATACGAGCAAATGAACGGAATTACAGTGCCGCGGAAAGATACGGAGATTCGTCTCGCTGTTTCGGGCTCCTTCGATACCCGAGCCTATTTGAACTCGCAACGATTTCGCGGAAATCGGGTCCTCGATCCCCGTCCGAGCCCAGGAATCCTACGCATCGCCACCATCGGTGACAGCTTCACGTTCGGCTGGGGAGCGAACGATGGCCAAGACTATCCCGCACAACTCGAGCGGCTCCTAAACTCCAGGCTTCCGGCCGGATCCCCGATCCGTACCGTGGAGGTCATCAATGCGGGCATCAGCGCGTCCGGGACTGGCGAGCAGGCGCTCTGGTACGACATCTGGGTCAAGGATTTTCATCCGCACCTGGTCATCCTCATGGTTTTTCAGAATGACGTGGAGGACGATCTGGTGAAGAGGGTTTTTCAACTCGATGAAAGAGGGAGGGCATTCCCGCGCCCGATCGAGGACCTCCAATCGGCAAGCCGATCCTATAGCTTCGCCCAGCGGGCGAGCCAATTCATCCCCGGCCACCGGTTTCTTTCCGAACGCTCCCACCTCTATAACCTGATTCGGAGCGCGGTCTCCAATGCCGTGGCGAAATCCCGTCAGACGGCCGAGGTCGGTGCCCACATTGACAGGCAGCTCTTCGAACAAATTGGGCTGCCTCTCTTTTCGGGAGAAATCCTCTGGCTCAATAGCGCTATAAGAAAGCAGGGGAGCCGCCTTCTCATCGTCAACATGCCGGATCGTGAACTGATCCAACCCGACACCGAAGGGCGGGAAAAGCAGGAAGATAAGGAATGGATCCGGGCAAGATCCTCCGCGATTCTCAAGCGACTGGAGGCGGTCTCTCGGGAACACGGTATCCCCTTCCTCGATCTCACTTCGCTCTTCGTCGAGTTCGCTCACCGCCAGAGGAAGACGCTTTACTACCTCCACCGGGATCGCCATTTAAATCCCGAAGGTTACGCCATCGCCGCGGAGATCATATCAAGCCATCTCCTGAAAATGGAACTGCTCCAATCGGGGAATTGAGAATGGATCACTCCCGATTGGACACGGCCGGCCTTTTCGGTGATACACGGGACGCGGGCCTCGAGCAGCCCGTCGAGCGCGTCCGCAAAAAATCTTGCGCTGCCCAGCGATTCGCCGCGGCAGCCCGAACTCGCGTGGAGGCAGCGTTCGACCATCGTGTCGTTCTCCCGAAGCTCGAATCGGTCTACCGGGGCGCGCTCGAGCGAGGCAGGCCCGTGGCGAGTCACCGGTCGCTCGAGGAGCGCTCCCGGATCAACTTCAACTGATGCTCACCCCACACCTGTTGCTCGGATTCGACCCCGCTTCTCAACGGGACGCTCCACAGGTGCTCCACGGCGATTCCTTACGTCGAGCTTCGCTTCGGTCATGAGATCATCCTGCGACTCCACGAGCCGTCCCGAGCTCCTCCAGCCGTTCACAACGGGAAGACGCTCTTCACGGTCGGGGATGGCCGCTCAGGGCGCAGGCGCGTTGTTCTTCTGCTTCCTGGGCGTCTATCTGCTTTCGACAGGGGGAAGTCTGACGACCACGGATGCAGTCATCACCTTCGATCTTACGAAGAGCCTTGTCGAGCGGCATTCGATCGCCCTGAGCGACGACATCGTCGGCCATGGGAAGAACCGGGGCGCCGATGGCCGATTCTATTCGCAGCACGGGATAGGCGTGTCTCTCTACGGGATCCCCTTCTTTTGCGCCGGGAAGATCGTGGAAGGACGCCTCGGTGACCGTTTACCAAAAACCGACCTCCTGACGAAGGCATTCGTCGACACCGGCAGTGCCGTAGCGGCCGCGGCCGCGGTCGCGCTTTCTTACCTGTTCGCCTGGCACGTCACCAGGAACGCCCGCGCCTCGTCCTTTGCGGCAGCCTGCTTGGGGTTGGGAACCGCGTTGTGGCCCTATTCGAAGTTCGGGTTCAACCAGCCACTAGCCACGCTATTGCTCGTCGCCGCCGTATTCATAGCCTGGAGCGCACTGCGATATGGTGAGGACTGGAAGCTGCTCTGGGCTGGGATCCTCGTCGGCGCGGCATGGTTGACGCGTCATGAGATGGTGCTCGCGGGTATTCCGATCGGCCTGTGGGCGTTTGCGCATTCGAAAGGAGATTGGTTCCGCCTCCTACGTCGATTGCTCTTCCTCGCGCCGGGGATCCTCCTCGCGGGTCTTCTCTGGGGTTATTACAATCGTCTGCGGTTCCATCATTGGTCCGAGGTCGGCTACACGCCGGTCTTCAACCTCATCGGTTATGCTGGATTGCTCTTTTCCCCGGGGGCATCCGTGTTCCTGTACTCGCCGATCGCCTTCGTGGGCATTTTGGGCTGGCGTCATCTCGCGCGCCACGATCCGCCGACTGCCTGGCTCGTCGGTGGTGAAATCATCGTTTTCTTTGCTTTCTACGGGGCAATGGACGATTGGTTTGGGGGACGATCCTACGGAGCTCGCTATCTGGTGCCGCTGCTCCCGCTCGCATGCTTGCCTCTTGCAGTGCTTTTCGCATGCCGATGTAGCCCGGTGCGTCGGTCGGTACTCATCGTGGCTGCGGTCACCAGCATCATCGTGCAGCTCCCAGGCGTTGTCGTGGACTACGCCAAGGTACAGGAGGCAGATAGTCACCGCCACCCCGGAGCGGGAGTACGTGCTCGAGCCTACTCGTGGAATGCTTCCCCTCTCGTGCTCAACGAGAACGCCGCTCTGGAACTGGTTCCGCGGAACGTCCAGTTCCTCCGCGCCGGAAACCGGCTACCGGCATCCACTGACGGCGGTGCTTCCCTAAAGGAACTGGACACCAGCCTGGATTTCTGGTGGCTCTATCTTCACTGGCTTCGGATCCTACCGTCGCGCCTGGTGGGCGTTCTCGTCGCGCTTCTGCTTGGTCTCACCATTGCATCCGGCTGGTTTTTCTCTCGAAGCGTCCGTGCCTTGGACGGCGACGCGGTCGTGGAAGCTTGAACACGATCGATCCGAAAACCTCGCGACGAGAGACGCTCGGACTTCAGATGCTCGATCATCAACGGGTTGAGACTGCGCCTCGAGGCACTGGTGGTGTGTCTGTCGGCATCACCAGTCTATTCAAGGGGCGGAGATTTCAGGCAGCAGTGTTCGTCATCCTTGGCCTATGCTTCCTATCGACGTACTCGATCGGGTTGATTCTTCTCCCGAAGGCCGATGGCCGGCTACTGAGGGGAGATTCCGTTTATTACTACGTGTATCTTCGGTCGATGCTCCACGACTATGATCTCCGCTTTGCGAACGACTTTGAAGGAATCTTGGGGTACGTAGAATCCCCACGAACGGAAGCTCCACCCGGGGCGAAGCCCGGGTACATCCCGAACCCCATGTCCCTCGGCCCGGCCTTGATCTGGGCGCCGGCGCATCTACTGGTGACAGCGGGTGTGTATATCGCCGGCACCCTTGGCCTTCACTACCCCCTGGATGGATTCGGAAGAGTGTTTCAAGCGGCAGCAGGCTGGACTGGCATTCTCGCTGCCACCCTGGGCGCCTATTTCAGCTATCTCTTTTGCGCCCTTCGCTATCCTCCTTCGGTGGCGCTTGCGGCGACAATTACGGTATGGTTCGGCTCGAGCGCCATCTACTATACCGTAGTCTCGCCGACTTACTCCCACGCGTGCTCGATGCTTGTGGTATCCGGGTTTTTCCTCCTCTGGGCGGCGGGAGTCGGAGACATGTCCTCGAGGCGGTTCGGCATTCTAGGGGCTCTTGGAGGCGCGTGTGCGTTGGTTCGCTTTCAAGACGCAGTGCTGCTGGCGGTCCCACTGCTGGAAGCCGCTTCATACTTGGGGAAAGAGCGGAACACGAAGGCGTTGTGGACGGCGACTGGCCGAGCCGCGATCTGTGTTGCGAGTGCGGCCGTTGCTTTTAGCCCACAGCTTCTAGCGTGGGCGGTGATATACGGGCGTCCGCTCCTCGTTCCACAGGGAAGCGGTTTCATGCAATGGAGTGCGCCGTACGTGTGGCCGGTGCTGTTCTCCGACTGGCGCGGGTTGTTCACTGTCACGCCGATAATAGCGGTATCGATCGCCGGAGTGGGGTGGCTCTGGAGAGACTGGCCAGAGGTCGCGCCGGGTGTGACCGCCGCTCTCGTACTGTCGATCTATGCCAATTCGAGCATAGTGCAGTGGTGGGCCGGGGAGAGCTTCGGCGCTCGGCGATTTGTAAGCTGCTTTCCGCTTTTCGCGCTCGGCCTAGCGGCAGTGTTCACGCGGGTGAGACCGCGGGTAATCGTGACCGTCGCTTCGCTCTTTATCGTTTTGAATGGATTGCTCCTCCTTCAATACGAAGTATTCATGCACGGTTTGCGCACGGTGGCGCCGTATCCCCGGGGTTTCTACGGCCTCGTCGTGGCTCGGTTCGTGGTCCCGTTCAAATTACTGGCTGTGGCCCTGCGGACCCTGTGGCCTTGAGGCATCACGGAATGAGCATGAGACGGCCACCGTGGCTCGCCAACCGTTACCGTAATATTCTGCTGCTGCTTTTCATCGGTTTTGCGCCGCTGACGACGCTACGCCTCTACGCCATCGACGAGATCGAATACTTCGCCTACCTACGCTCGGCCGTATTCGATCGCGACCTGGACTTCACCAATGAGTACCGCTGGTTTGTCGACCGTGATCCAGTGGAATACCGGAGCCTTGCCGAGGCGTTTCTTGTTGCCAGGACTCCGGCCGGGCATCCTCCTAACAACGCGCCGATCGGCTCGGCGATGCTTTGGTCTGCGCTCTATGTGCCGACCGTCCTTACCGAGGCACTGCTTGGCCGCGGAAGCTCGCCCCCGGGCTACTCCGCCAGGGATATCGCGGCCGTGTGCGTCGCTTCGATGCTGTATGCGGCAGTCGGGCTGCTGTTCGCTCACGAAGCGTGCCGGCAGTTCGCTTCCGAGAAAGCCGCGTTCTGGGCGACGGTGATGATTTGGCTCGGCAGCAACTTGCTTTTTTATATGTACGTGACTCCGCCGATGTCGCACGCCAACTCCTTTTTCGTCTCCGCGCTTTTACTCTGGGCTTGGCTGCGGGCGGGAGAAGGGCCCAAGGCAGCAATGGCGATTGGTTTTCTCGGCGGACTCTTGGCCAGCGTGCGGTGGCAGGATGCGCTATCCATGCTCACGCCCGTCTCGGCCCCGATTGTCGACGGCCAGATTCACCGGCGCGGAGGCGTTCGTCATTGGCTCGCCTCCTCGTCTCTGATGGCCCTCGGGTTCAGCATCGCTTTCCTGCCGCAGCTCTTCGTTTGGTGGAGGCTGAACGGGTCGCTGCTGAGGCCTTTCGGCCTGATGTCGACCGTCGAGGGGCGTTTCTCGCTCGCAGCGCCGTGTTTTCTCGGTCTTTTGTTCTCGCCGTTTCACGGGCTCTTTGTCTGGACGCCGATCTTACTGCCCGCGTTCCTAGGCCTCGGCGTACTGGCCGTTGCGGATGGTCGGGGGCGGGCGATCGCGATTGCAGTAGCCGCGCAGATTTACCTCCTCTCTGGCTACGTCGTCGCCTTCGGTCATGGTTTCGGGCAGCGCCTGTTCGTGAGCTCGCTTCCCGCCGCCGCGGTTGGGCTTGCGGTCTTCATCGATCGCGTCGCGCCGAAGCTGCCCCGCGCCCTTACCGTTGCCGCTGCGGTGTTCTGCGTTTGGTGGAACCTCTCGCTGATGGTCCAGCACAGCCTCGGCATCGTTCCGCGAAACCAGGGTGTGAGTCTCGGCACGCTCATCCACAATCAGATCGTCGAGGTGCCGCTCCGCCTGCCCGGCGCCGCATGGCGATACCTTTTCAATCGAAGCTCCCTCTACAAGGTCGACCCCGAGAGCCGTCCCGCGCGCGAATGAACCTGCGAGTCGCGATCCTTGCGGCCACCAGCCTTCCCTGGCACCGCCATGGTGGACTCGAGCGGCACGTCTTTCAGCTCTGTCGGTGGCTTCGCCGACGTGACGTCGCGGTCGATCTGTATCTCTCACGGCCCGAGCACTCTGTAGACCCGTTTGGGGGCGACCCGGGATTTCGCTTTCATCGCATTCCGGGCACTCCGTTTCTGCGCCAGCGCTTCTTCGTCATCGCCACGCGGAGCACACTGTACCCGCTGTTCTCGCTGCGCATGGGAAAGCGCGTCGCGAAGGATGCCCTCCGCGCCGAATATTCGGCGGTGATCGCGCAGGGGATGGCCGGTTTCGGCTACGCGGTGCACTCGCGCCGTCTCGGCGCCGCAGCACCGTTGATCCTCAATCCTCAGGGGATGGAAGAGGCGATCACGCCGAGTGCGGCGAAGCGCGCGCTCTATGCTCCGTTTCGGGCGTTGACGCGCTTCACGGCTCGCCGCGCCGCGGCGGTAATCGCCACCGATCGTATTCTTGTCGACACGGTGCAGTCGGTCTTCGATGTGCCCCGCGAACGGATCCTGGTGATCCCGAACGCGATCGACGTCGCGGAGTGCCTCGCCCAGGCCGATCCCGCTCGGGGTGCCGCCGTGTGCGAGCGCCTCGGGATCGCCGCGGCCGCGCCGGTGTTGGTGACCGTGGGTCGGCTGGCTCCGAACAAGGGGTACGAGGTCGGGCTCGAGGCGCTCTCTCGCCTGCGAGCCGAGCTGCCGGCGACTTGGCGATGGATCGTCGTGGGCGAGGGGCCTCTGCGGGCCGGCCTCGAGCACGAGGTCCGCCGGCGCGGCCTGGCCGCGAGCGTGTCCTTCACGGGCAGCCTGTCGGACGCCGACATGCACAGCCTGCTTGCGCGCGCCGACCTGTTTCTCAATCCCACGCTCTACGAAGGGAGCTCACTGGTCACGCTCGAAGCGATGAGCCACGGCTGCGCGGTGGTTGCCAGCCGTGCAGGGGGCATCCCCGACAAGATCGAAGAGGGCGTCACCGGCTGGCTCGCCGAGCCCGGCGATGCGGCATCGCTCGCGGGGGCGATCGCACGCTGGTGGACGGCCGGCGACGCGGCGAGGGCGCGCATTCGCGCGGCGGCGGCGGAGCGCTGCCGCCAGCGGTTCGACTGGCCGCGCTGCGCGGACCGGTACGTCGAGGTGATTCGCGCCCTCGGGGCGCGGTCCGGAGAACCGCCGCATTGCCAACGCGAGTCCTGACGGGCCTAGCTGTGGGCTCCGGGTATTTTCTGGACGAGATCAGTACCCAACGTATCCCGAAGAAGGATGAGCCCGCATCTGGTCCCATACGGCGGACATTGATTCGCCGGCTTGACGGCGTGATCGGGCGCGGGGCATTGGATTCAGCGCCAATCGGCGAGTATTGTTACCCTGGACGCCTGGACATGACTCCCGTCAATGATCCCAGGGTTCGCCGGCTGATCGTCTCGCTCCGTTGGGCGGCCGCCGTCGGACTGATCGCCTCCCTTAGCGGCAGCGCACCATGGCTGCCACGACCCTCGGTCTGGTTCCTCGCCCTGGTCGCATTCCACGTCATGAACGCCCTGACTACGGCGTCGGACCGGAAGCGGCTGGCGGATTGGGTTCGTCTTCACAGCTTTGCCGTCAGTCTCGGTGGCATCGCCGTGATTGGCGCATGCATGCGACTATCAGGAATCGGCTGTGATCTTGGCCACGCTCCAGTGGACGTCGACGAGAACCGCCTTGCAAGCACGGTGCTGACCTTTTTCCGCACGGGCGAAATTGACCATTCGACGACCGAAAGCTACCCCGGCATCGCCTTCTGGCTGCTGGCTGGCAGCGATTTGTTCGCCTACTTGACGGCGTTGATGCAAGGCGTTGCGGCGAACCTGAACGACGTGCCCTTCGAGCGATTCGTGCTGAGCGGTAGGGTAACCGACGTCATGCTCGGAGCGGGAACGATCGCCCTGACCGGGTTGCTGGGGCAGAAACTGGGCGGTCGGCGCAGCGGCCTCGTCGCAGCCTTCGTCGTCGCGGTATCCCCCCTCTCGGTAGAGATCTCGGGGCAGCTCCGCGACGAAGCCACCCAGGTGTTCTTCCTCGTAGCGACCGTATGCGCGGCTGTCATGCTGGCTGATCGAATCCCGGACAACGTCCCGGCCGGGGGCGGCACATCCCCTCAAATCAGCGATGGCCGGCTCGCGGCGCTCGCTGGGGGTCTCGCGGGTGCCGCGACCGCGGTCAAGTACCCAGCCGTCTTCGCGCTCCTTCCGGCTCTCTTGGCTGCCACCGCGGTGACGATCGCCGAGAAGCCCGAAGGGGTGCCCCGGTGGTCGAGAGCCTGGCGGCTACCCGGGCTCGTGCTGCTCACCTTCTTTGCGGTGCTGGCGACGACGAATCACTTCGTGTGGGCCGACTTTCCGAACTTCATCCGCCAGCTGTCTGCAGAGGCGAAGCATTCAGGCGCCGTGCACCACTGGGCGAGTCAGAAGAATCCACTCTGGTTCTACTCCAAGGTTCTTGGCAGAGAGGGGCCGGGCTGGGTGTTGCTCGTCCTCGCTGCCGGATACGGTGTCTGGGGGCTGGGGACGGGTCGCACTGCGTCTCTCGTTCTCCTGGCATTTCCGCTTCCCTACATTTGGTTCATGACTCAACGGCCTCTGCAGTTTCCCCGCTGGGTCTACCCGGTCGAACCCTTCGTCGCCGTGGCGGGGGCTACGGCGCTGTTGGCTATCGTCGATCGAGTGCGAAGCTCGTCCTTCCCGACCGGACGCGCGTCGGTCCGAGCGCCATCCTGGCTGTTCGGAGCTCTGGTACTCGCTGCGCTGATGCAGCCACTGTGGCGTGGCGCGGTGCTTGTGAGCCGCGGGATGACGACACCCACCTACGGACTCGTCGAGGCGTGGTTGCGAGATCATGCCGCCGCTGGCGATCGGGTGTTGGTCGAAGAAGGCTGGCTCGATCTGACGGGCACGGCGTTGCGCCCGAACCGCGTTCCGAGGTTGGTGACGGTGCTGAACGGCGGAATTTACCCGCTTTATTACAACGACTGGGTGGTAGTTCCGGAACCCGTCATGGGACACGCGGGGCTAGAGCGCCTGCGCCTAGCCGCGAACTTCCTGGCCGACCCCTCCCTCGGAGGCAACATCGGGTTCGATTTCGCCGTCTATGCCACACCACGCCTCCCACCTATCGGGGAAGCGGTCGACTTCGCGCTCGACCAGGATGAGGCGAGGAACTACCTTGGAAACGAGTGGCCTATGCCCGAGCCGGGGAGCCCGGGGCGGCGGCTGCCACGCCAAGGCGCGCGTGTATACCTCCCGCCCCTTGGGTACACCGAAGCACGGCTAGACATCGAGTTGGAGGTCGCTGGTAGCCCGGCCGTCGTAGCCGTGCCAGGTGGTTCACCGCCTGCTTCGATCAAGGTCGACCTCGAAGACGAGCCCCTGCCGGTCGAGAAAGCGCGAACGGACTCCTCACGGACCTTCTGGTCGTCCGCTCCGATTCGAGAACGTCTTCTCCCTCAACGGGTTGTCGCGGTGCGGCTCACCCCCGGCGGCGACGGTAGCACCCGGGTCCTTCGCTTCGCCGTGCGGGGATACCCCGCCCACTAAGAGGGCCGCGCCGAGGACTTCCGAGGTCAGGTACGCGGCCGAACAGTAGAGGTATTTTGCTAGCCGGTGCGCCCGTCCGCAGCAGCATCGCGTGGCTCGGGCTCGGCGGCGAGCGGCGTGCCTTTCACGGGGCCGTGACGACCTCGATCCGCCGTCCGGGCGCTAGCTGCGGCAGACGGATCTGCGCTCCCCGCACGTCGGTCCAGCGGACCCCGCCGACCGTCACCGGCCCGGTCACCGCCGGGCGCGTCAAAGTGAGGCCGCGGAGCTGGCGGCCGGAGCGGTTCTCGATCCACAGCATCGTCCGCCCCCCGCGGATAGTGGAGGAGACGACGACCCGCTCGGTCGCAAGCGCGAAGTCGACGATCTCCGACACCGGCGCAATCCAGAGCCCTTCCCCCCTGCGCGCGGCAGCCCGGCTGACGACCTCGCGCCAGATCGTCTCGCCGTCGGGCGATTCCACGATCTCGTGCGGGTGCGTCCACAGGCTTACCACGCCGCGCCGCGCCAGCACCCCGTCGATCGTCTCGAGCGCGGCGCTCCGTCCGAGGTGCGTGGAGCGGACGTAGACGTCAGGGAAGATCACCAGATCGGGCTCCGCCGGCGCGCGGTCGAGCTCGTAGGGATGAGGGAGCGGCTGATGGAGGCGCACCAGAGTGCGAAAGCCGAAGCGCCGGAGGACCCGGAACAGTGCGGCATCGACGCCTTGGCTCGCCGTCCACGGAAACGAGAACGACCGCGCAGGGGGCAGGCCGAGAGCGCGCGCCGATCGCGTCCACTGCCCGAGATCGGCGAGGAGTTCCGCCGCCGAAGCGCCGCGTAGCAACATATGACCGAAGGTGTGGCAGCCGATCTCCTCGCCGTGACGCACGAGCTCGCGGGTGGCGCTCGCGAAGTACCAGGCCGGGGCCCGGGCTTCCGTGGTGCACGGGTCGTGGCCGTACCAGGGGTGATGCTGCCAGTAGTTCGAACGCCACGGCGCGCCGGCGTGGGCATACGTGGGGTCGCCGGCGAACTTCTCGCAGCGCGGGTTACCGCTCAGCAGGTTGTAACCGGTTGCGTAGAACGAGCCGCGGATGCCGTATCGGTGGAAGAGTGCGACTAGGAACCGTGCGCCCTCCCGCATGTCGCGGGCCATCGCTTCGGCCTTGGCGACCGAGGGACTGCCGTCCGCCGTCATGTTGCTCCGCGCGTGGATCAGGCCGCCCATCGCGGACTCCCAGTCGAAGCTGAACGCCAGCGCCGCACGGGCGAAGTCGGGGAAGCGCTCGACTGCCGTACCGCGCTCGACGCGGACCGAGAGCGCGCGCACGGTGCCGCCGCCGGCGCGCGCATGGATGCGCAGGCGAAGCGCGGAGGCGTCGGCGGGCGCCGTCGACGACGCCTCCGCCATCCCGGCGTTGACTGACGCGGCGACGGGATGGCCGACGGGGTGGTTCGCCGCGTCTTCCCAGGTCGCGACGATCTGGAGTGGACCGGTGACCTCCGCGTGCCAGCGGTACGCGACCCCTCGAGTGACGGCGATCGACGGGCTCGTCGTCACGGCGCCCTTGACCAGGGTGAGGCTCGTCGGCGCGTCCGCCCGAGCCCCCGCGCGCAGCACCCAAATCGGCCGCACGCGGCCGGCGACCTCGATGCCGAAGGGCGGCGCGAGATCGATCACCGCCTCCCCTGACGCCGCGCGCACGGCCTCCGCAGCCCCCGCGCGGCCGACGAGGAGCACGGCCGCGACCACGAGCGTCGCTGACGGAGCGGCGAGACGGCGCTTGGGGACGGCCCTGTTCGGGCGCGTCTTGCAGTCGGTGTTCTGGAACACGCTCCTGCTGCCGATCGTCACCTTCCGCTCGATCGCCACCTCCGTGCTCGTCCGGCGCCGGAGGTTAGCCGCAAAACGGTTTGGCGCCAAGCATGGCGTTGCGGTCAAACTCTGGAGGCTCGGTGCTCGTACTTGCGCTCTGGACGCTCGGCACCCGGTTGACCCGTGGCGGCTCGACGTTTATCTGCCCTATGTGCGAGGTGCGGACGCGAGGAATCACCTGCTGTGGTCGCTGCTCGCGTTGAACCTCGACCGCGGCGCCGGAGGGCGCACGGCGATCCTCGGCGAACGCGTGGTTTCGTACGCGGATCTGACCGCGGCCACGGTCGCCGGCGCCTCCGAGATCGACGATCTCTTCGCGGCCGGCTCGCGGGTCCTGGTCGCTTCGCGAAACCAGCTGCATGTCGCGGTCGGTCTGCTGGCAGCGCTTGCCTCTCGCGCCGTGCCGCTGCTCGTCGATCCCACGTCCGCCGAGCGGCTGCGCCGAACGGCGGAGGAGTGGTCCGTGGCGGGAGGCATCGGCGAGCGCGCCGTGCTCGATGCGACCGCGTTGCCCGTCCTGGACGCGACGCGCATCGCGGCGTGGCTCGACGCGGCCCGCTCTCCACTCTCCGATTTCGCGCCCCGCGCGGTATCCGAGGCCGAGCCGGCATTCTGGACGTTCACCTCCGGCGCCACGGGGGAGCCGAAGACCGTGGTGCATGCGCATCGCGGGCCGACGGCCGCGTATGCGGCATTCGCCAGGGGGGTCCTGCGCCTCGGACCCGACGACGTGACGATCGCCACGGCGGGCCTCCCGTTCGTCTACGCGCTCGGCAACAACTTCTTCTTCCCGTTGATGGCGGGCGCCACCGCGGTCCTGCCCGGCGACCTGCTGCTGCCGACGGTGCTCGGCGAGCTCGCTCGGCACGGCGCCAGCGTGCTCGTCGCCGGCCCGTGGTCGCTCGACGCGATCGCGCGTTTGGTTGTCCGCTCGCACCACGTCGAAGCGCTCCGCCGCCTGCGGCTCGTGCTGTCGGCGGGCGAGCCGCTGCCCGAGCTCGTGTTTCGCGAGTGGGAGCGGCGCTTCGGCAAAGAGGTGCTCGACAACTTCGGATGCACGGAGATGTTCAACTCGTTCGTCAGCAACACCCCGGGTCGCGCCCGTGCGGGCTCTCTTGGCTTCGCGGTGTCGGGCTTCGAGGTGCGGGTCGGCGGCGAGCGAGCGGCTCGAGGAGCACGGGGAGCGCTCGCCGTCCGCGGCGAGAGCAGGGCGATCGCCGTCGGCACGAACGGGGGGCTCGCGGCTCCCGAAGGAGAGTGGTGCGAGACGGGTGACGAGGTCGAAGTCGATGCGCACGGCGGCTTCGTGTTTCTCGGCCGGAGCGACGATCGCTTCAAGGTGCACGGCCAGTTCGTGCGTCCCGTGGAGATCGAGCGCTGCCTCGCCGGCGTCGAGGGCGTCCGCGAATGCCTCGTCGTGCCGGAGCGAGACGCGAGCGGACTCCCCGTGGTCGTCGCCAGAATCGTAGCGGCCGAGGCGGTGGCGAGCGACGAGCTCATCCGCCGCGTGCTTGGCCGCGCGCGAGAGCGACTGCCGTCGTTTGCGGTCCCCGAGCGCGTCGAGCTCGTCGCCTCGCTTCCGAGGAGCGCGCGGGGAAAACTCGAGCGCCGGCCGCCCCGATGATCGCGTCTTCTCCGTGGCTCGGAGTATTTTCGCCCGAAAGTTCGGACGCATCGACCCTCCCTCCCTTTACTTGACGGGCCCGGCCCCGATATCTCCGGCTCCGATGAAAATCTCCGTGGTCATCCCCGTCTTCAACGAGCGAGACACGATCGCCGAGGTCGTGTCTCGAGTCCGGCGCGCCCTCGACGGAAAAGACGCTGAGATCGTCGTCGTCGACGACGGCTCGACCGACGGGACGCGCGAAGCGCTCCGCTCGATTGCGGGAATCCGGCTGATCGAGCACGAGCGGAACCAGGGCAAAGGAGCGGCGTTGCGCACCGGCTTCGCCGCGGCCAGCGGCGACGTCGTGATCGTCCAGGACGCCGACCTCGAATACGACCCGCGGGATTATCCGAAGCTCCTCGAGCCGATCGAAGACGGCCGCGCCGACGTCGTGTTCGGCTCGCGCTTTCTCGGCGGCCCGCACCGGGTGCTCTTCTTCTGGCACTACTTGGCGAACAAGCTGCTCACCTGGCTGTCGAACTTGTTCACGAACCTGAACCTCTCCGACATGGAGACGGGGTACAAGGTCTTTCGCCGCCCGGTGCTCGAGCGGATCCACATTCGCTCCGACCGCTTCAATTTCGAGCCGGAGATCACCGCGAAGGTGGCCAAGACGCGTTGCCGCGTCTACGAGGTGCCGATCTCTTACAGCGGTCGCACCTACGACGAGGGCAAGAAGATCGGCTGGCGCGATGGTTTCTCCGCGCTGTGGACGATCATCAAGTTCCGATTCGTGGATTGAGATCGGCCTCGAGCGCGGCTTGCCAAGGTCTCATGTCCTCGAGACCGAGACGCTCGAGGTGCCCGCGGGCGAGCACCGAACTGGCCGCGCGCGCCGGTGACCATGATCGGCCCCACGCGACGATCCTTAGCGGAAAGCCAGCAATCGATGCTACAGGAAGCGTCGTTTGAAGATAATGCCTCAGTCTTTGCCTCCGGCGCTCGAGATCACGAAGCGCTGGATTTTCCGGTCGGCCCGTACTCGGGTCGACCGGAAAATCCAGCGACCGCGCGCTAGCGCGGAATGCAATCGACCAACTCGCGGGTTATTGCCTTCCGCGCGTCGCGCGGTTGCGGTCGGGTGTGTTCGACCCCAGTACGGGCCCATCACAACCCACCGCGCACA
>Ga0315273_10005402_pt1 | contig 15784 bp, 12 predicted proteins | sample YL17G02_0_MG_FD_205753 | JGI IMG/M metagenome (GOLD analysis project Ga0315273, IMG submission 205753) | Sediment microbial communities from Yellowstone Lake, YNP, Wyoming, USA - YL17G02_0 | ecosystem: Environmental > Aquatic > Freshwater > Lake > Sediment | place: USA: Wyoming | collected...
CATGCACCTCCGGTATGACGTGTCGAACCGGATCGAGCTCCTTCGGCTCTCGTGGACGTGGGGCTGGATCCCCTGATCACTGCGCGGACGCACGGAATGCACGCTGGATCCCGATCCTGGGCGGCGTAGCAACGACCCGGTGGTCGCAGGAATCAAGGCGGTGCCACGATGCAGAGCCCGCCCGACCCGCTCGACCGCCGCGAGTTCGAAGCGGCGACCCTGATGGCCGAGTACCCACCGCGCCTGCACAACGCCAACAAGCAGGCGGTCCACGACATCGCCAGCCCGCCCGGTTCCGTGCACCGCGGCCGCGTCGGTTTCACGCGCTGGGCGGCCATGAGGATCCCCCCGCAGCTCGATCCGGTCGCCGACGAGCTCGTCCTGGCCGCTCCGGGCTTCTTCGACTACGCGCCCACCGCCGCATCCAGGGACGCGATCGTGTGGCACGCGAACTTCGCGGACCCGAACCTGTTCGTCGCGGACGCGGGCGGGCTCTTCGCCCAAGACGAGATGCAGGTCGCGGAGCACCCGGCCCTGGGTGCCCTCCGGGAGGCCATGGCTGCCGCCGGTGCTCCCGCGACCACCGACGGCCCGGGCGGTCCGACCCCCATCCTCGTCACCGGCGTGGAGCGGCGCGCGTCGGTTGCGACCGAGCCCGACGCTGCGGCGTGCCGGCCGCGTGGCCTGTACGGCAGCGCGTTCGCCGCGGCCGTGCCCGAGGTGATCAGGCGGGCGACGACGAGCGTTGACCCGCCGACGATCACCAACCTCATGGCGATTGCCGCGATCCCGGGCGGACGCGGTGTCTACCGGCCCGACCAGATCGAGAAGACCCTCACGACCGCGTTCACGGGCTTCCAGGCCGCGGCCCTCGAGTCCGTGCGACTCGGAGGGCGCGGCACCGGTGTCGTCGTCCACACCGGCTACTGGGGGTGCGGCGCCTTCGGTGGCAACCGCGTGCTCATGGCGCTTCTCCAGGTCGTCGCTGCCCAGATGGCCGGCCTCGAGCGGCTCGTGTTCCACACCGGGGCCCCGGGAGGCGAATCGGCGCTGGCCCAGGCGCGTCGGCTGCTCCAGGAGCTGACGCGGCGCGACGGAGTGGCGACCGAGATGCTGCTCGGCGCGATCCATGCCCAGGGGTTCGCGTGGGGCGTGGGCGACGGCAACTGACCGAGCAGGTCCCTGTTCGAAGGGGACAGCTTCACCCGGCGCGGCCAGTGAACGGGGTCATCGGCGAACGGCAGGTCCGTCCCCACCCTGATCCTGATGACTGCGGCGCGAAGTCTGGGCCTCATGTCCGCCTTCCTTCGGATCGGACCGAGGGGCCAATCGACCCTCGACTGGGTTCCCATTGGCCGGTGACCGATAGACCCCCGCGGGCATTGTTGGCCGTGTGACGGACAAGCCGGCACAGGCGCAGGCGAGAATGGTCTCCGGTTGACGCCCGAGACGAGGATTGCAGATGGCCACGGCGAGCGTGTTCTCGATCGACTGGAACCAGGACGACTGGGACTCAGTCGACTGGTCGAACTGGTGGGACCGGTTGCTCGCTGCGCGCACGCCTCGGCGTGACCCTGACCGCGACGTCATCGATGAGCTTGCCTACCGACGTGTGTGGGTCTCGCGGAGCCGTTCGACCGCGCCGTCGGGTTTCTCGATCCTCGACGCCATCGATCAGCTAGGCCGGCTCCTGGCACTTCAGCCAACAGAATCGTTGACGACTCGCGAGACGCAACCCAACTTAACATCTGGAACCTCGACCCCGCCGACCGGTGGGAGGGTCGCGCCGACACGCGCCTGCATCGGGCCTCGCCAATACGCACGGATCCAAGACGCGATTGACGACGCCGAATGCGGCGCCACGATCGTGCTCGTTCCTGGAACGCACCGTGAAACCCTGGAAGTTGACATGGACTTGACCATCATTGCGGGCGGTACCGGTTCGCCCACTCGGATTGTGGGCGAGGGCGGGCCGGCCCTACTCGTGATGGGCGGTCTCGTCGAGTGCACGAACCTGGAGCTCGCCTCCGACGTGGGGCCCGTAGCCGAGGTTGCCCACGGATCCGCCGAGCTCGTCGGATGCGACATCGACGGACGTGGCGAGCTTACCGGCGTGGTCGTGGAGGGGTCGCTGACTCTCCGGCAGTCGGTTGTCCGGAACTGCGCCATTGCAGTCGAACTCGGCGAGTCATCCCGTGTTCTGATTGACGAGTCCATGCTCATCGGGAACAGCACCGGCGTCGTTGCCGACCGCCCGGACTGCACCCTTGAGGTTCGAGACAGCCGGCTTCACTCTTGGACGGGCGCTGCGGTGAGGGTCACCAAGCCCGGGACGGTCGAGGTGGCACGCTGCTCGCTCGAAGGCGGGGGAGACGGAGCCGCGATCGAGATCGCGGATGGCGTTCGCAGCTCGGTCACACAGTGCGAGGTTCAATCGTACGCGGCCCTTACTGAGCTGCTAGTGGCAGGCCATTGACAGGTGGAAGAAGGCGATTTCCCAGAGGCTTTGACCCTCTGGCACCCCCCAGATCAGACAAGAGGAGGTGGGATGTCCGACCGAGATTCGGGCGACTTCGATCCGAGGAGTATCGCGAGCGGCCTCGGGGATTTGCTGAAGCCCTTGGTCCGGGTAACTGCAGTTCGCAAGGGTCCAGGTTCCTTCCGCGAGCTCGCGTCTGCGTTGCAGACCGTTCCAGCCGACATCGGCAAGCAGATCGACGCCGCTTGCCTGGAGGTCGCGCGACGAGTCGAGGTGGAGCGCGTCCGGCGCTCCGAGCTTTTTGGCCGGACGTTCAGCACCTTCGTGACGCGATGCCGTGACCAGGGGCGAACCGTGCGAGAGGCGGAGGGCTGGAGGATCGACGAGCTTGAGATTCGTACGCGCCCCGACACGTCCGAGGTTGGGCTCTTCTACAACCGGGCACCTGTAGGTGACTGGCTCGGGGTCAGCTCAGCTGACGAGCTTGAGAAGGCGTACTTGGCAGCGATCTCTGACCTTCGCCGTCACGACGTTCCCGCTGAGAGCCTGACCGAGGCGCTGTGGGACGCCTATCGATACCTGGCGGTCGCCACCCGACGGTCCACCGCATTGGTGCAGATCCGCGACCTTCACCGTGAGATCAGGGCAGCGCTTGTTCGGCATGAGCTCGGGAAGAAGGTCGACAAGAGCGTGAAGTTGGCTGAGATGCCCTATTGGGCCTTCCTGCACAACCTTGACTGCTATCGGGACTTCAGTGCTGCCATGCCTCAGGAGAAACGTCTCGTCTTCCAGACGGGAAGTCAGGCTGACACCAGGCGCATCGGCGTAACCCTGAACGGGCTCAGGGCGAACGAGGAGTACAAGTCCTTCTGCTACGTCGAGCCTGCGGTGCGGGGAGCCTCGTGATCGAAGGAGATCGAGACGCCCTCATCGACGCCCTGGAGACGCTCGCCCAGTTCGGCGTCCCGGCGAAGGGGGCCGCCCGACTGATCGACATCGGCACCGCGGACTACGTGCAGTTCGTGCGTCGCGAGTTGCTGGACGAGTTCGTCTCCGCCGGCGCCTCCACCTGCCGCGTCTATGAGGGGCCCTACGGCACGGGCAAGACCCACCTTCTCCAACTGCTCGAGGACGAGGCCCGCGAGGCAGGGTTTGCCGTTGCGCGCGCCGATCTGTCTCAGGCCCTCGGCTTCGAGACGCCGCGCGCGCTCGTTCGTTACCTGCTCGAGAACATCACGTTCGAGCTCGACCGAGAGATCATCCGGTCGCTCCCGACCATTCTGGCGCGCCTCGGCACTGATGTCGAAACGGGACTTCACGGTGCGTCCATGCCGCATCAGGGCTTTGCGACGGGCATGACACAGGCGCTACGAGGCGCCGGCAACGGCGAGGGAGCCGCACTACTGCGGCGCTTCCTGCTGGGTGAGCGAGTGTCGAGCCTGGCGCTTCGCCGCTACGGAATCCTCGGTGTCAAGAACCCTTTGTCGGACCGGAATGCCGAGAAGGTGCTCCGTACCCTGACGGCCGGGATGCGGCAGTTCGGCGTCCGCGGGACCCTCCTGCTGTTCGACGAGACCGAGCCGACGCTGAGCAGGGGCGTCCGGACGACGACCAGGATCACAGCCTCGGCCAACCTGATGCGCCGCCTCATCGACCAATCCGCATCTGGCGGACTGGTGGCGACGTTGACCGTGTTTGCCGTGCTTCCAGGCTTCATCGAGAGCGCCTCGAGTCTCTATCCGGCGCTTGGTCAGCGACTCGCGATGCAAACAGGCTCAGTCGTCCCGTGGCGAATGCCGACTCTGCCGGTTGAGCAGGCATCGACTGCCGGTTCTCGCGAAGCCTTCGTCGATGCCGCCGTGCGTCGGTTCGTGGAACTCGGCGAACGGCTCGGTGCCCCGCCCGATGGGCTTGCGGCGCGTCTTGAGCTCGAGGGCCGACGGACCCTTGAGGCGAATGCTGGAGGCGGGTATCGCCGTGAGTTGATGAAGGGGCTCGCGACCGTGCTGCTACAGGTGGGGTGAGAGGTACCCATGATCGACTTCGAAGCTTTGGCGGCGTACGGGACGGCTCCCCGCGATGGGTGCCGCATGTTCGGCGTGGGGTATGACGATGCCTTCGGACGGATCACGAGGACGTTCGTCGAGCGTCGATTCCGCAACGGGGGATCGTCGGTCAAGTACGTCGTCGGACCCTTTGGCTCCGGGAAGACCCACTTCGTGCGCCAGCTTTGTGAGTTGGCGCGCGACCGGGGATGTGTGACAGGAGAAGTCAAGCTCACGCGCGACGTGGACATGACAAAGACGCTCATCGTCTACCGGCAGATCGCCCAGGAGGTTCGTCCGCCAGATCATCCAGAGAGGGGAATCGGTTCGCTGCTGCGGGCGTGCCTCACCAACGTTCGTGCGAGCGCAGCGGACGAGATCGCCGGTCGCGAGCTCGCTGTTGGCTGGATCGGCGGCTTGGTGCACCAGAATCTCGCAAGCGAGGCGTTCGCGAGGGTCGCGAGTGTCGGGCTCGAGGCGCTCTTGGTTGAGGACGGGGAGCGTTTCGAGTTCGCTCGGCGGTGGCTAGGCGGAGAGATCGGGAACCGCGAGATCACGAAGCCACTCGGGGTTGATCGGACCAGCCAAGCTGAGGAGGGCGTCTTCGCGGCCAGGATGCTGCTCTCGCTCTTCCAGCTGGTCCGGAGTTCGGGGTTCCGCGGAACCGTCCTTGCGCTGGATGAGGCGGAGCAGGGCATGGCCGTCAACCAGCAGTCGCTCAACTACATCTTCTCGGTCATGCAATCCAGCATCAACTACATGACGGACCTCGATGACGGCGCCGCGCTGGTGGTCTACGCGATCACGCCATCGGTTCGCGAGCGGATGGATGCGTTCCCAGCGCTCCAGCAGCGACTCGAGGCGAACCCCTCGTTCTTCGAGGGCAACGACTACGCTCCGATCATCGATCTGACGCGCCGGGACGACCCTGAGGAGGAGCTCCGGCAGATCGGCGAAAAGCTGACGACTCTGTTCGTGGCTCAGGAGGGTCTTCCCGAGGGCGAGAGCGAAGCCGGGCTGCGCGCGGAAGTCAGGGACATCGCGGTCCGCGTCGCGCGCGACGACCCGTCCGCCCAGAACCGCCGCACCTTCGTGAAGTCGGCCTGTGCCAGGCTGCTCCGCTCCACTGGGTTCACGACGCCAGTCGAGAGCGAGCCGGAGGTCTAGCTATGCAGGCCTGGGCACCGGGATCGCGCGTACGGGCGGGGTCCCTGGGTGCGGCGACGGTGATCCACCCCACGGTTCGAGGTGCTCTTGTCGAGCTTGACCGCCCGGTGAAGATGCGGATCGAGTGTCCGAACGAGAGCCTGGAGCTCCTCGGGCCTGCGCCGCGGGCTGCCGCGGCCAGTTCCCGACATCCGGGCCCGGCCCGGAACCTCGGGGCGCCTAATGATCCGCGCAGGGCGATCGAGGCGCTTCGCTTCGGCGTGGTCCCACCAACGCACGTGGATCAGCTCACGATCGGCTACGACGAGTTCAGCACGTGGGTTCTGGCGCGTCTTCCGGATACGAACGATGGGTTCCCGCAGATGTCGGAGGTGGCGGGAGCGTTCGGGACCGGCAAGAGCCACGCGATGGCCGTCATCCGCGAGGTCGCGGCGCATCGGGGTTATCTGACGACGAGGGTGGAGGTGGACGGCAAGACGATCAGCCTTTCCGACCCCTCTGAACTGCTCGGAGCGCTCTTGCCGACTCTCAGCGGCGAGTCCCATGACGGCGACGGCCCACTGGTGGGTCTCTACTCGCGCGCAATCAAAAGTCTCGGGGGGCGCGCCGAGCCACTGATCGAGGCTTGCGAACGGATCGCCGACAACGTTGGGTCCACGCGGGTCCTCGGTCGCGACAAGTCCTTCGACGACATCGAACCGTGGCTCGAGCGGCTGTTGTCTTCTGATCCATCGCTCACGGTCACCGAGTTTCGCTCGGAGGTCGTCCGGGGCAATCCCGTCCTGGCTGATGCCTTGGCGTGGGACGCCAAGTACCGTCCTCGAACGCTCGTGAGCCGAACCGTGGTTGATCGCCCAACGGATTTCCTGAAGGCCTTGATGGGAACAGCCGCCCTGGCCCGCGCCGCGGGACTGGCAGGGCTGGTGGTCACCATCGATGAATTGGAGGTCGAGCATTTCTTGCCTCGGAACAAGCTCGAACGTGTCGTCGCGCTGGTCCACGAGTTGATCAAGTACCTCGACCAACGGCGCTCGGCACGGCCCTGGCCGCTTGCCGTCTTCGTGGCGAGCGTCGGGCAGCAGGGCCATGCGGGGGACGTGATCATCGAGGCCATCGTCGACAACTCGAGCGGAGGCCGGTATGTGCTCTCGGAGTGGCCGCTCGCGAGCCTGGCGATACTGGGCGAGCGGATCTCGGGCCTCTATGGGGAGGCGTATGGAGTCACGGGCATCGATGTGGTGGCCGTCACGCAGGCCGCTCGCGAGCGCCTGACGCGCGCCGATCTCAGCGGCAGCGGACTCATCCGGGCGTTCATCAAGTCGACTGTCGCTGAACTCGACATGCGGCTCGGCCCGCCTGCCAGAGCGTGACAGCGAGCGACGACTCCGAGATCGCGCGGTCGCTGCGCCGCACATGGGAGCCGTTCCTTGGGCGTTTTGGACGCCCGACCGAGGTCCAGCGTCGGGCGATCCCGGCAGTGCTCTCCGGTCGTGATGTCCTCCTGTGCGCCCCGACCGCGTCGGGGAAGACCGAGGCCGTGTGCGCCCCCCTTGTGGAGCGGCGACTTGGGGAGCGAAGGCCGTGGCGGATCCTGTACGTGTCTCCGACCCGGGCTTTGGTCAACGATCTTCGAGAACGACTCGTCACGCCGTTAGGGCATCTCGGTGTCCGCGTCATGCGCCGCACTGGCGACCACCGCGACCGCCTGGTTGGCTCGCAAGGGTTCGTAATTACCACACCCGAGTCGTTCGACAGCCTGATGTGCCGGGGTCGCATCAATCCCGGTCTCCACGTGCTGGCTGGGGTCGACGCCGTTGTCCTCGACGAAGTGCACCTGCTGTTCGGAACCGCCCGAGGGGAACAGGTTCGGTGGTTGGTCGAACGGCTGCGACGACTTCGCGAGCAGGCAGTACGAGAAGAGGTCGGTCAGGACGCCGCGATCCAGGTGGTTGCGCTTAGTGCGACGGTACCCGACCCGGACCTTCTCGCGGCCGCGTTCCTGCGCGACCCGGTCGTCATCGAGGTCGCCGGCGGACGGACCATCGAGGCTGTCGCTCCCGACGTCGCCGTGCCCTCTCCGGAGCATGCGGTTCCGGCGTATCTGAGGGGTTCGGCGACTCCCGAGAAGGTTCTCGTGTTCTCGAACAGCCGACGTCGCGTGGACGACCTTGCGGCATTCCTGGGCCGGGAGCTGGCACCTTTGGGTTATGGAGTGTTTGCGCACCATGGAAGCCTCTCGCAACGCGTCCGCGAAGAAGCAGAGCGGGCGGTCCGAGACCGGGACCGAGTGGTCGTGTGCGCAACCTCAACCCTTGAGATAGGGATCGACATCGGAGACATCGATCTGGTGGTTCTTGATGGCCCTGCTCCAGATGTGCCGGCGGTCCTGCAGCGCGTCGGCCGTGGCAACCGACGGTCAGGAGCCACCCGGGTCATGGCTTGTTCAGGATCGGTTGGTGAGGCCCTAGTCCACGCGGCGATGATCCAGATGGCCAGGAGCGGGCGTCTCGGTGAGTTGGAACGCGGCCCTCAGTACGCTGTCGCGATCCAACAACTCGCCTCCTACATCTTCCAGGCCCCACGCTCGTCTCGGCCGCTGTTCCAGCTGGTGGCTCTCGTCGAGGCGCTTCTGCCCGATGTCGATGCGGCCTCGCTCGTGCGGTACCTCGTATCCCACGGAGACCTCGAGATGGAAGGCGATCGGGTTCTGCTCGGATCTGACTGGCTTGAGGCCACCAAGGGCGCCGACATCCACTCGACCATCGAGGCCAAGGTGGGATTCGAAGTCAAAGACGAGGCTTCCGGAACGGTGATTGCCCACGGCGTGCGGGCCCAGGCAGGCCGAGGACTCCGCGTTGGGGGGCGACTCCTCGAGGTCCGGGGGTGGGAGGAGTACCGCATCAGGGTCCGGTCCACCGACAACGCGGCAAAGGCGCAGGGCGAGTGGAGCTACGTGTCGACCTCGTGGCTCCACGGGGCAGGCCAACCACAGGCGGTTCGTGCCTATCTCGGCATCGGCGACGACCAGTACCCCGTCGTCCGGCGAGGCAGCGCGATCCTCGTCTTCCACTTCGGTGGCGGGCGGCGCAGGGCCGTCCTTGAGCTCGCCAAGAGGGCGGCCGGCCCGTCGGCGGCACGATGCTCGATCACCGGTTGGACCGCCGAGATCCACCAAGCCAGTCCCGTCAAGCCGGCCTGGGTGAGCCCGTCGCCCCATCGACTGGCGGCATCCCTCGCCGATCTCGAGCAACTAGAGCGCTTGGAAAGGTACCTCGGCCGGCCACGGGCCAACCAGCATCTGCCTCAGGACCTTCGGCGGCGGGAGGTCGAAGCGTGGCTCGATCTACCCGGAGAATGCGAGGCGCTGGAGAAGGCCTCGTGGGTCGAAGTCGAGGACGCTGACCTTGAGGCCGCGCTTGGCGCCATCTCCGAGGCGATGACCAGGAGGGGAGCAGCGTCGTGAGGGACGGCTGGGTGTGACGGGCGCGTTCGGCACCGCCGGTGTTGAGGTCCACCACACGCGCCACTTCCTCGACGACGCTCGACGGTTGCCCGAGGTCCTCGTTCGCAAGGTCGACGAGGCCGTCATCAAGATCCGCTCGCAGGGGATCTATCAGTCGGGCCTCCTCGCGGAGAAGGTGCACGGAAACCCCGACGGACGGTTCCGCTTCCTTCGCGTCGATCTCCAATACCGAATGGTTGCCGTGGCCGAAGGGCGCGACATCATGCTGATGAAGGTCGGCAACCACGACGAGACGGAGCGCTGGGGGACAACCGCGACCCTCTCGGGCGAGCTGCTCGGGGGTAAGCAGGTGCGCCTCGTCGACCACGATCACCACCCGCCGGTGGCGCTCGGCCTCCTCGGCCTCGAGCAGCTCCGAGGTCTGGGCCATCACCTCGGCCTAGTGGAAGCGCGGGCTGCCGCCCAGGGCCCGGACCACGAAGCCGAGGTCCCAGGGGCGAGCGTACGATGTCGGAGACGGTGTTCCAGCAAGGACGGAGGCTATGCCCGTACTGATCGTGGACGACGACCGTTCGTACTGTGGTGAATGTGGGCGCGGCGCGTTTCTGAAGGAGAAGCGGCACCTGACCGTCGCGTGGCCCGATGAGTTGGGCGCGGCCGGTTGCGGTGTCGCGTGGACCGAGCTCGCTACCCACCTGCGGTCCGTGCCCTACAGGCCGGGCATCCCGGCCGACGACTTCGTCCGGGCCGTGAGGCCGGACCTCAGGTACATCGGCGTGATCCCGTGGGACTGGCGCACATCTGGTCACGATGCGTGATGCCGTGCCCCGCAGCCGGCCATGAGGACCGAAGAGTCTGACGGCATCACCGCCCGCGGGTCGGAGGCCTGCACCTGCCTCCCTTCAGTGCTGCGATAGCCTGACCTCGGGCGGCGCTCCCCGCGGTGGAGGCGATGTCCTTGACCCCGAATAGGTCGCTCACCGGGACCGGGTGGCCGAACGCGATGAGGGTGGCGTGGATCCGGTTCTTGAGGGCCGTCCGGTGGCGGACGAGGTGGAGCCGGAACCTCGCCCGCTCCCGCTCGGCCCGGTTCGCGGGATCCGGCAGCTCTGATCGCGGGCACGAGATCGCATCTGGCCAGCTCGGCGAGGACCCAGGCGTCGATCCTGTCGGTCTTGGCCGCGAGGGGGGCCAGACCCCTGACCTTCTGGGCATCGGCGATCTCGACGTCCCAGCCGGCGAGCTCGAGGGTGTCGTGGACGAAGCGGGCCCCGTTCATCGACTCGATCGCCGCGCTGACCGGCTGGCCGTGGCGATCCATCCGGGCGACGAGGGTTCGGAGGGCGTCGGCGTCGGGCCGCACCGCGGTCACCTCGACCGTTCGACCACCCTCATTGAGCAGGTGCACATCGAGCCTCTGGCGCAACAGGTCCAATCCGGCGTACAACATCCTTTGGGCCTCCAAGGTGACTCGTTGCGATGACAACCCAACGTTGCCACCGCGGAGGCCCTTCGTCATGACATTCAGACGGTCGGCCAAGACAGGGACAAGAGGGCTGGAGCCTACGATCTCGGTCGCGCCAACCTGAACGCTCACGCATGAAGAAGGAGCGGCCGCGTGAAGCCACAAGAAGAGACGTCGGCCGTGATCCGGGACCACCTGCTCGGGAAGATCGACGAGTGGCGGGAGCGACTTCCGCCCGACGGCACCTTCATGGGCACTCTCGGAGCGGGGATCGCCCTCAGCGCCGTTTCCCTTGTCGGGGTCCTGCTCCGAAGGGCCGTGGTCGTCCTGCTGCCCGAGGTCACCCTGCCGGAGAGGCCGACGCTCGGCTTCTACGTGGGCACCATCGAGCGGTACGGTCGCGACCACGTGATGAGTTGCGTCCAACCCTCACGACGGCTGGTTACGACCCCCGAGATCAAGGTGCTCATCGCGCTGAGCCGAAAGCGCGCCGCGCTCGCCCACCAGGAAGAAGCGTGGGCGTCCGACGCGCCCGCCATCGGGCGACTTCAACCGTCCGAGGTGCGTGAGCTCCTCGACGTCGTGAGCGCTGCTGCCCGCCTCCCGATCTTCGACGAGCTGATCTGCCGCGATGCCCAGTCGTCCAGCCCCGAGGCTTGAGGAGGGAGTCCGCACGGTTGAGACGAGGTCGCCGTTGGGGCGGCAACAGCCACGCGCCGCGCGGGGGCGCTTCTTCTACTCGCCGAACAGCGTTTGCTGCTCCGCGACGCGTTCCTGCTGCGTGCCCACTGCGGTCTCGGCGTCCGGGCATTCCACACGCCCATCCGGCAGGTCCCCCGCGCCATCCGCCGCTCGAGGAGGGGCAGAAGGGGGTCGCGCTCGCCTGCCGGCTGATCTGCCGTCATCCTTGAACGATTCGTGGATAGTTCGTCGCGCCGCGCGCGTCGCCGTCATACGGCCTCGAGTCGGGCCAGCGTCTTCTCCAAGTCCGCCCGCAGCGGCGTGGTCGGGTGACACGTGAAGTAGATGATCTGGCACGTGCCGGACAGCGTTTCGATCGACCGGGCGGCGCGGGCGGCGCGGTCGTCGTCGAAGTTGACGAGGATGTCGTCCATCACGATCGGGAGCGACTCGCCGGACGTCTCGACGAAGCGCTCGACGAGGCCGAATCGGAGCGCAAGGTAGAGTTGCTCCGACGTCCCGCGTGAGAGCCCTGCCAGCGAAACGCGACTGCCGTTGCTGAGCTCGACGCTCTCGATCGGGCTCCCGAGCGGGGCGATGATCCGGGCGTAGCGGCCGTCGGTCCACTCCGCGAAGTAGCGCTCTGCCGCCTCGACGACGGCCGGCCGGTGAGCCTCCTCGTAGGCCGCGCGCGAGCGGGCCAGCAGGTCCTTCGCGAGCGCGAGAACGGTCCAGCGGTCGGCGGCGGCCTCCAGTTGCGCCTGGACGTCGGCACGGCGCTGGCGCAGCTCGGTCGCCGCTGCGTCGCGCTCCATCTCGGCCCGCCGGTTGCGCAGGGCGCCCGCCTCCTGGTTGAGGGCGTCACGTTCGCCGACCAGGGTCGCGAGCTGCTCGTCGAGGCCGGCGACGTCGTCCCGGACGAGGTCGATGTCGATCACGGCCGCGAGGTCGGCCTCGAACGCCGCGAGGGCGTCGCCCGGACCGGAGAGGGTGGTCAGGGCCCGCGTTGCCGCAGTGACGGCCTCGTCGAGCATCGCAGCGCCCACCGAGCGACCCACCTCGGCACGAAGCGCGTCGGCATCCGGTGCCTCGAGGCCGGCGAGGAACGTCGCGAGTGCTTCGGTCGCCGTCTCGCCCGCCACACGTGCCTCATCTGCGGCGACCGTGCGGTCCGCGAGGGCACGCCCCAGCTCCATCCTGGCCCGCTCCCCATCGAGTGCGGCTGCGTGCCGGCGCACAAGGAGGGCCACGGCCCCGGCCGGGTCCGCCTGGTCGAACCGACCCCCTGGCAGGAGCGGCGCCAGGGCCGCGACCTGCGCCACGAACCCCGCCTCCTCCGCGGCGAGCTCGTCGCGTCGGGTCTCGAGGGTCCGCAGGCCGGTTACGGCTGCCTTCGCCGCCGAGACTGCCTCGACGACACGGGACGCGGTCTCGCGGTCGAGATCGGGCTCCAGGCCGTGGGCGTCGAGCCAGGTCCGCCACTCGGCGAGCGCCTGTTCGCCCTCCGCCGTCCGGTCGGCAAGCGCCGTCGCGAGCTCTTCCCGGCGCTTGCCGAGGCCCTCGGCCGCGACCCGGAGCTGCGCCCGCTGCTCGAGCAGGCCGGCGCGCCGTGCGTCGACCTCCCGGTCGGCCGCGATCTGGCGCCCGAACGCCTCGAGGTCGACGTCCGTGGGCGCGGGCGGGAGGCCGAGGGCCGTCGCCTTCTCCGCGAGCTGGCGATCGAGGGCTGTCGCCTCGCCAGCAGCCGCCTCCGCGCGCGCCAGGCGATCGAGCTCGCGGTCGAGCCGCTGGCGCTCCTCGTCGAGGGTAACGGTCAGGCGGGCAACATCGCCCGCTGCCGGCGCGGCGCCCAGGCCGAGCGCCTCGCCGGTGCGGGTGATCGTCGCGGTCGCCCGGCTCAGCTGCGTCTCCAGCTGCCGACGGATCCCCTCCACTGGGGACGGGGTCGTTCGGCCGCCGAGGGTCGCCCACGCGACTGCCACGCCGACGGTGGCCACGGCCACGATCGCGGCGATGGCGGGCGAGCCACCAACGGCGAGAACGACGGCGAGGGCGAGTCCGGAGGCGCCCACGGCAAGGGGACCGAGCCACCGCCGCCACCCCTGGCCGGGGACCGCCGGCGTGGGCGCCACGGCCCCAGCGAGGAGCTCCCGGACGTTCCGCTCCGCCTCGATTGCCGCGGCAAGGTCCCGGCCGTCGCGCGCTCGCTGATCCAGCGCCGACCGCTCGGCTTGGAGGTCCCGCTCGGGTCGGTCGGTGGCTGCCGACCGACGCTCGTCCAGGCGCTGAACGAGCGCTTCGATTTCCCGCAGGCCCCGCTCGCGGTCCGCATGCGGCGGTCTCTCGCCAAGCGCGGCGTCCAGCTCGCCGACCCGGGTCGCCGTCGCCTCGACCTGCGCGGCGGTCTCGGCCAGGCGACCGTCGTTCGCGGCCAAGTCGCGCCGCGCGGACGCCACCGCGTCCATTGCGCGGTCGAGGAGTCCACGGAACCGCGTGTCGATCTCGGCGTGAACGGCGATCGAGTCGTCGAACGGCTCGATGCGCTCGACCGTCCAGCCGGGCCCGAGCTGGTTGACGGCCGTCTCGACGCGGGAGCCGGCAGCCGCAAGGTCGCGATCGGTGCGCGCCCGCTCCTCCCGGCGTGCCGCCTGGACCCGGGAGGACTCGATCAGGGCATCGAGGTCGGCGCGACGCGCCAGGGCGTCCTCGTCGAGTGTCGCAGTCTCGAGGTCGGCAGCCGCCCGGTCGCGGACCTGCTCGGCCTGGAGAAGAGCGTGCCCGGCGTTGTCGACGGCGGTCTCCAGGCGGCCCAGCCGTTCCAGCGTCGGCGCGGGGAACGTCCGGACAGTCCCGAGCTCCTCGCGATCGGCCCGAGCCTGGAGCAGGTCCAGCCAGGTCGCCCAGCCGTCGCCGACTCGCTGGCGGGCCCGGCGATCCGCAGCCAGCGACGCGTGGCGTTCGCCGATGTCGCTCAGGCGCACCTCGACCTCGGCCAGGCGGCGTCCGGCGTCGCCGTAGTCTGCGGGCAGGTCCCGGTCGCGCAGCCGCTCGTCGGTCTCCTCGAGGATGCGAAGGAGCCCGTTGATCTTCGGGTTCTGGCCGCCCGGCTTGAAGAGAGCCTCGCGCTCATCTCGCAGCGCGTTCTCGATGTCGAGGCCTGACACGCTCCCGGTCCCCAGGCCGGCACCATAGATGCGGGCGGCGACCTCGTTGTCGGTCAGTCGTTCGAACTGGGTCAATTCCTCGAGGCCGAACGCGAAGATGTTGCGGTAGACCTTCTTCTCGACGCCCTGCAGCAGGGTGGCGAGGTAGCCGTCGCCCAGGTTCGTCCCGCCGTGGTCGAAGACCTTGAGGGTCCCGCCACCGCCGCGCTCGCCGTAACGTTCGACACGGAACGGCCGGCCGTCCTGCATCTCGACGTCGAGCCAGCCGCCGCGACGGCCGCCGGACAGGGCAGGGTAGCGGTCGATCTCGAAGCCGAAGAGGATCGCCCGGACGAACGCGAGCAGCGTGGTCTTGCCGGCCTCGTTCACGCCGCGGATGACGGTCAGGCCCGCAGCCGGCTCGAGGTGGGCGCCGTGGAACTGGCCGAACCCGTCGACGGAGATCGTCGTGATCTTCACGATCAGCCCTCGCCGCCGAGGCGGTCCACGAGGATCGCTTCGACCTCGTCGAGCAGCCCGGCGACCGTGGCGGCGTCCGGCCTCGCGTTCTGGAGGGGCCGGCGAGCGCGCTGGTTTGCGAAGAGCCCGTCGATCGTGCGGTCGATGTCCGCGCGCGTCGGGACGCCCTCGCGGACGGGGTCGTCGGTCGTGGCTGCGCCCTCGAGGGCGCGACGGGTGGCATCGAGCCGCCTCAGAAGGTCGCCCACGAAGTCGTCGGCCTGGCGGCGTGCCTCCAGGTCGACGGCCGGCCGCGTCGCGTCGCGGACCGATTCGATCCAACCGAAGGGCTCCGCGATGCCGAGTCGCTCCTGGGCGGAAGTGCGGACGTCTTCCCGGAGGCCCGGCTTCGCAAGGGATGTGTGGAGCGGGCCGCGGCCGGTGAGCCTCACGCGGGCAACGATCGACCGCTCGGCGGCGACCCGCGCCTCGTCCACCGCCGTCGTGACCGCGTCGACGAGCGCCTCTTCCGTTTCGAGGTCACCGATCGGGATGTCCAGGAGCTGCCAGCGGACCACGTCTGTTGGGCGGAATGCGGGGCTGATCCGGCCGGCATCGTCCACCGTGACGAGATAGCACCCGCGCGGGTCGGTCTCGCCGGGATCGCGGCCCTGGGGATTGCCGCAGTACACGGCGGTCGGGCGCTGCGCGGACACGACGTGGTGCCGGTGGATGTGCCCCAGCGCCCAGTAGTCCATCCCGGACGCCTGCAGGTCGCCGACCGAGCAGGGGGCGTAGTTGGCGGCGTCCTCGAGCCCGCCCACGTTCGCGTGGAGCAGGCCGATGGCGAAGGGCGAATCCGCGTCGCGGTGGAACCGGCGC
>Ga0315273_10005403_pt1 | contig 15783 bp, 8 predicted proteins | sample YL17G02_0_MG_FD_205753 | JGI IMG/M metagenome (GOLD analysis project Ga0315273, IMG submission 205753) | Sediment microbial communities from Yellowstone Lake, YNP, Wyoming, USA - YL17G02_0 | ecosystem: Environmental > Aquatic > Freshwater > Lake > Sediment | place: USA: Wyoming | collected...
CTCATTGATTGACGGTCTAGGCGAAGTCACAGACACACCTTTCCTTGTCGCCCTAAAGCGTCCGGACGGGCAACAGAGTACCACAAGAGGGCCGGAGTTGGCAAGGTTGCTGCCGGATCATGGCTTCGGTGTTGCCCTGTCACCACCGGAGCCGTAGCGCCTACTGCATGGCGTGGATTCCCAGGCGGGTCAGACACCGGGGCGGGCGCAGGCGGCCGGGCTTGTGCGTTGACGGCGGCGTGGTGCAACGCCCAAGAGGGGGGTCGGGCCAGCGGCACAGCCCGCCCCCCGCCGTCAAGCAAACAGAAGAATGGCTCCTTTTCTCTGCCTCTACGGCGCTTTGCGCTGGAGGAACCCCTTGGCCACCGAGTCGGGCCAGTCTTTGCTCAGGCAGCGAGAAACGGCGGGCGACCAGAGGACGACCTCGGCGCCGCCTGGCTCTCCCGGCGCTCTCGGACTGGATCGCAGATGGCGATGCTCTGCCCTTGCAGCAGGCCAAGGAATCCGCCGAGCAACCCGCCGCCTTGGCCGCCCACACCGATGTGTCCGAGCGCCACGCGGTTGCTGGGGGCCGCGGCCCCGAACACTGAAGAAGGCACGATCGTCGGCAGGGCCAGCGCGGCACCGGCCGAGGCTGCCGCCGTCTTCAGCAACAGGCGTCGCGTCAGGTTCCCACGCATCGTCTACCTCCCGGGAATGGACCCACTCTCGGCCGATGAAACGCCATGGGCTCAGGGCTGCCGCGAGTCTAGTCGGTCTCGCGTGGCCGGGCAATCCTGTTCTCGCCCTGGCGCGGCAACAGTTCGACTTCCTCCTCCATCGTCCAGAGGATGCCTCACCCGCCGACGACCTGCATGGCGATGCGGGCCCACTCCGAAAGGCGCTCCGGCTCGTAGCGCACCGTGCTGATGTCCTTCAGAATGAACTCCAGCGGGCACCCGCGCTTTTCGCAAGTCCTCCGGGTGGCGACCAGATCCGCCCGCACCTGCTCTGGGCGGAAGGGGGCCGTCGCCAGGAAGGCCGGGCTGGGCTTGCGGGAGAAGACGTAGCCCTCGCCGATCTCCGCCGCGCCGCGCTCCTGGTTGACCCAGGGACTCATGGAAACCTTGCGCACGTTTGGGATCATGCGCACTTCGGCCATCTTGCCGTCGAGCGGATCGCAACAGCCGTAGTACACCAGGCCGAAACGGGCGCAGATGCGACAGGTGTACTCCACCTCGAATTCCCTGAACATGGCGGGCGAGACGGCGGCGAACATCTGCGCCAGGCCGAACATCCAGAGGTCCTTCGTACGCGGTTTCCGGGGGTCGTACCCGGGCGCGGGCAGATCGTCGGTATAGGCGCCCGTGCAGTGGATCAGGCTCTGGGGTTCGCACAGCAGCCCCTGGTGCTCCAACTGGTCGAGCATGCTCAGGTAGCCGTTCGTCAAACGGGTCAGCAGCCGATGGATGAAGCCGGGCCTGTCCACCAAGGCATAGAGGGCGTTCTCGACGCCCATCCAGGTGGCGATGGGGTCCCACAGCGACAGGTACGGATCGACGCCCCACGGCAGCACCTCGAGCAAGCCGTCGAAAAGCTCGTGGGCGACGGCCAGACGCCGCTCGGTCTCGGATGCATCATGGCTGATCTGCGGCGCGTGGATCTTTGCCAAGTCCTCTTCGTTCTGGAACTGGTTCTCGTACCTGTGGCTCAGGACCTCGCTGGTGGGATCCGTCACGGCGACTTGTTCCACGACGTAGATGCCGAAGCCGGTGTTGTGGACCGCCTTGGGCACCCGCACCAAGGGCTCCACCACCATGTCCACGGGGAAATGCTCCCACTGGTAAAGCGTGCGCCGCAGGTATTCCTCATACCCGCGGCAATCGGCATCGGCGCAGCGCAGGGTCAGCTCCCCGCCGGCGTTCAGCTCGTTCCAGCAGACCTGGTCGATCATCACCATGGGACGCCCCGGCTTGCGGGCGTTGAGCCGGCGCCACAGCGCTCGCTTCTCCTCGTGCACCGGCAGCGCGGCGATCTCCGCCACGCCGCGAGCCAACTTCCGCACCAGGGCCACATCCTTCCTATTGAGCATACGCATTCTCACATTTTGTTCATCGGCCCCGAACCCCCAACAGGCGGTCTGCCCAAGACGGCTTGCGGTCCCTCCATGGGGTGCCCGACGCCGTGGCCTCCCGAAAGTGTATAGGACGGACTCGGCTTTGCCAGCACATTTCGGTTCTGTTGTTGCGCCCCGCCGGCACAGGCGTGTAGATTAATGGACGGACCACTGAACACACCTCGGGTTGACGCCGGCGACGGGACGGTCTGGCACTGCCATGCCTCGCGGCCGCCCGCGATCACCGGATCTGATCGAGGCTCCGGGCGGCCGCATGGCGAACGACCGGGTCCGGATCCTTCGCCGCCGCCTCGAGCGCTTTGACAGCCCCCCTTGCCGCGGGGCCCATCCGGCCCAGTGCCGCGGCCACTCTGGCACGGGCCTTGGGTGTGCCCTCGGCCAAGGCCTTGGTCAACACCGGCACCGCGGCATCCGGTTGCTCGGCCAGGAGGCGGTAGCCCCATGACGGCACGTGCCCGGCCGCATCCTTCACGAGCCGGTCGGCCAGCGCGGCGGCCGCGGGTTTGGCGCGATCGCCCATGTGGCGGATGTACGCGACGAACAGCCACAGGTCGCAGTCGCGGTCATTCGTGTAACCCAGCTCCCAGGGGAACCTGTTTTCCGGTTGGATGGCCCACAGGGCCATGTCCACGAGCTCGTGGTCCCGGGCGCGGGCGCGCTGGAGCGCCGGCATCGCCTCCTTGGCCACCGGCCCAAGGATGCCCAGATACAGCGTGATATTGTACAGGTCGCGACCGCGGGCGTTCTCCAGGGCCTGGATGAGGAACGGCAGCACCCCCTTGGCCTCCGGTCCGCCGATCAGCGCCATCGACCGTGCTGCCGCCCACCGGACCCGCTCGTCGGGGTCGCTCAATGCCTCGGCCAGCGCGGCCATGCTCGGGCGGGCCCTGGCGCCGATTCGTCCCAACGCCTCAGCCGCTGGGCACCGCGCCGCCGGATCGCCCAGCGCCTTCATGAGTGCGGGTACGGCGTCGCCGGCGTCGGACCCGATCGCGCCCAGCGCCTCGATGGCCGCCCGGCGCACGGAGGCGTCCGTGTCCTGCACCGAGACAAGGAGCGCCGGCACGGCGGGCCTCGCCGCGATGCCCGCGCGCCCCAGGCCCTCCGCGGCCGTCTTCCGTACGCGGGCGTCCCTGTCGCGCAGGCCTTCCCGCAGCGCCGCCGCGGCCTTGGGCTGCGTGGGCTCGAACCGAGCGAGTGCGGCGGCGACATGCAGTCGCACCAGGGCGTCGGCATCGCCCAGTGCTTGCGCGAGCGCAGGCGAGGCCCGCCTGGCGATGGCCTTGGCGTCTTCACGCCGCGTGGCGGGCGCCGGCCCCGCGGCTTGACGCATGCCGTCGTTGGCGACCGTGTCGGCCAGCGACAGAAGGTCATCGGCGGCCCCGATCCGGGTGAGCGGGTCGGGACTCTGGAGAGCCCGGATGACCTGGGGCAGATCCTCAGCGCCCACGGAGCCGAGGCCCACGAAGTAGCGAGGTTGCGTGCCGATGAGGTAGACCTGGTCGGGCATGCCGAGGCTGGCGCGAATGCGCTGCAGCGGCCGGGAGGAGCTGCCTTGGAGCTGGTTGAAGGCGATCTCGAAGGTCATGGCCTGGTCGCCGGCGCCATGCACGGCGGTTGTGATAACCGCCTCCTTGCCCGCCACCATCGCCTCCACGTGTCCCCGCAGCTTCAGCACCGACCCGGCATAGGCGAGCAAGAGCTCGGGACGTTCCAGCGACAGGCGCCACCAGGAGTCTTGCTGGGCATGGCACTCGTACCAACCGCCCCCGGTGCAGACCACGCACGGCCCGCCCGGGGCCATGAACGCGACCGCCGTTTTTCCTTCCTCGGCCCAGGTCAGGGTGCGGCCATCGGTCAGGACATGCGTGACCTGGTCGGCGGGGCATTTCCCCTTCAGGTCCGTCACCTTTCGGTAGACGACGGCCTGCTTCTCGCGGTTCACCTTCTCGACCTGGAGAACGACGATCTGACCGGAATCCTTGATGATACGTCCCAGCGAAGGAGTCACATCGATGTAGGCCTGGGCCGAGGCGCACAGCACGCCAAGCAACCCGATGGCCACGCCGATGGGTGTCCGGGGTGTCGGCCATCCGCTGAAGCCGATGCGTCCCATCGACCGCTCCCTCGCCCGCCATGGCCCATGTCTTGCCCGCGTCATCGTGGCTGACCGCCCTCCTGATGACCTGGATGACGGAGCCGACGCCCCAAGATGCCTTCGCGGCGGCGCGGGGCGTGGCGGCGGCGATGTACGACAGCCATCGCCAGCCAGGCCACAGTTCACGGAGGCGACCATCATCGTCTGATCGCACGGCCGACGCGATCAGGGCCGCATGGCGTTTTGCAGGTGCGCCAGGGCCTGCTTATAGTCGCTGGCACCCACGTACTCCAAGATAAGCGGTGCCTTCGGCGTGTGCCTGGCCGCAAGGGCAACGAACTTCCGGTAATCAAGATCCCCCTGGCCCGCCGGCACGCCACGATCGACGTGCAGCTTGCGATCCTTGGCGTGCAGGCAATCGATCCAGGCATTGAGTTGCTCGAACATCTCGTTGAGATCGTTGACTTCGAGCAAGTTGGCCGGGTCCAGCAGCGCCCGGATGCGGGGCGAGCCGACCTCCTCGAGAAACACCCGCGTTCGTTTCGCGCTGGCGAGGAAGCCCCGGAAGAACGGCTCAAAGAGCACGGTCACATCGTGGCGCTCGGCCAGTTGCGCGAGTTCTTTGGCCGTGGCCACCATCCGTTTCCAGACGTCTTCCTGGAAGTGATACGCCACCGACGAGGGTTTCTCCAGCTCGTAGTGCCCCGCCTCGGTAATCAGGTTGCGCACGCCCATGGCACGCGCGGCCTTCATCATCGCTTCGAAGTACGCCAGGTTGGCCCTTCGCTCGGCCTCGTCGGGGTGAATCAGGTTGGTGTAGACGCCGAGGCTGTGGATGGCGATGCCCGCCGACCGATAGGCATCGGCAATCTCCTGGCACCGCGCGGCGGTCAGGTCCGAGAGGTCGGATCGCCCGTTGTATTTCCAGTAGCGGCTGTCGGTCTGGTTGAGGAACAATTGCACCATTCGGAAGCCCTGCGCGGCCAACTCCTCGGCCAGGCGGCGGTTCGTGTAATCGCCGAACCCCAACGTTGCGATGCCGACGGTCAGGGCGGGTTCCGGTTGGGGGTTGCCTGCCGCCGATGCAGCCGACGCCGCGGTAAGCGGCAGCATCGCCGCAGCCCCGGCCACAAGCACCTCGCGCCGCGTCATACGATCATGAAGCATGGTTCTCTCCCTCGTTTGAGCGGATTAGGATTCCGCATTGGCGCAGCGGGTCTCCGTACCCGCCGCGCAAATCACTTTCGATTGCCAGGCGCTGGTCACAGGGTCCAGCCCTGCCGGTATTCCCGGTGCAGGTACCGGTTGGCCTCGCCGTCGTTGGTGACCCGCATGTTGGGCCCGTCCCACGACAGTTTCTTTCCGGCGCGCAGGGCCACGTTCCCCAGAAGGCAGGTTTCCGTCAGGAGGCCCGCATGATCCACGAAATTGGCGCCGGCGGGCGGGCCACCCCTGCACGCATCGACCCACTCCTTGTAGTGGCCGACCGAGCGAGGAAGCACCTTGGGCGGCCGGCCGTACTCCTTCATTTTCGATTCGGGGATCAGCCGGTGGCCCATCAACGCTGCCTTCTCGCCGATGTAGATGACGTCCTCCATGCGGCGGCCCGGTTCGAGTTCCTTCGGCTGGGCCGGCTTCAGGCCGCCATCATACCACGCGAGCGTAAGCGGGGGCATGTCGCCGCGAGCAGGGAACTCATATCGCGCGATTACCCCCAACGGGTAGATCTCCGGGTCCAACTTGCTGGAACACGCTTCCACGCTGGTCGGATGGCCGAGCTTCAGGGCCTTGAAAACGGTGGAGAGTTTGTGGCAGCCCAGGTCCCCCAGCAGGCCGGTGCCGAAGTCCCACCAGTTGCGCCAGGTCCACGGGCAGTACGCAGGATGGTACGACCGCTCGGGCGCCGGCCCCAGCCACAAGTTCCAGTCCAGTCCGTCGGGAACCGGCGGAGTATCCGGCGGGCGGCCCGCCCACGTCGGCCAAGACCAGAATCGGGCCGGGCTCCAGACTTGAACCTCGTGCACCGGGCCGATGGCCCCGTCTAATATGAGCTCGCGCGTCAGGCGGGATTCCTCGGAGGCCTGCCCGTGGTTCCCGAGCTGCGTGGCGACGCCCGCGCGGCGTGCCGCCTCCGTCACCTGCCGGGCCTCCTGGACCGAATACGTGAGAGGTTTCTCGCAGTAGACATGCTTACCCATCTTGAGCGCGGCCATCGTAATCACGGCGTGCGTGTGATCCGGCGTCGCCACCATTACGGCGTCCACGTTCTCCTTGGCCAGCAACTCGCGGAAATCACTGTAGGCGTTGCACCCCGAATACTTTCCAGATCGCTTCTCCTCGGCGTAATGCTCTTCGACGGCGCGCCGTGCGGGCTCGCGGCCGGCAGCCTTCTGCTCCTTGCCTTGCGTCCAGTTCCACGAGAGGTAGCCGCCGCTTTCGCGATTCACGTCGCAGACCGCCACCACCCGAACTTCAGGAAACTCGAGGAACGCCGCCATGTTCTGAAGGCCCTGGCCGCCCGTGCCGATACCGGCCAGCGTAAGCTTGTCGCTCGGCGCGATCTGGCGCGGACCTCCCAGCACCTGTCGGGGAACAATGGTCAGCGCTGCCATGGCCGCGGCCCCGCCAAGGAGCCTGCGCCGCGAGACGCGGTCTTCACTTCGGCTGCCGGAATGTCCCGTTGAATGTGCGATCTCTTCCATTGCCTGTTCCTCCCAAGAATTCCGTCCGCCTTATTCTACAAGCACTTACGTCTCTTGTCTGCTCCGCTGTGCGCGCATCGGCCAGGAAAGAAATGAAGGCCAAAGGACTAACGACAAGATGTTACTACGCAGGTTGCACTTCGGGTACAGAACCCGAAGGTTCCGTCTCCCTATCTGCCAGGTAGCGGACACTGTAGAGTAGCTCTTGTAGAGCACTCTGCCCAACGCCACCGCGACAACAGGTTCTTTAGCCGAATCTACTCTGTGTGGCGGCTTGCTGTTACAATACCGCCACGTACAACCGAACCTGCGAGCAAAATCCTCCCGGTCTGTTTACCAGCGGAAGAAGCGATACGGATCGTCCCACTCTTCGGGCTGGTCGAGGTAAAGACCCTGCGACCATCGACCTTCCGTCGAGGGCGGGGCAACGGGCACCATGGTGATGTCCGACAGCCAGACCGTCCTGATGTTCCCATGCCAGATCTGGAAGCGCGTCTTATAGTCGGCTGTTCCATTTGACTGTACCAGGAACTGAAAGGCGCGCCAGTCTTTCCCCGGCGCAAAGGACTGATAGTCGATGAACGCCGTCCACGTCTGCGTGCTCTGGATGGCCAGATTCACGCCCTTGCCCGCCGGACCTTCGGATCGTGCCTTCAACGAGATGCGATACCACTGCCCCTCCCTGACCGGCACATCCTGCTGAGACAGCATCACGCCGGCCTGGTCCTTGCCTCCGTTGCCGCTCATCGTCAGACGCATGGCCCAGCCGTTGCCCACCGGCTCGCGCGTGCAGGCGGCCTCGCGGGAATCGGCGGAGAACTGCCACTGGTCGGCGATTCCGTTGGGGCTGGCGGCCTGGCTGAAGTCGCCGTTGCGCACGACGGACGGGCGGGGCTTGCCCTGCTCTTCACCCACCGGCGTGGAGAAACGGGACAGCAGCGGAGTCTCCGCACGAACCCCCATGTTGGCCAGTATACGAGTCAGCAGGAACGACGTGCGGCGATACGTCCGCCTTACGTTCAGTTGCTCGTGGAACATGAAAAACCATGGCTTCTGTCCGGCCTCGAAGCCCGGATTGGCAAAGAGGTTCTGCGGTTCGGCCGCCTCCTTCACTCCCTGAGCCGGCGCCTTCCACGGAACGTAATCCCCTTCGTAGAGCCGGAACAGATCGGCCCGGAACTGTCCACCGTCCTGGGCACATCCGATATACGCCTGCCAGCCTTCCGGGAAGGGCTTCTCGCACTTGAAGGTGACATGCAAGTCGGTCCACTGGTTCTCAGGAACCAGGACATTCGCGCCCTTCACTGCCCGGTCCCAAGGTGAACCTGCTCGCTCCGCCTCGAGATGAGCGAGGACGGGCGAGCCCACGCTCTTGACGAAGACGGCCAACGTGTAAGTCTTGCCGATCTTTGGCTGCACGGTCACTTTCTGCCCAAATTGCACGCCAGAGCCCGCCGTCATGCCCAGGGTCACCAGCGCGCTCCGCTTGCCCTCCACGGCATCCTGGCCGTCCACGACGAACGAAGGCACCGCCCCCTCCGCACTACTAATGGCGTAGGGCGGGAGTTGGCAGAAGACCACGTTAGCCTGCTGTGCCAGCACGCCATTGCCGATGGCCGTGGCCCCGCCCGACACGAGGGGCAGTTCCCTGGGGTCGCGGTTATGCACGTCGGCCGGTGCGACTCCCGCCAGGAGCGAACTGGCGGCGGGTGGTTCGAAGTAAGAGGCGATGTGCTCCGCCTTTTTCATGCCCACCTTGAAGGGCAGGAACGCATTGGCTTCCTGTTCGTCCAGCCCCAGGGCGAGCAAATGGCCACCCGCCTTCAGGAAATCGGCGATGGCCGCCTTGTTCTCGGCCAGCTTCTTCCCTCCGCCCGTTGCCGCGATGAGAACCTGGTCGGGCGACAGCTTGCCCCCGTCATAAGAACCAACGGCAACACCCGCCAATGCCAGATATCGCCGGCCGGGCTCATCGCCAACGTACATCGCCTGGCCACGGAGAGTGCCGGGTGCTGAGTGCTGGGTGCTGCGAGAGACATACGAGAGGATGTTGCGGACGAGCCGTGTGGCGACGGGATCCTCCGCAGTTCGCCCCGTCACATCCATCTGGCAGAACAGAATCATCCCCTTGCCTTCTCGATACTCCATCAGCGGGCTGTATTGAAGGCTGTAGCCGCCGTCCAAGATGGGCAGGAAGTCACCGCGGGCCGGTTTCTCAATGAGGACCGACGCGACGTTGCCGCGGTTGCCGCAGCGCCACACGCGCGAGACTTCGAGATTGCACCACTTGACCGCCGGCGCGCCGTTGTACCGAGGGCTCAATTCGTACTTCAGCCGCGGGGACAGGATCGTCGCATCGCCGCACCAGTCCCGCAGGTGATCCACCTCCAGGCCGGCAAGCAGCGGGTGATCCGGCACGCGTTTGAAAACTTGTCGTAGCCCATACTCCGCGACGCGGAAGCCCAATCGCCGCTCCAGCACTTCCGAGGTCTGCTCGAACACGAGTACCTTCAGACCGTCACGCACGCGGCGGAGGTCCGGGGCCGGCCCATCCACGGTCATGGCGCCCTTACCCACAACGAGGATGTCAAAGCCGGCAAGATCGGCCTTCGCTTCCACGGGCTGGGCTGCAACTCCCATCCTTGCCAGCAGCTTCGTGGTTTCGCCCTTGGGGTCGAAGATCGCGATCTTCGCGTCTGCCCGCGCAGGCTCCGGGCGGGGCAGCACGTGAACGGTGAAGGTGTCTGCCTGGGTCTCGCCGCTCGAAAACCGGAATGTCGCGCTCAGTTCGTAAGTGCCGGGCGCCAACGTGGCCGGCAGTTCCACGCGCAGGGGAATCCGCTGTTGCCGGCCCGTGGCGATGGTAACTTGCTGAGCGCCGGTCGCGGCCTGCGGCAGGGCGAAGGACCAGCGGTAGTCGCACGTCACCGTCAGCCGTGAGTTGTTGATGACGATGAGCTGCTTCTCGAGGGTCTGGCCGGGGGTGAAGTTGTGGTCCTTGCTGGTGAAGGCCGCCGGCTTGCCCGCCATGTAGGCCAGCAGCGGCATGTTGTTACGCAGGATGGCCTGTCCGTCGGCCGTCGGCACCCAGTCCGATTGCTTGAAGGCCAGGTCCATGCGTTCGTACTGCCGGTCGATATAGTCCGGGCTGAACCCCGGGCGCTGCAGGTTCTCCCAATCGACTCTTAGCTCCTTGCGGCTCTTGTCGACACCGGGGCGCAGGCCCCAGAAGAAGTCGTGTTCCCAGGGGGAGATGGCCGACACGCCCCAGGTGCGGAAGGCCCGCCAGTTGGCGGTCAGGTAGCTGCCGATGATGGCGTGCTGGCTCTCGAAGACCCGCGAGCCGACCTGGTGCGGGTAATCCCAGCGATGCCAGAGCTTGCCAGCGCGGAACTGTGCCGCCTCCCAGCGCAGGTTCTGCTTCTCTTGCTCACTGATCTGGTAGGCCCGGCCGCCAAGAAATTGCGAACTCCATTCGGCGATGCAGAATTCCCAGGGCACCACCGCGCTGCCGAAGGTCCGGCCGCCCTTGTACCACCCGCGATACATCGTCCAGTCCCAGGTACACGGCACCATGTACTCGCAGGTGAACATCGGCTTGACGCCCTGGGTGGCCCAGTGCTCGAACCAGTCGTCCAACTCCTGGGCGGGGGCCATGTTGGTGTAGAAGTTGCTTGTGTGCATCGAGCTCAGGTTGCCCGAGGAGTGATGGTAGACGATGCGGGCCGGGTCCAGACGCTTGACGATGGCCTCCGCCCGCAGGGCGCGCTTGACGTTGTTCGATGACCAGGAGTCACGCTCGCCGGCCATTCCGTCGATCATGTCCGGGTTCATGTCCTCGGCATACCCGGTGGCGTTGTGGCTCATGGCGTACATCACCACCGACGGATGGCTGCCCGCCGCGTCCACGAAGAACCGGGCATGTTTCGCATAGCCATTGTTCGCGTCGGCGTCGGGCGCCTGCCAGTCATATTGCCCGAAATGCGGCTGGGAGAAAGACACGAGCATCCCCACGTCGTCGGCGGCCTTGAGGACCTCTGAGAAACCCAGGTTGGTGCCCGGCTCGCAGCCGTAGTTGTGGGTGTAGACAAAGTTGATCCCGATGCTCTTGAGGCGAAGCAGGCTCTCTTTGGCCCCCTCGTAGCACGCCCAGGCCGCTCCCACCTGGGCATTGTCCAGCGGGAGAGCCGAGAGAAAGAGGCGCGTGCCATTCAGGTAGAAATCCCGGCCGTCGATCCAGAACTCACGGAACCCAAACGATCGGGGATGACCGACGTCGACGACTTTGCCTCCCGCATCCAGCAGCGATAGCGCCACCTGGTACTGGTTCTGAGGCGTGTGGATGTCCCAGAGGTTGTCCGGCTTCCACTTCGCGGAGAAGGCGATGTGTCCATCCTGTAGGCTGCCGGCCTGGAATGGCTTGCTGGTGAACTCAGTGACCCTCCGGCCCTGGTCGCTGACCTCGGCACGAAGCGTGTACGGGGCGTCGGCGCCGAGGTTCTGGAGCCCCGTGGTCAATGTGATCTCCCCGTTGCGCACGGACGTGTCCACCTTCACGTCGTCGGCGATGCGGGCGCCGGCGGGCCTGCTGACCAGGTAGACATCGCCGCAGAGGCCGCGCCGCTCGACCGAACCTCTGGCCTCCTTGGACGAGGCGGTGTCGCTGAACGAAAGCATGACGGCTTTGAGCGGCATGGCCACGACGTACAGGCTGAGAACGTGCTTGCCGCCGGGCTGGCACGCCGAGGTGACATCGACCTCACCGGCAGGGAAGCGCATCTCACCCGCCTTCTTGCCATCCACATAGACGGCGGCGTAGGAGTTGAGGTATTCGGCGCCAACGACGATGCGGCGGCCGGCCCACCCCGCGGGAATGGCAATCTCCCGCTCATACCAGGCCGCGCTGACATCGGCCAGTTTCGTGTTCTTCCAGCTCGGATGGACGAAGGCCGTCTGGCAGTCCTGCTGCAAGTAATCCGAGATCCCAGGCCAGCATCCGGGCACCTTGAAATAGCCCCAGGCAGCGGCCGGTATCTGGTCGGCTTTGGCCAGCGCCGGCTGCCAACGCCACAGGCCGTTGATGCAGATGCGTTCCCGCGTCGGCGTCGCCTCGCGGTAGGCCTTCTCCAGATCCCAGACCGCTCGGACGCCGCTGGGAAGCACCACGGAAACCGCCCCGCTGCTCTCCTGGCCCGACACCGGAAGATGCGGGAACAGCAAGGCGCCGAAGAGTGCCAGGATCACAGCACCCCTGTGTACTATGACCTCTCTGCCGGTCCGTTCCCTGCTCATGGTCGCTCCTTTTGCACATACAGCCGCAGTCACTTTGCCTGCGGAGCCGGGATTGGCTTGACGCTTATGTTGTCCAGGAAGAAGGCAGTGTCGGCGGCGGCGGTGCTGCTGAAGCCGAGCCAGTGCAGTTCCTGGAAATCGGCGCCGCTGACCGGCAGATTCTCGAATGTCCTGGGCGAGCCGCCGGTCGGCGTCAACGTCAGCTTGTAGGTGCGAGGCGCGTTCTTGCCGACAGCGGCTTCGATCTCGACATGCAGCCAGGCTTGAGGCGGGAACTCGGCCAGCACCTTGCCGCCGACGCTGACCTTGCCGCTGCCACCAAACCACACGCTCGGGCCGACGTTCTTCGGATAGTCGGCCGTGTCGCGCCATTCGGTGAAGAACTCGGCCTCCGGGGCCGCCCATACGTCGAAACTCTGCCGGACCGTGCCGGTGGTCATGTGCGGCTGGTAGTAGAAATGCGGCTCCCAAGTTGGCTTGAGCGTCTTGGAGTCGGTGATCTTCAGGCTGCGCCGGCCGGTGGCGGCGCGCTCTTCGCTGACGCGGATGGAAGCACCGTCGCGTTCGCCGCTGATGTGGGCGTTGGCCGGATGCGAGCCGACAGGTGTGTCTTCGAAGCCGTCGTCGACGGTCAGTGGCTTGGGCGGCGCGGGCGGCGGGGGCAGCGGCCGGTGCGGGCAGTTCACGTGACGCACTTGCGCTGTCCAGGCGTCGTCGCCGTAGAGTCCCACTTTGCTGATGTCGAAAGGCTGGAAGCCGAGCTCGATCGCGGGCGATGTCGGCTTGAGTGCAAAGTCATGGGCGGCGGGGTTGACGAATTGGGGGTCGGCGATACGCGAGTGGCGGTCCAGACCAATCGCCTGCCAGTCGGCGAACGTACGCCGGTAGAACCGCAGCGCGTCTGGCCCGACGGTGTGCCAGTAGATGTTGTCGTCCCAGTCGCCGGGCGATTCCTTGGCGGCCAGACGCTGGTTAAGCGAGCCTTCGCCGTACGGAATGAGCAGAGCGCCTTGCGTGAGATACGTGATGTTGCGCCGGAAGGCGCTGGGGCGCTTTTCGGAATACGGCCAGAGCGCGTGGTTGGCCGAGAGGGCGAAGATGTTGTTGCGGATGACGTGCTCGTGGCCGCCGTTGTTGAACATCAGGCCGCCGCTGAGGGTGTTGTAGACGAGGTTGTCCTCGACGGTGTAGTTACCGCACTGGGCGTCGAGGTAGATGCCCCAGCCTAAGGCCGGCTCCGAGTATGGCCACATGTCGTGGAAGACGTTGTGGCGGATGACGCTGCCGGGTGAGACGCCCAGGCAGTAGATCAGCCCGGCGTCGCTCATCACCCCATGCCCCATGTCGTGGACGTGATTGAACTCGATGATGTTGTCGTGTGTCCGGTCGGGCGTCAGGCCCCAGTTCCAGCCGATGCTGATGCCCGTGTAGTACAGGCCGTGGATGTCGTTGTGGGAGATGCGGTTGTGGCTGCTCTGGGCCAGCCAGAGGCCGACGCAGCCCGCATAGACATGGCCGCCGTCGTAAACGTGGTTGTTGTCCACCAGCATGCGGCTGGTCTCGGCCACATCGGTTTTGGCCATATTCGCCTCGCCGACGCGGATGCCGCCGGCGCCCAGGTCGTGCAGCAGATTGCGCTGAATCCGACCATCCTTACACCCGCGGCGGAACCACACGCCATAGGTGCCGATGTGTGACACTTCACATCCCTCGAAGGCACAGTGGAGTGCGCCATCGGCCATCACCGCGGCGGGCACTTCCACGGCCGCCTGCGTGCTGCTGTTGCCCTTGGGATCGAGCGGCCAGTCGGCGTGTTGGAGCACCAGGCCGCGCAGCGTGATGTGCCGCACAAACTCGCCCTTGTCGGCATTTCCGGCCAGGCGCAGCAGTTCGGGAAGCACCGGGGCGATGACCTCCGTCTGGCCGAGTTTCTCGCCGGGCATGGGCCAGTAACTCAGCAAGCCGGTCTCGCGGTTGAGATACCACTCGCCCGGCTGGTCGAGCAGTTCCAGGGCGTTTTCGACATAGTATCGCTGCGGGTCCTCCCAGTAGCCGATGGACCACCACTCCTTCATCGGGCCGGCGAACTCAACGGTGCGCGTCTGCTCGTCCACGGATTTCAGCGGGTGGATGGAAGTCTCCCAAGAGTGCATGAGCACCACGCGCACGTCGCCCAGGCGCGCATAGGGCTTGATGTCGCCGGGCGCGAAGATGAACTTGTCGCGGGCGACCGGCTTGGCGTTGGGGATCGGCGGGCCGGGGATCAGCTTGGCGATGCGGCGATACCCCGTGTTGGGCGACCGCGCCACGCCGCGGCGCTGCCCGGCCACGAAGAGCTGGCGGAAATACCACTGCCCGGCTTTAGCTTCGAGGATCTCGGCCTCCCAGAGATTGCCGTTCTGGCGGAAGCCTGTGATCGGGCGGCCGCCGCTGAAGACCGGCCGCTCGCCGGGAAATGCCTCGAAGATGACGGGCGCCTCGGCCGTGCCCGAGTCCTGCGGCTCCAGGACAAACGGTGTGGCCAGCCGATAGACCCCGCCGCGGACCTGCACGGTGACGGGTCCGATCCCGCCCGGATTCCCCGCCCGCGCCTTGCGGATCGCATCTCGCGCCCCCACCAGCGACGCCAACGGGCCGTCCGTCCCCCCGGCGTTTGGCGCGGCCAAGCGGCCGGACCAGGCATCGTTGCCATTGGTGGCCACGCAATACACTTGAGGTTCGGCCGCCGCCGCTATGGCGGCAAAGGCAAGGAGGACGGCCACCAGGATGCAGAAAATATGTATTCGCATATTGAATCTATCGCTCACTGGCCCGCCGCGTTGAAGTCGGGGAAGCGGCCGGCCCCGACGCCTTCAGCAAGGGTAACCATACATCGCGAAAGTTGCCGACGCAAACGCTATTCCGCCGGCGATGCGCTGACGGCCGGGCGCGGCCAACGCCGCATTATCCTACATTCTTAACTCGGCCATCGCTATGCCGCTCTCGCCCCGTCAGCCGGGCCGATCAGGACCCAGTCCCAGCGGCGGCCGTAGAGCGCGTTGTTGCGCAGGTTGTGGCTCAGCCCGACACTGCTGCGGACGTACGGAAAGCGCTTCTGCGCTGCGGAATCGGTTTCGGCGGGAAACGCCTCTTCGCTGCCGGTGACGGTGCCGCGCAAGACCAGCTTTACCCCTTCTTGCGGCTTGGCCGGGACAAACTTCAGCCGCTGCTCCACTTTCTCGCCGGGGGTTTCCGATGGTTCCAGTTTGACCTCGACCCCGGCCGCCGGGCGACCCGCCGCGTCTTCGGCGAGGATCCTGCCATCGAGGATCACGGCCCCGAGGGCTTGCCGGGACCGACGCACATGCTGATCGTGGCCCGCAACGTGCTGGAACCCGATGAACTCAAATACTTCCTGTCGAACGGGGTGGCTGGACGGGACGGCCTGACGCTGGAATGGTTGTTGTGGGCGGCCTTCTCGCGGTTCCCGGTGGAGCGGTGTTTTGAACTGGGCAGACGAGACTTGGGGCTCGACCACTTTGAGATGCGGACCTGGCGCGGCATCCACCGGCGCCTGTATGTCAGCCAACTCAGCC
>Ga0315273_10005404_pt1 | contig 15782 bp, 13 predicted proteins | sample YL17G02_0_MG_FD_205753 | JGI IMG/M metagenome (GOLD analysis project Ga0315273, IMG submission 205753) | Sediment microbial communities from Yellowstone Lake, YNP, Wyoming, USA - YL17G02_0 | ecosystem: Environmental > Aquatic > Freshwater > Lake > Sediment | place: USA: Wyoming | collected...
ACGTTCAGGGCGCCGTAGCGAGGCCAGATGTAGTGAACGCCGACAAGGTACGCGAACGCGATGAGCAGCACCTCCGCTATCACCGAGTTCCGCAGCCTTAGGCTCGAGGCCCGGGCCGCGTCGAAACTCGCCCGGGATGTTTCCGGGATCAGGCCGCGCTCCAGGAACTGCCCGATGAGCGGGCGCATCGATCGATGCACCATCATCTCCGCCACGATGAGCAGCGGCAGCGCCAGCAAGAACCGCGTCTGAACCGCGGCGTCCCGGAGGAAGGGCACTCTGACCGCGTCACCCCACGCGCGCCCACCGAGCGCCGACAGGATCAGCAGCGGCAGCCATGTGATGAGCGTGATGGCGACGACGCGCTGACGTAGTTGCCCCAGCGCCTCGTTCGACAGATGCGACCGACGAAGGAGCTGATAGAGCGGTCCCCCCAGCACCAGGGAGAAATCGTCCTTGCCCTCTTGCGGCTGCGGAGCGCGTGCCGTTCCGGGTGTTTGCGCCGGGTCTGTGGCCATATGTTCGCGCGTGACCATACTCTCAACCCGTGCACAGCCGAGCCTCCGACTAGCCCGACTCCCAAATTCCGTGCCAGCGCTCAACCTTCGGAATCAGCGAAAACTCTATAGCCGCGTCTCGGTATGCCTTCCCAGCAGTGAGAACGAAACGAGGATGGCGTTTCCAACCGCGAGAAAATCCGACGGTGCGCCTCGACCGTCTCCTCGTCGACGTAGCGCACGAGAAAGACGTAGCTGTCGGGCACCTCCGCTCGGCGGAGTGCGTAGATCTCCGCGGTACTGGACATCGACCACTAGTCGCCGCCGAAGTGTCCAGGGTCCTCGCCGAATGTCTTGATCGCTCGACGCATGAACGGGATGACGACGGCGCGCGTGATATTCGGCGTTCGATTCGGTCGCTACAGCGCCCCGTAGAGCGCCGCGAGCATCCCCGCGACGCGCGTGTCGCCTGCCGTGCCGGGCGACATCTTGTTCATGATGTAGGACCAGCTCACGCGGGCGTCGAGGTCGGCGAAGCCGAGTGAGCCGCCCCATCCTCCGTGGCCGAACGTGCGCGGGTTCGGCCCAACCGGAAGCTGTCGGCTGGTCAGCATGAAGCCGAGGCCCCAGCGCATCTTGAACCCGAGGACGAGATCTTTGGCGTAGCGCTGCTCTGCGATTGCCTTGGCGATCGTCTGCTCGCTGAGCAGCCGCACGCCATCAAGCTTTCCGCCGCAAGCGAGGAGCGCCATCACCCGCGCCACCGACCGGGCGTCGCCGTGGCCGTTCGCCGCCGGAATCTCTGCTCGCCGCCACTCGGGCCGGTTGGCAAACTCGGCTCGGAGCGGCGGGTTGCCGATCGCCCGGCCGCTGAGCGTCTCAGGGTCGATAGTCGTCGGTGCCCCCGCCGCCGCAAGCTCTTCCGTGGTTGGGGGCACCATCTCCGCTACGCGGTCGTCTTCGGATTCCGGGAGACCGATATGAAAGTCCGCCTCGAGGGGCGCGGCGACCTCGTCGCGAAAGAATGCTCCCGGTGTCTTTCCGCTGATGCGCCGGATCACCTCCCCGACCAGGTAGCCGTACGTCAGAGGATGGTAGCCGTTGGCGGTGCCGGGCTCCCACCAGGGCGCTTCGGCGGCGAGCACGTCTATCATTCGCTTCCAATCGTACAGCGCCTCGGTCGGGAGCGGCTGCCGGATCCCCGCGAGCCCGGCCGTGTGGCTCAGGAGTTGGCGCGTCGTGATCCTCTCTTTCCGCGCCTGCGCGAACTCAGGCCAGTAACGCGCGACGGGGGAATCCACGTCCAGCGCGCCGCCATCGACGAGGATGTGGGCGCAGAGCGCCGTCATCGCTTTGGTCGTCGAGAACACGTTGATGAGGGTGTCGCGCTCCCACGGCCGCGTGCTCGCCGCGTCGACGTAGCCGCCCCAGAGGTCTACCACGAACTCACCGTTCACCGTCGCGGCGAACGATGCGCCGACCTCCCGCCCTGCCTCGAAGTTCGCGATGAAGGCGTCTCGCACCGAGGCGAAGCGCGGGTCGCAGTGGCCGTCGATCACGGGCTCGTTCGCCATGCCGAGCAGTTAGCCGAGCGCGCAGTGGCGGGCAAGGTCGGCAGCGCGATTCTCCTCCGCAGGCGGATGGAGGCGGGGCGGGTGACGCGCCAAGTCTGCCGGCGCGGTTGCCGAAGTCTCTCCCAACTAGCCGGGGTCGGCCTCACACGCGGCGAGTTTCGGGGCGCTGTCGGGTCGCCAAGAACAAGCCGAACTATCCCTGTGTCATCGGAAAGCAAAAACCCCTGATTTCTCAAGGGTTTTTTATGGGCCGCGCAGGGATCGAACCTGCGACCCGCTGATTAAGAGTCAGCTGCTCTACCAACTGAGCTAGCGGCCCGTGAACTTTTCTCCTCTATATACTCCGAATCGATTCGTCTACCGGCGCTCCGAGGAGACGAGGGTGAGTGATGGGATTTGAACCCACAACCCTTGGAGCCACAGTCCAATGCTCTACCGTTGAGCTACACTCACCATCCACGCGATAGATCGCCGGCGATTTTTTCCTGCGTCGCGTAAACATTCTCTTTACGCATCACCCCGGGGCTTGTCGAGAGTATGGCGCGGACCGATCCGCGTCAGAATCGAGAATACGCGCCAGGAGGGAATCGAACCCCCGACCTACGGCTTAGAAGGCCGTTGCTCTATCCAACTGAGCTACTGGCGCGGCGTCAAGACGATGGAGCGGCTGCGAAGATCGGGGTGAGAGGATTTGAACCTCCGACCCCCTGCGCCCAAGGCAGGTGCGCTACCAGGCTGCGCTACACCCCGCGAGTCCGATCTCCATTTCGATTCTCGGGCTCCGCACCCGATCGAAGTCGGCTAACACGGTGAATTCTCGAAAGCAAGACGAAGAGACTCGCGCGCGGACTGCCCCGCTTTCGCCGTGAGCCGGTGTAACGACGCGGCGCGAACGACGTTCCAACTTGCTTTCGGCGGACGAGAAGTTAAATACGATCAATGAGCGTCGAAGGCCGAGCGCGAGAGTGGCGGAACTGGCAGACGCACCAGACTTAGGATCTGGCCCCGTAAGGGATGGGGGTTCAACTCCCCCCTCTCGCACTAAGCGCCCGCGATCGAAGTTGGCTCGAGAGAGGAAGAACGACACGCATGCAGGTGACAATCGAGGAACTCAATGCGACGCGGCGGAAGCTCGCCGTGGAGGTGCCGGTCGATGCCGTCACCGCGGAGATCGACCGCGCCTTCGGTCGCGTGCAGCGTCAGGCCAAGCTCAAAGGCTTCCGGCCCGGCCACGCGCCCCGAGCGGTGCTCGAGAGATTCTTCGGTGACCAGGTCCGAACCGATGTTCTTTCGCATCTGATCGAGCACTCCTATTCCGACGCCGTCAAACAGACGGGCCTCCGCCCGGTCGGTCCTCCAGAGATCGTTCCGGAGACGATCGAGGCGGGAAAGCCGCTGCGCTACAGCGCGACCATCGACGTGCTTCCGAAGATCGAGATCGCCGATTCGAGTGGTCTGCCCGCAAAGCGTCCAGGTCGCGTGGTCTCGGAGGACGACGTCGATCGCGCGGTCGACCATCTTCGCGAGTCGCTCGCCGAGCTGCGGCCCATCGAGGGTCGCGACGAGGCGCAAGAGGGCGACTTCGTCGCGATCGACTACGTGGCCTCGGTCGGCGGCAAGCCGCTCCCGAACGGCAAGCGCGAGAATCGTCTCGTCGAGCTCGGCAAGGGCGCGGTGCCCGCCGAGATCGAGCGTGCGCTCATCGGTGCGAAGGTCGGCCAGCAGAACGACGTCGAGGTCGAATTCCCGAAGGAGCATGGGGATCACGCCGTCGCTGGCAAGACGGTGCGCTTCGAGCTCGCGCTGCGCGGCATACGCGAGAAAATCCTGCCGCGTGCGGACGACGAGCTCGCCAAGGAGCACGGCGAGTGCTCGACGCTCGAGGATCTGCGTGGCAAGCTCCGCGAGCGGCTCAAAGAGTCTTTCGGTCGTGAGGCGGACGAGCAGGTTCGCGAGCAGCTGATCGAGGAGCTCGTGACGCGCAACGCATTCGAGGTTCCGAAGTCGCTCGTCGAGCGCCAGGTCGACTCGTTCATCGAAGATCTGCTTGCGCGCATGGGAGAGCAGCGCGTGGAGCTCGAGCGTGATTCGCAGCGGCTGGAGAAGCTGCGTGACGACTATCGTCCTCGCGCGGAGCGGCAGGTGCGCGCCGTGCTCGCGCTCGATGCGCTCGCGACGCAAAACGGCATCGAAGTTGCCGAGGGTGACGTCGACAGCCGCATCTCCGATCTGGTAGCGCGCGCCGGAGAGCAGGTGGCGCGATTGCGCGAAGCCTACCGCGATCCCGCCGCCCGCGCCGAGCTCCGTGGCCGGATGGCTCGTGAGCGCGCGCTGGAGCAAGTCGTCGCTTCGGCGCGTATCGAGGACATCGAGGTGGCGGGGAACGTCGTTGCTCCGACAGCCGAAAAAGGTTAATCTTCGTTTGCGGAGACAAGGCGAACCCGCGCATGAACCTAGTTCCAATTGTCATCGAGCAGACCGGTCGGGGCGAGCGCGCCTACGACATCTTCTCCCGGCTGCTGAAGGACCGCATCGTCTTCCTGGGCTCGCCGATCATGGACGAGGTGGCGAACCTGATCACCGCCCAGTTCCTCTTCCTGGAGTCCGAGGACCCGGAGAAAGACATCTACTTCTACATCAATTCGCCCGGCGGATCGGTGAGCGCCGGTCTCGCCATCTACGACACCATGCAGTACATCCGATCGGGGGTGTCGACGCTGTGCCTCGGTCAGGCGGCGAGCATGGCGGCGTGGCTGCTCGCGGCCGGGGCGAAGGGCAAGCGATACGCCCTGCCGCACTCACGCATCATGATCCACCAGCCGCTCGGCGGCGTTCAGGGCCAGGCCGCCGACATCGACATTCAAGCCCGCGAGATCCTGCGCACGCGCGAGCAGATGAACAACATCCTCGTCAAGCATACCGGGCAAACCCTGCGGAAGATCGAGCGTGACACCGACCGCGACATGTTCATGTCCGGGAAGCAGGCGGTCGAGTACGGGATCGTCGACGAGGTCATCGTCAGTCGCCTGAGCAAGAAGCCGTAGGCGCGACGAACCAGGAGACCCATGGCCAAGCACGGAGACGATCGCAGCGGCAATCTCGTCTGCTCCTTCTGCGGAAAGAGCCAGGACGAAGTTCGCAAGCTGATCGCGGGGCCGACCGTCTACATCTGCGACGAGTGCATCGACCTCTGCAACGACATCATCGCCGAGGAGTGCGACCAGGAAGAAGGCCTCACCTCGACATCGTCCGTCCCGAAGCCGGGCGAGATCAAGCGTGTCCTCGACCAGTACGTGATCGGCCAGGATCGTGCGAAGAAGGTCCTCGCCGTTGCGGTCCACAATCACTACAAGCGCATCGACTCGCAGCTCGTCACCGGCGACGTCGAGCTGCAGAAGTCGAACATCCTGCTGATCGGCCCGACCGGCTCGGGCAAGACGCTGCTGGCGCAAACGCTCGCACGCTTTCTCCAGGTGCCGTTCACGATCGCCGATGCCACCAGCCTCACCGAGGCCGGCTATGTGGGCGAGGACGTCGAGAACATCATCCTCTCGCTCCTGCAGAACGCCGACTACGATGTCGAGAAGGCGCAGCGCGGCATCGTCTACATCGACGAGATCGACAAGATTGCGCGCAAGGGCGACAACCCGTCGATCACGCGCGACGTTTCGGGCGAGGGGGTACAGCAGGCGCTCCTCAAGATCATCGAAGGGACGATCGCCTCCGTACCGCCGAAGGGTGGTCGCAAGCATCCGCAACAAGAGTTTCTCCAGGTCGACACCACCAACATCCTCTTCATCTGCGGCGGCGCTTTCGTCGCGCTCGATGACATCGTCCGCCGACGGATCGGCATGAAGGGGATGGGATTCGGCGCCGACATCCGCCGCAAGGACGAGCGATCGACGTCGGATCTGCTGACCGAGGTACAGCCCGAAGATCTCCTCAAGTTCGGCATGATCCCCGAGTTCATCGGCCGTCTGCCGGTGATCGCTACGCTCGAGGAGCTCGACGAGGGTTCGCTGGTGCGGATCCTGAGGGAACCGAAGAACGCGCTCACGCGCCAGTACCAGAAGCTCTTCGAGATGGAGAACGTGCATCTGCGCTTCACGGAGGGAGCGCTTGGAGCGATCTCGAACGAGGCGCTCAAGCGCCGCTCTGGCGCACGAGGGCTGCGGGCGATTCTCGAGAACATCATGCTCGACGTGATGTTCGAGATTCCATCGCAGCCGACGATCAAGGAGGTGGTGATCTCCGAAGACGTCGTACGCAAGCGCGAGCAGCCGCTGGTCGTGTACCAGAAGGCTCAAGAGACCGCCTGAGCGTCCGGTCGAGGGCCGAGGAAACGAATGTCTATGCTTTTCCGTAACGACAAAGGTGACAAGAAGGAGGGTCCGGTCGGCGGCGGCTTGCGAGTGCCGTTGCTGCCGCTTCGCGACATCATCGTCTTCCCGCACATGGTGGTGCCGCTGTTCGTCGGTCGCCAGAAGTCCATCAAGGCGCTGGAAGATTCGATGAACAAGCAGAAGTACATTCTGCTTGCCGCCCAGAAGGACGCGAAGACCAACGATCCGGGCGAGCAAGACATCTACCGCGTCGGCACGCTCGGAACCGTCGTCCAGCTGCTGCGGCTGCCGGACGGCACCGTCAAGGTCCTCGTCGAGGGCAAGAAGCGCGCTCGCATTCAGCAGTACGTCGACCACCCCGAGTACTTCCTCGTCGAGGTCGAGGAGATCGACGACGTCGCGCAGCGCGGCACCGAGGTCGAAGCGCTGCTTCGCTCGGTCGCGTCCACCTTCGAGAACTACGTCAAGCTGAACAAGAAAATCCCGCCCGAGATGGTGATGTCGGTGGCGGCGATCGACGATCCCGCACGCCTCTCCGATACCATCGCCGCCCATCTCGGCGTCAAGATCGAGGACAAGCAGACGCTGCTCGAGCTCTTCGACCCAACCGAGCGCCTGGAAAAGGTGCTCGGCCACATGCGCTCGGAGATCGAGATCCTCGAGGTCGAAAAGCGTATCCGCACGCGGGTCAAGAAGCAGATGGAGAAGACCCAGAAGGAGTACTACCTAAACGAGCAGATGCGCGCGATCCAGAAGGAGCTCGGCGAGAAGGACGAATTCAAGAACGAGATCCAGGAGCTGGAGGAAAAGATCAAGGAGAAGAAGCTCTCGGCCGAGGCGAAGGAGAAGGTGGAGAAGGAGCTGAAGAAGCTGAAGATGATGTCGCCGATGTCGGCCGAGGCGACCGTCGTCCGCAACTACATCGACTGGATCCTGTCTCTCCCGTGGCACGAATACACCGAGGACAAGCTCGACATCGAGGAGGCCGAGCGCATCCTCGAAGAGGACCACTACGGGCTCGACAAGGTGAAGCAGCGGATCCTCGAGTACCTGGCCGTGCAGACGCTCGTCGGTCAGATCAAGGGTCCTATCCTCTGTCTCGTCGGACCCCCGGGGGTCGGCAAGACTTCGTTGGGTCGTTCGATCGCGCGCTCGACGGGCCGGAAGTTCGTGCGCGTGTCGCTCGGCGGTGTGCGTGACGAGGCGGAGGTTCGCGGCCATCGGCGCACCTACATTGGCGCGCTACCCGGCAAGGTCATCCAGTGCATGAAGAAGGCGGGATCGGGCAATCCGGTCTTCCTGCTCGACGAGGTCGACAAGATGTCGACCGACTTCCGCGGTGATCCCTCCTCGGCGCTGCTCGAGGTTCTCGATCCCGAGCAGAACTCGACGTTCAACGACCACTACCTCGACATCGACTACGATCTCTCCAAGGTGATGTTCATCACCACCGCGAACACGCTCGAGCGCATCCCGCGGCCCCTGCAGGACCGGATGGAGATCATCCGCATCCCCGGCTACACCGAGATCGAGAAGCTGAACATCGCCAAGAAATACCTCGTTCGCAAGCAGCGGGAGGCCAACGGCCTGGGAGAAAAGCACGTCGAGTTCTCCGACAACGCCATCCTTGGGATCATCCGTCACTACACGAAGGAGTCCGGGGTCCGGAATCTCGAGCGTGAGATCGCCACCGTCTGTCGCAAGGTGGCGGTCGAAGTCGTGAAGACCGATCGCCAGGCGCACGTGGTGGTCAGCACCAAGAGCCTGCAGAAGCACCTCGGAACTCCGAAGTTTCGCACCAGCAAGGGCGAGGAAGCTGCCAAGGTCGGTGTGGCGACGGGTCTCGCTTGGACGGAGCTCGGCGGCGAGCTGCTCGCTACCGAAGTCACCGTCATGCCGGGCAAGGGCAAGCTGACCATCACCGGCAAGCTCGGCGACGTGATGCAGGAATCGGCGCAGGCCGCGATCAGTTACGTGCGCTCGCGCGCCGGCGAGCTCGGCCTCGAGCGCGACTTCTACCAGAAGGTCGACATCCACATTCACGTACCGGAAGGGGGCATCCCGAAAGACGGACCGTCGGCGGGCATCACGATGGCGACCGCCGTGGTCTCGGCGCTCACCCGTTACCCGGTTCGGCACGACGTGGCGATGACCGGTGAGATCACGCTGCGCGGTCGGGTGTTGCCGATCGGCGGCTTGAAGGAGAAGGTGCTCGCAGCTCATCGCGCCGGGATCAAGACGATCCTGATTCCGCTCGAGAACGAAAGGGACATTCCCGAGATTCCGGCGGCGATCGTCAAGTCGTTGCAATTCGAGCTGGTCGAGCACATGGATCAGGTTTTGCGGAAAGCGCTGATCGTTCCGGATCCGGAAAACTTCCTGCGCGGTGAGGCGGCCGATCCTCTGGCCAAGCCGGTGCCGATCCCCGCGGGAGAGCCGGCGGGTCCGACGGTGGTGGCGCACTAGGGGAAGGGGGTACGATGACGAAGTCGGACCTGGTGGAGCGGCTTTCTGCCAAGGCGGAGATGACGCGCCCGCGTGCCGAAGAGCTCGTCGATTTTCTGCTGAACGACGTCACCGAAGCGCTCAAGAGGGGCGAAAAGGTCAACATCTCGGGGTTCGGCACGTTCACGGTGTCCACGCGCAAGGCGCGGACGGGCCGTAACCCGAAGACCGGGGAGCCGATCGAGATCCCGGCTTCGCGCTCCGCCAAGTTCAAGACCGGGAAGAGTCTCAAGGAAGCGTTACGGATCTGATCGGGCTTCAGGTGTCGGGCTAGCAAGACCCTTCTCGAGCCTTTGCTGCAGCCCGAATCCCGAAAGCCCGAAGCCAATTCGTTGACCCTGCCGCCGCCCGGTGTTAAGAAACTGAGTTTCGCGTCCCGCGCGGGATCGAAACGAATAGGGCGGTTAGCTCAGCGGGAGAGCATCTGCCTTACACGCAGAGGGTCATCCGTTCGAATCGGATACCGCCCATTGGAGAAACCGAGTTGGCGATTCGAGAGTCAGGAGTCGATGGTCGCGAAGCGAGCCGCAGCGGCTGTCGATGGACTCATGAGTTTTATTGCAGTCGATGCGAGGGGTCGTAGTTCAGCTGGTTTAGAACGCCTGCCTGTCACGCAGGAGGTCGCGGGTTCGAGTCCCGTCGACCCCGTTTTCGTGGAAGCAACCGAAGAGATGGAACCCGTATGAAGAAGACGACCATGCACATGCCGAAGGAAGAGGCTCTCAAGAATCGGCGGTGGTTTGTTCTCGACGCCGACGGAGTCGTGCTCGGCCGGCTCGCGACGCGTGCGGCGAACTTGCTCCGCGGAAAGGGCAAGCCTTCGTTCACGCCCCATGTGGACTGCGGCGATTTCGTGATCGTGATCAATGCAGCCAAGGTGAAGCTCACCGGCAAGAAGGAGAGCGGCAAGATCTATCATCACCACACCGGTTTCCCGGGCGGTGTGCGTTCGATTCGCGCGGAGGAGGTGCGCGCCCGCCATCCGGAGCGGCTCATCGAACGGGCGGTCGCGGGCATGCTGCCGAAGAATCGTCTCTCGCGGGCTCTGGCGACGAAGCTCAAAGTCTACGCGGGCGCCGAGCATCCGCATCAAGCACAGCAACCCGAGCCGCTGGCCGCGGTCGGCTGAGCGACTCGGGCGGCATTTGACGATTTCGCACGAAGAAATGAGATACGAGGGCCCATCACCCTGGCGCGTTTCGGTTGCGGCCGCGAGGCTGCGCTGAGGATTCCAGCGACTGCAAGGAAGGAAGCAATGGCGGAACAGGAAGGAAGATTCTGGGCGACGGGACGGCGCAAGACGTCGGTCGCGCGCGTGCGATTGATGGTGGGTGAGGGGAAGTTCCACATCAACGATCGCAGCCTCGAGGACTACTTCGGCCGCGAGACCTCGCGGATGGTCGTTCATCAGCCCTTCGAGGTCACGAACACGCGAAACCGCTTCGACGTGATCGCCAACATTCATGGCGGCGGCATCGCGGCGCAGGCCGAGGCGCTTCGTCACGGCATCTCCCGCGCTCTCTTGGTGGCGGACGGAGAGCATCGTTTGCCGCTCAAGAAAGCAGGCTTCCTCACTCGCGACTCCCGCGAGGTCGAGCGCAAGAAGTACGGCCGGCACAAGGCCCGCAAGCGTCCGCAGTACTCGAAGAGGTAGCGTCTCCGGCTACCGGTTACGGGCTACGGGAGAGGCACAACAGATCTTTTCCCGTAGCCCGTAGCCTTCTTGTGAATTGCCATGTCCAAGATTCGCGTCGCCGTCGCCGGGGGAACCGGTTACATGGGGGTCGAGCTGCTACGGCTGCTCGCGCTTCATCCACGAGTCGACATCCGCCGTGCGACCTCCGAACAGTACGCAGGCGAGCGCCTCGCCGACGTATATCCCGCCTTTCGCGACCGTCTCGATCTCCGGCTTGAAGAGCTCGATCGTAGTCGGCTTGCCGAAGGCGTCGACGTCGTGTTCTCGGGGCTGCCGCACGGCGCCGCTGCCGCCACGATCGTCGAGGCCTTGAAGAGTGACGTCGTCGTCTTCGATCTCAGCGCGGACTTCCGCTTGAAGGACGCGGCGGAGTTTCAGCGCTGGTACGGAGCCCATCCGGCACCGCAACTCTTGGCGGACGCCGTCTACGGTATTCCCGAGTTCGCACGCGAGCGTATTCGCCGAGCGAGGATCATTGCCGTGCCCGGTTGCTATCCGACCGGAGCGCTGCTCGGGCTGGTGCCGATCGTCCGGGCTGGGATCGTCGGCGACGGCCCGATCGTGGTCGATTCGAAATCGGGCGCGAGTGGCGCGGGGCGAGCCGCCAAGACCGAGCTCTTGTTCGGCGAGATCCAGGAAAACGTCCGCGCGTACAGCGTGGGACGCCACCGCCACCTGCCGGAGATCGAGCAGGAGCTCGCCGCCGCCGGTTGCCGATCCGACGTGATCTTCACGCCGCACCTGCTGCCGATTCGTCGCGGGATTCTGAGCACGCTCTACGTTCCGCTCCGGCAGGTCACCGATCTCGCGCCCGCGTTCGCGTCGAGCTTCGCGAGCGAGCCATTCGTACAGCTTCTCGGGGAAGGGAAGTTTCCGCAGGTGCGCGACGTGCGTGGCACGAACCTCGCGCAGATCGGCTGGACGGTTCTCGACCCGAAGCCCTTGGCGATCGTCGTCACGGCGATCGACAACCTCGGCAAGGGAGGATCCGGCCAAGCGGTACAGGACCTGAACGTGCGCTTCGGTCTCGACGAGCGGACGGGGCTCGATCAAATCGCGGCGGTGCCGTAGGAAGACTACGGGCTACGGGAACAGACTTCGTGGTGCCGTTCCATCGCCTGTAGTCCGCGTCAAGTCGTTCCGAGCAACAGAAACGACCCGATCCCGGCAAAGATCACGTTCGCAGTCCACGCAGCGACGATTGGCGGCAGGGCGCCGCTGTGGCCGAGCGATACCGCGAGTGCGAGCACGAACCAGTAGCTCGCTCCGATCAAGAGACCCACTCCGATGTTGTTGGCGAGACTCGTTGAGCGCAGGTTGCGCATGCCGAGCGGCATCGAAATCAGCGCCATCACGGTACAGACGAAGGGCACGGCGAACTTGAGGTGGAGGTCGACCAGATACTCGGTCGTGTCGAGGCCCTTTTTGCGGAGATTTTCGATCAGAGCGCTGAGCTCGCTGTAGCTGAACTCCTCGGGGTCGCGCCGCGCCGCCATGAGGTCGGCGGGCTTCTCTCGCAAGTCGAGCGTCCCCGGTTCGAGCGCGACGGTCTGAATCTCGCCGTCGGCGCCGAAGACACGCTGCACCCCCCGGCGGAATGCCCACTGCGTGCCGTTCCAGTGCGCCCTGGGGATCTCCAGCAGGCCCTTGAGGTGGAACTCCGGGTCGATCGGATAGATGGTGATGCCGACGAGCGTACGGCTGCGCGCGTCGAACGATTGGATGTTGTAGAAGGTGTCCTGGCCGTGCGCCCATACCTGCTGGTCGCCGAGTAACCCCTGCATCTGACGCTTCTTGATCTCAATCGTGTTGATGTAGTGGGCGCGGGTCGCGAAGTAGGGTACCACCTTCTCGTTCCACACGAAGATGAACGCGGACAGCGCCAGGCAAACGCCGAGCAGTGGCGCGACGATCTGCGTGGAGGACACGCCGCACGCGCGCATGGCCGTGAGCTCGTTGTGCCTCGAGAACCCCCCGAGGCTGAGCAACATGGCGGCGAGGACGGCGATCGGCAGGACTTGATTCACGATCAGCGGAATTCTCACCAAGAAGTAGCGGACGATGGCGCCGACGGGAGCCTGGTGCTTGAGGAAGTCGTCGATGCGATCCGAGAAGTCCGCGATCAGGTAGACCACGATGAACGCGACGAGGCAGAGCGCGACGACGCGCAGAAACTCGCTCACCAGGTAGCGAGACAGAATCTTCGCGAAGGGATTGCCTGGGCCGCTGTTCATGATCCGCCGAGCTTCCTCAGCGCGTCCGTGAAGATTGCACGGCCTCGCACCCACTGGGCTTCCAGGCGCTCCCACTGGCGGATCGGCGCCTCTCGGGCCGCGTTGACGAACAGGAAACTGCCGAGCGCGAAGAAGAGGAGATTCGGGGACCAGAGCCCGAGCGCCGCAGGCACGTATCCCTTCTCGGCCACCGTCTGTCCGACGGTCAGGGGAATGTAATACAGGAAGATCAGGACGAGGCTCATTGCGAAGCCACGCGACCGTACCGCACGCGAAGGCGGAATCGCCAGCGGAATCCCCACGAGCATGAAGACCACGCAGGCGAAAGGGATCGAGAACTTGCGGTGGAGCTCGATCTTTTCTTCGTTCGCGGGCTGGTGCTGGGCGTACCGGTCGGCGATGCGGCGACGGAGCTCCACGAGCGTCATCTCCTTCGGATCCTTCTCCTTGGGGCGCATCTCACCGATGTTGGTGAGATTGAGGCTGACGTCGTAGACCGTGAAATCGGTCTTCTGAAACGCGTTCTCGCTCCCGCCGACGCCGTAGATGGTTCCGTCGAGCAAGCGGAGCGTGACCGTCTTGGCGTCTTCGTTGGGTACTAGCAAGCCGATCTTGGCGATGACGGTGTTACGGCTGTCGGCCCGGCGTACATCGGAAATCAACATTCCCTTCAGGGTGCCGCCGCCTGGCTCGATCTCCTCGATGTAGATCACGAGCCCCGGAAAATCGGTGTCGAACACCTTTTCCTTGAAACCGGCAGAGACGCGGCTCTTGACGACCTCGAAGAGCTGCTCGCGCAACGCCCCATTGGCCCAGGGACGGACCCAGATTGCGATCACGAACGTCGCGAGCGAAGCCAGAACCGTGAAGGCCACTACCGGAACCGTCATCTGATAGAGGCTCACGCCCGACGTCTTGAGCGCGACGACCTCGCTGTCCGACGCGAGGCGACCGAATCCGAGAAGAATCGCGAGCAGCAGTGCCATCGGCACCGTCAGCTCGAGGAAGCCGGGTAAGATCAGCGCGAAGGTCTCGAGGATGTCGAGCAGAGGGACTCCGCGATTGACGACCAGTTCGACGAGCTTCAAGATGCGGGCGATCAGCAGCACGAAGGTGAAGACGGCGAGGCCGAGAAAGAACGGGACGAGGATCTCCACGAAGAGATAGCGATTGAGGATTCTCCCCATCGATTCGCGAGTGTAACTTCCGGATGAGCAGGAAGGAAGCGAACACCGGCGACTGGCTTGCGGGTGTGAACCCGGTTCTCGAGCAGCTCCGCCGCGACCCCCGTGCCATCCGCAAGGTGGTCGTCGCGCGTGGAGTGAGCGGCGGCGCCGCCGAAGTCGCCGAGCAAGCGAGGCGCGCCGGCCTGGAGGTGGAGCGCGAGGATGCGCGCCGTCTCCATGAGCTCGTTCGCGGCGTTGCTCACCAGGGAGTCGTCGCCCTGATGCGCGGTTATCAATACGCGGACTGGCACGACCTGGTGGCACGGGAGCCCGCCTGTCTGCTCCTCGCCGACCAGGTCACCGATCCGCGAAACTTCGGTGCGCTCGTCCGCTCAGCCGATGCCACCGGTGTGGGTGGTGTGGTGATTCCCCAGGACCGCTCCGTATCGGTTACCGCCGTGGTGGCTAAGGCCGCTGCGGGCGCGACTGCTTTCGTACCGATCGCCCGAGTGGTCAACCTGGCGAGGGCCCTCGAAGAGCTCAAGCGCGCCGGATATTGGATCGTCGGGCTCGACGGTGCGGCGACGCAAAATCTCTTCGAGTTCTCCTTCCCCGAGCGCTGCGCTCTAGTCGTCGGAGCAGAGGGCAGAGGCCTACGGCCGCTCACTCGCGCGAAGTGCGACCACCTGATATCGATTCCGATGGTCGGCCGGGTCGGGTCGTTAAACGTCTCGGTCGCCGCCGCTGTAGCTCTCTACGAGCGCTTCCGGCAAGCGGCCTCGAGAGAAGGCGTCAACGGATTGACACCCTGAGATGCGGATGATAGCCATCTCGTTTCGCAATTTAAGCGACATAGACTTGGAACGGTGGTTTCCGACGAGCGTTCTTCCTTTCTGATTCACAAGCCTGGGAAGCGGTGTCAGACCCCGCCCCTGGGAGCCAGCTGATCGCCTGCTCGAACAGGTCCACCTCGGTCCCGAAGGACAAGCAGCGGACAGGGGACTCATGCGCTTCCCGTAGCGCGGGTGTCGGAGTCGAAAGCCAGTTGAACCTCACACGACGACATTCACGGGCACGCTGCCAACGGGCCGACGTAGCTCAGATGGCAGAGCAGCTGACTTGTAATCAGCAGGTCGCCGGTTCGATTCCGGCCGTCGGCTCTCCCCGCGAGCGAAATGGCGAGAGTGGTTCGGCGGGCGTCGAGCGAGGAAGGGCCGTGGTGGCCCGCGCTTGGTGCCTTTGCCTCTGCGGGAGTAGCTCAGTTGGTAGAGCATCAGCCTTCCAAGCTGAACGTCGCGGGTTCGATTCCCGTCTCCCGCTCTCGAGTGCCCGCGCTGACGGAATGCGGGAGACCCTCGCGAAAACGTCGAGCGTACCCCAGATCGGCACGAGCACAGTGATGAGGGACGGAGCCGTACTTCCTGTACGACGGAGGAGCGAAGAGCAAGCACGCGGCGAGATGGGGTACGATCGGCGTTTTCGTGCCCAGGTAGCTCAGTCGGCAGAGCACGTCCTTGGTAAGGACGAGGTCGGCGGTTCAATCCCGCTCCTGGGCTTGTTGAACGGCGAGGACCGAGAGCCCGTTCAAAGCGGATGCGAGGCGAGAGTCGGTGAGGAGAGGTACCCAAGCGGCCAAAGGGAGCAGACTGTAAATCTGCCGGCGTATGCCTTCGGAGGTTCGAATCCTCCCCTCTCCATGAGGAAGAAAACGGCTACCGGCTACCGGCTACGGCGAGAGGAGCCAGGAGTTTAAGCCGGCAGGCGGCA
>Ga0315273_10005405_pt1 | contig 15781 bp, 12 predicted proteins | sample YL17G02_0_MG_FD_205753 | JGI IMG/M metagenome (GOLD analysis project Ga0315273, IMG submission 205753) | Sediment microbial communities from Yellowstone Lake, YNP, Wyoming, USA - YL17G02_0 | ecosystem: Environmental > Aquatic > Freshwater > Lake > Sediment | place: USA: Wyoming | collected...
CGCCCGGTCGTATTGCAGGACACCATACCGCAATCGGCAGGCCCGCACAACTCCAAGCCCGCCTTGTCCACAGTCCCTTAAGGGACGTGGCTTGCGGCGGGCTTCACCCGGTCAGAAGGGGCCGGCATGCTTCCAAAGCCGGTCGCCTGCATCCGCATCGTCGCAGCCCCGCGCCGGTGGCAACGAAAAGAACCCCTCGGGGATCTTTCACCCACTGCCAGGCGCCCTTACCATTCTCCCAATGCTAGTTGAGTCGATTGTCGGACGAATGAGAGTAAAGGGACCCCTAAACCCGCAATTGAGAGCGCGGCCGCTTGTCGTGTGGCCAACACGCATTTGATCTATATAATGGAACGTCCCACTTAAGGGGGCCTTAACCGCGATGTTCTCGGGAGGGGGCCGTTGGTACCAGCGTCCGCGCTCTTCATCGCCGCCCAAGTGCTCGCCCTCAGCGTCTATGTTGCCCTGGCAGCGTATGTCGTCTCCAGCCGCGGTTCGCGCCTGGTCAACCTGCCCTTCAGCGCCTTCTGCGTGACGCAGGCTTTCGCTGCCTTCGGCTCGCTGGTGCTCAACTTTCCCACCGCCCCGGCGAGTGTTCCTGAGCTGCTCAAGCTGCGGGCAGCCGTGGCGCTGCTGGCGCCCCCCTTGTTCCTGCACGTGGCCTTTATCCCGCTGCGCGGCACCCGCTCCCGGCTGGGCCAGGCGCTCGTCGTGGCCGCGTTCGCCATTGGCGGGAGCGGCGCAGTGCTGGCCGGCTTCACCAATCGGCTGTTCGCCGGCAGCGTCGTCAGGGGGCTTCCGGGGGCCTATATCCTCACCCCGATTCTCTCGCCAACCGGGTATGCCATGGTCGTGCTGTGGCTGGCATCGATCTTCGCCGCCCTTGTGGCGCTGCTGGTCTGCATCCTGTGGCGCGCCGGCAGCCGCCGCTCGATCTCCGATGCCCGCCTGCTGCTTGCCCCCTGCCTGCTCCTGATCCTGTCGTTGTGCAGCCGGGCGGTGCTCGTCAGCCTTCCGCCCGCAGCGCCGGCCACCGTCTTTGTCTACCTGGCACTCGCCGAGCGGTGCCTGTCGCTGCTTGCCGGCCTGCTCCTGGCCAACAATGTGCTGCGCTACGGCTCGCCCGCCGGTCAGCCCATCCACTACGGCCTGGGTCCGCTGGTCCTCGCTACCTCGCTGGCGGTGTTGGTGGACATCGGGCTGCTCGTCTATCCCGGGCACACCGCCGATCGCGCCTACCTCATGGCCCCCGTCCTCACCGGCCTGGTGGCCGGGGTGTTGCTGGCCCGGCCCGAAGTTCTGCGACTCACGGACCGCTGGCTGGGACGCCAACCACCTATGGAGTCGGCCTTCGCCGCCCGGATACGCGCCGCCTGGCAGGGGTTGGCAGCGGACAGTGCCGGGCCGCTTCGGGTTCAGGATCTGGCCCGGGCACTGCAGTCGGAGATCTCGGCCGCATACGTTTGGGTTCTAGAGCGAACAGCACCCCCACCGGCAAAGCCCGGCAGCCTGGTGTTTGGTGGTGGCGACGGAGGTCCTGTGGTCCACTTTCAGAGCCCGGACCTGGACTGGCCCATCACGCCGGCAAGCGTGCGTGACGCAAGCATGCGCGCCGAGGGACTTCCCGGGTCGGCGTCCTTCATTCTCCCGATCTCGATCGAAAGCGATATCGTCGGCATTCTAGCCATAGGCGAGCCCGAACGCGGCGGGGTGTACGCACGCGGTGAGATCATGCGCGCCGAACTCCTGGTGGATCTGCTGTCGGCCGCCTTCAGCGCCAAGATCCCGCTCGTCGAACGCTCGCCTTCCCCGCCGGATCATCCGCCTCGGGACGGCGCGCCGGGGGCGACGCTCACCATCCGTGCCTTCGGCCGGCTCGAAGTCATAAGCCCTCCGAACTCACTCGGCCGCACCCCGCCCATCTCCCTGCGGGGCCGCCAGGTGCTGGCCTCATTGGTGACAGCCTACCCAGGGCCGGTCTCCGCCGAGACGCTGATGGAGCGCCTGTGGCCCGAGGCAACTCCGGCATCGGCCTCCAACAACCTGCACGTCGCCATTTATGCCCTCCGGCGGGCGCTGGAACCGGGACTGCCAAAGGGCGGGGCGTCCCGCTACGTCCCGCGCGAGGGCGATTCCTACCGCCTGTTTCTGGACGACAGCATCTGGGTCGACACCCAGGCGTTCGAGGCGGCCTATCGACGCGGGCAGCCTAATGCTCAGGCCTACGACCCCGGATTGGCGGCCATCGAGTTTCAGAAAGCCCTGGCGCACTACCGAGGCTCGTTCCTCGACGAAGCCACGCTCAATCCGTCACCGGAGGTGGAGGTGGTTCGCCACCGCCTTCGGCATCATGCCCAGGAGATGGCCCGCTCTGTCGTCCGGCACCTGGGCGAACAGGGACGCTGGCGGGAGGCCAAGGCTTTGGTCCTTGCCCTGCGCGAGGCCGATCCCTGGGACGAGACCTTCGGCGAACTCCTGGCGCAGGTCGACGCAAGCCTGCGCTAAGCCAAGCCTCTGGCGGGCCCGGCCGCAGCCGGCTTTCTCCTCAATCGAGAAGAACGAGTCAGGCATCCCCGGCTGATGGTGTCGCCTGACGACATCGGTCGATGGTCCTCCGACTCCGGGGAAGCTATGTGCGAGAGTGTCTGAGCCCAGCCTGCCCTTTGGTTTCAACTGAGAAAGCCGCGGCCGCGTTCCGCCCTTCGTCGCCGCCGCAGCTTCCATCGGGCTATCCGACAGATGTCCGTGTGCATGGCCTCCCGGCTAGTTGCGCAGGATCAGCGGCAAGCGTATCAGGCGTGGCAAGAACGCGCCTTGCCAGTACCCCAGGCCGGCTTGATAGCTGCTACTGGACGAGGCGTTCACAGCCGTCTGTCCGACGGAGAAGTTGACGGCATAGCTCGCCGAGCTTGATGGGCCCCCACCGGCGCCCGTCAACGGAGTGTACCAGTCCAACCGGTAGCTGCTGGACGACATGGCCAGCACGCCCCCGACCACCACGAGAGCCAGCACGCCAGCCAGCACGGCAGAGACGATGAGCTTCCTCATGGCGCACCCCCTAGCCATCCGCCAGCGAGTGATGGTGCAAGCGGAGCCGCAACCCGCCGATGGTGATGGAATTGACATCGTCGACGAAATGCAGCGTGAGTGACGCGACCACGACACCCGAGTCGCTCGACAGGACGTTCCCCCCGCCCGGCGTCAGCATATAGGAAGTGGCCGTCGTGCTGGTCCGGTCGGTGCTGTCGTTGATCAGGATCTGACTCGAATCGGCCGCGGTCTGTTTGATCAACCAGGTTTCGGTGATGTAGTTGCTGGCACCATTCTGGCACAGGTAGTACACGGTCATGGATTCGATCTTCACCGGCTGGCCATACAGAACGGCCGGGAGGCTGATGGGGAAGTACACCGCTTGGGATGTGCCGGTGCTGCCGCGCCATAGCGATACGCCGCCGGCGACGTCGACGGCCCAGCGAGTCGTAGCCGCGTTCGATGACGGGGTGAACGCGCTTCCCGGGATGAAGAGGTACGTGTCGGCCTTCGACTGGATGGAGCCGTTGTTGCCGAGCCGGAACTCATCCTCGCCCCCGTCACCCCCAAACCCCTTCAACAGGGGGCCGGTGCCCTTGTTCTCGATCACCACGCTGGCGTCCGTGCCCCCGGCGATCACCCAGACCGCAATCCCTCCAACAGAGGTATTGGTGTTCTCCGCCCACAAGGCAGAACCGGCCGCCCCTGACACGTTGCTCTTCAGGGTGAGGGACGGGGCGCTTCCTCCGAGGCTGTTGACCACGGCTCCTGGCTTCAGGCTCATGGCATACGGCAGCGGATAGATCGGCTGCCGGGGCGTCATCTCTGGGTCTGGGTACACCTGGATCCCCAGCCACAGCTGCTGGCCGTCGAAAATGCCAGACGGGCAGTTGCTGATGGAGTCAGAGAACAGCCCCCCCACCACCGACACGTCCAACGAAGTACGCTGACACAGGAGTGACCCCCCGCTGAGGCTGTCGTAGATGCTGTAGGTGAAGTCATACAGACTGCTGAGGGGGTTTCCGCTCGGGTTGGTCAGCCGGCCCTGGATGGGAATCGATCCTGCCACAATGTCCATCGCCGGGGCAGGCTGCACGCTGCCCTGGGCCTGCTTGTTGGGTGATTGCGCCTGGGCCCATCCCGCGGATAGGCCGAGCGCGAGGGCAAGCACAACAGCGCCTATCATCCATCGTCGTGCGTTCATCTTGAGCCTCGCTTTGTCCCGAACCTGCGATCGGATAGCGGAGAGCGAATTCGGCCTTTCCATCCTGGTCCTCCTTGTCTGGCTGACGTGCTCAGCCGCAAACGCGAGACGCACACGGCGCAGAGACAGGCCATTGGGTCACGCGGGCACGCCGATCTGTCGCGGATGGCTGAGGGTACCCCCGGGCTCACCTGAGCGTCTCGCAATCGAACGCTACATGCCTCTCCTCCCAGGCTGCAAGATCCTGCCGCAGGCTTGTCCTTCCCGTGCCCCGGCAGGCCAGGGGTCCATCTCCGCTGCAACGCAACGCGGGCGGCCCTCCGGACGCGACCAGCGGCCGGGTCACCCCCAACCATGGGTTTGGGCGCGGTCGGCCTCCAGCCTCCTCACCGAGTGATGAGCGGAAGCCACACCTGATATCCCGGAGTGACCAACTGTTCCCAGATCTCCCCCCCGTTGCCGTAGTTGAACGTCCCCACCAAGAGCCGGCCATTGAACACGGCCAGCGCGTTGTTCCAGTAGGTTTCGAGATTGCTGCTGTCGCCAAAGCCGGCGTCGGCCGCTTCCGTCCAGTCGGCGGCATCACCGGTTCTTGTGCGCCAGACCCCCAGTCCCGTCGTCGAGTTTCCGATCACCAGGTAGAGATGGCCGCTCAGGACGGAGAGACCTGGCATCCGACGGGTTTCGGAATCCCCGAACCCGTTGTTCACAACCCTGGTCCAGTCACTCCCATCGCATACCTGGCAGCGCCACACTTGCGAGCCCCCTCCGGCTACATGGTGAGTGGCGGCATACAGGCGACCGTTGAAGGCCGCTAGCGCCAGGAGCACCGAGTTGTCCGCATCACCAAACCCGCCAGCGCCGACCTTCGTCCAGCTCCCGGCGTCCCCTGTGCTGCTGCGCCAGATCTCACCCCCACTCGCGTTGCTGGAGCCTGCATACAGTTGGCCATCCAGGGCTGCAAAGGTAAAGCCGACGTTGTCTGCGCTGCCGAATCCATTCGGCACAACTCGGGACCACCCTCCGGCATCGCCTGAGCTGCTGCGCCAGATTTCGGCGCCATGGCCGCCGTCATACGACCACGTGCTGGCGTACAGCTGGTTGTTGAACACGGCCAGGCGGAAGACCTCCGCGTTGGTCGGATCCCCGAATCCGGCGGACACCACGCGCGTCCAGACCGAGCCGTCACCAGACCGGTACAGTTCACCGCCGTTGGTTGCATCGGCCCAGGTTCCGGCATACAGGTTCCCGTTGAACTCCAGCAGGTGGTCTACGGCCACATTGTAGGTATGCCCAAAACCGTTGGTGGTCATCGGCGACCAAGTGCCCGATCCGTCCATCCGCCAGAGCTGAGCTCCCCCGGAGCCCTGGTTCCACAGCCCGGCGTACAGTTGACCTGCGAAGGTGGCCAGCGTGCTGACCCCCACGTTCTGCCGCTCACCAAAGCCGTTGATGTTCCTCTGCATCCAGCCCGGATAGCCGAGACTGAACTTCTGAACGCGATGGTTGTCGCGATCCGTCACGTACACATTGTCCGCGCTATCCACCACGATCCCCGAGGGGCTGCGCATGTCTCCTGTGATGAACCCCCACTTACCGCCGATCGTGGTCAGGTAGGCGCCGGTGTCGTCAAACACCTGGACGCGGTTGTTCCACTCATCGGCCACGTAGACCCGCCCCGTGCTGTCGGCCGCGACCGAGAGCGGATGGGCAAGAAGTGAGAAGCTGTCCCCTGCAACCCCGGTTTGGCCGGCAAACGTCGAGCACGTCCCACTACTGCCGCTCAACGTACACTTCTGCACTCGGTGGTTCTCCGAATCGGCCACATAGATGTTGCCGTTGCCATCGATGGCGACTCCCCAGGGGTCATCGAAATGGTTATCGTCCGACCCTGAGACGCCCGTCACCCCCAACCTGGCTTTGAAGACCCTGCTGCTGGTGAAGATCTCAATCCGTTCGTTGCAGTGGTCGACCACGTACAGGTCGCCATTGACCGGGCTGATCGCCACGCCGGCAGGACAAGCGAACTGATAATCACCCGTCCCCCAGCTGCCGATGCTACCCACAAGGGATCCCGCAAAGCTGATGATCTGCACACGGTCATTTCCCGTGTCCGGGACGAAGATATTGCCGCTGGCGTCCACGGCCACGTTCCCTTGCGGCCCGGACCAATAGCTTCCCAGATGGCTGTCGTCGTCTCCCTTCACGCCCGCATCGCCAAAGGCCCACTCCTGGACGCCGGAAGCGTTGAGCTTGACGAGCCGGTTGCCTCGTTCTTCGGTGACATACAGGCTTCCATCCGATGCCCGCCCGATTCCCCACGGATGATTCAGCCGGCTGGTATCCACGGGGTAGGGCACCCCGGTCGTGCCGAGCGTGGTGAGGTACGTGCCGTCGCTGTCGTACTTCTGGATGCGAAAACCATCGTAGTCGCTCACAAGAACGTTGGCGCCCGAATCCACCGCCACAGACGCCGGCCAGAGCAGATGGGCGTTGTCAGATCCCGGTGAGCCCGAAACACCCGCAAACAAGGCGCAGGTTCCCGAGGGATCGCACTTGAGCACGCGGGCGTTGCCGCTATCGGCGATGAAGACATTGTCACTTGGGTCGACGGTGAGGCCAAACGCCCAGCCGAGATGGGACAGATCGTCGCCGGGTACTCCTGTGACACCGAAGAACGTGGCGCAGCCCCATCCGCTCGAGTACGTGCAGCGCTGCACGCGGTAGTTGGCGGTGTCCAGCACGTAGAGACGACCGGTACTGTCAAACGCGATCTCGGCTGGTTGGTCGAAGCCGGTGTTGTCGGACTTGGGCGTACCTGTGACGCCGATGGTCAGCGAGTAGACCGGGCTCCCGCCGGATAGGTCATAGACCTGAATCCGTTGGTTGTCGGTGTCCGAAACGTACAGGTTCCCGTCGCTGTCAAAGGCGATGCCCCGAGGCGTATTGAAATGCTGGTTGTCGGTGCCGGTGTCCCATGGGTTGTTGTCCCATTTCGGGAATACCTGGATGTAGGTACCCGAAGAGTCGTACTCGGTCAGGCGGTGGTAGTCCGCCACCCAGACATTGCCGTCGCTGTCGACGGATACGGCCTTGGGACCGTTCAGGACGTAGTTGTCAATGTAGACCGATCCCGCCGTGCCGATGGTCATGGCGACCGAACCGGACGAGTCGAACTTGATCATCCGGCTGCCAAGTTCTTCCGCCAGGTACAGGTTGTCACTCCCATCAATGAACAGCCCGTTGGGGCCGTTGAAATAGGAGGTGCTGGCCGGGTAGGCCTCTTCGGTCACACCGTACGTCTCGACATAGCGGAAGCTCAACCCCGGCTCCCCCATCACGGCTGGGAGCGGTGCCCCACTAGCGGCCGCGGGGGTGGGAGCCGAGCGGTTCCTGGCATTGGGTTCCTCTTCGGGAGGCTGTGTGCGCTGGCCGCCGCCGGTATAGCGGGCGGGGTGACTTCCCGGCGGTCTCTCACCTTGGGCCAGCGCTGGAAGGTCCCCCGCAGCCAGCAGCATCGACAAGACCACAGCCAAGCCAATCAGCGTTGAAAGGCAACGCTTCACACCACTCCCTCCTTGTTTCGTCGTCCGACGGAAGGGGCCTAGAGAAGCAGGCGTCGCCAGACCCGACAACCAGGTCTGGCGACGCGAACAGGTCAAGGGCACTGGCCTGTGAGTTCCACCCCATCCCCCCGATTCGCGGGTCAAGCCTATCCTACAGCACTTCTGACCTACCGGCACGCCCACACAGCCCGGCGACTCCCATCCGCCGGCCGCGGGCTGGACAGGGCCCATAGCCGAGCCTGACCTCCATCAAAGGAAAACGTTGAACGCTCGGGCCGCGAGGTCGGTGAACGCTTGCTTGAGGGAGCCCGAGCGGGACGGTTCACGGGTCGGACGGTCTTCAGCCGGGCACTCATACTTATGGGCGCGGCCCAGATCAAGCCAAGTCGTGTGGATCCCATTGCTGGCATACACCTCGACCCATACATCCTCCCACATCGACGCCAATCGGGGCAGCTCAAGCGTCGGGGCGGTGATGTGAGTCGCCACCGCCTACGGCATCATTGCCAGGAGATAGCCAGCTTTGTCGTCCGGCAGCAGGGCGAACAGGGTCGCTGGAAGGAGGCCAAGGCTCTGGTCCTTGCCCTGCCCGAGGCCGATCCCTGGGACGAGACCTTCGCCGAGCTCATGGCGCAGGCCGACGCCAGCCTGCGCCAATCCAAGCCTCTGGCGAGCCCGGCCGAAGTTGGCTTTCTCTGCAACCGGCCAGAACGAGCCAGGCTTCCCTGACGGATGGCCTCGCCGGGAATCGTCGACCCGCTGCCTGCATCGGTGCCAACCCTGCGGCTCAGACGTCTGACCCAAATCCAAGTGCAGTGGCATGGCGCGAGCACTCCCATGCCGGAGCTTGGCCCGCATGGGAGTGTCTCGCCTTCACCGGCACTCTCGTACACGCGCGCCGATCAATGGGCCAGCGCGCTGTGTCCTACCGCCTGGGCCCTGGGCCCCCCTTGCTCAGCCGGTGCCCCTATCGTTGTATGAGTGGCATGAACGTGCCGAAGACCGGCGGCGTCCAGTAGCGGAGTCGCATCCCACACAGCATCTGGGTGTTGCCAATATCATTCGGGCGCCACTGGAGCATCATCGGGGTAAGCATAGTGTCCACCGTGTGCTCATCGAAACCACTCCCCACGCTGCCAAAGCCCGCAGTTCCGGTGGATGAGGCCACAAACCAATCTTCTGTCCACCCCATAGCGTCATAGACCGTCAAGCTCGCTGTTGAGTCCGCGGCACTGGCGTCGTAGTAGTAAATTCGCAAGAAGTCCACGATGGCCCCATCCGGGAGCTGGAAATCCGCCGCCATGACTTCGTCTTGATCCGCGGTTGCATATGTGCAGCCCGTGTTACCGTAATCCCAGGTCATGGTGGAGGCACGCGGATGGAAGGCTGTGCCGGCGACAAACTTGTAGTTCATCTGCCAGCCGGCCGGGACGGCTGCCGGGGCCGGGGCATCGAGTTCGGGTCCGTCGGGAGACGCCGGTCGCAGCCCGCTGGACGGCTCTGACTTGAAGGGGTCGGACGGCGGCTGCGGCTCCTCCGTCGGGGGTGGTAGAGGCTCGGTGGGGGCAGGCGTCTGCTCAGGCTCCTGGGCCTGGGCGACGGAGGCCCCCGCGCCCCCCCCCACGATCAACGCGCCCGCCAGCACAAGGACCGCGACCACGGTGAGCAATGTCCTGTCTCGCATGTTTCCCCTCCTGTGGATGAAGAAGTAGATGGCGGATGATTAGAGAATACAACACAAGCGCGCCGATCATGCTGCGCCTTTTCATGAGCCTCCACGGATTGGCCGACATGCAACCGCATCAATCGGGCCGATATTGTCTTTGCATCGCGGTTCGGGTGTGTCACGCCGCTAGCGGGCGTTGCCGTAGGGCGTCGTCGCCCGGTCGTTCGGCAAGCGGCACCGGAGCTTCCTCGGGGTGGGAGGCATGCCGAACTCATCCAATCTCTTCAGTCCGACCGAGAGAGATCGGCCGATCGGCCCCGCCAGCCGTGTGCACAGTTGCCCTTGGCCGCAGGCTGTGATCGAGGCTCTAGAAACGTGGGCTTCCCGCTGGACGGCGTCCCCAGGCGCGGAAACAGTGAGGCGCGCCTGAGACCTCCCATGAGGGCATTCCTGGCCCTGCCGCCACGGCGAGTCCTCGTTACGCCATCGGCTTCAAGGCTTTGGCGCAGGGGCTGGGCAACGTGGCTAGCCACCCGCCGCAAGCATGGCCGAAAACCTGGTCAGATGTCCTCTTCATCCCGGGAGGCGCGCGACTAGGTCAAGCGAATGGGGAGGCTCAACCGCGATCCGCAGTGGGACGGGTCAGGGCGTCAGCGCTCGGCCGAGATCCAAGCGGGTCGTGTGAATGCCATCGCTGGCGTACACCTCAACGGCCAGATTCTTCGACTCCGAGACAGAAAGCGGGAGCGCAAAGCTGGGGGTAGTCAGATTCACGCCCACGATCTGCCAGGAGCCGCCCCCGTCGGTCGAGATTCTCACCAGGTAGCTCAGCCCATCCTGGCCAGGCCAAGCGGCTTGAAGCTCGCCATCCTGAATGCGGGCTTCCCCGCCTCCACCGCTTGGGCTCGGAAGATCGGGGCTCGGCTTCAGTTCACCGACGATGACATCCCCCTTCAGCACCCTTAGCGACTCCACTCCTTCACGATAGGGCACCGCCAGGTTGAATCCATGGACGGATGGCGTGGGTTCACCATCGGTCCGATCGCCTTGCGCCGACGCCGGCTCGAATGCCATGGCCTCAAGCACCGTTCCCGCGCGATCCACCAGCTCGAGCCGATAGTCACCGGCCTCGGGCAGGCGTGCAGGCACATCCAGCCTATAGGCGGGATCCAACTGGATGGTACCGTCCCCGGCGATCCGGCCCGACACCAGCAACGTGCCGTATGGCAAGGGGGGCGCCGGAGCAGCAGCAGCCTGGGCCGCATCGAACGCCCACAGCGCTTCGTACGTGTAGTCGGACACCCATTCCGGCGAGCAGTAGGTCATGACGTCGAAGGTGCTCGGGTAGATCTTGATGGACAGAGTGCCCAGGTCCAAGCCGTAGTTCGGGTGGGCGTCGTCGCCAATGATCCCCCGGCCCGATGTATCGTGGTAGGGATAGGCAGCATCGACATTGCCCGCACCGCATCCGGGTGCGTGCCACCGGCCGTGGTTGTGGCCAACCTCGTGAGCATGGGTCGAGCTGGCACTGGAGTGTGAGGCGCCGAATCCGGTGAAGCCCACGGCTGCCTTAGAGCCGCCCACCCATCCAATCCCGGCAATGCAACTTCCTGCGCAGTATACGTCCAGCAACCCGTAGTAGTAGTTGTTCGGCGACCCTTCCACCCTCCAGGCAGCTGTGACCAGGTTCAGGATTGCCACCCAGTCCCCGCCGGTCGAACCATAGACCGGATTGGGGACGCCAGATGTACATGGGCCCGAATAGGCGATCGGCGCATGCGTGGTCTGCTGGATGGACGGAACCGGGTAGATACGGAAGGTGTAGTCAATGAGGTAGTCGTATGGAGCCGAAGGCACGACCGTCCCAGCACCGCCGCTGGTGCAGGTATAGGCAATGGGCAGGACCGTTACCCCCATCGGATCCGCCGGACTGAACGTAACCGTGCGCACGCCCTGCACGATGTCGAACGTCGTTCCGTTGCTGGCCGCGCCCCACATCTCCACGCTTCCGCTGGCCCAGGACAACGGCAGCTGGAAATTGAACGTGTCATTCAACTGGCTGCGATCGGCCGTGGCCTTGAGCGTACGCGGATTGTTCAGCGCAGCCAACGGCGAGCCCGCCAGCGGGGTGCCGTCGCGGGTAGCGTGAAGGTAGGCGCTGACTCCCGTGTAGGAGATCGCCGAAGTCAGCGTATAGCGCACGAAGGTCGGTCGGTTGGCCAGCAGCCGGACGGGGTTGCCGGGTTGCTGTACCGCCTGGGTGACCTCCAGATCCGATGGCGCCTGAGGAGAGCCCATCACCAGCGGCAGGTAGATCGTCGTCCCGGGGGGATCCGCATTTGGCTGATGGATCGGGCGTGCCTCCCCCGGCGCTGACGGGCCAAGGATCAGCGCCCCGCCCGACAGTACCAGGGAGACGAACACGGCGAGCAAGCGTCCGACAAGAGACCCCGGTCTAACGGTCATGCGTTCCCTGAAAAGAAGTGGGGCATTTCAACAGGACCGCCAGTTCGAGCGGTGATAGTCCGCGACTCCTTCGACTCTGTAGCCGCTCTCAAGAAGTGAGCCTGTCCAACTGGCGTTCATGTAGCATCGTGCATTCGCCGCCTGGCGTCAATACGATCTTTGTCTCACGCGGCCCTGGGGGATCTTGCCGGGTATCGATAGACGAGCTTGCCGCGCAGTCAAAGCTGGCCTTCTCCTAAGACCGGCCAGAATGAGCCGGGGTCCCCCGACGGATCCCCTCGCCGGGAATCGTCGACCCGCTGCCTGCATCGGTGCCAACCCTGCGGCTCAGACGTCTGACCCGGATCCAAGTGCAGTGGCATGGCGCGAGGACTCCCGGGCCGGGGCTTGGCCCGCATGGGGATTGTCTCCCCTCCACCGGCAGTCTCGCACACACGCGCCGATCCGCAAGCCGGCGCGCTCTGTCCTACCGCCTGCCCTGGGCCCTCCCCCTTGCTCGGCCCTCCCGCCATCCGCATCGAGGCGTGCATCATTCCAGGGGCGGTTGGCCCGTACCCAGCCGGGAGCCCTTGCAGGAACAATCCCGCGGCGGGCGTTCTTGAGCACAGTCCCTTGGACGATCATCATCGCGCGTTGAGCTCACGGTCCTGGCGTGACGGGATACGTGGATCATGGCCCGAATGACTCGCATGTCAATAGCGATTCGCTGACCAGTGTTGGCCCAATGCATTCCTCAATTGATGGATTGGGACTCCTTCCCATGCTGCATGGATCAATCATGGACGCGACCTGCTATCGACCCATTTGCCTACCGCGCCTGCATTGGCAACTTGATGTAGATCAACACATGGCATTGCCGCAACTTGGAATCGAGGGTAGACTTAGCATTGAAGTCAGTGGGCGGGTGGGAATGCCATGACAGACCAGGAACTCCTCCAACGTGTCGTTCTCGACCCCAAGGTAATGGTGGGGAAGCCCGTCGTTAGAGGCACTCGCCTGACAGTTGAGCACATCCTGAACCTGCTGGCCCATGGTGCGAGCGACGCAGAGGTCCTTGGCGAATACGAGCACCTGACCAAGGAAGACATCCAAGCGTGCCTGCTATTTGCCAGTCGATCCCTTGAGACAACTGACTTCATGCCTCTAGCTGCGGGGTAGGTCCCTGTGCGTTTTCTCGTCGATGAGAGCGCCGGCCCTGGCCTTGCAGCTTCGCTCCGCGATCAGGGACATGAGGTATTGTCGATCTATGACGACGAGCGGGGTCTACAGGATGATCAAGTCATTCAACGGGCCTATGAGGGCAACTGGGTCTTGATCACTAGCGACAAAGACTTCGGGGAACTGGTCTACCGAGAACGACGCCCGCACAAAGGCGTCGTTCTCCTTCGACTCGAAAACCAACGCCGCGAATACCGGGTGCAGGCAGTCCGCCGTCTTCTGGAGCGTTACGGCGATCGTGTCCCCGGCAATTTCGTTGTGGTCACTGAACAGAAAGTCCGGTTCGCTCGACCCACCCCCGGCACAGGCAAGGCTTAGGAGCTCCCTGGATACAAGCCGACTAGTTGGCGAGTAATGGAAGGCAACTCGCTCGGACGCGAGCGACCGAAGCAAGTAGCCAGCGGGTGCTGGACCCCCGTCGGCACACCTCCCCTGAAATGACCACTGCTTCGGGAGAAACCGAATGAACCTCTATCGACGGATCCCTTGGACCGGAACAGTCACATCGATCCAGCCAAGGATTCGTCTGACGCGCTCGTTCGATGAGCGGTTCCATACATACTTGGGCTATGACCTCCGCGTCCGAGGCGTCTTGAACGGCACCGAGACCGAGTTCGTCGTGGCGATAGGAAAGACCGCCCAGGTGAAGCTCGGCTACCAGTTCGCTGATATGGCAAGCGGCGAATCCGAGGCCGTTTCCGATCCTCGCCTAGAGAGCGCGTCGTTGTATCGGTCCACGAAGCTGAGGGTAGTCAGCCGGCCGGAGACTGCGAAGGACCATCTTCCGCCTTGGCACGGACCGCCGCCCAGCCTGGAGTTATACCGCGCCAGAGGCCACCGGCGCCTTGCTGCGCAGACCTACGAAGCGAAATGCCCAAGTTGCATTTGGGGATGCAGGATGCCAGTAGAGATGATCATTGACCCTTGGAATCCAACATCCAAGTATCGGTTTGAGACCTTCTGTTACGGGCCCAAATCGTGCCGTTTCTACCGCGCTGGGCCAACGCGCAAGGTACCCGGCAGGAAAGGGATGGTATGGGAGGAAGAAGACTGGGTCGACGAGGACGCAACCGGCCATCGCTCCCCAGACGAATGAGGCCGACTGGCGGTTCGACGCCTCGCTGGCGCCTACACCTCCGCCCTTTCGCCGGTTGCTGCGGCGACAAGGTCTTGCTCTCGATCATGTGCCACGTCTTGGCAGATTGAGGCGATGCCTTTCGCGGCGGTGCCTCTCGTTCGTGCCCTGCCCGAATCATACCATCCGTCAGGGAACGCAGAGCCGTACGCACAGAACACGACACCGAGACCGGCTGGCCTCGGTGTTCGCACCACCCACTGTCAGGTTATGAGTGGCTTTCTTGAGCACAGACCCTTGGACGATCAGCATCCCGCGTCGAACTCTCGGTGGCAGGCCCGGACAGCTCCAAGCCCGCCTTGTCCACAGTCCCTGAAGGGACATGGCTTGCGGCGGGCTTCACCCGGTCAGGCTGGGCCCTTGCGGCCGGCGTGACGATCCGCTGATGCTCAGGTAACGGGGCCAAGATTCGACCCTGGGCCGAGAAGGCAGGGAGGCCACTCCGCCTAGGCTCGACTCAGATGGGGCTCTGGCGCCGGGCAAGTGCCGGTTGGGGCACCTCTGCAGGGCTCGACAGTCTCCGCCTCCACTTGGCCGGCCACGGTGCAACCAAGGTCCCCCCACTATGGTCACTTAAAGTGACTATAGTGGTTCTACCATGGGAGAAAACCTGGACGGCACTCCCCACCGACACGACCCTGCCCTACTCAATGCCATTCGGGCCGTAGGGGAGCTACTGGCCGCGGAGGGTGAGACGGTCAGGATCGTCGTCGTCGGGGGTGCCGCGCTGATCTTGGGAGGACTTGTCACCCGGCTGACGGAGGACGTCAACATCATCGCCGCCGTCCGTTCCTGGCGCAAAGGAATACCGACGGGAATTGCCCCGCCCATCCGCTCCCGGGATCACTTCTTCGGGCGGTCTCGAGGGTGGCACGGGATTTCAACCTGCCGGAGAACTGAATGAATTCGGAAGTCGGAGCCCAGTGGGACACAGGGCTCCCACCAGACTTTGAGAAGCGCATTCGGTGGCTGCGATTTGGAGGGCTGGCGCTTGGAGTCGCCCACCGAAAGGAGAGATATAACCGAATGTTGTGGACTGGAATGAGGAAATAGGTGGCGTATCCTTCGGGTGTCAAGGCCCGAGACCGGCGGATAGCCGGGGAAAGGATACGCCATGTTCGAGGTTATCACGAAAGAGGCGAACGGAGTGGCGCCGGAAGTGAAGCACACGCTGGATGACCTTGCCAGGGATGGGGCTCGGCGGATGATCGCGGCAGCCCTGAAAGCCGAAGCGGACGAATACGTGGAGCGGATGCGGCGCGAGCGGGATGAGCAGGGGCATGCGCTGGTGGTCCGAAACGGCAAAGCCCAGCAGCGGACGCTGACGACCGAGGCCGGACCGATGAAGATCCAGGCGCCTCGGGTGCACGATCGGCGTCCCGGGCAGCGGTACACGAGCCAGATTCTTCCGCCGTATATGCGCCGCTCGCCGCGGCTGGAGGAGGTCTTGCCGGTTTTGTATCTGCGAGGGCTGTCGACCGGTGACTTCGCCGAAG
>Ga0315273_10005406_pt1 | contig 15781 bp, 12 predicted proteins | sample YL17G02_0_MG_FD_205753 | JGI IMG/M metagenome (GOLD analysis project Ga0315273, IMG submission 205753) | Sediment microbial communities from Yellowstone Lake, YNP, Wyoming, USA - YL17G02_0 | ecosystem: Environmental > Aquatic > Freshwater > Lake > Sediment | place: USA: Wyoming | collected...
CGTTGCCCGGCCTCGTTCCCGGCCGTTATCTTCCCCTGAACATCAAAGCCTTCGACGGGGGCTATGAATACGGAAAAAGCGCCGTGGCTTCGGCCGCACCGAAAGGGGAGTCATGAAAAAGCGCACGGGAGTTTTTGTCTGCCATTGCGGCGTCAATATCGCCGGCACGGTGGACGTTACAAAGACGGCCCAAGAGCTGGCCAAGCATCCCGGCGTGGCCCACGCCGAGGACTATGTCTATATGTGCTCCGACCCGGGCCAGAACCTGATCATCCAGGCCATCAAGGACAAGAAGCTCGACAACATCGTCGTCGCCTGCTGCTCGCCCAATCTGCACGAGACGACCTTCCGGAACGCGGCCAAGACGGCCGGCCTGAACCCCTTCAAGTGCGAGATCGCCAACATCCGCGAACAGTGCAGCTGGGTCCACAAGGACAAGCCCAAGGCGACGGCCAAGGCTTTGCGGATCACCAAGAGCGCCGTCGAGCGCGTTCGTAAAAACGAGGCTCTCGAGCCGCTGAGCGTGCCCGTCACCCGGAAAGCGCTGGTCATCGGCGCCGGCATCGCCGGGATCCAGTCCGCCCTCGACCTGGCCAACACGGGGTTCAAGGTCGTCCTCGTCGAGCGCTCGCCGTCCATCGGCGGCCACATGAGCCAACTGTCCGAGACCTTCCCGACGCTCGACTGTTCGCAGTGCATCCTAACCCCCAAAATGGTCGAAGTCTCCAAGCATCCGAACATCAAGCTCATGACCTACAGCGAAGTCCAGGAAGTCTCCGGCTATGTCGGGAATTTCAAGGTCAAAATCCTGAAGAAACCCACGTATGTGGATCCGGCCAAGTGCACCCTCTGCGATGAGTGCACCAAGGTCTGCCCCATCGTCGTCCCCAACGAGTTCGACCTCGGCCTGACCGGCCGGCGGGCGATTTACATTCCCTTCCCCCAGGCCATTCCGGCCTCTTACACGCTGGACGACAAGAACTGTCCCGACCCCTTCACGACCATCGCCTGCGGAAAGTGCGCCGACGTCTGCAAGCCCAAGGCCATCGATTTCGACATGAAGCCCGAAATCGCCGAGGAAGAGGTGGGGGTGATCATCGTGGCCACCGGCTTCGACCTCTACGATAAGGAACACATGGCCGAGTACGGCTACGGCCAGTACGCCGACGTCCTGGACGGGCTGCAGTTCGAACGCCTCTGTTCCGCCTCGGGACCGACCCAGGGCAAGGTCCTCCGGCCCTCGGACCACAAAGAACCCAAGGAAGTCGTCTTCATCCAGTGCTCGGGCTCCCGCGATCCGGAGCAGCACTGCGCCTATTGCTCCAAAATCTGCTGTATGTACACCGCCAAACACGCCATGCTTTACAAGCACCACGTCCACGACGGGCAGGCTTATATTTTCTACATCGACGTCCGCTCGGGCGGAAAAGGCTACGAGGAATTCGTCCAGAGGGCCGTCGAAGAAGACGGCGTCATTTATCTCCGCGGCAAGGTCTCCAAGATCTTCGAGGAGGACGGCAAAATCAAAGTCTGGGGCGTGGACACCCTGGCCGGCAAACCCATCGAGATCGCGGCCGATATGGTCGTCCTGGCCCAGGCCATGCGGCCTTCCCGGGGCGCCCAGGAATTGGCCAAGCGGCTCAAGATCGGCCTGGACAAGGACGGCTTTCTGGCGGAAGCGCATCCCAAGCTCCGGCCGGTCGAAAGCGTCACCAGCGGCATGTTCCTGGCCGGCGCGGCCCAGGCCCCCAAAGACATTCCCGAGGCCTGCGCCCAGGCGAGCGGAGCCGCCGCCAAGGCGGTCGCCATTCTCTCCCAGGAACGGCTCTTCCACTCTCCGGCCGTGGCTTTTGTGACGAAGACACTCTGCACGGGCTGCGGGATGTGCGTCGCCGTCTGTCCCTACGACGCCATCTCCTTCAAAGAGGGAAAGGTCGAGGTCAACGAGATCCTGTGCGAAGGATGCGGAACCTGCATGGCCACCTGTCTCCGGGCCGCGATTCAGGTGAAAAATTTGACGCAACATCAGGTCCGGGAAATGATCGTGGCGTCGCTCGGAGGCTGAGGATGAGCGAGGAATTCGAACCCAAGATCGTCGCTTTTCTGTGCAAGTGGTGTTCCTCGGCGGGCAGCGACCTGGCAGGGGTCTCCCGGATGGAATACCCACCCAACGTGATCCCCATCCAGGTCATGTGTTCGGGCAGCGTCTCGCCGCTCTACATCTTTTCGGCCCTGAACCGGGGCGCCGACGGGGTCCTCGTCTCGGGCTGCCACCCCGGGGACTGCCACTATATCAAGGGAAACATGTACGCCCGGCGCAAGCTGGCTCTGGTGAAGAAGCTCCTCGAGCACATGGGCCTCGAGCCGGAACGCTTCCAAATGTCCTGGGTTTCGGCGGCCGAAGGCAAGAAGTACACCCAGATCATTAAGGACCTCACCAAGGCGCTTAAGCCGCTCGGCCCCCAGACGAAGCTGAGGAGAAATCCCTGATGGCCAAGATCGAAGACCTCACGGACGTCGTCAAGAGGTTGCTGGCGGAGGGGAAGGTCAGGTCCGTCATCGCCTATGAGACCAGCCTCAGCGGCGGAAAAGCCCGGCCGGTGTTCCTGAAGAAGACCGAGGACGCGGCCCGGCTGACCTGGGATCCGACCTGCGTCCATAACCTTGTCCGGTTCGTCGTCGACGAAAAACGACGTCAGGCCGGCCGGAAAAATCCCGACCCCCGGCCCGTCGGCGTGGTCGTCAAAGGCTGCGACAGCCGGGCGATCGTCATCCTGCTCCAGGAGAAATTCATCGAGCGCAAGGATGTCACCCTCATCGGCGTCTCCTGCGAAAAAACGGGCGTCGTCGACGATCGCAAGCTGGCCCAGAAACTGGCCGGCCGGAAAATTGTCAAGGTCGAATTCGACGGCGCCGACTCGTTTCTCGTGTCCACCGACCGCGGCCCGGTCTCGATTCCGGCGGCCGAGGTCCTGGCCGACCGCTGCCGGGAATGCCCGGCCCCCTCTCCGGTGATCTTCGATGTCCTGGTGGGGGAGAAGGCGGAGCGGGCCGTTCCCCAGCCGTTCGGCTCGGTCGAGCGGATCGAGTCCCTGTCCCAAGACGAAAAGTGGGCCTTCTGGGAGGGGCAGCTCGGCAAATGCGTCCGCTGCTACGCCTGCCGCTCGGTCTGCCCCATGTGCTACTGCGACGAATGCGTGGCCGATACGATCAATTTCGCCGTCACCGCCGAGACCACGGCCGAGGAAAAAGCCCGGAAAATCAAGTGGCTGGAAAAATCGCCCACCCCCTCGGAGAACACGTTCTACCATCTCGTCCGGGCCATCCATCTGGCCGGCCGGTGCATCGACTGCGGCGAATGCGAGCGGGGCTGCCCGGTGAATATCCCCCTCCGCCTTCTGAATAAAAAAATGGAAAAGGAAGCCAAGCTCCTGTTCGGCTACGACGTCGGCTTCGATCCGGATAAACCGGCGCTCATCTCCTGTTTCCGGGACGAAGATCCCGAAGATTTCATCAGGTAAGACGATGGATAAGATCCTGGGAAAAAAAGATCTCCCCCGCTGGTTGAAGAACCTGTCTTCCTCCGACGTTTACGCCCCCCAGCGTCGGGACGACGTTTGGAGCTACGAGCTCGTCCGCGACCCGGAGACGGTCGGCCTGGATTATTCGCAAACGGCCGTACCGGTCAAATCCCTCATCTTCCCCTCGCGGGAAATTTTTCTGGAATTCCGCGAAGCGGAAGGGGAGGGAGTTGAGCTGGTGGAGCGCCGTCCCGACGGCAAGCCGGCGGTGGTCTTCGGCGTCCGCCCCTGCGAAGGCAAGGCCTTGATCCTGATGGATAAAGTCTTCGGGGGCGAGTTCGAGGATTTGTACTATCAGAAGCGCCGCCGGGCTACGACTCTGGTCGGACTGGCCTGCGCGACACCTCCTTCAGCCAACTGCTTCTGCGTCTCCGTGAACGGGCTGCCCCATTCCAAAGAGGGGCTGGACGTCCTGCTGACCGACCTGGGGGAGCGCTATTATGTCAAAGCCTTGACCAAGAAAGGCGAGGCTCTCCTGGCTGCCGGCGGACCGGTCCTGAAGCCGGCTTCGGCCGAGGACAGAGCGGCCGCTGAGAAAAGCCACGCCGCCTCGGAAAAAAAGTTCCCGCGGCAGCTCCGGCAGATCAACGAGATCCACCTCAAGCTGAAACGAATCTTCGACGCCCCCCTCTGGGACGAAGAATCCAGAAGCTGCATCCGCTGCGGCATCTGCACCTTCCTTTGCCCCACCTGCCATTGCTTCGACATCAACGACGAAGTCGACAGCCCCGCGCCCCTCGCGGGCAAGAGGGTCCGGACCTGGGACACCTGCCAGTTTCCGGACTTCACCATGCATTCCTCGGGCCACAACCCCCGTCCGGACAAAGCCTCGCGCCTCCGCCAAAGGATCAATCATAAATTCCAGTATTTTATCGAGGCCTGGAATGAATACCAGTGCACGGGGTGCGGCCGTTGCATCTCCCTCTGCCCCGTGAGCATCGATATCATCCAGGTCGTCGAAAAGGCAAGAGACTATGTCGGCTAACGTTTATCTCCCTCAGCTGGCCAGGATCGTCTCCGTCAAGGAAGAGGTGGGCGGCCTCCGTCCGATCAAGACCTTCCGCCTGCAGCTTCTGGACGGCGGCCGGTTCGCCTTCCGCTGCGGTCAGTGCGCCATGATTTCCGTCTTCGGCAAGGGCGAGTCGATGATCTCGATCTCCTCTTCGCCGCTGGTCCCCGATTATCTCCAGTTCAGCATCCTCCAAGCGGGACGGGTCACGACTTCGATCCATGAGCTCGAGGACGGCGGCATTCTCGGCCTCCGCGGCCCTTATGGCAACGGCTTCCCGGTGGACGACTGGAAAGGCAAGAACCTCATCTTCATCGGCGGCGGCATCGGCTTGGCCCCGCTCTGGTCCGTCGTCCAGACGAGCCTTCTCCGCCGGGGCGATTTCGGGGATCTGACCCTCATCTACGGCGCCCGGACGTCCCGGGATCTCGTCTACAAGGACGAGCTGGGAGAACTGCGGACGAGCCTCGCCGTCCATCTGTCCATCGACCGGTCCGAACCCGAATGGCGGGAATTCGTCGGCTTCGTGGCCCAGAATGTCCTGGACAAGAAGCCCTCGCCGGAGAAGGCCGTGGCCATCACCTGCGGCCCGCCCCTCATGATCAAGACCGCGATCCAGGCGTTGTCCCAGCTCGGGTTCCGGGACGACCAGATCTACACCACCGTCGAGAACAAGATGAAATGCGGCCTGGGCAAGTGCGGGCGGTGCAATCTGGGACGCCACTACGTCTGCAAAGACGGCCCGGTCTATTCCTGGGCGGAACTCAAGGTCTTGCCCCAAGAATACTAATCAAGGAGACTCCCGATGGCAAAGACAAACGTCGTCAAGACCAAGACGGACAAAGCGGGAAAAGGAAAGGCGGCTAAGACGGAAGCCCCCAAAGAGACGGTGACCGTCTTCATCATGGGCAAGCCCTATCAGGTTCCGGCCGAGGCGACGATCATGGGCGCGATCGAATACGCCGGCTACCAGATCAAACGCGGCGCGGGGTGCCGGGAAGGGTTCTGCGGCGCCTGCGCGACGGTCTATCGCCTGCCGGGCGACTACAAGATCTACACGGGCATGGCCTGTATGACTCTCGTCCAGGATGGGATGTGGCTGTCCCAGTTGCCGGCGATTCCGGCCCATAAGCCGCTTTACGACATCGAGAACCTCACCCCCGGGGTGACGTCGTTCCAGAAACTTTACCCGGAAGTGTTCCGCTGCGTCGCCTGTAATACCTGCACCAAAGCCTGCCCCCAGGAACTCCAAGTCATGGATTATATCCAGGCCGCCAAACGCGGCGACATCGCCAAGATCATGGACCTGTCCTTCGACTGTCTGAGCTGCGGCCTCTGCGCCATCCGCTGCCCGGCCGAAATCGTCCACTCCAACGTCGGCATCCTGGCCCGGCGCCTCTACGGCCGGTATCTCGCCCCCAAGAGCGCGCACTTGGACAAGCGGGTGGCGGAGGTCAAGGCCAAGGCTTATGACGGGGAGTACAAGGAGTTGACGAAAATGTCGAAAGACGCCCTCAAGAAGAAATATTACGCCCGCGACAACGAATAAAAGGAGCGGCCGATGTACCCCGAATACATGAATGATTCCCTGAAAAAAGTCGTGGAAACGCGTCCCCGGAGGCTGGCCCTTGAGAAATCCGGGAAAAACGTCTTCCCGCCCATGACGGCGGAAGAACGGGACGATGTTCTCCATAAATTCCATCCGGACTATAAACCCGAGTCGAGACGCGTCGTTCACGTCGGCCCGAACAAAGGCGAGGTTTTGACGGCCGAAGTGGCGGATTTGCTGGAGTCCCACTCCCGGATCGATCCCGCCCGCTTCGACCTCGCGGCTCCGGACTATGAAACCGACATCTTGATCGTCGGCGGCGGCGGGGCCGGCTGCGCCGCGGCCATCATCGCCCGGCAGAACGGCGCCCGCTCGATCATTTCGACCAAACTGCGGATCGGCGACGCCAATTCGATGATGTCCCAAGGCGGGATGCAAGCCGCCGTGACCGAGAAAGACTCTCCGACGATCCACTACCTGGATGCCATCGGCGGCGGGCATTTCGACAACAAGCCCGAGCTCGTCCGGGCCTTGACCGAAGACGGTCCGGAGGTCGTCCAGTGGCTTGAGGAGCTCGGCGTCGTCTGGGACAAGAATCCGGACGGGTCGATGTACGTCCTCCACGGGGGCGGCACGTCCCGGAAGCGGATGCACTCCTGCCGCGATTATACGGGCGCCATCATCATGCGGACCCTGATGGACGAGGTTCGCAACCATCCCGACGACATCAGGCTCCTGGAATTCATGCCCACCATCGAGCTCATCCTGGACGGCCGGGGCCGGTGTGCCGGCGGCATCCTCTACAATTTGGAGACCGAGGAATACTTCACGGTCAAAGCCAAGACGGTCATCATCGCCACGGGCGGCTATGGCCGGCTCCACATCAGGGGCTTCGACACGACGAACCACTACGGGGCGACGGGCGACGGCTTGATGATGGCCTACCGGGCCGGGTCCAAGCTCCTGTTCATGGATTCGGTCCAGTACCATCCGACCGGGGCGGTGTTTCCGGAGCAGATCGGCGGCTTCCTGATCACGGAAAAGATCCGCGGCGCCGGCGGACAGCCCCTCAATAGATTCGGCGAGCTGTTCGTTTGGCCCCGAGAGCCTCGGGACATCGAGAGCGCGGCCTTCATCCGCGAGTGTCTCGAGCGGAAAAACGGCATCCAGACCCCCAGCGGCCGCTGGGGCGTCTGGCTCGATTCTCCGCTGATCGAGATCATCCAGGGCGAAGGATACGTCAACAAGAACTTCCCGGCCATGTACCGGCAGTTCATCCGCTACAATATCGACATCACCAAGGAACCGATGCTCGTCTACCCCTCGCTCCATTACCAGAACGGAGGAGTCGAGATCAACGAGCGCTGCGAAACCAACATCAAGGGCCTGTATGTGGCCGGCGAGGCCTCGGGCGGCGTCCACGGCCGGAACCGGCTGATGGGTAACAGCGTCCTCGATTACAATGTCTTCGGCCGCCGGGCCGGCAAGTATGCGGCCGAGTACGCCAAGACCGCGGTCATCGGCAAGCTGTCCCTGGCCCACATCCCGGCTTATGAGGAGGAGCTCCGGAAAGCCAAGATCGTCACGGACCGCCTGGCCCCCGTGCTCTTGCCCTCGTACACGTCCGACGAGGTGAAAAAGCGCCAGCTGACGGCCCATTACGAAGGCACGCTGCGCTGAGCCCCCGGACGAAGCGTTTAGAGTTTCTTTCTTTTTCGAGGAGGTCGTCAGGCGCATGAGAGTTCTCGTTCTCAACAGCGGCAGTTCCTCGGTCAAGTACCAGTTCATTCGGATAAATGACGAAAAGCTTCTGGCCAAGGGCATCGTCGAGAAGATCGGCTCGAGCGACGCGATCGTCACCTACCAGCCGGAAGGGAAGAACAAGATCCGCGAGATCCGGGAGGTCTTGAACCACACCGTGGCCATCGAGATCGTCCTCCAGCTCCTCCTCCACCCCCAGCACGGCGTCATCCGGGACAAGTCCGAGATCGCCGGCATCGGCCACCGGGTCGTCCATGGGGGCGAGGACTTCTCGGCATCCGTCCTTATCACCGACAAGGTCCGGGCCGGCATCCGGAAGTGCATCCAGTTCGCCCCCCTGCACAATCCGGCCAACCTCAAGGGCATCGAAGCCTGCGACTTGAAACTGCCGGGCATCCCTCAGGTCGGGGTTTTCGACACGGCCTTCCATCAGACCATCCCCCCGAAAGCGTATATCTACGGCCTCCCGTACGCCCTCTATAAAAAGCTGGGCATCCGCCGCTACGGCTTCCACGGGACGTCCCACGCCTTCGTCGCCCATCGGGCCGCCGAGTTTCTCGGCCGGCCGATCGAGAAAACCAAGCTCATCACCTGCCACCTCGGGAACGGGGCGAGCCTCACCGCCGTCCAGGGCGGCAAGTCGGTCGATACGACCATGGGCTTCACCCCCCTCGAGGGGCTTGTCATGGGGACCCGCTGCGGGAGCATCGACCCGGCCCTCGTCCCCTACATCATGGAGCGGGAGAAGCTGTCGACCAAAGAGATCGACTCGATCATGAACAAGAACTCGGGCATGCTCGGCCTGACCGAGACGTCCAACGACATGCGCGAGATCGAGCAGGAAGCCGCCCATGGCAGCGAGCGCCACAAGCTGGCCATCGACATTTATTGCTACTATGTCAAGAAGAATATCGGCGCCTACTTGGCCGGCCTTGGCGGCCTGGACGCCCTCGTCTTCACCGGCGGGATCGGGGAAAACTCCCGGCTCGTCCGGCGGCTCGTCTGCGAGGGGATGGAGGCTTTCGGCCTCGTCCTCGACCCGGCCAAAAACGAAAAAAACGAGGGCGAGATCAGCCGCGGGCCGGTGAAGATCCTGGTCGTCCCGACCAACGAGGAACTGGCCATCGCCCGGGACACGAAGACCATCCTCGAAACCCAGCCGAAAGCCGAGCCCGCGCCCGCCGCGGTTTCCGTTCCGGCCGCCTTCAAGCCCGAGGAGACCGCCAAGCTCGTTCTCCTCTGGGCCCGGGACCCCAAGGCCGACCCGGCCGCCCTGGCCGGTAAGCTCGGCCATGACCTCGGCCGGACCATCCCCGCCGAGGCCGTCCGTAGGGAGCTCGAGCGGCTGAGCCTCGTCGCCGCGCCGGCGAAGAAATCCGCCCAGGGGAACTAAAGGACAGCGTCATGGATAAGATCGATCGGGAAGAAGCGGGCTGGCTGGTCGCCCTGGCTTGGCTGAGCGCCCTGGAGGAAACGGCCCGGGATTTCCACGGAACCAGGCCGCGCGTTTTCAGCGAACGGGCCTATGACCACTCCGTCCAATACTGGCTCCATCTCCTCGGGGACGAATACGGGATGCAAATCCCTAAAGCCGACGCAATCCGGGCCGCCGTCGAGAGCTATATCCAGATCGGCATCACCGGCGGGCTCTTCCGGGACGCGAGCAACTTCGAGCTCGTCGACATCAATCCCTTCCATCTCGGGATCACGGTCCACGACTGCGTCTATCTCAAAAGCTGCCAGGCGCTGATCGAGGAGGGATTCTCGGTCCGCGACTTGACCTGCGCCCGGATCGGCTGCTTCCGGGCGGCGGTCAAGGCCCTGGCCAACATCGACTGCGACTACCAGGTCACGTCCTTCAACATCGAAGGGGACTGCAAGGGTTATATCGAGAGGGTCTGAGGTGACGAAACCGTCCGCGACGCCCCTGAACAACCTCCTCCGCGTCGCGCGGGAAGGGGAGGACGCCTCCGTCGTCCGGGCGGCCATCATGGAGCTCAGCTACACGAAGAAAGCCGAGGTCTATCCCGTCCTCATCGAGCGCCTGGACGATCCCAATCCCGCGGTCCAGCATGCCGCCGTGGTCTCCCTCGGCCGTTTCGGACGGGCCGAGGCCATCGACGAGCTCGTCAAGCCGAAGATCTTCCGTTCTTCGCAGGCGAACATCCGCTGGGCCGCCGTCTCCGCGGTGGGACTGCTGGGCGATTACCGGATCATCGACCACCTCATGAAGGCGGTCGAGGACCCGGAGTGGATCGTCCGGACCCAAGCCGTCACCGAGCTCATGGGCAAGGTCCGGGACATCATCGCCCGCCGGGACGGCCGCCTCGCCCGGGTCCTCATTCACATGCTCTCCCTGGACAACGAGGAGATCGTCACCCTGGCCATTGACGGCCTTCAGGAAATGGGCCTCGAGACCCTCCAGCCCCTCCATGACGCCCTCCAGAACACGTCGCCCACGATAAGGGCCAACGTGGCCCGGGCCTTAGGACGAATGAAATCCCATGCCTCGACACCCTATCTCATCGAGAGACTCGACGATGAAGACCCGGCGGTGCGGGCCCGGGCGGCGGAGTCGCTGGGGCTCATCGGGGATAAGGTCGCCATCGAGGTCCTTATTCACAAGATCCAGGACAACGTCGAAAAGGTCCAGGAACGGGCCGTGGAGGCGATCGTCCTCTTCGGCAAACAGGCGACCATCCCCCTGCTCAACGCCCTGGGTCGCGAGCGCGACAAATTCGCCCAGCGGGCCATTCTCAAATGTCTCGGTCTCATCGGCGATCCTAAGTCGGCCCCGGCCCTCATCTGTTATCTGCGGAGCTCCTATTTCATCGTCCGTCAGGCCGCCGTCGGGGCTCTGGTCAAGTACGGGCCGTCCGTGTCGCGCCTTCTCCTGCCGGGCTTGTCCTTCAACCGGGCGAAGATCGAACATCTGGAGAAGGACGCCTGCGACAAGACCCATCCCGAGCTCCAGCTCCGGGCGATCAAAGCCCTGGGAGGCCTGGAAGACCACCGGGCCGTCAAGCTCCTCAAGGAGCTGGTCGAGACCGGCCTTCCCGACGTCCAGGAAGCGGCGACGACCGCCCTCTCCCAGATCGGCTGCGCCGCCTGGGGGCGATGCTGCGCCCTCAAGGTCCTGGCCGAGGTGGGGGGGGCCGAGTTCGTGCCCTTGATTGCCGTCTCCCTCCAGGACAACTCGGCCAACGTCCGTTACGAGGCCGTCCGGGCGATGGCCCGAATGGGCGGAGGGGAGGCGGTGAAGCATCTCGTCCGGATCGCCCGCAAAGACTGCGCCGATTTCATCCGGGCCGAAGCCATGCGGGCGCTTCGACGGTCCGGCAAGGGCGATCCCGACGTCCTGGCCGCCGCGCTCCACGGCCTGAAGGACAAGTCCCGGGACGTCCGGACGCAGTCGGCCCGCCTGCTGGGGAATTATCACAGCCCGCAATCGATCCTCCCCCTGCTTGCCGCCATGGCCGATCCTCACTGGAGTGTCCGGGAAAGCGCCGAAAACGGCCTCATGAACTTCGGCCGGGACGCCGTCCCCGCCTTGATCGAAGCTCTGAAAAGCCGATCCTGGACGACCCGTTTCCGCGCCGCCCGCCTCCTGGGCGAGATCGGCGACGCTCGCGGCGTCCAGCCCCTCACGGAGGTCCTGGCGCGCCGGCGCGAGCGAAGGGACGTGCGGGACGTCGCCGCCGCATCCCTCGCCAGGCTCGAGGAGACTAAGACGGCCTAGGACGATCGTGACCAAAGGAAATTTTCATGAGGAGGCATAGAGACCATGGTTGAATTTCGTCATCAGACGTTGTTTCCGCTCGGGAACGATCCGACGGAGTATCTTCCGTTGACCAAGGATCACGTCAAGGCCGGGACGTGCGACGGCCGGGAGGTCGTCAAAGTCGCTCCGGCGGGCCTGACGCTTCTTGCCGAGCGGGCCTTCACCGACGTGGCTTTTCTGCTCCGGGCCTCGCACCTGAAACAGCTCCGGGACATTCTCGACGACCCCGAGAGCTCGGCCAACGACCGCTCCGTCGCCCTGGAGCTCATCAAGAACGCGGTGATCTCGGCCGAACGGATCTTGCCCATGTGCCAGGACACGGGCACGGCCATCGTCATGGGGAAGAAGGGCCAGAACATCTGGACCGGCGGAGGCGACGAGGAGGCGATCTCCCGGGGCGTCTTCAACGCCTACACCAAGAATTATTTCCGTTATTCCCAGAACGCCGCCCTGACGATGTACGACGAGAAGAACACGGGCTCGAACCTTCCCGCCCAGATCGATATTTCCGCCGATGACGGTGACGACTACAAGTTCCTCTTCATCGCCAAAGGCGGGGGTTCGTCCAACAAGACCTATCTTTTCCAGGAGACCAAGGCCGTCCTCAATCCCGATTCGCTTCCCAAATTCCTGATCGGCAAGATGAAGGCGATCGGGACGGCGGCCTGCCCGCCATACCACCTCGCCGTCGTGGTGGGGGGGACGTCTCCCGAGCTCGTCCTCAAGACCGTCAAGCTTGCTTCGGCCCGCTATCTCGACGCCCTGCCGACGACGGGCGGGCCGGACGCTCACGCCTTCCGCGACCTCGAGCTCGAAGCGAAGCTTCTGGCGGCGACGCGCAAGCTCGGCCTGGGGGCCGGTTTCGGCGGCACGTCCTTCGCTCTCGACGTTCGGGTCATCCGCCTCCCCCGCCACGGCGCGTCCTGCCCCATCGGCTTGGGCGTGAGCTGCAACGCCGACCGGAACATCAAGGCCAAGATCACCCGCGACGGGATCTTCCTCGAGAAGCTCGAAGCCGACCCGGCGAAGTATCTGCCCGTGCCGGCCGCGATCGGCGAACCCGCCGTCGTCATCGACCTTAACAGGCCGATGACGGAGATCCTGGCCACCCTGTCCAAATATCCCGTGGCGACGCGTCTGTCGCTCAACGGGCCGATCGTCGTCGCCCGAGACATCGCCCACGCCAAGCTCAAGGAGAAAGTCGACAAGGGCGAAGACTTGCCGGCGTATTTCAAGGACCACGTCATTTACTACGCCGGCCCGGCCAAAACGCCTCCGGGATACGCCTCCGGGTCGCTCGGGCCGACGACGGCCGGGCGGATGGACGATTACGTCCCCGTCTTTCAGAAGCTGGGCGGATCGATGGTCATGCTGGCCAAGGGAAACCGCTCCAAGGTCGTGACCGAATCGTGCAAGGCCTACGGCGGATTCTACCTCGGCTCGATCGGCGGCCCGGCCGCCCGTCTGGCCAAGGACTGCATCACCAGCCAGGAGATCATCGCCTATCCCGAGCTTGGAATGGAGGCGGTTTACAAGATCACGGTCAAGGACTTCCCGGCCTTCATCCTGGTCGACGACAAGGGGAACGATTTCTACGCCCCGCTGATGGCCTGAAAGCGGGGGACGCGATATCCTGTCCCCCAATTATTAAGTTCTTTTGTTTTGAGGGACTGGAACCGGATATCACGTCCCCCGAGAGAGGCTCAATGGAAGGCCGTCGAGAGGACGGCACCGTTCATGAAAACAATGACGCTGAAAGAATTCGCGGCGGCCTTGAAGAGCCGACTCGATCGATACACTCACGAAGAACTCAAGAAAATCATCCTGGCCCGAGGGATGACCTTGCCCCCCCGGGAGCGCGCTCTTTTTCTGGATGAATTCGTTCTTCCGGACAAGGAGGAAGGGAAAAAGAAAACCCGGAAGAAAGATCGGGAGGAAGAGGGAAAGCTTCTGCTGAAGGACATCGAATCGTTCGGCCGCCGCGTCGATAAGTCCGAATATACGGACGGCTGGGGTTGGGACGATCAATATCACGATGAAAGAGCGCTCGGAGACGACCATTGGGTCGCCGAGATCGACGACTTGTTTGATCGCGTCCGGGACATCTACGAAGACGGAGACTATCAGACGGCTCGAAGAGCGTTCGAATCCCTCTTAAACATTTACCGGGAAGGCGGGGAGGAGGGAAAATTCTCCGGTTACGATCATGATGATATGATCGAGACCGATATCCACGAGACGACGTTGAAATATCTCCGCTGCATCTACCTCACGGAGCTTCCCTCCGATCGCGCCGGGGCGATTTGGAAGGCGATATCCGGAATCTCCTATGATGCCCGAGATCTGAATATCCATGGGTTGATCAATGTCGCCGCGGAAGAGCTGCCCCAATTCGAGGATTTCGGACAACGTTGGCTGGAATTCCTGAAAAAACAAAAAGTGACGGCCTTATCGTCCGGCCTCACGAGGGAAGCCGTGCGCCTGTTCCGGGGAATCGCGGGGCTTGAAACCCTGGCCACGGAAGACGGCCTTAAGTACCCCGGCGCTTTTATCGAGTGGCTCGAAGCTCTAAAGAATAAAAAGAATGATGAGGAAATGATTCGCGCGGCCTCTCTGGGCTTGGAGCGATTGCCTGCTCGCCTGTGTATTCGGTCCAAGATTGCGGATCATCTTCACGACGCCGCCATCCGGTTGAATAAGCGAGACCTGATCGACCGGTCTTTGAAGGAAGCGCTTTTCGCCGATCCTTGTCTCGACCGGCTGTTAAACGCATTGGATTATGCCGGAAATGCCGAGGGTCGAAGGCGGATCTTGGATGAATTCCTTGCCCTTCTTGAAATTCTGAAGAACATGAAAAGGGGCGCGCCGAGGTGGGAGGTTGATCAGTCGCCGGACTTTTTAGAGAGGGAAGTCCCGGGGAGTTTGTCGCTTCAATGCCGCTTGTTGAAGGGCGATTACGAAATCGCCGCCGCCATGATGGAAAAATCGAAACCTTTGGGGTGGAGCTTAGGGGAAGATCCTGGTGTGCTCGGAGTCCCGTTTTTCTTGATGGCCGGATGGAATCAGGAGAAGAACCCGACTGCCAATTTGTCTGCGCTGTGGAGCGAAGCCACGGATCCTCGTCCCCTATTTTCAATTGATAATGATGATCGTGATTACGATGAGGCTGACGATGACGACGACGATGATGATGATGATGGGACCGTTGACAAAGTCCGGGCGGGACGTCAACGACCGGCCAAAACGGATTCGCGATTCCGGAAATATCTCGAAGGTGTTTTAAAGGAATTTCCCGTTCCGGCGGTCGAGCAAGAAAAACATTTCACCCTCGCAAAAAAAATCGCTCTCAAGCGAATCGAGGCGATTGTCGGAAATAAGCGGCGTAAAAGCTATTGGAAGGCGGCGGAATTGCTGTTGGCCGTAGCGGAGGTTTATTGGAGCAATGACCGAACAACCGAAGGCCGGATGCTCATCGACCGGATGAAAAACAAATACAACCGGCATACGGCTTTTCGCGCCGAACTGCGCACCCTCGCCCAAAAATCCGGCATTTTCTCGGTGTGAGAGGTGGCCCGTCTGGCCAAAGACCGAATCACCAGCCAGGAGGTCATTGCCTATCCCGAGCTGGGGATGGAGGAAGGACGACAAAGGAAACGATTTCTACGCGCCGCTGATGGCCTGAGTCCGGGCCGAGCGGGCTTGGGAAGGGTCATCGTAGCGTGACGGGCGGTTGACCGGATCATCGATCATCTGAAGTTGACCTTCGTGGCGGAGCGGCCCCCGCCGCCTCAGGCCGCCTTCCAGGAATGTCTTTGGGTCGCCGATCCCCCGGCCGAATTTTTTCCGTGATTGTACCCGAGCCCGGAGGGCGAGGTATACTCGATTTCCGGCTCATTTGTCGCCGCCACCGGGCGCCGGGCCGGCCTGTTCCGTCTTCCAACCGTCCTTGACATCCCCCGAACGGGGATTTATGTTTGTCTTCGTGGGCAGGAAGGGATTTCAAGATGAAGTTATGTCCGTAACCGGGCGGAGCAGAAAAGCAATTTCCTATAATCCCGAAAAAATAGCTTGCCCTTATTGCGGCGCCCTCGAAGTCTGGC
>Ga0315273_10005407_pt1 | contig 15781 bp, 12 predicted proteins | sample YL17G02_0_MG_FD_205753 | JGI IMG/M metagenome (GOLD analysis project Ga0315273, IMG submission 205753) | Sediment microbial communities from Yellowstone Lake, YNP, Wyoming, USA - YL17G02_0 | ecosystem: Environmental > Aquatic > Freshwater > Lake > Sediment | place: USA: Wyoming | collected...
GCGAATGCTGGGAATGTGATAGCAGGTGGATCGTCTACCGCACCGACTTACTTGGTTGATACCTCCTCCGTCTCGGCAACCGGTGGCAGCAAGGTGTTCACGCTCACCGTCAGCGAGGCAGGCAAGGCTAACATCGTCTACACGGTGACTGTCACCGTGGCAGGTCTAACTGCGGATATGACCCTGGCACTGACAACACCAACACCCGGTGTTGGCAACAGCATCACAGGCGGCGGAGCGGTCAGAGCCGTAGTAGTCAACGTCGTCAACGGCACAGCCTCAGTGGTTCTCACCGGAACCAAAACGGCCGCTCAGACCGTGGTGATCGGGGGAGCGAATGCCGCGGATGTGACAGCAGGCGGATCGGCTACCGCGCCGACCTACTCAATAAACACCTCCACCGTTTCTGCTGGTGGCAGCAAGGTGTTCACGCTCACGGTCAGCGAACCCGGCAAGGGAGCCATCGTTTACACGGTGTCGGTCATAGTGGCATAGCCATGAGTCGGATCGGCGAGTGCCATCTGGACGATCATCGTGGGATGAGTGCGACGATCGTTGCGTCGGTCGGGTAGGCCGGCCTTTCGGGTCGAAGCGCCAAAAGTAGCTGAAACCGAGGGCCCCATCGGGGGCCCTCGGCGCACTTTGCCTCGACGCATCAAAGCAACCCGAATCAAGGGCCAGAGAACCCTGGAACCGACCGCCATTGGAGCGACCTTGTGAACACGACGCTCGGCGGAGCCGCGATCTTTGCCTTCACGAACCGCGGGGTGACGCCGCGCCCCGTGTGAAGCTCCGGTAAAGCCCACGCGGACCCCCTGTGCGACTACTACGCCACGTAGTATGATGCTGGTGCGGCATGGAACGGCCGCCACGAAAGAACCGATACGAGGAGTCCTGGAGTCTCTCCCTCCTCCCTCTCCAGGCTGAGACCCCGGTGTGGCAGCACCGGGGTCTCGTTCGTCTTGGGTCCGGCTCGCCTCGTGCCCGCCTTGCTTTCTTGTAATGGCCCTGCCCCTTCGGTATCATGCGCACTCGCCTCCGAGCGAGCAGCTCGTGGGGGGGTGCCCGAGTGGCCAAAGGGAGCAGACTGTAAATCTGTCGGCGCTGCCTACGGAGGTTCAAATCCTCCCCCCCCCACCACCTACCTTCTCTAGGCGAACGGCGGGTCGCAAGCCCCGCCAGTGAGAGGGCCTCCATAGCTCAGCTGGCAGAGCACTTCCATGGTAAGGAAGGGGTCATCGGTTCGAATCCGATTGGAGGCTCCATAGCGTGGCGGCGTAGCTCAGTTGGTCAGAGCAGCGGAATCATAATCCGCGTGTCGGAGGTTCGAGTCCTCCCGCCGCTACCAGATTGTCGGGACCCAGGGCTCGGCCCTTCGGCCGCTGTCTTGGGTTTCAGTTTGGGCTGTGGTAGCATGCACGATTACTCTGAGTAGGGAATGGTGAAGTAATGCGGGTTCGGGTCACGATGGCGTGCCAAGAGTGCAAGCGGCGCAACTACAGCACCATGAAGAACAAGCGGAACGATCCCGAGCGGATCGAACTCCAGAAGTTCTGCAAGTGGTGCGACACCCATACCCTGCACAAAGAGACGAAGTAGGCACAGGACAACGGGCCACCCACGGGTGGCCGGGTCCCTATCCGGGAGAGACGCAGGGCAGTAGCTCCAACGGTAGAGCGCCGGTCTCCAAAACCGGATGTTGTGGGTTCGAATCCCTCCTGCCCTGCCAGCCCTTTTCATGAAAGGTGCATCAGGCACTATGGCGAAAACGACGACGACGAAGACCACGAGCAAGGTGCCAGGGAAGCCCAGTCTTTTCGACAGGGTCAAACCGGGGGGAGGCTCCGCGGCCAAGGGTGCCTCGGGCAAGAGCGCAACGGCGAAGGGTGCCCGCGGCGCTACGGGTGTGAGCGAGAACCGCCTCTTCAAGTTCTTGCGCGAGGTGCGCATCGAGATGGGCAAGGTCACCTGGCCGCCTCGGCCGGAGTTGATCCAGGCAACCAGCGTGGTCATCGTGGCTGTCACCATCGCCGCCATCTACATCGGCCTGCTCGATCTCGTGTGGTCGAGCCTGGTCAACCTCGCTCGGCTGAGCTAGCCGGTGCGGTCCGCGGGATACTAGGAGCGCGCTATGCCGGCAAAGTGGTATGTCATAAACACGTACTCTGGGCACGAGAACAAGGCCCGGGCGAACCTGGAGCATCGCATCCAGTCGATGAACCAGGTTCCCTATTTTGAAGATATCGTAGTGCCGACCGAGCAGGTGATCGAGACCAAGGGCGGCGAGAAGGTGCAGGTCGAGAAGCGCATCTTCCCCGGCTATATCCTGGTCAAGATGACCCTCACCGACGACTCGTGGTCGCTGGTCAAGAACACTCCCGGGGTGACGGGGTTCGTAGGCTCCGACAACAAGCCCACGGCGTTGAGCCCTACTGAAGTCGACCGCATCCTGCATACGACTACGGTGGAGAAGCCCAAGGCGAAGGCCGAGTTCTCGGTGGGTGATCAGGTGCGTGTGTCCAACGGACCGCTCACCGACTTCACGGGTGAAGTGGCCGAGGTCAACGCGGAGCAGAGCAAACTCAAAGTGTTGGTTTCCATCTTCGGGCGCGATACGCCTACGGAGCTGGGTTTCGAGCAGGTGAAGAAGGTCTAAGAGAGACGGAGAGTACCCACTGTGGCGAAGAAAGTACGAGCGATCATCAAGTTGCAGATCAAGGCCGGCGCGGCCAACCCCGCCCCACCGGTGGGCCCTGCTTTGGGCCAGCACGGCGTGAACATCATGGAGTTCTGCAAGGCGTACAACGCCCAGACCCAAGACAAGGCGGGCACGGTCATCCCTGTCGAGATCACGGTCTTCGAGGATCGTTCTTTCACCTTCGTGTTGAAGACCCCGCCGGCCGCGGTGTTGATCAGGCAGGCAGCCGGTTTGGCAAAAGGCTCCGGCAGCCCGCGCAAGGAGAAGGTGGGCAAGATCACGAGCGACCAACTTCGGCAGATCGCCGAGGTCAAGATGCCCGATCTGAACGCCAACGACATCGACGCGGCCATGAGCATCCTGGCGGGCACGGCCCGGAGTATGGGTGTGGTGGTCGAGTAGCGCGACCCTGCTGAGTCACACCGACGGGCCGACGGCACGTCGCTCCCCGGCAGATAAGCCCGCGCCGGGGCGGGCAATTGAAGGTGGGAGGGTCGCATGGCCCGCAGGCACCACCAGGAGGCACACAGATGAGCAAGGATTCTAAGCGTTCCCAAGAGGCCAGGCGGTTGGTCGATCCGCTGCGCCTGTACTCTCCCCTCGAGGCCGTCCGCCTGCTGAAATCGATGACGACGGCCAGCTTCGATGAGACCATGGAAGTCCACATGAAGTTGGGTATCAATCCTCGCCATGCCGAGCAGCAGGTTCGGGGCACGATGATGCTGCCGCACGGCACCGGCAAGACCCTGCGTGTGGCGGTGTTCGCCAAGGGCGACAAGGCGACTGAAGCGTTGGAGGCCGGCGCCGACATCGTCGGCGCGGAAGATCTGGCCGCCCAGGTGGAGGCGGGCATGCTCGACTTCGACGCCGCCGTGGCTACGCCCGACCTCATGGGCGTGGTAGGCAAGCTCGGTCGGGTCCTAGGGCCGCGGGGCCTAATGCCCAACCCGAAGGCGGGCACGGTCACGTTCGAGGTGGGCAAGGCCGTCAAGGATATGAAGGCCGGCAAGATCGAGTACCGCACCGACAAGTTCGGGGTGGTCCACCTGATCATCGGCAAGAAGTCCTTCGACGAGCGCAAGCTGGTCGAGAATTATGGCGAACTGCTCGACGAGATCATCCGGGCCAAGCCGGCAGCCGCAAAGGGCAAGTATCTCCGCAGTATAACCATCACCAGCACGATGGGTCCCGGCATGGGTATCGACACGCTGAAGGTCCGCGGGCTGATGGAAGAGGAGGGAGTCGCCTAGCTGCGACTTCCGGCGCGGGGTTGTCGTGTGCAGGGTCCCGCGGTTATACTGACGGCTGCTAGCCAGAGACAGCTGGTGTCGCCTTTGGGCGACAGAAGCGGTCGTGGAGGCTCAGACGGCTCAGACATGAGCCGGTGAATCTCCACCGAACCGGCCCGCCAGCCGAGGCAAGATGAGGGCACGACCGCACGGAAGCTTCATGGCTTCAGGTGCGAGAAGTCTTGCGACGTCTACCTCTGTCTGAGAGGTGGACGATTTTTTTTGGGAAAGGAGGCGAAGTCCATGCCGAGACCGAACAAGGTCGCGATCGTCGAAGAGATCACGGCCGACATGAAAGCGACTGAAGCGTACTACCTGGTCGACTTTCGGGGTATTACTGTGACCGAGGTCACCGACCTGCGCAGTCGCCTGCGCGCCGTGGAGGCCAATCTCACGGTGGTCAAGAATACGCTGGCCAAGAGGGCCGCGGCAGAGGCGGGAGTCGAAGGTCTCGACGATCTGTTGCGGGGGCCCACGGCCATCGCGTTCTGCCGGGGTGACCTCGTGGCGCCCGCGAAGGTGCTGCAGGGGTTCATCCGCGAGAAGAAGAAGCTGAGCATCAAGGGCGGCTACCTGCAGAGTCGGGTGCTCCAACCTGCGCAGGTCGAGCAACTGGCCACGCTGCCAAGCCGCGAGGAACTCATCGCCAAGCTGGTGGGTGGCATCGCTGCACCTCTCTATGGTCTGGCAAACGTGCTCACTGGGCCCATGCGCGGGTTCGTGGTCGTGCTCGACCAGATCAGAGAACAAAAAGCACAAGCCGCATAGCGTTCGTCGTGATAGCGGGCGCCCTGCGAGGCGGAGCGCCCACCATATGGAAGGGGTGAGTCGTACACATGACTCCACAGGAATTGATCGAAGCCATCAAGCAGATGACCGTCCTCGAGCTCTCCGAAGTCGTCAAGGCTCTCGAAGCGGAGTTCGGCGTGACCGCGGCGGCTCCGATGGCAGCCGCCGCCGCACCGGCTGCTGTTGCGGCTGAGGTAGAAGAGAAGACCGAGTTCGACGTCATCCTGTCCGCCGTCGGCGACAAGAAGATCCAGGTGATCAAGGTCGTGCGTGCCGTCACCGGTCTGGGCTTGAAAGAAGCCAAGGACCTGGTCGATGGGGCTCCGAACGCGGTCAAGCAGGCTATCACCAAGGACGAGGCCGAAGAGCTGAAGAAGCAACTCGAAGAAGCCGGCGCTATCGTCGAGGTGAAGTAGGCGCCTCTCGAGGCGCATCATTCGCATTCTCGTCGGGGCTTGGGCGCGGGCAGTGCCTTCGCCTGGGCCCCGAGTTACCGTCAACCGGTCGATGCCGCCGGGGGCGTGGTGCCGTCGTCACATGTTTGTGTGACGTGGCTCCTTGCTGGCCCTGAGGAAGGCATGATAATATCCGAGTTTGCGCATTCAGGCCGTGCAAACCCGTCAAGCCACGCGAGGAGTGAGCCCGTTTGAGCCAGAGGACGACTCCCAGACCGCGCACATCATTCTCCAAACTATCACAGATCCTCGACGTTCCCGACCTTATCTCTATCCAGCTCGACTCTTTCAAGTGGTTCCTGGACGAGGGTCTCAAGGAGACCATCGCCGACATCAATCCCGTCGAGGACTACACGAACAAGTATGCCGTCGAGTTCGGCGCCTACGAGTTCAAGGCTCCGAACGTCTCCCAGGTCGAGTGCCGCGACAAAGATATGACCTACGCGTCGCCGCTGTTCGTCACCGTCGCCTTCGTCAACCGGGAGACAGGCGAGATCCGCGAGCAGAGCGTCTTCATGGGCGATTTCCCCATGATGACCGCGCAGGGCACCTTCATCATCAACGGCACCGAGCGGGTGATCGTCACCCAGTTGGTGCGGTCCCCGGGCGCGTACGTCATGCAGCCCAAGGACACGAACAAGCTGACCCAGGTGCTGGTGGCCAACCTCATGCCCTCGCGGGGCAGTTGGCTCGAGTTCGAGATCGACAAGCGTGGGCTGGTCAACGTGCGCATCGACCGCAAGCGCAAGCTGCCTGCCACAGTGTTCCTGCGGGCCCTTGCCGGCATCAAGAACGAAGCTACCGGCGACCCTCTGGGGCAGATGGCGACCGGCACCGACGAGGAGATCCTCGCTCTCTTCGACAACAACTTCTTCATCCGCAACACGCTCGAGCGTGACACGCTGCGCACGGTCGAAGAAGCGCTGGTGGAGCTCTTCAAGAAGCAACGCCCCGGCGAGCCGCCGACGCTGGAGGCCAGCCGCTCGCTCCTGTGGAACACCTGCTTCGACCCAAAGCGCTACGACCTCACCAAGGTGGGGCGCCACAAGGTCAACGCCCGTCTGGAACTCGACACCGATCTTTCGGTGCGCACGCTCACAAAGGGCGACATCATCGCTCTGGTGAAGGAGCTGGTGACCGTCCCGGTGTTGCTCGACAAGGAAGGCGTGTTCGAGCAGGCCAGCGATCTGTGTCTCGAGTCGCAGAACATGAACTGGGAAGAGGTGGGCAGCCACCTCGACGAATACGAGCATTTCGGTAACCGTCGGCTGCGCACCGTGGGTGAGCTCATCCAAGAGGCGTTCCGCATCGGTCTCTCGCGCATGGAGCGCGTGGTCAAGGAGCGTATGACCACCGAGGACGTCGACACCATCACTCCGCAGACCATCGTCAACATCCGGCCGGTGGTAGCGGCGATGAAGGAGTTCTTCGGGAGTTCGCAGCTCTCGCAGTTCATGGACCAGACCAACTCTCTGGCGGGTCTTACGCACCGCCGGCGGCTCTCGGCTCTCGGCGCCGGTGGCCTTACCCGTGAGCGGGCGCCCATCGAGGTGCGCGACGTGCACCCCACCCACTACGGGCGCATGTGCCCCATCGAGACGCCGGAAGGCCCGAACATCGGCCTGATCGGCTCGCTATCGAGCTTCGCCAAGATCAACGAGTACGGGTTCATCCAGACCCCGTATCGTCGGGTCAAGAACGGCAAGGTCACCGACGTGGTCGAATGGCTCACCGCCTACGAAGAGGCTAAGTTCACCATCGCCCAGGCGAGTGCCCCCTACAACGAGAAGACGGGCGCGTTCCTCGAGGACGCCGTCTCGGTGCGCTCGTCGGGTGGGGGCGAGTACGACGTGGCGCCGCCCAAAGATGTGCACTTCATGGACGTGTCTCCCCAGCAGGTGGTCTCGGTGGCGACGGCGCTGATCCCCTTCCTGGAGCACAACGACGCCAACCGGGCGCTGATGGGCTCTAACATGCAACGCCAGGCCGTGCCGCTCCTGGTGGCGGAATCGCCGCTCATCGGCACGGGCATGGAGTACCGTGCGGCCGTAGACACCGGCGACGTGGTGCGGGCGAAACAGGCCGGCACGGTGAAAGCCGTGTCCGCCGAGCGCATCCTGGTCGAGGGCGACGACGGCGAACTCGAGAGGTACGACCTCCTCAAGTTCCGTCGCTCCAACCAGGGCACGTTCATCCATCAGAAGCCCGTCGTGGACATCAACCAGCGCGTGGCCGCGGGCGAAGTGATGGCCGACGGCGCCTCCACGAGCAACGGGGAACTCGCTCTCGGGCGTAACCTGCTGGTGGCGTTCATGTGCTGGGAAGGCTACAACTTCGAGGACTCCATCATCATCAGCGAGAAGGTGGTGAAGGACGACATCCTGACCTCGGTACATATCGAGGAGTATGAGATCGAGGCGCGCTCCACCAAGCTGGGCGACGAAGAGATCACCCGGGATATCCCCAACCGGAGCGAGGAGTCGCTCGCGAACCTCGACGAAGACGGCATCGTGCGCATCGGCGCCGAAGTCATCTCCGGCGACCTCCTGGTGGGCAAGATCACGCCGAAAGGCGAGACCGAATTGACGGCTGAGGAGAAGCTGATCCGGGCCATCTTCAAAGAGAAGGCCCGCGAGGTGCGCGACACCTCTCTCAAGGTGCCTCACGGCGAACGCGGCGTGGTCATAGACGTCAAGGAGTTCTCGCGCGACAGCGGTGACGACCTCTCCCCAGGCGTCAATCGCCTGGTGCGGGTCTACGTTGCCAAGAAGCGCAAGATCGCCGAGGGCGACAAGCTCGCCGGCCGTCACGGCAACAAGGGCGTCATCTCCAAGATCGTGCCCGACGAAGACATGCCCTTCATGGAAGACGGTAACCCGGTCGACATCATCCTGAACCCGCTTGGCGTCCCTTCGCGGATGAACATCGGTCAGGTGCTCGAGACACACCTGGGGTGGGCGGCGCACCATGGGTTCTCCCGGCTCAAGAAGAAAGGTGTCGGCCCGAGTGCGGATGACGACTTCTCCGCGGACGACCTCGAGTTGATCAAGAAGTACTACGACGTGGTCGACGACTCCACAGCCGTCGGCCCGATCAATGTGGCCTCGCCGGTCTTCGACGGCGCGAGCAGGGAACAGGTCGACGACGCTCTTATGGGCTGGGTCATGGCCCACCCCGACACCCCCATCAAGATGCGGGTGAACTTCGCGAACCCCGAGGGCACGCGCGTGAGCGGCAAGGTGAAGCTCTACAACGGCCGCACCGGCGAGCCGTACGACCAGGAGATCACGGTCGGCTACATGTATATCCTGAAGCTGCACCACCTGGTCGACGATAAGATCCACGCCCGGTCGACCGGCCCCTACAGCCTGGTCACCCAGCAACCACTGGGCGGCAAGGCTCAGTTCGGCGGCCAGCGCTTCGGCGAGATGGAAGTGTGGGCGCTCGAGGCCTATGGAGCGGCCTACACTCTGCAGGAGATGCTCACCATCAAGTCCGACGACACCATCGGCCGGGTCAAGGCCTACGAGGCCATCGTCAAAGGCGAGAACATCGCCCGGCCGGGCATACCCGAATCGTTCAAGGTGTTGCTGAAAGAGATGCAGTCCCTGGCGCTGGACGTCAACGTGATCAGCGAGGAAGGCGGACCTCTCGAAGTATCCGAAGAGGAAGACGACCTCTTGCGGGCGGCCGAGGAGCTGGGCATCGACCTGGCGGCGCGTCGGCGGGCCGAGGAGCGGGCGGCCGAGGCCCAGGCGGCTCTCGTGAGCAGCCGCAGCATCCTCGACGCGTTCGAAGACGACGACGAGGAGAACCAAGATCTCGAGGCCGAAGACGAACTCCCGGCCGATCTGGCGATCTCCGAGGTCGATCCTTTTGAGGACGGGTCATCGGGGGACGCGGTCGATTCGCTGGATCCGTTCGGAACCAGACTGCTCGGAGACACGGAGGGGGAGCCGGCGGCGATTCTCGCTCCGTACGACGATCCGTGGAAAGCGAGTGCTGCGGAGCTGAACCGAACCCCTGATCAAGACAAAGAGCCCGCTACGTCACGCGCGAGACGCGGATCAAGGGCCTCCGCGACAGATCGTGGCGCGCAGGAAGCCACGCCGGTTGAGCAAGCTGAGGCGGACGCCTCCGGCGATGACGACCTCCTAGGCGGGTCGGTTGCTGAGGATGAGGAATGACATCTCGTCCCGAAACGAAGGAGTCTCCTTGATCGATATCAACGAGTTCGACGCCATCAAGATCGGGCTTGCCTCCCCGGAACAGATCCGAGCCTGGTCGTCGGGCGAGGTGACCAAGCCGGAGACCATCAACTACCGCACGCTCAAGCCCGAGAAGGACGGTCTCTTTTGCGAGAAGATCTTCGGTCCGACCAAGGACTGGGAGTGCTACTGCGGCAAGTACAAGCGGGTGCGGTACAAGGGCATCATCTGCGAGCGCTGCGGCGTCGAGGTCACCCGCGCCAAAGTCCGTCGGGAGCGCATGGGTCACATCGATCTGGCCGCGCCCGTCAGCCACATCTGGTACTTCAAGGGCGTCCCCAGCCGAATGGGTTATCTGCTGGATATCTCACCCAAGCGTCTGGAGCGCGTGCTCTACTTCTCGGCGTCGATCGTCACCTTCGTCGATGTGAAGAAACGCGAGGATGATCGAGAGAAGCTCGAGGAACTCGTTCAGGCCGATATCGACAACCTCTTCGTCTCCCGTGACGAGCGCAAGGTCAGGCTCATGGCCGAGCGCGACAAGCGCACCAGTGTGCTCATGGGCAACTCCACACCCGACGAGGATGATGAGATCCTCCTGGGTTTCCACGAGGTTCCTCTGGAGGATTGGACTCCGGCCGAAGTCGAGAAGAAGATCGCGGAGCTGCGGGAGAACACCGAGAACTCGCTGCGGGAGAACGAGCGCTACACCGAGGAGCAGGCGGAGCATTTCAGGGAACTCTGGACCAGCTTCCGCACTCTGGACAAGTCTGAGATCATCACCGACGAGACCTTCTTCCGCAGTCTGAAAGAGAAGTTCGGCAGTCCCTTCGGCCATGGCGTCTACTTCCGGGGAGGCATGGGCGCCGAGGCCATCCGCGACCTGCTCGCGGCGGTCGATCTCGAGGGGGAAGCCTCGTCGCTGCGCGAGACCATCAAGACCACGAAGGGCCAGCGGCAGAGCCGCGCGGTCAAACGATTGAAAGTGGTGGAAGGGTTCGTCCGCAGCGAGAACCGTCCCGAGTGGATGGTGCTGGAAGCGGTCCCAGTCATCCCACCAGAGCTCAGGCCCATGGTGCAACTCGACGGGGGTCGTTTCGCCACCAGCGACCTCAACGACCTCTATCGGCGGGTGATCAACCGCAACAACCGCCTGAAGCGTCTGCTCGATCTCGGTGCTCCTGAGATCATCGTGAACAACGAGAAGCGCATGCTGCAAGAGGCGGTCGACGCTCTCTTCGACAACGGTCGTCGCGGGCGGGCGGTCACCGGCCCGGGCAACCGGCCACTGAAGTCGCTCTCCGACATGCTCAAGGGCAAGCAGGGGCGCTTCCGGCAGAACCTGCTCGGCAAGCGGGTGGACTACTCGGGTCGTTCGGTCATCGTGGCCGGTCCCGAACTGCATCTGCACCAGGCGGGCATCCCCAAGACCATGGCGCTCGAGCTCTTCAAGCCGTTCGTGATGAGCCGGCTGGTGGAACGCAAGCAGGTGCAGAACATCAAGGCGGCCAAGAAGATCGTGGAGAGTGAGTCGCCCGAGGTGTGGGATATCCTCGAGGAGGTCATCAGCGAGCACCCGGTGTTGCTGAACCGGGCGCCGACTCTCCACCGCCTGGGCATCCAGGCTTTCGAGCCGGTGCTGATCGATGGAAAAGCCATCCAGCTGCACCCGCTTGTCTGCACGGCGTTCAACGCCGACTTCGACGGCGACCAGATGGCCGTCCATCTGCCGCTCTCGGTAGAGGCGCAGGCCGAGGCCCGCATCCTCATGCTGTCGTCGAACAACATCCTCTCGCCCGCGCACGGCCGGCCTATCGCCGTGCCCTCCCAGGACATGATCCTGGGTGTCTACTACATGACCTACTACGAGGGTGCCGACCTCGACACGGTCGACGTCACCGACATAGAAGCTGTGCGGGCACTGAAGCCTCGGGTCTATAGCGAGGTCGCTGAGCTCGAGCGGGCCTACACCGACACTGTGGTCGGCCTGCAGGATCCCATCCTCTTCCGCTGGGACGGCCGGCGTATTCTCACGACGGCGGGCAGGGCCATGTTCAACTCGGCCGTGGTCGGCGCGCTCAGCCGATACTTCGGCGAGGCGTGGGACACGCCGGGTGAGGAGGGGCAACCTCCGCGCAAAGACGAATACCGCTATCAGAACCGGGTGTTCACCAAGAAGGTGATGTCGGACTTCGTGAGCGACCTCGTGGAGTATTTCGGAGCCACCGCGGTGGCCCACGAGCTACTCGACGTCTTGAAGGAGCTGGGCTTCCGCTACGCCACCATCGCGGGCGTCACTATCTCGAAGAACGACATCGTCGTACCGCCCGAGAAGACCGAGATCCTGCAGCGCTACGAGGAGATGGTCAACACGGTGCAGCGGGAGTACGGACGCGGCAACATGACCGAAGACGAGCGCCGCGAGAAGGTCATCGAGCTGTGGACCGAGGCCACCGCTGTCGTTACCGAGGCCATGCAAGACAACTTCCGGCATCTGAACCCGGTGTACATGATGGCCCACTCGGGCGCCCGGGGCTCGTTCCAGCAGATCAGGCAGCTGGCGGGAATGCGGGGGCTCATGGCCAATCCGAAGGGCGAGATCATCGAGCGACCCATCAAGGCCAACTTCATGGAAGGCCTGTCGGTGCTCGAGTACTTCATCTCCACGCACGGGGCTCGCAAGGGTCTCGCCGACACGGCGCTGCGCACAGCTGACTCGGGCTATCTCACCCGGCGGCTCGTCGACGTGGCTCAAGACGTGGTCATCCGCGAACTCGACTGCGGCACCGAGCGTTCGGTGGAACTCGCTCTCTTCCGAGACGAGCGTTTGAACGACAACCTCCTCGGCCGGCTCTTCGGCGAGGACATCGCCGACCCGGCGACGGGTGAGGTGCTGTTCGAGCGCGACCAGCCCATCACCGTGCGGGCCCGCCGGCGTCTGGAGGAGATACTGCCCTTGGCGGCGTATCGCGACAGGCGGATAAAGGTGCGCTCCGTCATGGTGTGCGAGAGCGAGTTCGGTGTCTGCCAGCGCTGCTACGGCCGCTCGCTCGCCACCAACGAGTTGGCCGCCATCGGTGAGGCGGTGGGGCACATCGCTGCGCAGTCCATCGGTGAACCGGGCACCCAGCTGACCATGCGTACCTTCCACACCGGTGGTGTGGCCGGGGCCGACATCACCCACGGTCTGCCGCGGGTGGTCGAGCTCTTCGAGGCGCGCAAGCCCAAGGGTCAGGCCAAGGTCATCGACGAGCCCCTCGATCCCGAACGCACCTACCTGGTGCACTACGACGAGCCCGGCACGCCCAAGAAGCTCTCCATCGTCGACGATCTAGGCGAAGTGGTGGTCTCGTATCCCGTCAGTCGGCGCATGCGTCTCAAGGTGAAGGACGGCCAGGAAGTCAAGGCCGGCGATCCTCTCGACGAGGGACCGCTCAACCCCCACGAGCAACTCCCCTTCTGGGGTGTTCTCGGTATCGGCCAGTACATGGTCGGTGAGGTACAGAAGGTCTACAAGACGCAAGGCGTGGATATCAACGATAAACACATCGAGCTCATCGTGCGGCAGATGACCAAGAAGGTGCGGGTGGGGTCTTCGGGCGGCACCAGCCTCCTGCCTGGTCAGACGGTCGATCGCAATGCGCTCGAGCGGGCGAACCGCGTGATGAATGAGACCGGCGGCGAAGCGGCGACTTCGGAGGAACTGATCCTCGGTATCACCAAGGCCTCGCTCGCGACCGAGAGCTTCCTGTCGGCGGCTTCCTTCCAAGAGACCACCAAGGTGCTCACCGATGCCGCTCTCGAGGGCAAGACCGACTATCTGCGCGGTCTCAAAGAGAACGTCATCATCGGCAAGCTCATCCCGGCGGCCACGGGCCTGCGCCGGTACCGCGCCATCGAAGTGAACCCCACGCGCGCGCGGGTCGAGGAAGCGGTCGCGGCGCTCTTCGGCACCACCGAGGTCAGCAGCTACGGTGGCGACGGACCCCTGACTCCGGAGGAAGCCTGGGCGCAGCTCATGGGCGGCGGCTACGGCCCCGACGACGAGCTCGAAGACATGGCTCTCGATGATCTCGATCTGCCCACTTACGTGCGCTCGGTGCTCTCCAGGCAGGATATCGAGACGGTAGGCGCTCTGCTCAGCCACACGCAAGAGGAGCTACTCTCCATCCAGGGCTTCGGCCAGAAGAGCCTGGAGGACGTGCGGGCGCACCTGGCCGGTCGTGGCTGGGCGCTCCGTGGCGATACTCTCGAGGCGGAGGACTACGCGGAAGGTTTCGCGGATGGTGAGGAAGGCGGCGAAGAAAGCGACGCCGCAGAGGTACCCGAAGGGTAGAGAGCAGCACGTCGTCCTTGTAGGCCTTGGACGGCTTTGTTATACTTCGCCGCCGCGGCTCAGAGAGTACGCCCCTTGGGCGTGCGCGCAGGGGCCGCGGCGAAGGCAAGTCAAGAAACGACGGTTCGTGACCGAGGAGCGTTCGTGCCGACGATAAACCAGTTGATACGGAAGGGCCGAGAGGATCTGGTCAAGAAGACCAAGACTCCCGCCTTGAAGGGTGCGCCGCAGAAGCGCGGCGTGTGCACTCGCGTGTACACCACTACGCCCAAGAAGCCGAACTCCGCCCTCCGCAAGGTGGCACGGGTGCGGCTCACCAATCAGATGGAAGTGACCGCCTACATCCCAGGCATCGGTCACAACCTGCAGGAGCACTCTGTCGTGCTCATCCGTGGTGGTCGGGTCAAAGACCTCCCCGGCGTCCGTTACAAGATCATCCGTGCGGCTCTCGACGCATCAGGAGTGGCGAATCGCAAGCAGAGCCGCTCCAAATATGGCGTCAAGGCCGGGAAGTAAGTAGGGGAGGCCGAGACAGTCATGGCACGCAGAGCACGTGCGCCCAAGCGCGACATACAGCCTGATCCGGTCTATCGGAACCGGCTGGTTTCTCAGATGATCAACCGCATCATGCTCGACGGTAAGAAGTCGACGGCCGAGCGCATCGTGTACGGTGCCATGGACATCATGCGCGAGCGTACCGGCAGCGACCCGGTGACTGTCCTCAAGGACGGGGTAGAGAATGTTCGCCCCGCCCTGGAAGTCAAGTCTCGTCGGGTCGGCGGCGCCAACTATCAGGTGCCGATAGAAGTGCCCACGCGGCGTTCGTACACCTTGGCGGTCCGTTGGTTGGTGATACACAGTCGGGTGCGGCGGGAGCACAGCATGGCCGAACGGCTGGCCGGCGAACTCCTCGACGCCTACCACCGCACAGGCGTCACCATGAAGAAGAAGGAAGACCTGCTGCGCATGGCCGAGGCCAACAAGGCCTTCGCCCACTACCGCTGGTAGTCTTGCGCGTGCGGTACACCCCTCAGGGGTACTGAAAACCCCTCCGGGGCAACGAGAAGAGAGTAAGAGAAGACAGTGGCACAAGCAACGGCCAACAAGGCCGACAAGAGCAAGACGAGGCTGTTCCCGCTCGATCGGGTGCGGAATATCGGCATCATGGCGCACATCGATGCCGGCAAGACCACCACGACCGAGCGGATCCTCTACTACACGGGCCGCACCTACAAGATGGGCGAGGTGCACGACGGCGCCGCGGTGATGGACTGGATGCAGCAGGAGCAGGAGCGCGGCATCACCATCACGGCAGCCGCTACCACCTGCGAGTGGAAGCATCATCGTGTGAACATCATAGACACGCCCGGGCACGTGGACTTCACTATGGAAGTGGAGCGCTCGCTTCGCGTCCTCGACGGAGCCATCGCCGTCTTCGACTCGGTCGCGGGTGTTGAGCCACAATCGGAGACGGTGTGGCGGCAGGCCGACAAGTACCAAGTGCCCCGCATAGCTTTCATCAACAAGATGGATCGTACCGGAGCCGACTTCATGCGTGCGGTGCAGACGATGGTCGACCGGCTCGGTGCTCGTCCGCTGGTGATCCAGCTGCCCGTCGGGCAGGAGGATGCCCTGCGGGGCATCATCGACGTCGTGCGCATGGTCGCCTATCTGTATGAAGACGACATGGGGGTCGACTGGACGGAAGGGCCTATCCCCGTCGATTTCGTCGAGGCTGCTAGGGAGGCCCGCAACCGGCTGCTCGAGGCGCTGGCGGATACCGACGAAGATCTGATGGAAGCCTACCTGGAGGGCCGGGAGCCTACGGAGGAAAGCCTGAAGGCGGCCATCCGTGCCGCCACCCTGACGATCGAACTCACGCCCGTGCTCTGCGGTAGCGCCTTCAAGAACAAGGGCGTGCAGATGCTGCTCGATGCGGTCATCGATTACCTGCCGGCGCCTACCGATGTACCGGCGGTGGTGGGCATCGATCCCCGCACTGGGCT
>Ga0315273_10005408_pt1 | contig 15780 bp, 16 predicted proteins | sample YL17G02_0_MG_FD_205753 | JGI IMG/M metagenome (GOLD analysis project Ga0315273, IMG submission 205753) | Sediment microbial communities from Yellowstone Lake, YNP, Wyoming, USA - YL17G02_0 | ecosystem: Environmental > Aquatic > Freshwater > Lake > Sediment | place: USA: Wyoming | collected...
TTAAATCATCGAAGAAATCCACAATAATCTCTGAAAGAGGGATCTCAAAACTGAGCTGCACGCGATTAGGCGCGGGGAACTCCTGGCTCTGGTACACTCCTCGCCTTTTGGTAACTAATTCCATTACCGTACCAAAAAATTCGGTAGGCGTGAAAATTTGCAGCTTCATCCAGGGCTCACGCACCTCTTGAATGCCTGCCTCATCAGGCAATTGGGCAGGTGAATCAATCCGGATAACTTCGCCGGTGAGTAATTCCACTTCATATTCTACCGATGGAGCAGTGACAACAATATTAAGATCATACTCTCGCTCCAAACGTTCCTGAATAATCACCATATGAAATAATCCCAGAAAACCACAGCGAAATCCAAAATTGAGGGCTTGTGAGGTCTCTGGATCATATACAAGAGATGCATCGTTAAGTTGCAGCTTTTCCAGGGAATCTTTCAATTCCGGGTAATCTTCCCCATCCACCGGGTAAATTCCAGCGAATACCATCGGCTTCGCTTTTCGGTAGCCTGGCAAGGCCATTTCCGCTGGTTTTAATGCGTGGGTAAAAGTATCTCCCACACGGCAATCTGAAACAGTCTTCAAACCGGTGGCGATATAGCCGACATCGCCAGCCTCCAAAAAGTCAATTGGTTTCAAGCCGGGTGCAAAATAACCTATTTCCACAGGTTTTACATCCACCCGTGAGGACATTAATCTCAAGACATCATGGGTATGGATCAGTCCTTCAATCACCCGTATGTATGCAATCACTCCTTTATAGGCATCATAGTGGGAGTCGAATATTAGCGCCTGCAGAGGCAGCGATGGGTTCCCTTTGGGTGGCAGAACCCTGCAGACGATCTCTTCAAGCACCTGGTCAACGTTCATCCCATCTTTGGCAGAGATACGTAAAACCTGCTCATCCGGAATGCCGAGCAGGGTACTCAATTCCTCAGCAATTTCATCAGGTCTTGCGGAGATCAAATCAATTTTATTGATTACCGGGATGATCACGAGATCAGAGTCAAGCGCCAGGTAAAGGTTGGCAAGAGTTTGCGCCTCAATCCCCTGCGTGGCATCTACAACCAGTATAGCTCCTTCACAGGCAGCCAGCGCACGGCTGACTTCATAGTTAAAATCAACATGACCCGGCGTATCAATCAGGTTTAATTCGTAGGTCTTGTTATTCCGTGCAGTATACATCATGCGTACTGCCGAAGCCTTGATCGTCACCCCCTTCTCCCGTTCCAAATCCATCGTATCCAACACCTGCTCCACCATATCTCGATCAGAAATTGTACCGGTCAACTGGAGGAGACGGTCAGCCAGGGTCGATTTTCCGTGGTCCACGTGGGCAATAATGCAAAAATTACGAATATGTTCCGTCATAGACGGCTAGAGTATACCTTATTTTGATATCTTTCAGAGGTGGAAAATGAAACAGACAGATTTCACTCAATTATGTTTAGAACATCCCATCAATCTTTTGATCTGTATGTTCATGCACATCGCCGGGGAATTGAAAATAGCCTAAAAACTCAACGTTCCCTTTTGGACCCACCAGTGTTGACCGGACAAGCCCGATCAATCCATATCCCTCCTTTTGAGCAGAATTCACTATCTCTCGAAGAACTTTCTTATGAATGTTTGGGTCACGAATAACCCCTTCCCCTCGTGCTGCCTCAGAGCGTCCGGCCTCAAATTGAGGTTTGATTAATGTGATCAATAATCCTCCTGGAGTCCCATACCAATTTCGAATAACGGGGAACAGGATCTTTAACGAGATAAATGATACATCTACTGTTACTAGATTGACCGGTTCAGGCAAGCTGGTTACATATCGAGCGTTGGTTCGTTCTATAGAAACCACGCGGTCATCATTACGCAGCTTCCAGTGTAAAATCCCATAACCAACATCAATCGCATAAACTCTGGCTGCTCCATGCTGTAACAGGCAATCCGTAAATCCACCGGTTGAGGAGCCTGCGTCTGCACATATCATTCCATCAAGGTTATTCAGCCCGAAGAAATGCAGCGCAGCTTCCAGTTTTTCTCCACCGCGCGAGACATATTGGGGTCCTTGATCGATGGAAATCTCAGCTTCCCGGGATACCAGGAACCCTGACTTATCCGCTAATTGGTCACCCACTCGAACCTGCCCAGCCATGATCAATCGCTGTGCCTGTGAGCGGCTTTCAGCCAATCCACGCTCAGTTACCAGGATATCCAAGCGAACTTTTTTCATATTACCGTGATTTTATGCTTTTTCTCGATCGTTCTTAATGAAGTTATGATATCATAGCCTGATGATAAAAGCGCTGATTAAAACAATGCGTCTCCGCCAGTGGACAAAAAACGTCTTTGTTTTGGCAGCATTAGTCTTTGATCGCAAATTAACCATTCCGGCGTATTTTCTTCCAACCATAGCTGGCATCTTCATATTTTGCTTCCTTTCCAGCAGCGTTTATATCCTCAATGATGTGTTCGATATTGAAGCAGATCGAGTACATCCAAAGAAACGTAATCGTCCAATAGCCTCCGGTAAATTATCCATAACGACTGCAGTAGTTGCAGCGATCATTATTTTTATTATCACGATTATCTGTGCTTTTTATTTATCCACAGAATTTGGCTGGATTGCCCTCGCATATTTCATCATGAATCTGGCGTATTCGATCTGGTTAAAACATATTCCTTTGATTGATGTATTGATTATTTCTGCAGGGTTCGTTTTGCGCGTGGCAGGAGGCGTGAGCCTGATTGATGTTGAACGTTTTTCACCCTGGTTGTATGTGTGCATCGCGCTAGGGGCTCTGTACATTGGTTTCGGCAAACGGCGTGCAGAGCTTGCATTGCTAGCAGGCAATGCCGAGAATCACCGGCGGGTTTTGAATGGATACACCATTCCTTTTCTGGATCAATTAATCATGATTGTTTCCAGCACAACCATCATTGTATACAGCCTTTATACATTTTCCGCACCCAATCTTCCCACAAACCACGCCATGATGCTGACCATCCCGTTCGTAATTTATGCAATCTTCCGATATCTATACTTGATCCAGGTAAAGGGTGAGGGTGGCGCTCCAGAAGACCTGCTGCTTTCTGATCACCCATTCCAAATCTCCATTCTACTTTGGGGAATATCAGTTTTACTGGTTTTCTATCTTTCTAAGTAAACCATATGCCAGCCATATCCGGTTCTGCACCCGGCAAGAGCATTTTATTTGGGGAACATGCTGTAGTCTATCATCGCCCTGCAATAGCCGTACCTGTCACCCAGGTTCAGGCCAGGGCAGTTGTCCTGGCAAATCCGCTGGGGACACCCGGGCAAATTCAAATCGATGCCCCGGATATCGACCTCCATTGCAATATCGAATCCTTGAGTCAGGATCACCCCCTGGTAATCCTGCTGGTGGAGTTAAGATCTCATTTCGGAATCAACCGGTTCCCTGCATTTACTCTGCGAATCAAGTCCACCATCCCGATCGCGGCTGGGCTAGGATCAGGAGCCGCAGTTTCAGTAGCTGTCGCGCGTGCTGTCAGTTGTTTCCTGGGATATCCACTACCCAATGAGAAGATTTCGGAAATGGTTTATCTGGTGGAAAAAACCTATCATGGCACGCCATCCGGAATTGACAATACTGTGATCACTTTTGCCCAGCCGATATATTTTGTTAAAGAAAAGCCTTTTGAGTTGCTACAAGTTGCAAAACCCATTACGCTGGTAATAGGAGACTGCGGCGTCAGAGCCCCAACCGGTGAAATGGTTGCCGGAGTGCGCCAACGTTGGGAGCAAGACCCAGCGAAATACGAGAAAATATTTGATGAAATTTCGGAAATTGTAATGGATGCCCGCATGAGCATTGAAAATGGAGAATTGGACTCTCTGGGAGGATTAATGACAGCTAACCATCAATTATTACAACAACTTGCAGTCTCAACGCCCTTATTGGATCAATTAATTGACGCAGCCATCGCGGCCGGGGCTGAAGGAGCCAAAGTTTCAGGTGCGGGCGGAGGGGGAAATATGATTGCGCTTTCAAAACCGGGTGATGCTGAAAAAATTGCACAAAACCTTCATTTTGCAGGGGCAGCTCGCACCATCATTACTGAAATCAAACCGGCTGGTTCAAATTCGGAGTAATCGTTGATGCTGATTTTTCTTAAGCTTGGTGGATCTCTTATCACTGAAAAAGAAAAACCTCATACACCCCGGCAAGATGTGATCAGCCGGCTGGCAGAAGAAATATCCTCTGCCTTTCATTTGAATCCCTCGTTAAAGTTGATTCTGGGTCACGGTTCAGGTTCATTTGGTCACATTCCGGCAAAAATATATCACACCCGAAGCGGAGTGTTTGATCAGATTGGATGGAAGGGATTTGTTGAGGTATGGCGGGAAGCCAGGGCATTAAACCAGATTGTGGTGGACGGTATGCTGAAAGCCGGGTTAAAAATAATATCATTCCCTCCTTCTGCTTCGTTGGTGGCGTCAGATGGGAAGATTTCCACCTGGAACATCGAACCAATATTGAAGGCGCTTCATGAGGGGATAGTCCCAATCATTGCCGGCGATGTTGCCTTTGATTCCAAATTGGGTGGGACAATCATTTCAACTGAAGAATTATTTGACTATCTTGCCCGCCAGGTTTGCCCGCAGCGCATCTTATTAGCGGGGCTTGAGGAAGGGGTTTGGGCAGATTATCCTCAAAAATCACACCTTGTGACCAGAATTACTCCTTCCATATTTCCCAAGCTCGCTTCCGTGCTGGAAGGTTCCTCAGCACCAGATGTAACCGGTGGAATGATTCAAAAAGTTCGAAACATGGTTGTTCTTACCAGCGAAATTGCCGGTCTCAAAGCAGTCATTTTTTCTGGTGAGCAACCCGGAGTTGTATTAAGTGCCTTGATGGGAGCAATGCCAGGCACATCAATTTCCCAGGACGATCAAATCAAGGATGGTGAATGATGTTTTCCCGACAGAAATTGGAAGATATCGAAGAACTCAGCATTGCATCCTACGGGATGCGTAGCAAGAATTCCCATGGGCGATTATTTCCTGAAGAGGAACCGGAATATCGCACCTGCTTTCAGCGCGATCGAGATCGAATTTTGCATACCACCGCCTTTCGCCGCCTGGAATATAAAACCCAGGTTTTTATTAATTATGAAGGCGATTATTATCGAACCCGCCTCACCCACACCCTGGAAGTCACCCAGATCGGGCGAACAATAGCACGGGCATTAGGTGCAAACGAAGACTTATTAGAGGCTGTCTGCCTGGCTCATGACCTCGGCCATCCTCCTTTCGGGCACTCTGGCGAAGTAACCCTGGCACGCATGATGAAGGGTTTTGGTGGATTTGACCATAATAAACAATCCTTACGCATCGTTACAAAATTGGAACAAAGGTATCCCAACTTCACAGGTCTCAACCTTTCCTGGGAAGTGCTGGAAGGTATCGTTAAACACGAAACAGAGTACGATATTGCAGATGCCCAGGAGTTTAACCCGGAATTGCGCGGAAATCTCGAAGCGCAAATCGCCAACGTTGCCGATGAATTAGCCTATACCGCGCACGATCTGGATGATGGTCTGCGTTCTGGGATGATCTCCACCCCAATGCTTGAGAGCATTGACCAGTGGCATATATTGATTGATTCTCTGGGCTGGAAGGGTGGCGTATTGGATGATATCACTCGCCACCGGATCATCCGCCGTCTGATCGGCATTGAGGTTACCGATCTTGTTCAAACCACCACTCAGCGATTGCGCGAGAGCAACATCAAATCTGTAGACGAATTACAACGCTTACCTTATAATGTAATCGCTTTCACAGAAGACCAGCACAGACGCAACCGTCAACTAAAGGATTTTCTATACAATAACCTGTATCGACACTTCCGGGTTATGCGGATGCAGGTTAAAGCTGAACAGATTGTTACACAATTATTTACCGCCTTTCAATCACAACCATTTACTCTGCCCAAACAATATCAAAACCTGGTTGCTGAACGCGGTCTGGAACGATCCATCTGCGATTATATAGCCGGGATGACTGACCGGTATGCCATTGAAGAACACGAAAAACTATTTAATCCCACGACTTTACCCTGAGCGATCCGGCTCATGTCTTTTATGGAGGAAAAATGCCATCAGACATTCATTATCTGACTTCAGAAGGTGCCAAACGGCTGCGGGAGGAATTAGATTATCTCTCTGGTCCCTCCAGAGATGCCCTTGCCAAACGACTACGAGCTGCCATCCAACAGGGTGATTTATCAGAAAATGCGGATTATACGGCGGCGAAAGAAGAGCAAGGTTTTCTGGAAGGTCGCATTCAGGAATTGGAACAAATATTAAAGAATGCCGTTTTAATTGAAGACCTTTTAAAATCTGAAGACGTGGTCAATATCGGTTCTCATGTCACCATCCAGGAAGGAAAGGAACCTGCTGAAACATACTTCCTTGTGGGACCCAAGGAAGCAGATCCTGTAAAGGGACGAATATCTTATGAATCACCAATCGGACTGGCATTGATCGGTCATAAAACCGGGGATGAAGTCTGTGCTGATGCTCCTGGTGGCAAAATCTGCATAAAAATCTTGAAAATCAGTTTATAAGTTAACCATCTTGCATCACTCCATCTGGCATATCTAATCAGTTTTCTCATGATCGGTGCCTTTTGGATCGCGCATCACCGCAAATTTCGTTTTATTAATGGATATGATTCTACGACAACCCAATTTACCATACCGCTTGTGACATCAACGGTTTCCCTACTTTCTATCGGCATTGCGTTTCTCAATGCAGATCTGGCAAAATTTTCAAGGTTGCTGATCATTCCTGTCTCCCTATTTGCAAATAGAAATTAATGGGTAAATCGCATGATTCGTTTATGAAGATACGGTCTTCTTTGGCAAAACCTGCCTGGATTTACCATGAACAAGGAATAACTAGCAGATAAAATAATCAGGGGCAGCCAATTAATTCTTGGACAGCCCCTTTATTATCTGACAATCTTGGAAAGCGGATTTAGATATTTTACGGGGCTACTTTAGGCCAGATGGCTAATTCCAGGGTAAGACGATCAAAGTAGCTGTTGGTTGGCAGAGCTCCCTGCCCATAGCTCAGGTCAACCACCCGGGCTTCAAGCTGTAGCGTAGCAGTCTCCAGGATGATGCGTTTCCCGGCATCAACCTGAGTGGGTTCACCTTTTGATAACAGGCGTTGGCGAATGTTCGGGTCGTTAAAAGCATGCTCGCTCATCAAAACTTTCGTGACTGTCTGGATGTCATTCTTATCAAACAGCCACACTTCAAATGCTGTAACTTTCTTTGGATCACCAACACCAATCGTTTCAGAAATGCCAACACCACATTCGCCCAAGAATTCACCAGATGGAGAGTCGATGCTGAACGAGTCATCATATAGATCATCGCCAACCATATATGTGGTCATAAATTGGGCAACCGGAGCTTCCTGTCCTTGCGCCTGGTAGTCTGTTCTCTCCACCTGCCGGGTGTGTTCTATTGCCTGCTTTGCCGGGCCGAAAATACTGCCACCGCCTTTCTTGCGGATCAGCAAAATGTAGACCAGCGCAGCTCCAATGATCAAGGTCAATCCACAAAATACGACCAGAAGCAAAATCGGACTGATACCAGATGTTGCTGTTGTTACAGTAGGTGTTTGCAAAGGATTGGGGATCTGTGGTTGGCCTGGGGTGGTTTGCACACCCGTACCCTGCCCAGAAATTGCAGCGGGGTTTGGCAGTATGTTGTTAAAACTCAGGATTTCCGCCGGGTTTATCCCGGAACCTGGTTGTGAGGAAGCTTTCATGAGTTCTTGCAACAAGGTTGTATCGCTGCCAACCCAAAACCAACGGCTGAGGGCTGCATCTTTATTTTGATCTTTGGAATAGAGTTGGACAACCATCTTGAGATAGTCCAGACGATACTCTGTTTGCAGGCGGCTTGGTGGGGTATCATTCCAACTGACAGGGAATAATATCCACCCCAGAAAAATCATCCCTACCAACAAGCCAATCAGCAGGCCGGCAGCACCCACTATAAGCGGTTTTCCCAGGTATCCACGAATTTTATCCATAGCTTGAAGCTCCTATCTGTTAACCCTGTACGTATTCCGGTTGATCGTGATCAATAACCTGTACTATTTTAGAACAAAATTTAGATGGTCGCAACTGGAGAATAATAATCCTCCACACGCTTTTGGTTGCAATAATTATGCCGTCTCAGATGAAACTTCCCCAATCTGGTCAGCCAGAAAAGTTTCCTCACATTTGATGCACTGGTATTCTCTTTTATTCGCAACCACCAATAATCCACCACACTTGGGGCATGGATTGGGAATCGGTCGTTTCCAAGATGTGAACTCGCAGTTAGGGTAATTCGAGCATGCAAAAAATATGCGATTTTTTCGTGTTTTTCTGAGAACAACATCCCCACCATCTTCGGGACATGAAACTCCAATTTTTTCCAGCCAGGCTTCTGTGTGCCGGCATTCTGGAAAATTGCTGCAACTAATGAACTTCCCGTACCGTCCCCAGCGAATCACAAGATCATGCCCACAATCCGGGCATAAACGTCCGATCCTCTCCAATTCAGTCTTGGTTTGCGGCATTTCCGCTTGCGCTTTCTGCATCATCGGCCAGAAATCATCGTAGAAAGTGCGCACAAGTTCAACCCACTTATTATTGCCGCTTGCGACCTGGTCCAACCCACTTTCCATTTTTGCCGTAAAATGAAAATCGACAATTTCCGGAAAATGCTGAACAAGCAGATCATTCACCAATATGCCAGTTTCAGTTGGAATCAATCGTTTCGCATCTCGAATGACATACCCCCTGTCTTGAATGGTCGAAAGGATCGGGGCATAGGTAGAAGGTCTTCCAATACCATACTCTTCCAATACCTGCACAAGTGTTGCTTCAGAATAGCGCGGTGGTGGTTGTGTAAAATGCTGTTCAGGGATCAATCGCACCAATTCCTGGCGTTGCCCCTCTTCCAGGCCTGGCGGTATACGTACATTTTCAGGCTCATCTTCTTTCTTGTCTTCATCCTGGGCTTCCTCATACACGATCAGATAACCCGGAAAGCGTAATGTTGACCCCGAAACACGCATACCGTAAACATGCCCGGGGGTTTTCCCTTCTATCTCAACAGTCATTGTGTCAAATATTGCGGCTTCCATTTGTGAACCAACAAATCGCTGCCAGATGAGCTGGTAAAGTTTAAACTGATCATGGCTCAGAAATTCTTTCATTTTTTCTGGCTGGCGTAAAACAGATGAAGGCCGGATTGCCTCATGCGCTTCTTGTGCACTGACTGCCCGGGTCTTATACTGCGGCGGAGCCGGTGGCAGAAAATCATTACCATAGGTTTGCGCTATGAAATCCCTGGTTTCCTTCAAAGCCACTTCAGCGATGTTGGTCGAATCGGTGCGCATATATGTGATTAAACCGGTTGCACCGCCTTCTCCCACATCCAATCCTTCGTATAGTTGCTGTGCCAAAGCCATGGTACGCTTGGCAGTATATCCCAACCGTCTGGATGCTTCTTGCTGTAATGTGCTGGTTATAAATGGAGCAAGGGGTCTGCGTTTTCTTTCCCCTCGCTTGATTTTCGCAATCTGGTAATCCGCGCGCTCCATATCCTCTAAGATTGGTCGAACTACATCTTCGCTGGAAAGTTCAGGCTCTTTCTCATCGATCCGCGCCAGCCGTGCGACATAGGTTTTTTTGGCCTTCTCGGGTTTAAATTCTGCGCCAATTGACCAGTATTCCTGGGAATTAAATGCGTCAATCTCCCGTTCGCGTTCTACCACCAGTCTTAGGGCTACCGATTGCACCCGTCCCGCAGAAAGCCGGTTGCGCACTTTTTCCCACAATAATGGGCTGATATTATAACCAACCAGACGATCAAGCACCCGCCGCGCCTGTTGCGCATCCACCAGGTCCATATTGATCTTTCGCGGGTGGTTGAACGCTTCATCAATGGCATTCTGAGTGATTTCGTGAAATACAACCCGCTTGGTTAATTTTGGATTAATTTCTACTGCCTGGAGTAGATGCCATGCGATCGCCTCGCCTTCCCGGTCAGGGTCTGTTGCCAGGAAGACCTCCTCGGCATGTTTTGCCAGGCTTTTTAATTCCTTAACAACTGCCTTTTTCTCATTTGGTACGCGGTATTTAGGCTCGAAATCATGCTCAACATCAACAGATAATTGTGACCGCAGCAAATCACGAACATGCCCCACAGAAGCCCGGACAGTATATCCCTTTCCTAAAAACCTGCCCACCGTACGGGCTTTTGCCGGTGATTCAACGATCACCAATTTACCATTTCGTTGGGGGCCTCTTTTTGCAGGCAGTTCAAGCCCATCATGCGCGGATGTCTTCCCAAATCGGAATAATTTGGTACCGCAAACCGCACAAACCCCACTGGTCATCGGGTTTCCAGCCGCATTAAAACCAGCCTTGGCTTCTTGAATCTCTCTTTTAGTTTTACACCTTACACAATATGCTTCCAAAGTACTCACTCCTATAAAAATCGATCCATCTCTTTTGAGATAAGGAATTCGATTAATTTCTTAATATTATGAGCCTCCTCGCGCGGACAGACAAACAAGACATCACCTGTATCGACAATAATCAAATTGCGTGCTCCAAGTGTCACAATGGGTCGAGAGCTTTTTTCGGCCCAAATGAGGGAATTTTTTGTGTCATAACCAAAATATTGGGCGTTAACCACAATATTTCCGTCATCATCCAGTGGCAAAACATCAAACAACGAATCCCAACTGCCGACATCGTTCCATCCCAGATTTACAACCGGTAGTACGGCTACATCTGTGGCCTTTTCCATGATTCCGTAATCGATTGTTTCTGGCTTGATACCAGACCAAATCGATTCAAGAACTTCTGTTTTCTGAGGTTGATCCCAAACCTCCTCAATCTTAAATAATCCGGATGCAAGCTCAGGCATAAATTCGGAAAACTTATGCATAATATGGTCAGCGCGCCAGACAAACATCCCTGAATTCCACAAATGATCTCCAGCTCGGATAAAAGCCTTGGCCTGATTCTGGTCTGGCTTCTCCCGGAAACGTACTACTCGGAATACCTTAAAGCCAAGAAATCCTCCGATCCATTCTCCTTGTTGTATGTATCCATAAGCAGTCGCAGGATATGTTGGTTGAATTCCCAGGGTCACAAGGTAACCTGCCCGGGCAATATCCACACCTGCTTCCATAACATTGCGGAAGTAAGGAACATTGCGAATTAGATGATCTGCAGTGAGAACTAACATTGTGCAATGCGGGTCTTTATCACGGGCACGCAGGGCAACCGCTGCCAATCCGATGGCTGGCGCTGTTCCGCGCGGTTCAGGTTCCAGGATGTAATTCTTTCGTTGGATCTGGGGAACCTGGGTCTGCAATTTTCCAACCATTGAAATTGTCGTGACGATCAGGATGCGATCATAAGGGAAAATTCCCTGCAACCGATCCACCGCCTGTTGGAATAATGTTCGCTCTCCCCAAATTTTTAGGGTCTGTTTGGGGCGAGATTTTCGTGAATATGGCCATAATCGAGTACCCCCGCCACCAGCAAGAATTACAGCATAATAGTGATCATCCATTTGATCCTCTCCCATATTCCAGACGTGATTCCCGAGCAGCAATATAGCTCATCCCACCTACCTGGTACACCATTCCTTTTAACTCCATTAATGCCAGTGTAGCCGATACTTTATTAATTGGCAAGCCAGATTGAGCGCCAATTTCATCTATATGTAGTGGTTCAGGCCCAAGGATATGCATAATAGTGGCCTCAATCTTGTCCATGGGGAATTGCCTTCTTGCTTCGCGGTGTTCCTGCACCTGCTGCAAATGCAGGACTTCCAGCACATCCTCAAACTTTAACAATGGCCTGGCTCCCTGTTGGATCAGGTTATTGGTTCCCTTACTCTGAACAGCATGAATATTTCCCGGAACAGCAAATACGTCTCTGCCTTGTTCTACTGCAAAAGTTGCTGTGATGATCGCACCACTCGTTTCTCCAGCCTCAACAACGACTGTTGCCAGCGATAGGCCAGATATTATCCGATTGCGGGGAGGAAAATTGATGCTGTCTGGGGGTGTGCCTAGTGGATAATCACTCAATAAAGCACCATTTTCAACTATCTCTTCTGCAAGGCGCACATGCTCGGGTGGATATATTCGGTCGACCCCACTGCCAAGAACAGCCAGGGTGCGACCGCCAGCGCGGATTGTCGCTTGATGGGCAAAGGAATCAATCCCACGCGCCAGTCCGCTCACCACTGTGATCCCGTTTCTGCTCAGATATGCCGCCAGTTCTTCTGCAATCTGCCGTCCGTATGCTGTAGCCCGCCTTGTCCCAACAATAGATACTGACCATTCATCTTCCATTTTAATGGTGCCGCGCATGTAAAGTACCGGGGGCGGCTGGTCGATATCCTTTAACCTGCGAGGATAAATTGGGTCATCCCATGTTATAACCTGAATGCCCTGTTTTTGAATCCCGGTAAGCAACCCCTCAAGGTTTACATCCTGCCGTATTCTTACCAGGTTTTCGATAATTTTTTGCCCCAACCCTGCAGAACTTAATGCATCAACGGGTGCCTGCCATGCAATTTCAACGCTACCAAAATAATCCAGCAGCGCTCGCATACGGACAGATCCAATTCCCTTCACAAGGTTAAAAGCAACCCAATACCCTTTTGAATCCATATCGAATAATTAAGTTAGTGTTCCCATTCGGGTGGTCGTACTACTATCTTCTTGTTAGCAATATCTAAATTAAGAATCACCGAATTAATTGCTGGTAACAGGAGCTCTTTTCCATCCTCTGGTTTTACGATGAACACGTCATTTGCGCCAGTTTTTAAAATCTCCGCCAGCCTTCCCAAGATTTGGCCAGATTCATCTTCCACGGTTATCCCAATCAGTTGGGAGTTATTGAAATCCGTTTCAGAAACTGGTGGTAAATCTTCCGCTTTCATGTACAACCCACGATTGCGCAATCTTTCCACTTGATCACGGCTTGTCACCCCGTGAAAAGAGATGATAAGGAGCGGGTGATGGCCGCGTACCTGGGCGATATCCATCGGTTCAAAATCACCACCGAGATACACTTTCGCTTCAGCTCGAAAAACCTGGGGTTGATCAGTAATTACTTCCAGTTTCATCTCACCTTTAAGCCCATGAGGCCGGCGCAGTTTACCCACCAACAAGAATGCAGGCTCGTCATTTATGACCGAGCCTAATGGTTTAATCTTCTCCACACCAGTAGTCATACCGACGATTTCAGTGGGGTTCGACAACATCCAGGGATACCTGTTTGCCTTCCCTGGCTGCAGCCACTCGCAATAATATCCGCATGGCTGATGCTACCCGGCCATTCTTACCGATAATCCTTCCCATATCTTCCTTGGGAACAAAAAGTTCAAGTCGAATCCGACTTCCAGATCGTTCCTGACGAACCTGCACCTGGGTCGGTTCATCAACAAGTGAACGCGCGATATATTCAATTAATTCCTTCAAGGTCGCTCCTTTCTAGAAAGTGAAGGATGATCCGGATTAGTGAATACTCCTACTCCTTTTTCTCGGGAGTATCGCGGCGTGTTTTTAAAGAACCTTTACGATTCTCATATACACCTTTGGCCTCTTCCAGCAAAGTCTCCACTGACTCGCCACCCTTCATTCGGGCGAATCGCTCCATCAAACCAACGCTTTTAAATATTTTCTGAACCGATTCACTTGGTTGAGCGCCTTGCGAAAGCCAATCATACACACGATCTTCATGTAACTCAATTGTAGAAGGATCCGTGCGGGGATTGTAAGATCCAAGGATCTCCAAAAAGCGACCATCGCGAGGGCTTTCTTTGTCAGCAGCCATGATACGATAACTGGGCTGGTTTAACAACCCTACTCTGCGTAATCGAATTCTTACCATCGAATTTTATTCTCCTGTTTCATATTTATATATATTGAACGTCCATATCGATTTCCACCGGAGAGCGAGAGGGGCGTTGAAGGATGGCGCCATTTCTCTCACGGGTTTCAATCATCACCTAAACAAGCCGGCTAATCCTCGCCCGCCCGTTTTTTGAACTGTTTTAAACAAACGTTGAACTTCTCTAAATTGTTTCATGATCCGGTTTACATCTTGTACTTCTGTGCCAGAACCGTAGGCAATCCGTCTACGCCGGTTAGCGTTCAAGATCTCTGGATTTCGTTTTTCTTCCCGGGTCATGGAATTTATAATGGCTTCCGTCAATTTTAACTGCTGTTCGGCCTCTTGTGGGGAAATTGATTGAGCCATTTTTCCCATTCCTCCAGGCAGCATATCTAAGATCTGACTGAAAGGACCCATTTTTCTCATTTGTTTCAATTGATCGGCAAAAACCTCCAGAGTAAACTGGCCTGACAGCATTTTCTCGGCCTGTTCGCGTGACGTTTTTTCATTATACGACGCTTCCGCTTTTTCTATCAGGCCAATAAGGTCGCCCATACCCAGAATGCGTGAAGCTAACCTTCCGGGGTCATATGGTTCCAGAGCATCAACTTTTTCTCCAACCCCGAGGTATTTAATGGGTACTCCGATGACGCTTCTAATGGAGATGGCAGCACCCCCGCGTGCATCTCCATCCATCTTTGTCATAATCAGCCCGGTTAAGGTTACCGTGTCTCTGAATCCCTCAGCAATATGGAGGGCTTCCTGTCCGGTCATTGCATCGACAACCAGCAAAGTCTCTGATACAGGAATCCGTTTGCCAATTGCTTTCAGCTCTTCCATCAAATCCTGGTCCAATTGCGATCGTCCGGCAGTATCCAGCACCAGCACTGAAACCCCACCCTTCTGCCCGTGATGATATGCGTGTGCCGCCAGTTCGGGTGGCTTTATCCCAGACTCAGTAAACACATCCACCCCCACCTGTTGTCCGAGTGTTTGAAGTTGTTTGATCGCTGCCGGGCGGTATGGATCAGCCGCAACGAGCATCACCCGTTCCCCCTGTGCCCGCAATAACCGGGCAAGCTTGGCTGCGGCTGTCGTTTTTCCAGAACCCTGTAAACCTACCAGCAGAACGACTCGCGGTTTCTCACCAGTCAGGTTCAAGCGATCTGCTTCTCCCAGGGTCGCAATCAGCTCTTCATGTACGATTTTGATCACCTGCTGGGCAGGATTTAATGCCTGAGAAACCTCATGCCCAATCGATCGCTCGCGGATGCGGAAGATTAGGTCTTTCACTACGCTGTAGTGCACATCCGCTTCCAGCAGCGCCAGGCGTACCTCGCGCATAACAGCATCCACATCAGCTTCAGAGAGCTTGCCCCGACGCCGCAGGTTTTGGAAGATTTGATTTAACCGACCGGTAAGATTTTCAAACACAATAGTAACAATTTCGAATAATAGATAAACTAACCGCCCTGTTCGGGAGGCATGTACAATCTTTGATTTTAGTCGCAAAGGGATTAAATGGTCAAGGGCGAATTTCCCTATTTAAAAACCTGGATAGGATTATTGTGGCAGCAAATTAAAATAATTATATACAGATCGTGACAGATCCCCGATCATCACATTGACCGGATCAAAGATCAGCTGCACAGGATCAGTCAGAAAAATTGATATGATGAAATTTCCACCTGGTGAATACACGATTCCAACATCCGCCATGGTATGAAGCAAGCCATCTGGTTCGGGTGCCCAGGCATGTTTATTAGCAATTTTAGTTCCTTCAGGTAAACCA
>Ga0315273_10005409_pt1 | contig 15779 bp, 14 predicted proteins | sample YL17G02_0_MG_FD_205753 | JGI IMG/M metagenome (GOLD analysis project Ga0315273, IMG submission 205753) | Sediment microbial communities from Yellowstone Lake, YNP, Wyoming, USA - YL17G02_0 | ecosystem: Environmental > Aquatic > Freshwater > Lake > Sediment | place: USA: Wyoming | collected...
AAAGCGGGGGGGGGGGGGGAGGGAGAGAGAGCGTCAGAAAGAGAGAGAGGAGAGGGAGAGGGAGAGAAAGAGACCGAGAAAAGAAAATCGAGAAATGGACCCCGAAACCGGGAAAAAAAACTGCCTCCCTTCTCACTCACCAGCTCTCGCGGTTCTTGTCCTTGGCCTCCTTCTCGTACTTGGCAATCGTCCTGTCATCCACGCCGCCCGTCAGGAACAGGATCTGCCCCCCCGTCGTCGACTTGCCCGCGTCGACGTGGCCGATGAAGACGACGTTGAGGTGGTCTCGCGGGTCCTCCGCGTCGAGGAGCGCGAGCGTGGCCGCTGCCTCGGCCGCGGCGGCCTCCTCGTCGATGGCGTCTTCTTCGGGCTCGGGTTCCGGGGCAGCCGGGGCCGGCGGGGGTGGGGGAGGGGGCGCGGCGGGCTTCTTCGGGGCGGGGGGCTTGGGCTTCGGCGCGGCGGCGGCGGCGGCGGGGTTCTTCGGGGCGGCGGGGTTCGGCGGCGTGTGAGCGGGAGCGGGAGCGTGGGTGGGGACAGCGGCGCCCTGGGAGTTGACATTCATCGCGGCGAGGTGCGTCGCCGCCGCCGCTGCTGCTGCTGCGGCTATTGTTGTTTCAGTTTTTGGAGACAGAGGAGAAGAAGAACGTGAGAAGGTCGAGGTGAGCGGCATCGATAGAAAAAGGAAAATCGTTGAGATCGTTTTTCTCTCTTGTTCGCGCCTTTTCTCCGCCTCCTCTACGGGTCTCTCCGTCTCTCTCTCGCTGGCTGCCTTCGCCTCGAAGCATGCGTGCCTCAGCGAGCAAGCAAATAGAGAGAGCGAGAAAACAATCACTCAAGAAGAAAAAGGTTGAAACTCACCGGCGCCGCTGTCGACGCCCATCATCGGCTGATGATATTGCGGAGCATGGTGCTGCTGCGGAGCGTACTGCTGCTGGTGCTGCTGGTAATGCTGCGGCTGCTGCTGCTGATACTGCTGCTGATACATCTGCTGCGGGTGCATCTGCTGCTGCTGCTGCTGCTGATAGTACTGAGGAGGAGGAGGAGGCTGCTGGCCGTAGCCTCCGCCGGGCGGGACGAACGACGACGACGCCGGGTTGAACGAGAACGAGGCGGCCGTCGGGTTGAGCTGCGGCAGAGGGGGGTTCTGGTTGTTGTTCGGGTTGCTGTTGCTGCTGCCCTGATGCGCCGCGTCCTCCCAGGAGTCAGCCATGGCGTTGACTTCGGGTGTACTCCTCCACTCGAGGCCGCGCGGAAAAGCCTGAGCGAGAGAGAGGGGGGAAACGAGAGAGAGGGAAAGAAAGGAGAGTGAAGAGCGATCGATGCGCCTCGTTTCTTTTTCCTCGCTCGCTCTTGCTTCAGCTTCACTCTCTGTCTTCTGTCCCTTTGGCTCTCTTCTTTCTCGCGGCTCCGCTGCACAGCTTTCTCTCTCTTTCTCTCTCCCTGACTGCAGCGCCATGGCCTCGCCACCGACTGCCGCTGCGCGAGGGGCGGCAGTTCCCTCGACCTCCGCGCCGGCTGCTGCTGCCCCTGCTCCCAATCGTTCGAGGCGGCAGCCGCTGCGAAACGAGCGCCGCCGCAGCCAATCCTCCATCGCCGCTCCGAAGGCTTCCAAAAGCGACGCCTCCGCGAAGAGCGTCACGCTCCTAGACTACGGAGCGGGCAACGTGCGCTCAGTGCGCAACGCTATCAGGGCCCTGGGCTACGAGCTGAAAGAGGTAATTGAAGAAGAGCAAAGAGAGCTCGATTGGCTAGAAATTCGACCAAGGGCGTCGAATTCGACAAGCGGAAAACTCAACCCCAGCTCTCTCTTTCTCCTCCTCCTCCTCCCCCTCCTCCTCCTCTCTTCCCCCCCCCTCCCCTCCCCCGCTACAGGTCGAGTCCGCCGCGGACATCTCCTCCGCGGAGAGGCTCATCTTCCCCGGCGTGGGTGCCTTCGAGCAAGCCATGGGAGCCCTGAAGGAGAGGAAGCTGCTCGCGGCCCTCAGGGACTACGTCGCCGCCGGCGACCGGCCCTTTCTTGGCATCTGCCTGGGCCTGCAGCTGCTCTTCGAGGGCTCCGAGGAGAACGGCGGGGTCGAGGGGCTCGGGCTCATCCCGGGCAGGGTCGAGCGGTTTGACGAGAGCAAAGGGCTGCCGATCCCGCACATCGGGTGGAACGACCTCGCGCTGGCGACCAAGGGCGGCGCGTCGCCGCCGCCGCCGCCGCCGCTCCTCTCGCGCCTCGGGGACCGGAGGGTCTACTTCGTCCACTCGTTCCGCGCCGTGCCCTCCGTGGCCAACGCCGAGTGGGTCGCGGCCACCTCCGAGTACGCGGGGGACTTTGTTGCCGCCCTCTCGAGGGGGAGCGTCGCCGCGACGCAGTTCCACCCCGAGAAGAGCGGCGCCGCGGGGCTCGACGTGCTGCGCGGGTTCCTGGAGGGGCCCGGCGGGCCCGGCCCCGGGGCCTCTCCGTCCCCCGCGGCCCCCCCCCGCGCCGCGAGGGCGAGGGGCCTGGCGAAGCGGGTGATCGCCTGCCTGGACGTGCGCGCCAACGACGCGGGCGACCTCGTCGTGACCAAGGGCGACCAGTACGACGTCCGCGAGGCCCCGAGCGGCGAGGCTCAGGGCGGGGCGCGGGCCGCGGCCTCCGGGCCCGGCCAGCCGGCGAGCGGCGACGTCCGCAACTTGGGCAAGCCCGTCGACCTGGCCGCGCGCTACTACGCCGAGGGCGCCGACGAGGTGACCTTCCTCAACATTACGGGGTTCCGCGACGCGCCGCTCGCGGACCTGCCGATGCTCGCGGTGCTGCGCGCCGCGAGCGAGCGCGTCTTCGTGCCGCTGACGGTCGGCGGCGGCATCCGCGAGGCCACAGACCCGGACGGCACGCGCCACTCCGCCCTGGAGGTCGCGGCCGAGTACTTCAGGAGCGGCGCGGACAAGGTCTCGATCGGCTCCGACGCCGTCGAGGCCGCGCTCGCGTGGTACGCGCGCGGCCGCCGCGGCGACGGCGGCTCGGCGATCGAGCGGATCAGCTGGGCCTACGGCGCGCAGGCGGTGGTCGTCTCCGTCGACCCGCGCCGCGTCTGGGTGGCGGACCCGCGCTCGACGCCGCGCCCCGCGGTGCGCGTCACCGACGGCCGGCGCGGGCCCGGCGGCGAGGAGTTCTGCTGGTGGCAGTGCACCGTCCGCGGCGGGCGCGAGGGCCGCGACCTCGACGCGGTCGAGCTGGCCGTCGCCTGCGAGGCGCTCGGCGCGGGCGAGATCCTGCTCAACTGCATCGACCGGGACGGCACGGGCGAGGGCTTCGACCTCGACCTCGTCAGGGCCGTCTCCGACGCGGTGGGGATCCCCGTCATCGCGTCCTCGGGCGCCGGGCGACCGGCGCACTTTGCCGAGGTCTTCGCGGCGACGGGGTGCTCGGCGGCGCTCGCGGCGGGGATCTTCCACAGGAAGGAGGTCGGCATCTCGGAGGTCAAGGGGGCGATGGACGAGGCCGGAATCCCGACGAGGGTCGCGTGATTGAGTGTTTTTTTTCCCCCCTGGTGAGGGCTGTCGAGGTCGAGATCGAGGGAGGAGGGGCGAGGGAGGAGGGGAGAGGGAGGGAGGGAGAGAGCGTTTCATTTTCTGTTTTTGGTTGAGGGGGGACGAGGTCGTGAAAAAGAAAAACACACAGAGTGGCCCTAGAGCCAGAACAACACAACCAAAGTCGAAAAAACCGAAATCAAAAAAGCGATTCTTTGCTCTCATCTCTTCGACTTTCCCGCAATAAGTCCCCTCCCGTCGATTCGACAATCAATGCCGCGCTAAAGAATCCATTCGGTCGCGTCCTATCGATATTTTGGAGGAAATGGCGGAAAAAGGCCCGGACGCGGCAGGAATTGGCGGCATCGTTCATTGCCTCTTGACGACGCTGCCGCTGACACACGTCACACGACGCATGGCCTCTGTTGGCAGGGACGACCTTGTCGAGTCGCTGCCGGCGCTGCCACCTCCTCCGTCTCCCTCTCCTCCTCCTCCCGCGGCCGAGGCCCCTCCTCCTCGTCCCGCGGCCAAGGCCCCTCCTCCTCCCCCGCCTCGGCGCCGCACAGCCTCCTCCGAGGCCGCGGCGGCCCGCGCGAGGAGAAACTCCGAGCTCCTCGCCCCGAGCCCGCAGGAGGCAGTCGTCGCCGAGAACCTCCCTCTCCCTCCCGCTCCTCTTTCTCCCTCCCCCTCCTCGTCCCCCTCGTCCTCCTCGTCCTCTTCCGCGGCCCGCGCCGCTGCCCTCGCCTCCGCGCCCTCGCCCGAGCCCTGCGCCTCGTGGGAGTGGCTCCCGGAGGGCCCGCTCTGCGACATCCTCTCCCGCCTCGGAGCGCCGGCGCTGCGCCGCGCCAGGCTGACCTGCCGGCGATGGCGCGCCGTCGCCGACGCGGCCGCCGTCGAGTCGCTCGCGCCGAGGGGCAGGGCGAGGGCCGGGACGCTCTCGGGGCGGTTCCCGAGGCTGAGGGCCTTGGATCTGGGCGGGTGCGCGAACGTGAGGAACGGGAGCCTGGCGTCGCTGGTGGGTTCGGGGCTGCGGCTGCGGGCGCTGGCTATCGGAGGGGGAGGCGGAAGGGCCGTTCGGCGGCGGAGTCCGGCCGCGGCAGCGGACGCCGAAGGCAGCACTGGCGGCACCGGCGGCGGCGGCGGCGGGAGGCCCCGCGTCTCCAACGCCGGCCTCGCCCATATTTCGAAAATCACCTCCCTGGAATCCCTCGCTCTCTCGGACTGCGCCTCGGTCACCAACGCCGGGCTGGAACGCCTCTCGGCTCTGTCGCGGCTCCGCGCTCTCTCGGTCTGCCGGTGCCCTCGCGTGGGAGACCGCGGGCTCCTGTTCGCGTCTAGCCTGACGCTGCTGACCTCGGTAGACCTCTTCGGTTGCGTCAAGGTAAGAAGGCGGGAAAGAGGGGAGAGCAAGAGAGAAAGAGGGAGAGAGAGAGAGAGAGGGAGAGAGAGAGAGAAGCGTCGAGAGAAGGAGGAAGGAAGAAGGAAGAAAAAAAGGCTGACGTTAAAAAAATGTTGAAATTTTTCACAGGTCTCGGACGCTACGCTGTTCTCCCTTGCCACCAGCCTTCCCCGCCTCGCCTCCCTCTCCACGGGGTACACGAGGATCACCGACGCCGGGCTCGCGGCCCTCGGCGAGAAGAGCGGGAGCCCGACGGGAGCGGCGGGAGCGTCGGGAGCGGGGGAGGGAGCTGCAGCTCTCCGGTGCGTCTCCTTCCACGCGGAGGCGGGCGTCACCGACGCCGGCGTCGCAGCGCTCCTCCTGTCTTCTTCGTCCTCCGGGATAGTCTCCCTGGGGCTCTCGGATTGCGGGCTGGTCTCGGGGGCCGGCCTGGCCGCGGCTGTGGCGGCGGCCTCGTCGCTGTTGCCGTCGTCGCTGGGGGGGGAGGATTCTTCCTCCTCCCCCTCCTCCTCTTCTTCTTTCTCTTCGCCCTCGCCGTCGTTCCCTCTGTTCTCGCTGCCGCTGCCGCCCCCCTCGCAGCAGCAGCTGCGAAATTCTTCTCTCTCCCTTTCCCTCGCCCGACTCAACCTGCGCAACTGCCGGGGCGTCGACGACGCCTCACTGCGCTCGCTCGCGGCCTCGCTCTCGCGGTCTCTCGAGGCGCTGCAGCTGCAGGGGACGAGCGCGGGCGCTTCGGGTCTGCGGTCGCTCGGTACCTGCGGGCGCCTCTCGGCCCTCTGGATCGACGCGAGGAGTTTGGAGAGCGCTGCCGCCGTCGAGGCGGGAGGAGGAGGAGGAGGGGGAGGAGGAGGAGGAGGAGAAGAAGAATCCTCGCCTCTTGCGGCGCTCTCCCGATTGACGTCGCTGCAGGTGCGGGGCCGCGGACTCGACCTGCGGGCCCTGGCTCTGGCCGCGGGAATGTCGCTCCCGAGGCTCCGCGACCTGTCCCTGCACGAGCTTGGCGGCGGCGGCGGCGGCGGAGGGGGAGCGGGAGGAAGAATGCAGCAGCGGGGGGGAGCGGCAGAAGCGGCAGCTGCGGCAGCGGCAGCGGCGGCAGCGACGGCAGCAGCTCCCCCTCCTCTTCTAGGACTTGTTCAGGGCGTTGTCGCTCCGCCCGAGTTCCAGGGACTGCGGCAGCAGCAGCGACAGCAGCAGCACTCGCCGCGGGCATCGGCCTTTGCGCCGCCGCCGCCGCCGACGCCCGAGCGACTCCCTCCGTCCTCCGCCTCCCGCCGCCTGTCTCCTCCTCCTCCCGCGTCGTCGTCCCCGTTCGAGCCCTTCTTCGCCGCGCTCGCCGGCTCTTGCGGAGGGCTCCGGGCCCTCGAGCTCGCTCACGCGGGGCTGACGGAACCCGACGCGGCGCTGCTGGCGAGGCGGCTCCTGCTTGTCCAGGAGGCAGCAGCGGGAGGAGGAGGAGGAGGAGAAGCGAAGAGGAGCAGCTCGGCGGCGGCGGCACCAGACTCGACCCCGGCGGCTCCTCCCCTCTCGCACCTCCGCGCCCTGTCGCTGCTCTCCTGTCGCGTCAGCGACGCGCAGCTCCGGGCCCTGGGAGAGGCGCACCCGCGCGTCGACGTTTCGCGGGGGAGGCGGCGGGGAGCGCTCCCGGGGGCGACGGCTGCCGCTGCGGTGCCGGCGGCGGCGGTAGCGGCGCCGAGATGAAGAGAGTTTTTGTTATTTCTTTCCATTTTTTTTCTTTCACTTACCCCAAACACTGATAATTTGCAAATAAATCTACAATACTTAACAATATACTATCTAAGAACAACGACGAATTTCGAGTGCCAGAAGAGACGAAGGTGCGGCGCGGAAGGGCATTGAGAGAGAGAAAAAAAGAGAAAAACACCTTTTCTTTCTCTCTCAGCTCACGTTGTCCTCGAACCCTTCCGCGTCCTCCGCCGCCTCGCTAAAGGCCCTGAGGATCCCCAGCTCGGCGTCGGACCGCGACCGCTGCTGCCCCACGAAGAGCCACCGGGACGGCTGCTCCGGCTCCCCTCTTCCTACCCCCCCCCGCGCCGCTGCCGCGCTCCAGCCCTTCCGGCGCCAGAGCGCGGCCGAGCCGTCCCCGTCCCCGCCGGACCCGAACGCGACGACGCTGCCGAGCAGCCCCGAGCCCGCCACGACGCCCTCGGCCTCGGCGCGAGTCATCGCGGGAAGATCCCCGACGACGAACGAGCAGAAGGCGGCGCAAGACGCGACGGCGCCGAAGATCTGGCCGAGGGACTCGATATCGAGGGAGCCGTCGCCAAACGCGCCCGCATTCACGCACCAGACGGAGAGCCTCTCTGCCCTGAACCCAGCGGCAAAGAGGCGCTCCGCGAGGGCCTCCCTGCCGCCTTCCTCGGAGACGTCGCAGACGATTCGCCGCAGCAGCCTCCCACGAGGAGCCTTGCTGCCGTTGAAAGCGGAGAAGGCCCCCCCCGCTCCTCCTCCCTCTTCCACGGCTCTGGCTGCCGCCTCGGAGGCCAGCTCCCCTGCCCTCTCGGAGGCCAGCGCCGCCGCGGCGACGGCGTGCGCGTCCGCCGAGGCGCACTCGAAGAGGACCGTGCCCGCGGGCCACGCGAGCCTTTGCGCCCTCGAGTCGAGCCCGGGGCCCAGGAGCACGACCTGGCGGTACTCGAGGCCGTCCCTGTCGGCCTCGAGGTTGACGAGGTCGGCGGCGCGCAGGAGGGTGGCGTCGGCGAAGGCAGCGGCGGCGGCGGCAAAGGCCGCGCGCGGCGGCGTCGAAGGAGAGGGTTCGGCTCCTTTTGCCTCTTCTCCTTCTTCGCCGTCCGTTGTCTTCTTCTCCAGCCCTGCTGCTTCTACGAGGAGCGAGGCGAAAGGGTCATTGATGAGCTCTGGGTAGAGGGAGCGGGCGAGCGCCGCGGAGGCAGCCGCGGCGAGGGACGAAGCCGAAGAAGAAGAAAAAGAAGAGGAGGAAGAAGCAGAAGCAGAGGAGGTCGAAGAAGAAGCTGGGGCGAAATCTCCTAGCCGGTCGATGGCAAATCGGCGTCGCATCGCCTTTGGCCTCCAGCGCGGCAGGGACTCGAACTCTTTCGAACTCTCAGGCGCACCGCGCTGCGATGAGTGAGCATTGCGAGGGAGGGAAAAAGCCGGCAGCGAAGGCGCCGCGAGGAGTGCCCGTTGGAGCGAGCTCATCGTTTGTTTTCAATCAGATTTCTGTTTCCTTCGCTCTCTTTTTTTGTTGTTGAAAATTTCTCTTCCCCTCTCTCTCTTTTTTGCTCTTTCCAGCGTAAGGGGTCGGCCCATGATCTCAATATTACATCAAAAGTACGTTTGTTTTTGTTTCAGTTTAAACAAATCAGGGCGAAGTCTTGAGCTCGGTCTCGGCAACAGCTTCCTCGGCAACAGCTGTCGCGCACTCGCCTGCTTCGTCGACGACGAGCTCCCTCTCGCTCTCCGCCGCCGCCTCTCCTCCCTCCCGCTTCTTCTCCTCGAAAGAACGCACCGTGAACTCGTGCGCCACCTCTCTCCACTCGCTCTGGATAGGGCAACCGTCGAGTTTGAAGGGCTGCGGGGGCAATGACAGAGAAGAAGGCCCGGCGGCAGCGCCCGCGCCTTCTCCCCTCTCTTCTTCTTCTTCGCCGCCGGCCGCGACGGCGGCCCCGCAGCGCTCGCGCCAGCTGACGAGCCTGCGCTCCCGCAGGGCCGCCCTGCCTCCGGCGAACACCGCCAGCGCCGTCTGGGAGCGGGTGCCGTATTTTTTCAGCTCGGCCGCTGCTGTTTCTGCCGCTGCTCCCGTTGTCGTCGCCGCCGCCAACGTCGTCGCTCCGCCGCCGCCGCCGCCCTTGGGCAGCAGCTCAAACGGCGTCACGAAGGTCGATGTCAGCCTCTCCTCTATGTGTCGCGGGACGCCCGTCTCGGGAACGAGGTGCGCCGGGGCGCGGGAGGTGTCCCCCATCAGCGAGCGGAAGAGCGCGTCCCAGGGGAGGGAGCAGGAGGAAGAGGCATGGGACGAGGAGGCAGGGGCGGAGGAGCAAGGAGCGGAGGCCGAGGGGTCCGTGGCCATCCCGCCGCCGCCCCCTCCCGCCGCCGCCGCCGCGGCTCCTCGCTCGTCGTCGTCGAAGTCGCCCCTCTCCAGCATCCCCTTCAGGATCGCGACCCCCCTGTCCACCTTGCACCACGAGTCGCCCAGGACGCCATTGGAGAGGCCGTAGACCCCCGGGGGCAGGAGCACGGGCTTCCCCGAAGAGAAACGAGAGGAGGGAGGGGCTCCCGCCTCGGCGCCTGACGGGGCCGCGGGGGCCGAAGCCGGCGGAGAGCCTCTCGAGCTGCTCCGGTTTGTCACGTAAGCGACCTCCGTCTTCCCCCCTTCGCTCAGGTCCCCGACGACGAGGTTGAACCCGTTGTGCCGGGCCAGGTCGAGGCCCCGCAGGTACTCGAGGGGCCCGGCCCCGCCGCGCAGGAAGTCCAGGGTGAGCGCGCCGCGGCTGGGCGCGCCCGCGACGCGCCCGGGGTCCTTCTCCCTGAAGTTGGTCAGGAGCGCGAAGCGCCCGCCGCGGGTCACGCCGCACCAGGTGCCGCCGTTCCTGAGGTCGCGGCCGGCGAGGATGTCGGGGTGGTCTGGCCAGAAGGCCGCCGCGGCGGTCTCGCTGACAGTTTTTTTGAGGTTTTGAGGTTGCGGTGGGTTTTGAGGGGTCGAGGTCGCGAGGAAATCCGATGCCCGTTTGGCGACGAAAGTTTTTGTTTCCTCTCTCTCTTTTTACGCCACTCTCTCACCGATCCAGGAACTCGTCCCGGTTGAAGACCATCAGGAAGCGCACTCGCGAGTGGCAGCCGAAGAGGAAAAAGGCAGTGCACATTTCGGAGAAGAGGAGCTGAGAAGCGTTTTGCTCTCTGTACGGAACGAGAAGAGTGATTGAATCATTTCTCGAGCTCGAAAAGCAAGCACCGACAGCCCCGACGCCTGAACGACGCATGATTCTCCTCTCGGGGAATGGGGCCGCCTCTCTTTCATTTTGAGGTCTTTAAAGAATGGCTGACAAGAAGCTCCTCTTTCCCATCTTCTCCCAGGCGGCGAAGCGGGATAAGAAGGCGCAGCTGAGGGAGGAGGAAGGAGGAGGAGGAGGCGCGACGACCCAGCAAACGCAGCCGACGCCCGTCGCAGGGGCGACGACAGGGGGCGCTGCAGATTCTTCGAAGAAGCGCAAGTCGAGCGCCGGCGGCGGGAACAGCAGCACTCCCGCCTCGGCTCCCCGCACGCAGGTACGTGAAATGCCAGGATATTCGTCGCCTTGCCTCTGCCATGCGAATCGTCTGTATCGAGGTAGAGGCGGAGCCAGAAAAAAAGGATGGTTTTTTCCTCCATCTTGCTCAGAGTCTCTTTCGTCCGACGACGACGAAAAAAAAAACTGAACCTCGAAACCAAACAGGGCTCGTCCTTCGTCGTCTGCCCCGTCTGCTTCGGCTCCGTGCCGCGCGCCCTCGTCGACGCGCACGTCGCCGGGTGCCTGGCCCTGCAGCGGCAGGCGCAGATGGAGGCAACGGCAGGGGGAGGGGGAGGACGGGGAACAGCGGAGGAGCAGAAGCAGCAGCAACGCCGGCCGCCGCAGCCTTTGCCGGCGGCAGCAGTTGCGGAAACGGCGACGACGACAGTACTGGCGACGACGACGAAGGCGGCAGCTCCCGCGGGCGAGCAACAGCAAGCCCTGCGCTCGCTGAGCCAGGTCCTGAGGCCGCAGCCCAGGGCGGGCTCGGCGAAGGCCTCGGCTGCTGCCGCTTCGGCTCCCTCTGCCCCCGCTCCGGCTCCCCAGAAGAGGCAAGCGGCGGCGGCCGCCGCCGCTCCTCCGCCGCTCTCCAGGAGGGCCCCTACCCCGCAGCCCCCCCCCGCCGCCGCCACCGCTGCGGCAGCCGCGGGGGGCGCCTCGGCGTTTGCCGAGCTGATGAGGGCGCAGCGCTCCGCCTCGACGACGCACGTCTTCTCCCTCGGTGAGATTTTTTCTCTTTTTCTTCTTTTTCTTGATTTGTTTTTTCATTCTCTTCGTTCTCTTCTTCTTCGTTCTCTTCTTTCTCCTCTCCCACTTCTGGCTCCTCACAACCTGCTTCCCTTGCTTACAAAAAACGACATCGACGACGACATACAGAGTTCCGAGGGGAAAGCTTCTTCTGGCACTGGAGCGAGGTGACCGGAGGTGGCGGCGGCGGCGGGCGCGGAGCGGCAGCGGGAGCGGGAGCGGGAGCAACGGCGTCGGCGTCGGCGTCGGGGCCGCCGCCCGCAGCGTGGACAGCCGAGCTGTCGATCCCGCTCCCTTGGGCCGCTGTCGGCGCCTCTTCCTCCTCTTTCTCTCGCCAAAAGGTCGCGGTCAGGCTCGAGACCAACCTCCCGCCGGAATCGCAGCAGCAGCTCGGCAGCCGCGAGCCGTGGCCGCCGAGGAGGCCCGGCGCTGCCGCCGCCGGAGACGCTGCCCCCGCCCCGCCCCCGCGGCCCCCGCCCCAACCGCCCGTCTTCCCGCGCCTCGCGCCCTCGCTGCTCAAGTCGGCCCTCCAGAAGAACGTCCGCCTCGGGAGGGCCGCCGCGGCAGTGCGCGTCGCGGCGCACCTCATCCGCCAGGGCGAGGCGGGAGAGCTGCTGCGGAGGCTGCCCGTGATTGCGCTAGAGGACGCGTGTCTGACTCCGGCCTTGCCGCTCGCCGTCTGGATGATGGCGGCGTTCTCGAAGGGGTGAGGAAAGAAAGTTTTTCTTGAGGTTCAGAGAGAGAGGAAAGAGAGAGAGAGAGTGAGGGAAACACGAACTCAACTCCCTCTCTTCAAGAACCCTTCGAAAAAATCACTATCCTCAAAAACTCTTTTCCTCAGGTGGGACCCCCTCCCGGCCGCGGCGGAGCGCGCCATTCTGAAGTTCGTCCACTCCCTGGCGTGCTCGAGGATTCGGGACGACCCGGAGCTGTTCGAGGAAGAGGAAGAGGACGAGGACGGAGAGGAGGAGGAGGGAAGAAGCGGAGCGGGAGCGAAGAAGCGGAAGAGAAAAAAACTCGAAGTCGCCTCGCTCTTCGCTTCCTCCTCTTCTCGTCCCGCCCTCGACCCGCAGGCTTCTCTGCTCATCCGCGTGCTCCACCTGCGCGCGGCCTTCGGGGGGATGCCCTGCGACGTGGCCATGATGCGGGCGGCGGCGGATACCTGGCTGCGGCGGTTCGCGGGGCGCGGGGGGACGCCCCCGGGAGCGGCGGCGGCGGGGGCGGAGGCGAACAGAGGAGAGGCCTGGCTGAGCTTCCTCTGGCGTTCCTTCTCCCCGCCCTCGGTCCCGCCCCTGCTCCTGGACCCCTCGGGGGCAACGGGGTCCTCTTCCTCCGTCGGGAGGATGACGCAGGAGGACGTACCTCTCTCGGCGGTCGACTTCCACGTCTCCTCGGTCTCGGAGGAGCTGATGAACCTGCCGGCCGTCGCTCGCGAGGCGGGGAAGGCCGCGAGGGCCGTGGGGGAGAGCGAAAACGACGCAGAGGAGAGGCTGCGGCGCGCGATGTGGCTGTTCCGGTCGAGCAGGAACGTTAGGAGCCCCATCGGCGGAAGCGGGAGCTCTGCCTCCGCCACTGCCGCCGCGCCTCCGACCTCGACCTCCGCCGCCGCCGCCGCTCCCGCTCCCGCTCCCCCCGCCGCTCCCGTCGTCCTCAACGGCGACTCCGCCCGCGCCAGGGCGCTCCGGGCGCAGTCCGCCTCCGAGCGCGACGACCTGCGACCTCTGTGGAGGGCCGCGGCGGCCGCGGCTGACTCCTGGAGCGCCGAGTTCCTGAGGCAGAGGTTTCGGGCGAGGGGGCGGTTTTGAATGTTTCTTGTTTTTTTCTCTTTCGCTGCTTTGCTTCGCTGCTCTTCTTTGCTTTTGTTATTTTTCTTCCAATTCTCCCTCCTTGTAATACATAGATAAAAACATCCGTCGTCACACTTGCTGGCTGCTGTTTTCTTTCCTGCTTCTCGCCGCTTTCGGTTCCTTGTAAAAAAAAGCGTGTAAATAAATAACAAATGAAAAGCAAAACAAAAACGCTCCTTCCTGCCCCTCTCTCTATCTCAACAAAATAAAAAAAATAAAAAAAACTCTCTCTACTTCTTCTTCAGGTGCGCAAACGCAGCCACCGTCCTCTTGACCCCCTCCTCGACGCTCACGCTCGGGACGTACCCAAAGTCCCTCTTGGCGGCGCCGCAACTGAGCCTGCGCTCCGCCGCGGAGATCGTGATCCGCATCGGGCTGAAATCCGAGGAAGGAACGCTGAGACCGGGAACGAGGTTCAACAACGCGACGACGGTGGCGACGAGCCAGGAGATCGCGTACAGCGGCCAGAACGGCAGCCTGATCCGGGGGCGCTCGTAGCCCAGCGGCTCGAGGAGGTCGCCCATGAACCCCCAGAAGGAGCGCGGGTCGTCGTTGGTCACGAAGTAAGGCTTGCCAGCGATAGTGATATTTTTTGACCTTGCCGCCTTTCTGCCGCCGGCGCCGCCGCTTTCCTCCGACGCTTCGTTCTCCTCCCGCTCCAGCTTCCCGTCCGCGGCCAGGTGCGCCGCCGCCACGTTCCCGGCGTACGTCCAGTCCATCACGTTCCTGCCCGAGCCGATAATAAACTTCATCTTCCCAACCTTCGCCTTCTCGACGATGGTCGGGACCAACAGAGCGTCGTGCTCCCCGAAGATGCCCGAGGGGCGAAGCGCGACTGTGCGAAGGAGCTTCTTCATCTTTCCCTTTCCCTTGCCTTTCAGCTCCGCGCCGTTGGCCGCCAGGACGATCCTCTCAGCCTCGATCTTCGTCGCCGCATAATAGTCCATCGGGCGGGTCGCGTAGGGAGCGGACTCGTCGACGCCGGAGAGGTCGCGCCCGTCGAAGACGACCGACGCCGACGACGTGAAGACGAGCCTCGGGATTGCATTACTGATGCAGGCCTCGACGACGTTGCGGGTTCCGTCGACGTTGACGCGCGTCATGAGGCCCCTGTTGGCCGCGTTGGAGGCCGCAGGGGCCGCGGTGGCGCAGTGGAAGACGACGGAGGCGCCGCGGAGGCCGTTGATGACGGAGGTCGGGTCGGTGAGGTCGCCGACGACGCCGCGCGTCCTCGTTTTCGACGACGACTTTGGGGCCTTGGGCGCCGCGGGCCACTCGGGCGCCTGCCACGGCCGCACGTCGAAGACGACGACCTCGGAGTAGCGCCCGCTCTCCTCCAGGGCGCGGACGAGGTGGCGGCCGAGGAAGCCGGAGCCGCCCGTGACGACGGCGACCCTGTTTCCGTTAAGAGGAGCGTCGTCGGCCTCTCCTGCTGCTGCCGCTGCGGCTGCGGCCCGCTTCTTCCTCGGCGAAGAGAGAGCTTTGAGCATCTTTCTTTCTCTTTTACTTCTTAAAAGCTGCTGCTGCTGCTTTCTGGTCGCGCTCGCGCTCTGCCCTGGCGAGGGCGTGCACCGCTTCCGGGGAAGGGGGGCGGGGTCCTTCCGGGGGGTAAACGACGTAGGCGTGCTGTTTTTGATAAAAAGTTTTTAAAAAATGAACAAATCAGAGGAGTTGTTGAGAAGAAAAAACAACTCGAATCAAACTTTCTCTCTCTCCTCTCTCCATCTCTCCATCTTCTTCGCTTCCTATGCTCTTACTCTCTTGATGATCGCGTTGAGCACGTCCGTGTTGGACGCGACGGCGAACGTGAGGATGGCGGGGACCTGCATGTTTTTGATCAGAGAGAGAGGTCCGAAAACAGAGGAGGTCGAGGTTGAGAGTTTCTTCGTCCGTCGACGCTTTTTTCTCGATCGAAAGATCTTGAAGAAAACCATTCAGTCCTCGTTTTTTTGCTTCACTTCAAGCCAAGAACTCACCGCGAGATAGACAGAAAACTTAAACACCTGTCGCGAGCGAGCAAAGAGATTTTGGTCAGAGGAGAGAAAGAGAAAGCGTCAGAGAGAGAGCGTTGAAATTTGTTGGTTTGATGGTGGGTGCCGGTCGTCGAGCGATTGAGTCCGATCTTCCTCAAGCCTTCTGGCTAGCAGCCTTGCTTCTCGAGCGATCGAACAGGGGCAGGCGTTGTGTACCTCGAGGCCACTGCGGGCCGGCGGCATGCAAGATCAGGTGTGTGTCGGCGGGGATGAAAAAGAGAGGGAAAAAGAGAGGAAAGAGTGGGAGCGACACCGCCTCTCTTTTTCACACTCTCGCAAAAATGGAAGAAGCATCCGAGGCCGCTCTCGAAGCGCCGCTTCTGGAGCGGGCCGCCGCGCTCGGGTCGCTGCTCATGACGCTCTGGCCAGAGCTGCTTCAGCTCTCGGTCCCGGCAAAAGTCCTGCTCGCGACGATCGGTGAGAAGACGAAAGGAGAGAAGGAGCGAATGGAGAGAGAGAGAGAGCACTTTTGATTGTTTTGATGGCACCATCATTTTCTCTCAACCTCTCGACCTCCTCCCCCTCAAAAAAAAAAAACGACAGCCCTGCTCTCCCTCGTCGTGGTCCTCCGCGTGCTCAGGACGATCGTTGGCGTAGCGCTCGCGATCGTGCGAGCGCCGCTCCTGCTGTTCCGGCGCAGCAGCAGCTCCGCGAGGCTGCAAGAAGAGGAAGGGCGACAGCAGCAGCAGCAGCAGCAGAGAGCGACGACGACGCCGGGCGCTGGCGGGAGCCGAGGGAAAGCAGGCGGCGCGGCCCGAAGGCGAGGAGGAGGAGGAGGAGGAGGTAAAGGAGGCAGCGCCCCCGCCGCAGCGGAACCAGCGCCGCAGCCGGAGGAGGACCAGCAGCCGAAGGAGCCTGCCGCTCCTCCCCGGGGGGTCTCCCCGAAGTCCCTCGCGAGCGCGAGCAGGGCGGCGGCGGCGGCGGGAGGGTCCTCCGGCGGCGGCAGAGGCGGCGGCAGCGGCGGCGGCAGAGGCGGAGGGGCGCCGCAGGCGCCTCCCTCGGCCTCGGC
>Ga0315273_10005410_pt1 | contig 15777 bp, 12 predicted proteins | sample YL17G02_0_MG_FD_205753 | JGI IMG/M metagenome (GOLD analysis project Ga0315273, IMG submission 205753) | Sediment microbial communities from Yellowstone Lake, YNP, Wyoming, USA - YL17G02_0 | ecosystem: Environmental > Aquatic > Freshwater > Lake > Sediment | place: USA: Wyoming | collected...
ACTTCAGGACGACGGACGTGACGGGAGTGGCGACGCTTCAGGAGGGTCGCGAGATGGTAATACCGGGTGACGATGCGGAGCTTTCGATCGAGCTCATCACGCCGATCGCAATGGAAAAGGAACTTCGGTTCGCGATCCGCGAGGGCGGCCGCACCGTGGGCGCAGGCATCGTGACCGAGATCATAGAATAACCGTAGCCAGAGAGGAATCGGTTGATCATGAGAGAACTAGCGATTCTTGCCTGCAGCGTGTGCAAGAACAGAAACTACACGACGATGAAGAACAAGCGGAAGCATCCGGACCGGCTCGAGCACAAGAAGTACTGCCGGTACTGCCGGAAGCACACCATTCACAAGGAAACGCGCTGAGCGGAGCGTGACATGTTTGAAAAGATAAAACACTTTTTCAGCGAGACCCGGGTGGAGATGCGCAAGGTCACCTGGCCGACCCGCGACGAGCTCAAGGAATCCACCAAGATCGTCATCGTGGCCACGTTCGTCGTAACGCTGTTCATAGGATTCATAGACGAGATCCTCACGCTCCTCGTGAGGCGCCTTCTCGGGTGGTAAAGGAGGCTCCCGACCCGGCCGAGGTCTCCGGGTGCGAATCTATGGCTGACGATATTTTCAAAGACGTGAACGAAGAGCCGGCGGGGGAGAATCCCGCGGCGCAGGATGAGGCACCCCCCGAAGCGGAAGCTCTCGAGGCCTCCGGGGCGGCCGAACCCGAAAAGGCGGAGAAGCGCCGGGGCCGCCGCGCGTCCGCGGAGCAGTCAGCGGTGCCGGGCACGGCCGTGCCATCGGCGGCCGCGGAAGAAGCGCTCAAGAAGATGCGCTGGTACGTCATCCACACGTACTCGGGCCGCGAGAACAAGGTGCGCGATACGATCGAGCGGCTCATCAGGAACTCGGGGCTGCCGGAGCGGTTCGGGAAGGTGCTCGTCGCCACCGAAGAGGTGGCCGAGATGAAGAAGGGGAAGAAGAAGGTTTCCCATCGGAAGCTCTTCCCGAGCTATATCCTCATTGAGATGGAAATGGGGGAGGATACGTGGGGCCTCATCGAGAACGTGCCCGGCGTCACGCACTTCGTCGGCGACATCAAGAAGCCGTTTCCGATCTCCAAGAAGGAGGTCGACCGCATCCTCGGCAGGATGGAGAAGAAGGAAGGAATCGTGCCGGAGGTTCCGTTCACGCTCGGCGAGCACGTTCATGTCGTAGACGGCCCCTTCGCGGAATTTACCGGTGTCGTCGATGAGATCAATCCGGAGCGGGGAAAAGTCAAGGTTCTCGTCAGCATCTTCGGCAGGGAGACCCCGGTCGAGCTCGATTTTCTCCAGGTAAAGATCATTTAACGCTTTCCCGATCGGGCGCAGGTCGGTACGAAGGAGCGCTGGTTCGTATGGCCAAGAAGTCTAAAAAGAAGATCATGAAGATCGTCAAACTGCAGATTCCCGCCGGGCAGGCGACTCCGGCGCCGCCGGTCGGTCCGGCGCTCGGCCAGCTCCAGGTGAGCTCGATGGAGTTCTGCAAGCAGTTCAACGCCTCGACGCAGAGCATGACGGGCTGGATCGTCCCCGTGGAGATCACCGTCTTCGCCGACAAGACCTTCGTCTTCATCGTGAAGTCCCCGCCCGTTTCCGAGCTTCTCAAGAAGGCGGTCAATATCGCCAAGGGTTCGGGCGAGCCCAACAAGGAAAAGGTCGGGAAGATCACGAAGAATCAGGTTCGCGAGATCGCGAAAACGAAGATCAAGGATCTCAATTGTCCGACTATCGAAGCGGCGATGAAGATGGTGGAGGGCAGCGCCCGCAGCATGGGGATCATCGTCGAGGAATAACGGCACAAGAAAGTGGTGAAGGAGATATGAAGCCCGGCAAGAGATACCGTGAGAGCGCCGCGAAGATCGACCGTACGCGCGCGTATCCGATCGAAGAGGCGGTGGAAGTCCTCAAGGGCTTCCCGCCCGCGAAGTTCGACGAGACGATAGAGTTTTCCGCGCAGCTCGGGGTCGACCCGAAACACGCGGATCAGCAGGTCCGCGGCACGGTGCTCCTCCCGCACGGCACGGGGAAGACGATACGCGTCCTCGTCCTGACGCGCGGCGAGAAGGAGCAGGAGGCGAAGAACGCCGGAGCCGACAACGTGGGTTCCGTCGAGTTCATCGAGAAGATCAAGGAAGGCTGGCTCGAATTCGACGTCGCGATCGCCACGCCCGACATGATGGGCGAGGTCGGCAAGCTCGGGAAGATCCTGGGCCCCCGCGGCCTCATGCCCAACCCGAAATCGGGCACGGTGACCTTCGACGTGGCCAAGGCGGTCAGAGAGGCGAAGGCGGGAAAGATCGAGTACCGCGTCGACAAGGGCGCCAACATCCATGTCCCCGTCGGAAAGATGTCGTTCGAGCGGGAGAAGCTCGTCGAGAACATCAAGGCGCTCGCGCAGGAGCTCGTGCGCGCGAAGCCGGCCTCATCGAAAGGCAAGTATATCAAGAGCATGTACATCTCCTCAACGATGGGCCCGTCGCTCGCGATCGATATGGCGTCCCTCGTCGGAGAGGCGCGCTAGGAGAAGGGAAACCGGTCTATGGTTCAGGCAGCAAAGACGAAGAAGGTGGACGAATTCCGGGAGATCCTCAAGGACGCGAAAGCGATTGTCCTGAGCGACTTCACCGGTCTCAACGTCAAGGACATTTCGGAGCTTCGCCGGCTCTGCCGCGAGAAAGGCATCGTGTTCCGCGTCGTCAAGAACACGCTGGCGAAGCGGAGCTTCGAGGAGCTCGGGTTTTCGGGCGTCTCTGCCCTTCTCGAGGGCCCCACGGCCGTCGCGATCAGCACGGGGGACGAGGTGCTCGCCGCCCAGATCCTCAAGAAGTTCGCCGATGATTATGAGCTCCCCCGCCTCAAGGGGGGCTATGTCGCGGGCCGCGTCATCACCGCTCGCGAGGTGCTCCGGCTCGCCGCGCTCCCGGGAAGGGAGATCCTCATCGTCCAGGTGGTCAGCGCGACACAGGCTCCGCTGCGAGGCCTTGTCAATTGCCTCGGCGCTTCCCTGCGGGACCTCGTGAACGTCGTCAAGGCCATCGAGGACAAGAAGGGCGCCGCCGCGTAACCGCGGCGCAGGTCCCCGCGCGGGGACGAATCCGTTGGTGCGGCTTCGCCCCCTCCGGGGGGTGAGGGCGCCGTACCGTGCACGTAACGCAAGAAAGAGAGGTCAGAGAATGCCTACGAAGAAGAAGGACGAGGCCGGCGAGGGTACCGCGGCCGGGGGACAGGAAAAGGCGAAGCCGGCCGGCGGAGCCGTCGGCGGGATCGTGTCGCAGATCGAGACCCTATCGGTTCTCGAGCTCTCCGATCTCGTCAAGGCGCTCGAGGAGCGGTTCGGCGTCACCGCCGCCGCCCCGATGGCCTTTATGCCCGGCATGATGGCGGGCGGCGGTGCTCCGGCGGCCGCGGAGGAAGAGAAAACCGAGTTCACCGTGATGCTCAAGGACTTCGGCGCGAACAAGATTCAGGTCATCAAGGTCGTCCGCGCGATCACGGGCCTCGGCCTCATCGAGGCGAAGAAGCTCGTCGAGGATGCGCCGAAGGCGATCAAGGAAGCAGTGAATAAGGCCGAAGCGGAGGATATCAAGAAGAAGGTCGAAGAAGTCGGCGGCGCCGTCGAGATAAAGTAGCTCTGCGGAGCCGGGAATGGATTTAACAGAAGGGATCATTCTCAATGATCACGGTGCCTGAGCGAATCGATTTTGCCAAGATTCCGCAGGTAGTGGATATCCCGCATCTCCTGGAAGTGCAGCTCGCATCATACGAGCGGTTCCTCCAGCGCAGCGTCCCGATGGACAAACGGGAGAGCATCGGCCTCGAGTCCGTGTTCCGCTCCGTTTTTCCCGTCGTCTCCGCGCGGGGGGAGTTCACGCTCGAATACCTCGGATACTCGATGGGAGAGCCGAAGTACAGCGTCGAGGAATGCAAGGAGCGCGACCTCACGTTTGCCGCTCCCCTCAAGGCGGCGCTTCGACTCGTCGTGCGCGAGAAACAGGAAGGCGAACAGGTTATCAAGGACATCATCCAGAGCGAGGTGTACCTCGGCGAGATACCCCTGATAACCGACATGGGGACCTTCATTATCAATGGCGCCGAGCGGGTGATCGTGAGCCAGCTCCACCGTTCGCCGGGGGTCGTCTTCGACGACGATTTCCATGCGAATGGGAAGCGCCTCTTCAACGCCCGCATCATCCCGTACCGGGGATCGTGGGTCGAATTCACGATCGACGTGAACGACATCATGTACGTCTATATCGATCGACGGCGGAAGATCCCCGTCACGGTGCTCCTCAAGGCGATGGGATTCGAGCCCAACGGCGCCATCATCAAGCTCTTTCACCGCACCGAGGTCGTCGACCTGTCGGCGCGGACGAGCAAGAAGAACTTGAGTCTCGTGGGCCGCGTGGTCGCCGAGGACGTCGTGAGCCGCGAAACGGGCGAAGTGATCCTCGAGGCGGGAAAGCCGGTCACTGAGAACCTCCTCGAGAAGATGAAGATGTCGAAGGTCGCCAAGATCGTTCTCGTCGAGAAGGAAGGGAAAATCGAGGAAGACGTCATCATCAAGACGCTTGAAAAGGATCCCACCTCGAACTCGGAAGAGGCCCTCAAGCGCCTCTACAATCTCATGCGTCCGGGCGACCCTCCGAACGCCGATACGGCGAAAGCGCTCCTCGACCGCCTCTTTTTCAACCCGAAGCGGTACAACCTCGAGAAGGTCGGCCGGCACAAGATGAACCGGCGACTCGGGATCGACGTGCCGATCGACACGACAACGCTGACCGAGAAGGATTTCGTCGCGGTCGTGGCCAACCTCATCCACCTGAAGGAGATCGACGGGCCGGTCGACGACATCGATCATCTCGGCAATCGCCGGGTGCGCTCCGTCGGCGAGCTCTTGGCGAATCAGTTTTCCGTGGGGCTCGCGCGCATGGCGCGGATCATCCGCGAGCGCATGACGATCCAGGAGACGGAGAGCCCGACCCCGTACGATCTCGTGAACGCGCGAACCATCAGCGCGGTCATCCAGTCGTTCTTCGGGTCGAGCCAGCTGTCGCAGTTCATGGACCAGACGAATCCGCTCGCCGAGCTCACGCACAAGCGCCGCCTCTCGGCGCTCGGCCCCGGCGGGCTCACGCGCGAACGCGCGGGGTTCGAGGTCCGCGACGTACACTACACGCACTACGGTCGCATGTGCCCGATCGAGACGCCGGAAGGCCCGAACATCGGGCTCATCACATCGCTCGCCACCTACGCGCGGGTGAACCAGTTCGGGTTCCTCGAGACCCCCTATCGAAAGGTCAAGAACGGGGTCGTGACGGACGAGGCCGAGATGCTTTCGGCGGACCAGGAAGATAACTACATCATCGCTCACGCGAACGCGAAGCTCGATAAGCACCGCAAGTTCATCGAGCCCGTCGTCATGGCGCGGTCCCGGGGCGATTTCGTTCTCGTCGATCCGAAAGAGGTCCATTTCATGGACGTCTCCCCGAACCAGCTCGTGAGCGCCGCGGCGGCCTTGATTCCGTTCCTCGAGCACGACGACGCGAACCGGGCGCTCATGGGGTGCAACATGCAGCGCCAGGCCGTGCCCCTCATCAAGGCGGAGGCGCCGCTCGTCGGGACGGGTCTCGAGGGCAAGGTCGCCTATGATTCGGGCGTCCTCGGTATCGCGCGGCGCGCGGGCAGGGTCGAGGCCGTGACGGCGAACCAGATTCTCCTGAGCTACGGCGGGAAGAAGGAAGAGGAGGACCTCGACGACTTCTCGGGATTCGGCGGCATCGACGAGTACAAGCTCATCAAGTTCCAGCGTTCCAATCAGGACACCTGCGTCAACCAGAAGCCGATCGTCGAGGTCGGGCAGAAGGTGAAGAAGGGCGAGGTGATCGCGGACAGCTCCGCGACTCGCAACGGCGAGCTCGCGCTCGGCCGCAACGTGCTGTGCGCCTTCATGCCGTGGCGCGGGTACAACTTCGAGGACGCGATCATCATCAGCGAGAAGCTCGTCAAGGATGACACGTTTACCTCGATCCACATCGAGGAGTTCGAGACGCAGGTTCGCGACACCAAGGCGGGAATGGAAGAGATCACCCGGGAGATTCCGAACGTGAGCGAGGAAATGCTCGCGAACCTCGATGAGGACGGCATCGTCCGCATCGGCGCCCACGTAAAGGCGGGAGACATCCTCGTCGGCAAGGTGACGCCGAAGGGAGAGACCGAGCTCACCCCGGAGGAGCGGCTGCTGAAGGCGATCTTCGGCGAGAAGGCCGGAGACGTGCGCGACGCCTCGCTCAAGGCGCCGCCGGGCATGGACGGCATCGTCGTCGATATCAAGATATTTTCCCGCAAGGAACGGGACGAGCGGGCGCGGAGCCACGAGAAGAAAAAACTCCAGGAGCTCCAGCGCCAGCGGGATCTCAGCATCCAGCATATCAAGGAAAAGCGGCGTGAGCGCCTCGAGAAGCTCATGATCGGACAGATCTCCGAGAAGCTCATCCACTCCGAGACGGGCGAGGTGCTTGCCCGCGGGGGGCGCAAGGTCACCGAAAAGATGCTCAAGAGCATCGACGTCGACCATCTCCACTGGGGGCTCCCGGTCGTGAAGGATTCGAAGGTCGACCGCAGAATCCAGTCCCTCATGGAGGCGGCGGCGCGCGCGATCGAGAAGGCCGAGAGCAACTACGAAAAGGAAAGCGAGCGCATCATGCGCGGCGACGAGCTGCCGCCGGGCGTGAGCAAGCTCGTGAAGGTCTACATCTCGCGCAAGCGCAAGGTCTCCGTCGGCGACAAGATGGCGGGGCGCCACGGCAACAAGGGCGTCGTTTCCCGCATCGTGCCGGAGGAGGATCTGCCGCACCTGCCGGACGGCACGCCGGTTCAGGTCATCCTCAATCCGCTCGGGGTGCCGAGCCGAATGAACGTCGGCCAGATTCTCGAGACGCACCTCGGCTGGGCGGCCGACAAGCTCGGGTACAAGATCTCGACCCCCGTCTTCAACGGCGCCACGGTCGATGAAATCAAGAAGCTTCTCGTAGACGCGGGGCTCCCCGAGAGCGGCAAGATCGAGCTCTACGACGGCATGACGGGCGAGCCGTTCGACGAGGCGATAACCGTCGGCCAGATCTACATAATGAAGCTTTCCCACCTCGTCGACGACAAGATCCACGCGCGCTCGATCGGGCCCTACTCGCTCGTGTCGCAGCAGCCGCTCGGAGGCAAGGCGCAGTTCGGCGGGCAGCGATTCGGCGAGATGGAGGTCTGGGCGCTCGAGGCGTACGGCGCCGCCTACACGCTCCAGGAGCTCCTCACGGTGAAGTCGGACGACGTTGCCGGCCGGAGCAAGATCTACGAGGCGATCGTCAAGGGCGAGAACGCGCCCGAACCGGGGCTCCCCGAGTCGTTCAACGTGCTCATCAAGGAGCTCCAGAGCCTCTGCCTCGACGTGCAGCTCGAGAAGCTCGAGAAGGATTGAACGTGGCAGGGTTTATCAGGCGATAAACGGTGAACGGTTTCCGCCGGAGGTAACCATTGTATACGACCCTCTTCGAAAAGGATCGAAGCAAGCCCACCGACATAACGGCGATGCGCATCCAGATCGCCTCTCCCGAAACGATCCGTCAGTGGAGCTACGGTGAGGTCACGAAGCCGGAGACCATCAACTACCGTTCCTTCAAACCCGAGAAAGACGGGCTTTTCTGTGAACGCATCTTCGGGCCGGTGAAGGACTGGGAGTGCACCTGCGGGAAATACAAGCGGATTCGTTACCGCGGAGTCATCTGCGACCGTTGCGGGGTCGAGGTCACACATTCGCGCGTCCGGAGGGAACGGATGGGGCACATCGAGCTCGCCGTCCCCGTCGCGCATATCTGGTTCCTCAAGGGCGTGCCGAGCCGCATCGGCTACATGCTCGACATGACCGTGCGCAACCTCGAACGCGTCCTCTACTACGAGTCGCACATCATCATCGACCCGGGGGACACGGACCTCAAGTTCAAGGAGCTCATCGACGACGAGACGTACAGCGAGCTCGTGGACCAGGGGAAAGAATTCACCGCCAAGATGGGAGGCGAGGCGATCCGGGACCTTCTCAAAATCATCAACATCGAGGAGCTCGCGATCAACCTCCGCGCGCAGTCGAGGGTCGAGACCTCGGTTCAGCGCAAGAAAGACGTTCTCAAGCGCCTCAAGGTCGTCGAATCGTTCCGGCAGAGCCAGAACAAATCCGAATGGATGATCCTCGGGGTCATCCCGGTCCTGCCGCCGGACCTCAGGCCGCTCGTGCCGCTCGAGGGCGGACGCTTCGCGACGAGCGACCTGAACGACCTCTACCGGCGCGTCATCAACCGCAATAACCGTCTCAAGAAGCTCATCGATATCCGGGCGCCGGAGGTTATTCTCCGCAACGAGAAGCGCATGCTCCAGGAAGCGGTCGACGCGCTGTTCGACAACAGCCGCCGCTCGCGCGCGGTCCGCGGCCAGGGCAACCGGCCGCTCAAGAGTCTGAGCGACATGCTCAAGGGGAAGCAGGGTCGCTTCCGTCAGAACCTCCTCGGCAAACGCGTCGATTATTCGGGCCGCTCGGTGATCGTCGTCGGCCCCGAGCTCGAGATTCACCAGTGCGGGCTGCCGAAATCGATGGCGCTCGAGCTCTTCAAGCCCTTCATCATCCGCAAGCTCGAGGAAAAGGGGTACGTTCAGACGGTGAAAAGCGCCAAGAAGCTCGTCGAGCGCGAGCGCCCCGAAGTGTGGGACATTCTCGAAGAGATCATAAAAGATCACCCCGTGCTCCTCAACCGCGCGCCGACGCTCCATCGGCTCGGCATCCAGGCGTTCCAGCCGCTTCTCATCGAGGGCAAGGCGATCCAGATCCATCCGCTCGTCTGCACGGCGTTCAACGCCGACTTCGACGGCGATCAGATGGCGGTCCACGTGCCGCTCTCGTACGAGGCGCAGCTCGAGGCGCGCACGCTCATGCTCGCTTCCAACAACGTTCTCTCGCCGGCGAACGGGGCTCCCCTCACCTCGCCGACCCAGGATATGGTTCTCGGGCTCTACTACATATCGATGCTCCGGGAAGGGGCGAAGGGAGAGGGAAAGGCGTTCTTCAGCACGGACGAGCTCGTTTCGGCGTGGGATCACCGCACGATCGATCTTCACGCAAAGGTGAAGGTGCGCATCGACGGGGAAATGGTAACGACGACCGTCGGACGCGTCATCGCGAACCGGATGATCCCGAAGGAGCTCGGTTTCGTGAACGAGCTCCTCGACAAGAAGACCCTCGCCGAGCTCATCGGGGCGTGCTACAAGCGGCTCGGGAACCGCCGGACCGTCCGCTTCCTCGAGAGCTTCAAGGACCTCGGTTTCAGCTACGCGACGCGCGCCGGCATCACGATCTCGATCGACGACATCATCGTGCCGTCGGAGAAGCCCCAGTTCATCAACGTCGCCCAGAAAGCGGTGAACCAGATCCATAAGCAGTACAAGGACGGCATCATCACGGACGGTGAGCGGTACAACAAGATCATCGACACGTGGACCCATACGACGAACAACGTCGCCGACGCGATGCTCGATACCCTCAACCGGGACCGCGACGGCTTCAACCCGATCTACATGATGGCGATCTCCGGATCGCGAGGCAATAAGGAGCAGATCCGTCAGATCGCCGGCATGCGCGGCCTCATGGCGAAGCCGCAGAAGCGCATCACGGGAGGCATCGGCGAAATCATCGAGATGCCCATCACGGCGAACTTCAAGGAAGGCCTGACCGTGCTGCAGTACTTCATCTCGACGCACGGCGCGCGCAAGGGTCTCGCCGACACGGCCTTGAAGACCGCGGACGCGGGGTACCTCACCCGCCGCCTCGTCGATGTCGCGCAGGACGTGATCATTACTGAATTCGACTGCGGCACCATCATGGGAATGGACACGCAGGCCCTCAAGGAGGGGGAGGAGATCATCGAGGCCTTGAGCGACCGTATCCTCGGCCGCGTCGTGGTCGATGACATCATCGATCCGCAAACGGGCGAGGAGATCTGCAAGGCGAACACCCTCGTCGACGAGGCCATCGCCGCCGAGATCGAGGAGCGCGGCGTCGAGAAGGTCAAGATCCGGTGCGTGCTCACCTGCGAGGCGAAGCGCGGCGTCTGCGCCTTCTGCTACGGCCGGAACCTCGCCACCGGCAATCTCACCGACCTCGGCGAGGCCGTCGGGGTCATCGCCGCGCAGTCGATCGGCGAGCCCGGCACGCAGCTCACGCTCCGCACCTTCCACGTCGGCGGCACTGCGTCCCGAATCGCCGAGCATACGCAGAAGACGACGAACCACGCCGGCGTCGTCCAGTTCAAAGCGATCAAGACCGTCGTCGACCGGAACAAGAACGTGATCGCGATCGGCCGCAAGGGCGAGCTCCTCATCCGCGACGAGAAGAGCGAGCGCATCCGGGCGCGCTTCGGCGTCCCGTACGGCGCCGCCCTCAAGGTAAAAGAGAACGACAAGGTCGAAAAGGACGCGATCGTCTATGAGTGGGATCCATACTCCGACAGCATTATCGCCGACAAGGTCGGGCGTCTCCGCTTCGTCGACGTGAAAGAAGGGGTCACCCTCAGGGAGAAGCTCGACGACAAGACGGGGCTTCGGCAGATGGTCATCGTCGAGGACCGCGACAAGAAGCGCCATCCGCACATCGAGCTCATCGACAAGAACAACAAGGTCGTCGGGAATTTCATCGTGCCGACCGGCGCGCACATCATGATCCACGACAGCACCGAGATCGTCCCGGGCGACATTATCTGCAGGATTCCGAAGGACATATCGAAAACGCGCGATATCACGGGAGGGCTCCCGCGCGTCGCCGAGCTCTTCGAGGTACGCAAGCCGAAGGAAGCGGCGGTCGTTTCCGAGATCGATGGATTGGTCGAGTTCGGCTCCGTCACCAAGGGCATGCGAAAGATCAATGTGACCTCGGACGGCGGCGACAAGCGCTCCTACATCGTGCCTCAGGGCAAACACCTGCGGGTCTACGAGGGGGATCGCGTCGAGGCCGGCGACAACCTCACCGAGGGCCCCGTAAATCCGTTCGACATCCTGAGCATCAAGGGTGTGAACGCCGCGCAGAACTACCTCGTGAACGAGATCCAGGAAGTCTACCGGCTCCAGGGCGTTCGCATCAACGATAAGCACATCGAGGTCATCGTGCGGCAGATGCTCCAGAAGGTCGTCGTCGAGGACCCGGGGGATACGCGCTTCCTCGAAGGGGACATCGCGAGCAAGGCCGAGTTCCGCGACGAGAACGAGCGCACGATGCGGGAGAAGGGAAAACCCGCGACCTTCAAGCCGCTCCTCCTCGGTATCACGAAGGCGTCTCTCACGACGGAGAGCTTCATCTCCGCCGCGAGCTTCCAGGAAACGACGCGCGTTCTCACCGAGGCGGCGGTTCAGGGCAAGGTCGATTACCTGCGCGGACTCAAGGAGAACGTCATCATGGGGCACCTCATTCCGGCGGGAACGGGGCTTCAGAAATACAGCCAGATTAGGATCGCGGATGAGGTGAGCGAGGAGGAGTTACTCGAGAGGGAATTCGCCGAGGAGGAGTTGGCCGAGCTTATCAACAAGATGAAGGAGGAAGTGTCTTAAGCCGCTAGTAAATATTTACTTGACATAGGTTTGATAAATTGCTAAATTGCCCTTTTGCGCGTCCCTTTTTGCCCCCCGGTGTGCGCAAAAGAGGCGTAACGGGCTTTCGTAATTTGAATTAAGGGGTATTACGTGCCGACAATCAACCAGCTCATTCGCAAAGGACGCAAGGCGGTTCGCAAGAAGACGCACGCCCCGGCGCTCAGGAGCTGTCCCCAGAAGCGGGGAGTATGCACGCGTGTCTATACCTCGACGCCCAAGAAGCCGAACTCGGCGATCCGGAAGGTCGCCCGCGTGAGGCTCACGAACGGGTACGAGGTCACGTCGTACATACCCGGCGAAGGACACAACCTTCAGGAGCACTCGATCGTTCTTATCCGCGGCGGGCGCGTGAAGGATCTTCCCGGCGTTCGCTACCATATAATCCGCGGCGCGCTCGACTCGACCGGCGTCGAGGGAAGAAACAAGAGCCGTTCGAAGTACGGCGTCAAGAGGCCGAAGAAGACCGCCGCCTAATATCCAGGGAGATTGATGAAATGCCACGTAGGCGTGAAGTAGTAAAAAGAGGCATAATTTCCGATCCGAAGTACTCGGACGTCCTCGTGTCCCGCTTCATCAGCTACGTTCTGAAGCGCGGTAAACGGGGCACCGCCGAGAAGATCGTTTACGGCGCGCTCGACCTCATCGAGGAAAAGACCGGGCAGAAGGGCCTCGACGTGATGCGGAAAGCGATCGAGAACGTGAAGCCCGTCCTCGAAGTGACGTCCCGCAGGGTGGGCGGCGCGACGTACCAGGTTCCCATCGAGGTGCGCTCCGATAGGCGCCTCGCGCTCGCGCTCCGCTGGATTCTCGGCTACGCCAGAGTGCGGCCGGAACATACGATGGCGGAACGGCTTGCCTTCGAGCTCATGCTCGCGTACAAGCGCGAGGGGCCTTCGATAAAGAAGCGGGAAGATACGCACAAGATGGCGGAGGCGAACAAGGCTTTCGCGCATTACCGTTGGTAGTATGTCGCTCGGCTGCCGCTGAAGGCCCGAGTCGCATAGATTTTTTCCTGGTGGGGTGGTTGGGGCAAATCCAAATTGGGGCTTGTTTGCACGGGCTCCGACGAGGGTGAGGGATACAACTGATGAGCAAGCAGACGATGCTTTACGACACCAGCCGCTCGCGGCTCACCTGATTCTTCGCGCCTCCCTTGTTGGGGCGGAATCAGTAAGCCCCGGCGAGGAGAGGCTTAATGACCAGAGAATTTCCTCTTGAGAAGGTCCGCAACATCGGGATAGCGGCCCACATTGATGCGGGCAAGACTACCCTGACCGAGAGGATTCTCTTCTATACCGGCAGAGTCCATCGGATGGGCGAGGTGCACGAGGGGAGCACGGTGATGGACTGGATGGAGCAGGAACGGGAGCGGGGAATCACGATCACTTCCGCCGCCACGACCTGCGATTGGGCCGATCACTGGATCAACATCATCGACACGCCGGGGCACGTCGACTTCACGGTCGAGGTGGAACGGAGCCTCCGGGTGCTCGACGGCCTTATCGTCGTTTTTTGCGGCGTCGGCGGCGTCGAACCGCAGTCGGAGGCGGTATGGCGGCAGGCCGACCGGTACAACATCCCGCGGCTCGCCTTCGTCAACAAGATGGACCGCGTGGGAAGCGATTTCGCGAGCGCCGTCCGGATGATGCACGAGCGGCTCGGCGCGAACGCCGTGCCGATAGCGATACCGATGGGGACGGGGGATTCCTTCACCGGCATCGTCGACCTGATCTCGATGAAGGCGATTTATTATGACGAGGACAGCCTCGGCGCGTCGTTCCGCGAGACCGAGGTACCGGCGGAGGCGCTCGAGGAGAGCGCGAGAGCGAGGGACGTCCTGATGCATGCGCTCGCGGATCTGGACGACAGGATCATGCACCACGTCGTCGAAGGCTCCGAGATCACCGAGGACGAGATCCACGCGGCGATGCGCAAAGGGGTCATCGGCTCGAAGATCGTTCCCGTGCTCGCCGGTTCGGCGTTCAAGAACACGGGCGTCCAGCGGGTGCTCGATGCGGTCGTGGCCTACCTCCCGAGTCCGAGCGACATGCCGCCGGTGAAGGGTATGAACCCCTACACCGAGAAGGAAGAGGAGCGGCCCCCCCTGGACAGCGCCCCCTTTTCGGCGCTCGTCTTCAAGGTGCAGACCGACAAGTACGTGGGACGCCTGCAGTTCGTGCGGGTCTACAGCGGCTCGCTCAAGGCGGGGAGCCAGGTCATCAACGCCTCTACCGATCGCAAGGAGCGGGTGAGCAGGTTCCTGAGAATGCACGCGAACAAGCGCGAGGATATAAACGAGATTTTCACGGGAGACATCGTCGCCGTCGTGGGCCTGAAGAGCGCAGTCACGGGTAACACGCTCTGCGACACGAAACACCTGATACAGCTCGAATCAATGCGTTTCCCCGAGCCCGTCATCGCGGTCGCGATCGAGCCCAAGACGAAGGTGGACGGGGACAAGATGATGAACGCGCTCGCGCAGCTTTCGGGCGAGGACCCGACCTTACGGATGAAGATCGACAGCGAGACGGGCCAGACGATCATCTCGGGTATGGGAGAGCTTCACCTCGAGATCATCGTCGAGCGAATGCTCAGGGAGTTCGACGTCGGCGCCACGGTCGGCCGCCCGCAGGTCGCGTACAAGGAGACGATCACGACCCCGACGCGTTCGGAGGGCAAGTTTATACGCCAGAGCGGCGGACGGGGGCATTTCGGCCACGTCATTCTCGAGCTCGAGCCCGCGCCCGGCAAGGGCTTCTCGTTCGAGAACCGGATCAAGAACGGCGTCGTTCCCAAGCAGTTCATCCCGTGCGTGGAGGGGGGCGTACGCGAATCGATGGCGAGCGGTCCGCTCGGCGGCTATCCCGTCGTCGACGTTCGGGTCGCGCTCGTCGACGGCGCCTACCACGAGGTCGATTCGACCGATATCGCGTTCAGGGCCGCGGCGAGCATGGCATTCGCGGACGGGATTCGGCACGGGGGGCCCGTTCTCCTCGAGCCGATCATGGATCTCGAGGTCGTGCTCCCCATCGAGTACGTCGGTGAAGTGATAAACGACATCAATATGCGAAGAGGAAAAGTGGAAGGGATGTTCCATCGTTCGAATGCTCAGGTCATCACAGCGCGAGCACCCCTTTCGGATATGTTCGGCTATGCGACGAGCCTCCGGTCTCTCACCCAGGGCAGGGCGGTCTACACGATGCAATTTTCTCATTACGACCGGGTGCCGGCGGATCTCGTCACGGACAAGCTTGGCCACCTAACGGGCCTCGCATGAAGGAGGGAATGTTCGATGGCAAAGGCTAAGTTTGAGAGGACGAAGCCGCATGTGAACGTGGGGACGATAGGGCACGTGGACCATGGGAAGACGACGTTGACGGCGGCGATCACGAAGCAGTTGGCGAAGAAGGGGCTTGCGAAGTTTGTATCGTACGATGAGGTGGCGAAGGCGTCGGAGTCGCAGGGGCGGCGGGACGCGACGAAGATATTGACGATAGCGACGGCGCACGTGGAGTACTCGACGGTGAACCGTCATTACGCGCACGTGGACTGTCCTGGGCACGCGGACTATGTGAAGAACATGATCACGGGAGCGGCGCAGATGGATGGGGCGATACTGGTGGTATCGGCTGCAGACGGGCCGATGCCGCAGACGCGGGAGCACATACTGCTGGCGCGGCAGGTGGGTGTGCCGTACATCGTGGTGTTTTTGAACAAGGTTGATTTGGTGGATGATCCGGAGCTGTTGGATCTGGTGGAGCTGGAGTGCCGGGAGCTGTTGAGCGAGTATCAGTTTCCCGGGGACGAGGTGCCGTTTGTGCGGGGCAGCGCCTCGAAGGCGATGAACAGTGAGGATCCGGACGGGCCCGAGGCGAAGTGCATATGGGAGTTGATGAACGCGATAGACACGTACATCCCGATGCCGAAGCGTGACGTGGACAAGCCGTTTTTGATGCCGGTGGAGGATGTGTTTTCGATAACGGGACGCGGCACGGTAGGGACGGGTCGAGTGGAGCGTGGGAAGGTGCACGTGGGGGACAAGGTGGAGATTGTGGGGATCA
>Ga0315273_10005411_pt1 | contig 15776 bp, 5 predicted proteins | sample YL17G02_0_MG_FD_205753 | JGI IMG/M metagenome (GOLD analysis project Ga0315273, IMG submission 205753) | Sediment microbial communities from Yellowstone Lake, YNP, Wyoming, USA - YL17G02_0 | ecosystem: Environmental > Aquatic > Freshwater > Lake > Sediment | place: USA: Wyoming | collected...
CCTGGATGCCGCACTGCTGGCCCAGCAGCTCAGTCTCGATCTTCTGGGCGGCGTAAGCCACTTCGTGGGGCGTCATGCGCCCGGGGGAAAGCTGGTCCAGGGCGCCGATCAAGGCCACCGTGACCGCCGCCGAAGTGCCGGTGGATGCACCGCCAGGCGCCTCTGAGAAAATCGTCACCTCGAAGGACAGGTTCCTGGGCGCCCGCATGTACTCGATAGCCGCTTCCAACAAAGGGTGTTTATCCCAATGCCTTTCGGGGATAACCACATAGCGCTCGCCATAGTTTTCGGCGTGGATGACGATCCGGCTACCCGGCTTATCCGCCTGTGGACTCCCGGGGAAAAACTCTTCCGGAGCCTGCCCGTCTTCGTACACTGCAATTTGCACTTCGGCATACGGGTACACCCCGATATTAAAGATCTTGCCGTGCCTGGCAAACCAGGTGTCCGTCCAGCCGCCATTGTCACAGATACGGATTGGGGCGACGCTGTTGATGATCGAGAACGGTTGGCGATTATGGTTCATTGCAGCGAGATAACTCCTTAATTTCGTGAAAAACAGCACAAAATGGCTTTGTTTTCAATTAACGTCCGTCCGCTTTTATTGTACACTCATTTTATTGGAGTGCGAAATCTCCTGATTTCGCATGATAACAAGAATGCAAGAGACGTCTTACTCCAGACGTCGGACGTCTTACTCCAGACGTCGGACGTCGCACTCTAGATGCCAGAAGTTGCATTCCAGAAGACCAATGTCGCACACCATTGTCCACAGGAGGAACCCATGACCCAATTTCTGCCTCTGCTCAATTCATACGTTGAAAAATGGGCCAAAGAAGGCCCTGACCATGTGGCCTTGCTGCAGCCAGAAGATGTACGCCTGCTTCAAGATCGGCGCCATCTGCGCGCCCCTGGACGTGCGCCTGAAAGAGGCCGATGCGGTGCGCGACCTGAATAAGATCGGCCCCAAGGTTTTCTTCTTCCTGACCAATACGCCGGTGCGCGATTTCCGCGCGGTGGGCAGCTACCGGGCGCGGTATCTATCCGGCCGCCGTAAATTCATCATCAAGCAATCCGGCTACAACGTCTTCCCGGATGAAGTCGAGGCGCACATTGCCAAATTGGACGGCGTGGACATGCTGGCGGTGGTCGGGGTACCGCACCGGATAGTCGAAATCTGGCCGTCTGACCAGCCCTTCCCTCTGACGCGGGTGGTCAAGGTCGATAAGCTGGAGATGATCGCCCAGGCCGAGCAGGCGGCTTTCCGGTTGTGCGAACAAGGGCTTTTGGATAAAAGTTGAGAAAGATGGCAATTCTGTTTCGTTTTCAGGATGATCGTCATAGCAGGTTAGTGTCAAATGACAATTGAAACCGGATGGCAAGAGGTATATTCTCTAATAGATCATATGGAGATGTGGGGAAATCTTGATCAGCGTGAAGGAAGTTTCATCACAATTAAGTGAGTCCTGGAGGGATAATAATGAGCACTTGCGTTTCGTGCCAAACTCAAAATCAACCCGGCGCTAAATTCTGTGTCAATTGTGGGTCTCCCATGAGTGCAGAAGGGGGTATAGATATGCCAGTAAATACACCTTCACCCGTATATAACCCCCAACCGAATTATCCTCTACAGCCAGCCCCTCAATACCAAAACCCTCCATATCCGGTCTATGCGCCTCGACCCCCAAAAGACCGGAGTATTGCCATCGTTTTGGAAATTCTGCCCGGATTGTTTGGCTTTTTAGGTTTCGGCTGGATGTATGCGGGAAATACATCGGCTGGCGCGATATGGCTTATCTGTTTCTTCGTGTGGACGATTATTGCTGGAGTGATTGCAGTCCTCACAGTCGGTTTCGGGCTCTGTCTCACCTTGCCGGTGAGTATCATCTTAATTGTTGTCTCCACCATTTCGTTGAGCAACTATACAAAGCAGCACCGAGAATTGTTTGGGATTTAGGTTTTCCTGGTTAATAAATCTAGAAGGAGACTTCCGAAGGTTTCAATCCTCCGGAAGTCTCCTCATTTATCTAGGCACCCTGAGCCCGTCGAAGGGTCCAACCGCTTCGACAGGCTCAGCGCGCCTGGTCATTATGTGGACTCCACTACTGTGGAACGCCCACAAAGCGCAAACGGCTTCTCGTTCTGAAATACCTGTTTTCTAGACGTCCTATTCTTTCTCTCTACTGAACTGCGTTTCATACAAGTGGTCGTATAGACCGGCCTGCGCCAGCAGCTCGGCGTGCGTGCCGCGCTCGACGATCTGCCCGCGGTCCATCACCAGGATCAGGTCCGCAGCCAGGATGGTGCTAAGGCGGTGGGCAATGACGATGCTGGTGCGCCCGGCCATGACGCGCTTGAGCGCTTCCTGGATCAGCGCTTCGGATTCGCTGTCCAGGTGGCTGGTGGCCTCATCCAACACAAGGATGCGCGGGTTCTTCAAGATCACGCGCGCCAGGGCGATGCGCTGTTTCTCGCCGCCGCTCAGCCGGTAGCCGCGCTCGCCGACAATGGTGTCGTAGCGGTCGGGCAGGCCCATCACGAAGTCATGGATGTTGGCGGCCTGGGCGGCAGCTTCGATCTCAGACTGAGTGGCGTCCAATTTAGCATAAAGAAGATTGGTGCGGATGGTGTCGTGGAACAGGTGCGTCTCCTGCGTCACCATGCCGATCTGTTCGCTGAGCGAGGTAAGGGTTAAGTCGCGCAGGTCGTGCCCATCCAGCAGGATGCGCCCGGAGGTGGGGTCGTACAGGCGCGGGATCAGGTATGTCATGGTGGTCTTACCGGCCCCGCTCGGCCCAACCAGAGCGACCAGCTGACCCGGCTGGACGCGGAAGGAGACGTGCTCTAAAGCACGCTGGCGAGCCTGGCTGCGCGCTTGGCTTTCCTCACCCGCCGGGCGGTCTTCGCCCGCCTCCCCACCGCGGTCGTCCTGACCCGCTCCATGCAGGCCATTGCCTTTCTCCTGGCCATCCCCTTTGCGCTCACCCCCTGAAAGCGCAGCTTTGACGCTGTCCATCCCAAAGCGCCGCACGTCGCTGAGCAAGTTTTCCTCGTTGATGTCATACTTGAAAGTGACATCGTCGAAGACCAGCTCGCCGCGCGCCTCCCGCAAGACCAGTGCATCCGGTTTCTCATCGATTTCCACCGGCAGGTCAATCACCTCGAAGACGCGCTCGAAGCTGACCACGGAGGTGGCGAAATCGACCGGGGCGTTGGCCAGGCCGGATAGAGCCGAGTATAAAATACCCAGGTAGGCGCCGAAAGCCACGATCGTGCCGATCGTGAAGGCGTTACGGATAACGAGGTAGCCGCCGAAGCCGTAGACCAGCGCCGTGCCCACCGCGCTGACCAGGCCAATAATGACGAAGAAGGTGGTCCCGACCACGGCCCGGTGGATGCCGATATCGCGCACCCTGGCGGCGCGCTCGTCGAAGCGCTTGACCTCCACCGGGGCGCGCCCGAACAGCTTGACCAGCAGGGTGCCCCCGATATTGAGGGTTTCGTTCATCATGGCGTTCATTTGAGCGTTGGCTTCCATCCCCTGGCGGGCGATCTCGCGCAGGCGGTCCCCCAACCGGCGGGCAGCCAGGATAAACAGCGGCAACACGAGAACGCTGATCACAGTCAGCCGCCATTCCAGAGTCAGCATGACGGCCAGCACCGCCACGGCCTGGACGATGTTGGTGACGATGTTGACGATAGTGTTGCTGATGGCGTTCTGCGCGCCGACTACGTCATTGTTGAGGCGGCTCATCAGTTCGCCGATCTTGGTATTGGTGAAGAATCGCAGCGACATGCGCTGCAAGTGGGCGTACAAAGCCACCCGCAGGTCATAGATCACGCCCTCGCCCACGGCGGCGTTCAGCCGTCGCTGGAAGACGTTGATGGCGCCGGTCAGAGCCGGGATCAGGAATAGGAGAAATGCCAGCACCACCAGGCGTTGCACGTTGCCTGAGGGGATGGTCTTATCGATCAGGTTGCGAAAGATAAGGGGTGTCAGCAGCGCCAGCCCGGTGGTGAGCAGGATCATCACCAGCATGCCGGCAATTTGCCAGCGATAAGGATACGAATAACGCATTACGCGTTTCAAAAGGCCCCAGGTGACTTTCGGTTTTTCGTCCGGGGCGCTCAATACACTGAACCAACCACCACCATGCATACCCATAAGAAACCTCTAGAAAGTAAATTCACCACAGAGAGCGCAGAGTTCGCAGAGATTTTTCGCCTCTTTGGTCTATACGATTTATATCAGGAATAATAGCCCGCACAGCAGAAAACCTCCCAACAATTCACCCCTGAGCGAGTCAAGTATAAAATGAGATTCAAATGATCTATTATTATACTCTACGGCGTTGGCGGGCAGGTCTGCGTATGCAGGTATGTCTGGCACTCCTCAAGAGTCAACGAGCGCGTCAGGCGGGAGCGGGCCAGAGCAGTGAGCTTTTGTATATCCAGATAGAATCCGCGCCCGATCCCATCTGAAACCGCGTATGTCACCAGGCTCTTACCATCGGGAGTGAACTCGACATAAAACCCGGGCAGAGTCAGCAAGGTTTGTCCGGTGGAGGCGTCCCACACCTTGACAGTGCCATCCGCGCTGCCCGTGGCGATCCGTGTGCCATCAGGGCTGAAGTCCAGACCAAAGACGGTGCTGGTATGGCCTCTCAGAATGAGCAGCTCTTTGCCGGTCTGCACATCCCACACCCGGGCGGTGTTATCCTTGCCGCTTGTCAGAACGCGTTTGCCATCCGGGCTAAAGTGGACATATATGACCAAGCCTTCATGCCCGGATAGGGTCTGCAACAGCTGGCCAGTGGTTGCCTCCCAGATGCGAGCTGTGCCATCGAAACTGGCAGTGGCTAACAATGAGCCATCCGGGCTGAAGGCAATGCCTCGCACGGGCTCCTGGTGACCGGTCAGGGTAAGGAGCGCCTTCCCGCTGGCCACCTCCCACACGATCGCCTTCCCATCGTCACCACCGGTAGCGATGCGGGAGCTGTCTGGGCTAAAATCGAGGCCAAAGACAATGTTGGTGTGCCCGCTGGATTGGGTTGTGCCGCTGATGGGGAAAGACTGGAGCAGCTGGCCAGTTATGGGGTCCCATACTTTAAGTATGCTATTGGCGCCGGTGGTGGCGTAGCGTGAGAGGTTTGAATTTATGGTGGGAACAGATACCCTCGCCCCTTGATCGACTGTGATCCCATGCACCTGCCTGGCGCCGGAAGGGGAAAGGTTCCACAACTTAAACTCTACCTCACCGGATAATTCTGACGTGTAAATAGTTGCCAGACTTTTTCCATCTGGACTGAGCCGGCCGCGCCACACCTTGTCAACCGTCCACCACTCGTGGCTGCCAGTGGGGGAGATATCCCAGATCTTCACTTTGCCGTCGCTATGGGCAGTAAGCGGATGGATCCCATCCGGGCTGATTGCCATGCTATTGATATTTCCCATTCCACCAGCCAGTGTGAAGAGTTCCTGGCCCGTTGAGGCATCCCATATCTTGGCGGTGGAATCTGCGCTACCGGTGACCAGACGCGATCCATCCGGGGTAAATGCCAGGCTATTGATATTGTTTTGATGGCCGAACAGGATGAACAAAGGCCTGGCAGCCGGGTTTGCCTGCAGCTCTTCGAGTTTCCATACTTTCCCAATCGTTCCAGTGCCGACAGCCAGATATTTTCCATCCGGGCTGAAAGCGAATGCATCGGGCGGGCCAATCTGATAATCGAAAGTGATGGAGAACAGCTCCTTGCCCGGCGTAATTTCCAGGTCCCAGAACCTGGCGATCCCGTCATCACCGCCAGTCACAAGGCGTTTACCATCCGGCGTGAATACGGCGACAATCATATAATAGTCTGGAACGTTTACAGTGAGCAGCTCCTGGCCTGTGACCACATCCCAGATGGTTGCGGAACCTCCAGCAGTAGAAGTGACCACGCGTTTTCCATCCGGGCTGAAAGCCAGACTGAATACATTTCCGGTCGAAGCCGTCAAAGTCTGCAACAACCGGCCATTGGCGGCGTCCCAGATTTTGGCGCTTTGCTTTTCCCCGATTGACGCCAGCCGGCTGCCGTCAGGACTGAAAGCCAGGGTGTAACCAGTTGTCTCAAAAGACACATCGAAATCGACGGGGTTGGGCAGGCTGAGCAGTGGGGTTTCACCCTGTACTGCGGCCGGATCTCCCATCCTCCAAACCTTCACCCAACCGTCCATCCCAGCAGAGGCAAATTTACTCCCATCGGGATTTACTGCCACGCCAAAAACCGACTTGCTATCCACCTGGATCGTTGCAGTCAGACGAAAGGCAAGCAGAGCCTGGTGCAGGGAATTTTCCGCTTCGAGCGTGTCCGCCTTCTTCAAGGCTTCTAAGGACAACAAGATGCTGCGCTCGGGATCGACCTGTAAGTTGGAAAGCGCCGCGGCAGCCAGCTCACGAGAGCCGGCAAGGCGGGTATGATTTCCAGCGATCGCCTCCTGGGTTGCGCGCAACATGGATTCGTTTTCGGCAGTTGCCTGCATGGCAATGGCCTGGGCGCTTTTAAATTCTGCCTGTGCCCGGGCGGACTGGGCGTTTTGGGCGTTGGCCTGGGCGATTTGGGCGTTATTCCCAGCCTGGCGCGCTAAAATGATCGCAGCCACCGCCAGGATTCCAGCCAGGAGTAGGGCAAATGTCAGGAAGAGGGCACGATGGCGCAGCCGCCGCGCGGCGCGGCTCTGCTCTCCGGCCCTTTGTCGCTCCGCCTCGGCCAGTTTTTGGGCCGCATGTAGCTCACGCTGGCGCTGGGCTTCGCGCTCGGCTTCTTCGCCTTCAGCAGCCTCTTTGGAGGCCCCGATAAAGGCCTGTTCCTGGGCGTTGAGCTGGATCGGGTTGTTCAAAGCCCACTCCAGAGCCTGGGCCAGGTGGGCTCCCCGGTAGAGCGCCCCCGAGTCGCGCTCGAGCAGCTCCCATTCCTGGGCGGCTTCGGTCAGCCGGCGGTGCAGCCGCAGCCCCTCCCGGTCCTGGGAGAGCCACTCGCGCAAGGTAGGCCACTCGCGGATCAAGGCTTCATGCGCAACTTCGACCGTACCCTCGCCGGTGGTGATCAGGCGAGCGTCTGCCAGCTTGACCAGCACCGCCCGGATCTGTTCAGTTTCACCGGCCGGGCCTGGCGGGATCAGCTCGTGGATGGAGATGCGGCGACGGGTGTCCTGGGCGCCCTCCCCCAGCTCGGTCAGCCGCAGGAAGATGCCTCGAGCAATGTCCTGCTGGGCGGGGGTCAGCTCCTGGCTGTAAACCCGGTCGGCGGTATGAGCGATCGCCCTCCGCACGCCTCCCGCTTCGGTGTAGGCGCGCAGATTCATCAGGTTGCCGCGCCGGCGCTTCCAGGTCTCCAGCAGCGCATGCGAGAGCAGCGGCAGAGCCCCCGGCTCCGGTTGGTGGCTTTCACTGGCGCCGATATCATGCAGGATCAGGTCGGCCAGGCCCGGTGAGAGCTCCCACCCCCCACGTTTGGCAGGTTCTTCGATCGCCTGGCGCAGCTCCGCCACCTCCATCGCCCCGATGTAGATCTGCTGGGAGGAAACCAGCTCACGCAGCTCGGGATACTGGGCGACATGCTCGTAGAAGTCGGCGCGCAGGGCGAGCAGGACGTGCGTTGATCCGGCTTCGTTTTCGGCGCCTACCAGCAGGTTGTCGATGAAAGCCTGGCGCTCGGCCAGCGCCCGGCACTGTGTGAAGAGCTCCTCGAACTGGTCCACCACCAGCAGGAGCTTCGTTTGGTCCGGCAGATTGAGCGAGCGCTGGACGAACAGGTGCAGGCTGCGCCTATCGAGCAGCATCGCGTCCATCAGTTCGGCTGTGGCGGATAAGGATGCGGTTTGACGGGTCAGGCTGACTGAAAGGGATTCCAGCGGATGGGCTGTCGGAGTAAAGACGAAAGCCTGCCAGCGGCCAGGCTGGCTGCGCTTGAGCGATGGGGCCAACCCGGCGCGCACCACAGATGACTTGCCGCTGCCCGAGGCGCCGATGACCGCCAGGAAGCGCTGGTCCTGGACAGCTTCAACCAGGCGGGCGGTGACCTGCTCTCGACCGAAGAACCAGGCCGCGTCAGGTTCATCGAAGTATTGTAGCCCTTTATAGGGCGCTTCGCCCGGGGTAGGCGGCTCTTCGGCCGCCGACAGGGTCTTGAGAGGCGGGAAATCGGAAGCCAGTCCATCGATAACCAGCTGGTAGATGTGTTGTGGGAAACGGATGTCCTTGAGCTTGTGCTCGCCCAGGTCGCGCAAGGTTGCGCCCTGCGGGAGATCCTGGAAGATCAGCTCACGCGTGGTCTGCGAGACCAGCACCTGCCCGCCGTAGCCGGCGGAGGCAATCCGGGCGGCGCGGTGCACGTCCATGCCCACGTAGCCGGTGCGGGCAACGATCGGCTCGCCGGTGTGCAGCCCCATCCGCACCCGCAGCCTCACCCCTTGCGGCCAGGCGTGCTCGGCCAGGAGATGCTGCGCTTCCATCACGCAGTTGACCGCCTCGATGGCTTTGCCAAAGGCGACGAAGAAAGCATCCCCCTGGGTGTCGATCTCGTGCCCGTTCCAGTGGGAAAAGGCCAGCCGCAGCAGATCACGCTGCTCTTCCAGCAAGGCGGCATACTGCTCGCGCAGCTGCTCGAGCAGCCGGGTGGAGCCCTCGATATCCGTGAACAGGAAGGTCACAGTTCCGCTGGGGATTTCAGCCGTTTCGGAAATCTCGCTGGTTTGCTCCATCGCCATTTTCCCTCCCAAAATCAAGGATCCCCGAAGAGGTTCGATCACCGGCTACCCATGTTATGCGCATGGGCAGGGCTCAATCCGGCTCACGGCGCTGGTGGGCAGGTCTGTGTATCCAGGTATGTCTGACATTCATCAAGAGTCCATGTGCGCAGCAGGCGCTTATTAGCCAGAACGATTAATTCATTCACATCCAGGTAAAAACCGCGCGTGCCTTCTGTTTGGGTATAAGACCACAGATACTTGCCGTCCGGACTGAAACCTGTAATCTCGCCAGGTAAAGTGAGCCATTCCTTCCCGGTGGAGGTATCCACTAAATGCACCTTCTGATCTAAACAGCTCGCAGCAATCTTGGAGCCATCGGGGTTGAAATTAGCCTTGAGTACCCAATCAGGACATACTTTCATAGGAGGATGTAATTTATAGCCAGTATCAGTATCCCAGACAATCACCGTTCCATCCCAACTACCTGTAACCAGGCGCGTCCCATCCTGGTTGAAATCGACCCCCATTACAGCACGCTGATGCCCAGATAATGTTTGCAATAATTGTCCGTTACTCGCATCGAAGATACGTGCTTTGCCATCATCACAACCCGTTGCAACACGAGCCCCATCCGGACTGAACGCTACCGAATAGATATGAATCCCTTCTGGATGCTCTTCCAGGATATGCAAGGGCACGCCAGTATGCAAATCCCAAAGAACGACTAGCCCCTCCGCATCCTTTCCCCCATTCATTCTTCCATAAACACCCGTGGCCAGTTTACCGCCATCCGGGCTTATGGCGAGGCTATCTAATCGTCCCTCCAAAGTATCCGTAAAAACCTTGGTTAGAGGGAAATGGAATATTTCCTGGCCTGAGGCTATGTCCCATACCCTCGCCATCAGGCCTTCACCGGCCTTGGCCCCCACTGTAATATAATGGTTCAGGTCGCGATCCGGGACAGCCCCTTGAAGAACATCATCCGTATCAATCTGAATGCTTCCCTTCTCCATAAGGCCTTCTGGAGAAGGCTCCCAGAATTGGAGCTTCTTCCACCACGCATCAATAGAATAACTTACATCCATACTTAACAATCGCTTTCCATCTGGACTGAAACGAATTTCTTTAGATCCAGGCATGGCGAACCACTCCTGATTGCCGCTGAGAGAAATATCCCAGATCTGCACCGTTTTCGCCGCGCTTAGTAAATGCTGCCCATCCGGACTGAGGGCAATGCTAAAAACCACCCCAGCATGGCCAACCAGGGCAAATTTTTCCTTGCCGTCCGATGCATACCAGACTCTGGCCGTACTATCGGCGGCCCCAGTAACCAAATTCTTGCCATCCGCCGCGAAAACAACCCCATTAATGACATTCTGATGACCAAGCAGAGTCGTCAACAATTTGGCCGGAACCGCTTGAGAGAAATCGAGGGCATACACCCAAACGGTCGTCCACGTGCTAATGACCAGGCGCTTCCCATCCGGGCTGAAGGCAATGCCTCCCACTGGTCCATTCCCCTCTAAGGAGAGTGTAAAAAACGCACGCGGTTGGCCACCTGCCTCCATCCCGCGCACATCCCAGAAGATGACAGTCTGGTCAGCGCTGCCCGTCAACAGGTAACCTCCATCCGGGCTGATGACGGCGGCGTACACCGCCTTAGTATGGCCCGTGAGAGTAAATTGTTCCTGGCCAGTCCTCACATCCCAAATCTTGCCCGTCTTATCCGCGCTGGCGGTCGCCAGGCGTTGGCCATCCGGGCTAAAAAAGACACCATAGATATTTCCGGCATGACCTTTCAAAGTATGGAGCAGCTCGCCGTTGCGAGCATCCCAAATATTGGCCGTATTCCTGGTCCCAACCGTCGCCAGCAGGCTGCCATCCGGGCTGTAGGCAATAGTATAGCCAAAGGCTTCATCTGCAACAGAATAATCAATGGGATTGGTCATAGTAATCAGCGGCGTCGGGCCAATCTCAGCCAGGCTATCCCCCATTCTCCAGATCTTAACTTCACCCTTATTTATACCCTCCTGTCCAAGCGTGGCAAACTGTTTACCGTCCGGGCTGACCGCCACACCGACAGCGTCCAGGCCAGGCAACTCGGCGCGCAGGCGCGAGGCCTGGATGGACTGGTGCAAAGCGTTCACAGCTTCCTTCGTGTTACTCTCTTTATAAGCTTGCAAAGCCAGCAGGAGGCTGCGCTGCTGGTCTATCTGCAGGTTTTCAATCGCCGCCGCGGCCAGGGCGCGCGATTCAGCCTTGGCAGCCTGTTGCACGGCCTCCGCTTCCGAGGTGGCGCGCAGGTTCGCCTCACCAACTGCCTGGGTGCTGGCAGACTGGGCTGTGGCTTTTTGCGCCTGGGACAGGAGGCTGGCGGCCTGGGCAGCAGCTTCCTGTGCGACGGCCCGCGTGCTGGCAGCCTGCGCCGCGCTCAGGTTCTGGCCGGCCTGGCGGGCATTGCGGTTCGCCTGCTGGCCAAAGACAATCGCCGCCAGGGCCATGCCAAGCGCAATCACCACCGCCAGACTCAGGTACACCGCCCGGCGACGCAGGCGTTGGGCAGCCAGGGCGCGGGTCTCAGCCAAACTGCGCGCCGCCTCCAGCTCGCGCTGGCGCTGGGCTTCGCGCTCGGCAGCCTCGCCCTCCACCAGCTCTTGCGAAGCCTGCACGAACTCCCGCTCCAGGGCGTTCAATAACTCCGGGTGAGCTGCAGCCCATTCCTGGGCCTGCGCCAGGCGCGCCCCGCGGTACAGCCCGCCCGGCTCGCGCTGCGTGCGCTCCCATTCCAGCGCCGCCTCCGTCAGGCGGCGTTGCAGGCGCAGCCCCTCGCGGTCCTCGTTCAGCCAGTCCTGCAGGCGCCCCCACTCCCGGATCAGGGCTTCGTGCGACACCTCCGCCGTCTCTTCGCTGGTGGTAACCAGCCGGGCGTCCGCCAGTGTGTTCAATATCTGGCGGGTTGCGCTGCTGTCCTGCGGCGCCTCTTCTTCGGGCGGGATCAACTCGGTCAGCGCCACCCTCCGGCGGGTCTCCTGCGTCCCTTCGCCCAGCTCGGTCAACCGCAGGAAGATGCCGCGGGCAATCGGTTTCTGCTCGGGGGAAAGCTCCTGGTTGTAGACGCGTTCGGCCGTTCGAGCAATCGCCCCGCGCACCCCACCGGCTTCGAAATAACTCCGCAGCACCAGGGTGTTCCCGCGCCGGTGGTTCCAGGTTTCCAGCAAGGCGTGAGACAGCAATGGCAAAGCTCCTGGCTCCGATCCAACATCATGCAACATCAGGTCAACCAGCCCGGGAGAGAACTCCCATCCCCCGCGCTGGGCTGGCTCTTCAATCGCCTGGCGCAGCTCATCCGGTCCCATGGCACCCAGGTACTCCTGGTGCTTTGCCACCAGTTGGCGCAGACCATCGTACTTCGCCAGGTGCTGGTAGAAGTCCGCCCTCAGGACTATCACCAGGCTCATAAGACTATTCTCCGCCTCTACTGCATACAGGAGGTTATCGACAAATACCTGCCGCTCGCTCGCCAGCCGGCATTGGGTGAACAGCTCTTCGAACTGGTCGATCACCAGCAGGATCCGCCGACCCTGGGCAGCCGTGGAAGCCGGCAGCATTTTCTGAAGGAATAAATGCAGGCTGCGGGGATCCTGGGTTAGATCGTCGATCAGGAACCCGACCGCTGCAACCGAGGTAAGTTGGCGAGTCAGACTGACGGCCAACGCCTCTAGCGGGCGGAGGCTGGGGGTGAGCACAAATACCCGCTCGAGCGTCCCCAGACGCTTGATCGCCGGCACCAACCCGGCTCGCACAACCGACGATTTACCGCTGCCCGAAGCCCCGATCACGGCCAGGAAACGTTGCTGCTGGATGGCCTCCGTCAGGCGCTCAACGGTTTTCTGCCGGCCGAAGAACCAGACCGCGTCCGCTTCGTCGAAAAACTGCAAGCCTCTGTAGGGGGGATCGCCCGGGGTTGGAGGTTCTTCTTTAGCCGAGAGAGTTTTCAACGCGGGGAACTCAGCCGGTAAGCCCTCAATTTCAAGCTGGTATATTTGCTGGGGGAAGCGGATATCTTTGAGCTTGTAGCTGCCCAGGTCGCGCAGGCAGGTGCGCGCAGGCATATCCATATACACCAGGTCGCGGGTAGTCTGCGAAAGCAGCACCTGCCCGCCATAGCCGGCCGCAGCGACACGCGCGGCGCGGTGGACATCCATTCCCACCAGGTAGGGGCGGCTACCGCCGGAGATTTCCTGGTTAGGGGGCAAGCCGGCCTCGCCACCTCCCACCATGATCGGCTCTCCGGTGTGCAGGCCCATGCGCACCCGCACCCGCACCCCCTCCGGCCAGGCGTGCTCTGCCAGCCCTTTTTGGGCTTCGACCGCACAACATAGCGCATCGATGGCGCGTGGAAATACGACGAAGAACGAATCGCCTTGCGTATCGATCTCATGGCCGTTCCATCGAGCGAAAGCGGTTCGAAGGATTTGGCGCTGGCTTTCCAGCACCAGGGCGTACTGCTCGCGCAGCTGCTCGAGCAGCCTGGTAGAGCCTTCAATATCGGTGAACAGGAAGGTCACAGTTCCGCTAGGGATTTCAGCCGTTTCGGAAGCCTCGATAGTTTGCTCCATAGCCGTTTTCCCTCCCAAAATTAAACCACCCGCCTCTGCGGGGCACGCAAAAAACCCTGAGACCCTAAGGGTTTGACAAACCCTTAGGGTCTGGGATCAAATAAGGTGTGCGTAGGCAGGCTCAATCCGGCCTACTGCAGGCCGAACTGCTGGCGCTCCGCCGGGGTGGGCTGGCGAATGACGCAGCAGTCTTTGGCATAATCGACCAGCTCCTGCTTGGTTTGCCAGACGCGCCACACGCTGACCAGCGATTCCAGACCCACAACGGCGAGATGCTGGCCATCTGGAGACCACCGGGCTAAAACTCCGTAAGATACAGGGATGGACAGCCTCAGCACCTCAGCCCCGCTGGCGGCATCCCAGACCCTGACCGTGCCGTCGTTGCTGGCAGTGGCGATGCGCTTGCCGTCCGGCGACCAGTCTCCGGGCCAAACGGACTTGGTATGGCCGCTGAAGACCAGCAGCTCTTTTCCGGTCGCAGCATCCCAGACCCGGGCGGTGTTATCCTTCGCCCCTTGTTCATCGTTGCCTGATGCCGTAAGCAGACGCGTTCCATCTGGCGACCAGGTAACGGAGTTAACATATGCAGGCGGCTCATGTTGCAGGGTGTAAAGTGGTTTCCAGGTGTGCGCATCCCAGACTCTGGCTGTGCTCTCATCGCTGGCTGCGGCGATCTTTGACCCATCCGGCGACCATTCGACGTAGTTAATAAACATCTTCTCGTTATTGCTTTCAACCAATCTGGTGATCTGTTCCCCCGTCTGATAGTCCCAGATAATGATCTGGTTGTTAATCAGCCCGGTGGCCACCTGAGATCCATCCGGAGACCAGGCCGCGGAACGGATCCAATTCTCACTGCTCGAGGTGAAAGTTCGGATGATCTCGCCGCTCTTAGCATCGAAGACATAGGCAGTGGCAAACCCGGAAAAATCCGGGAATAATGTGGTACCCAGATACAGGATCGCCTGGTCATCCGGCGAGAATTGGGCTTCCAATCCACTGAAGTTGAGCGCGTCGCCCAGGTTTTCCATCAGCAACTGGTTTGGCTGCACATCCCAAATGGCAAAGGACGGCGGCTCGGTAGAGTTAACAATATCACCGCCGGCCATGGCTAGGTAACGCCCGTCGCTGGACCAACCGGCGCCCTGGACTGACCAATTACCACCCCGTGCGGCCTGGGGCGGGTATAGCCGCCAGGCAGTGCTGGGCGCCGCGTTCCAGACCTGCACATTGCCGCTGCCATCCGCGCTGGCCAGGCGGTCGTCCACCGGCGACCATTTCAGGTCTGAGACGTCGCCCTGGTGGCCGCGCAGGGTCTCCAAAAGCTTGCCGGTGGCGGTCTCCCAGATGTGCAGGCTGCCATCCGCATGCCCGCTGACGATGCGCACGCTGTTCGGCGCCCACGCCAGGCTACTCACCTCCCCGGCGTTGGTTTCGATGCTGCGGAGCAGCGCGCCGTCCGCTGCGTTCCATATACGCAGCGTGCCGTCCTCGCCGGCGGTCGCCAGGGAGGCGCCATCCGGCGACCACAGCGCCAGGTTGACCCGCCCTTGATGACCTTCCAGCCTGTACACCGCCTTTCCGGTCTGAGCATCCCATATAATAGCCGTGCCGTCCAGGCTGGATGTTGCCAGCCTGGTCTCGTCCGGCGACCAGTCTATGCTGTTGACGCTTTTCGTATGCCCGATCAACACCACCTCCGGTTTTTGCCAGGCAGCATCCCAGCCGGTCACCACCAGCCTCTGGTCCGCCAGGTGCTGGATCAGCTCCCAGCTCTCGACGCCCAGCTCGGCCCGCGTCGCCACTCGCCGGGTGTCCTCCGTGCCCACCCCGGGCCGCACCATCTGCACCAGGGCGCGGTGGGCGCGCTCTTGCTCCTCGGGTTGCAATCCGGCGTAGACCTGGTCGGCATAGCAGGCCAGGGCGCCGTCCACGCAGCCCAGGGCTTCATAGTCGGAATGGGTCAGCCAGCCATCGCTTTGCCGCTCCCACAGCAAGGTCAGGGCGAACTCTAACAGCGGCAGGTTGCCCGGCTCCTGCCCCACGTCATCCAGGATGCGCTCGACCAGCCCCGGCTCGAAGGCCGCCCCTTGCATCTCAGCCGGTTTCTCGATCGCCATATGCAGCTCCTGGCGGGTCATCGGCCCCATTAGCACCGAAGCCTTCTGCAGCGCATCAGCAAACGGCCGGTGGGCCAGCGCCTGCCCCATGAAATCCGCCCGCATGGTCAGCAAGACCACCAGCGGCGAGAGGCGCCGCCCGCTCTCCGCCTGGACGGCGGCCAGCAGCTCATCGATAAGCTGGCGCTGCAGGTCCACCTCCGGGCAGAGCGTGTAAAGCTCTTCGAACTGGTCAATCACCAGCAAGAACCGCCTCGCAGATGGCTCTTTCTGGAGGATGCGCTCCACCACAGGCAGGAGATCGACT
>Ga0315273_10005412_pt1 | contig 15776 bp, 11 predicted proteins | sample YL17G02_0_MG_FD_205753 | JGI IMG/M metagenome (GOLD analysis project Ga0315273, IMG submission 205753) | Sediment microbial communities from Yellowstone Lake, YNP, Wyoming, USA - YL17G02_0 | ecosystem: Environmental > Aquatic > Freshwater > Lake > Sediment | place: USA: Wyoming | collected...
ACTGTTCGGCGCGGACCCGTTCGCGGTCTACCGGGGCGGCGACTGGAATGCGGCGCTCGATGCGTGGCGCGCGCACGCGGCTCACGGCACGGCCGGATCGTGGGACGCGGCAGATACCGACGCGCCCCACGCACCCTTCACCGGCGGCGCGGTCGGCTACTGGAGCTACGACTTCGGGCGCCGGTTCGAGCGGTTGCCCGCCATCGCGCGCGACGACCTTGCGCTGCCGGATTTCGTGATGGGTCTGTTCGACGTTGTCGGCGCCTATGAGCATGCGAGCGGACGCGCGTGGCTGTTCGCGACCGGATTGCCGCTCACTGGGGACGCCGCTCGCGAGCGAGCGCGCAGTCGGCTCGATGCGTTCGCGCGGCGGATCGAGAGCGCACCGCCCGCGCCGACCCTCGCGCGCACCGATTCCGGGGGGTCGCCCCGGGTGGCGTGCTCGACGTTCTCCGCCGATGCCTACCGACGCGCGGTCGAATCGGTGCGCGATCATATCCGCAGCGGCGACATCTTCCAGGCGAACCTGTCGCAACGCTGGTCGGTTCCCCTCGATCCGTCGTCACAGGCCCCGTCTGCGCTCGGACGGTCGCTGTTCGAATCGCTCGCCGCGGTTTCGCCCGCGCCGTTCGCGGCATTCTTCGACGCGGGCGATCACGCGATCGCCTCGGCGAGCCCCGAGTTGTTCTTGGACGTGCGCGGGCGGCGCGTCGTGACGCGCCCGATCAAGGGCACGCGGCCACGCGGCAGGTGCAAGGCGGAGGACGACGGCCTCGCGGCCGAACTGATGGCCAGCGCCAAGGACCGGGCGGAGAACGTGATGATCGTCGATGTTCTGCGCAACGATCTCGGGCGCGTCTGCCAGGCGGGTACCGTGGAGGTGCCGGAGTTGTGCGCGCTCGAAGCATTCCCCCAGGTGTTCCATCTGACTTCGACCGTCACCGGCACACTGCGTGACGGGGTCGATGCGTTCGATCTGCTCCAGTCCTCGTTCCCCGGCGGCTCGATCACGGGTGCGCCCAAGATTCGAGCGATGGAGATCCTCGAATCGATCGAGCCGGTGCGACGCCACATCTATACCGGGAGCATCGGTTATGCGGACTGGAATGGTAGTGCGGCGTGGAACATCGCGATCCGCACCGCGCTCGTGACGCCGCGGGCGCTGCACTTCGCAGCCGGCGGCGGCATCACGGCGGATTCGATTCCCGCGGCCGAATACCTGGAAACGCTGCACAAGGCCGAAGGCGTCCGGCTCGCGCTCGAGCGGGTGCTGGGCCGCATCCAACTCGATGAGACGCCGAGCGGGACCAAGGCATGAGCGATCCGCGCGATCCGGCGTCAGGCAACCGGTTCCCGACTGAGGGTGGAAGCAGTGCGAGCGGCGCGAGCGACGAGACGTCACGCACGAGCGGTACCGGACGTCCGGCGTGGCGCACACCGGTGCCCGATCGCGCGATGTGGGTCAACGGCAAGCTCGCCCGCGGCCGGGAGGCACAGTTGTCGCTGTTCGACCGCGGGGCGCGCGACGGCGAGGGCATCTTCGAGACGGTGCGCGTCGAGCGCGGCCGCGCGCAGCACTGGCGCCGCCATCTGGAACGTCTGGTGCTCGCGGCGGCGGAGCTCGGGTTTCCGGTGCCGCCATCCCCCTCGGCGCTGTCCGCAGCACTCGGTGATGTGCTGGCGGCGAACGATCTCTCCGATGCGGTCGTGCGCATTACCGTGACCCGCGGCATTCCGGGCGGGCGACCCACGCGCGCCGGATGCTGGATCGAGGCCGAGTCGCTTTCCGGCCGCCTGTGGCGCGGCACCCGGACCGGCCAGGCAAGTGCCATGATCTCCGCAGTGCCGTTCTCGCCCGGGCCGATCGGCCGTTTCAAGACCACGAGCCGGCTCGCCTACCATCTCGCTCGCGAAGAAGCACGGGCGGCCGGGGTCGACGAAGCGCTGTTGTGTGGCGCCGATGGCATGGTGTTCGAGGGTGCTGTAAGCAACCTGTTCGCCGTGCTGCGCGGCGAAGTCGCCACGCCTCCGCTCACGAGCGGCATTGTGCCCGGCATCACCCGCGCCCGCGTGCTCGAACTGTGCGCCTCGCTCGGCATTGCGTCCCGCGAACGAACGCTGTCACGCGACGAACTGCGCGCGGCGGACGAGCTGTTCGTGACGAATTCGGTGCAGCAGGTGGTTCCACTGGTGGCGCTCGATGGCCATCCGGTGCCGAGCCGCACGCTCGGGGCCCGGCTGCGCGAGATCTATCGGGAGCGCGCTGCGGCCGAAGGCTGAGACTGACCGTCGGGAATACCGACACTTTGCCGCGCGCGCTTCGCGCCGCGGTGCGCAATTGCGCGTTTCCACCCTGGGTGAGGGAACTGTTGCCCGACCCTGGCAGTTCTCACCCATGGTGTGCGCCCTGGCCCCCTCGAAAACGACTCGGAATCTGGCGTTGGATCGCCGATGATAGAGGCACGGCCGTGGCATGTGCGATGCATCTCGATGAAATATAGAAAGGAAGCGCGGGTACCGCTCGCGCCATGACACCCATGAGCACGCACTCCATCGAGATCGAACACGGCGCCGGTATCCCGGTCACGGGGACCAACGGGCATGGTTCGGAGCAGATTCGGACCGGCCGGCTCGATGTCCTGGTTCCGCACCTCATCCGCGGGCAACTGCTGCGCCCGGGCTTCGTGCGCATGAGCCTCAAGCTCGGTGTCGCCCGGCAGATGCCATCATGGGCCAAGCTCCAGTTCTTGAACGCAGGCGTCACCCGGGTCGATCTCGAGCGAGTGCTCGGCCGGATCACGAGCCTCGAATCGTGGGCGGACGAGTGGGAGCGCCTCGGGCTCGAGCGCCACGCGGACGGCCAGCAGGCCCTGGCGCGCGGCGATCGCCGTGCGGCGGCAACGAACTTTCTCGCCGCGTCCTCGGCGTTCAATTTCTCGCAGTACGTGATCTTCATGGACACGCGCCGCAAGCGTGCGCTGCACGAGGCGTGCGTGCGCAGCTATGCCGAGGCCGCGCCGTGCGCCGATCCTCCGGCGCAGCGGATCGAAGTGATGTTTCGCCGCCGCGCGATGGTCGGCTACCTGCGCATCCCGCGCGGCGCCACCGGCCCGGTTCCAGTGGTCGTGATGTTCAATGGGACCAACGCCGTGAAGGAGGAGCTGCACTGGTGGTCAGACGCGTTCATCGCGCGCAACCTCGCCACGATCGTGTTCGACGGCCCCGGAATGGGCGAGACATTCCATCGCCTGTCGATGGTCGGAGAGCCGCGCCCGGTTGGCGTGGCGATCCTCAACTACATCGAGACCCGCCCCGAGCTGGATCCCGGGGCGGTTTCGTTTGTGGGCATGAGCCTCGGCGGCTACTGCGCGATCCGGATGGCTTCGCACGATCCGCGCGTGAAGGCCGTCGCCGCGGTGAGCCCGCCATTTTCGGCCGACGTTTACTGGAAGGTGACGCTCGCCGGCATGCGCCGCGAGCTCGCCGCGCTCTACTCGATCGACGAGCGCGAGATGGAGAAGGTCATTGATCGCATCACGCTCGCGAACGATCTGCCCAACCTCGGGTGTCCGTTGCTCGTGGCCGGCGGTGGCCAGGACCACATCACCCCCGGCACCGAGGCGTGGCGCATCTTCGACGCCGCGCGCAGCGAACGCGAGATCGTGTTCTATCCGCGTGGGGGCCATGACTGCTTCAACGTGATGTCGGATCTGCGCCCGCGGCTGGTGGCGTGGGTCGCACGCCAACTCGAGCCGCATCGCGGCGTCACCCCACAGCGGCGCGCATGGGACGGCGGCACGTTTGATCCATCCTGGGCCGCGGGTGAAGCCGTCGATCCGGATTTCGCCGAGGCACTGTGTGGCGACGAGCCCCGGCGCGAATGGCACGCGGCGGCCGAGCCGGGCGTGCCCGTGCGCTGGGAATGGCCGTGGCAGAAGGCCGCGCGCGAGCGCATCGAAGTCGTGCATCATGCGGCGGCGGCGGAACACCTGCGTACCCCCTGGATCGCACCCGCATAGCCCGTCGCGCTGCGTCACGCTACCGAACTACGCTGGCGCCACCTTGAACCGCGGGTGTTTGTGCCGGTACATGCGGGTATCCGCCTCGTCGAGCAGCTGCTGCAACCGGGTTTGTCCGTCCCACGTGACGACGCCCGTACTCACATGCGAGTTGCGCGGCGAACGCTCGGTGAACGAGCTGGCGACGCGCCCGGCGATCGTCTCGGCGGCGCTCGCATCGGCGGCGATCACCATCACGAACTCGTCGCCCCCCACGCGGTAGGCACTGTCGGTGCCGAGCCGTGACGACGAGCGCAGCACCGCGCCCAGCGCGCGCAGCGTCTCGTCGCCGACGACGTGGCCGAAGCGGTCGTTGACCCGCTTCATCTCGTCGACGTCGAGATAGAGCAGCGTCAGCGCCAGGTCGGTGCGCTGCGCACGGCTCAAGGCCACCTCCAGATCGCGCTCGAAGGCCCGCCGGTTTCCAAGCCCGGTGAGCGGATCAGTGAGTGATAGCTGCTCCAGCTCCTCGAGATGAGTGCGATTGATCTCCTGCTCCCGCCCGATCATCGTGAGGATCCAGATGCCGAGCAGCGCGGTGATCAGAGAATCGATCAACTCGGTCAAGTGCCTGAAGCCGGCGGGAAGCAACCGGGTCTCGAGGAATTGAATCAGCCACGGCATGGCGACGAGCAACCCCAGCAGCACCGCGGGCAGCAGCAGCAGGCGGTTGCGGGATTTGGGCTCGAACACGTTGTAGTTGTCGCGCCGTTTCATGGCACCTTCCGTGGCGACCGCCATCTGCTGGCGAGCGTCCGCCGGCGCGGCGACCGGCTTGCGGACCTGCCGGAATCCGGACGCGACCGGGCGGAATCCCTGTGCGGCCAAACGGTTTCCCCGCTTCCAAAGTTACGGACCCCGGCACCCTGGGTCAAGGGCCGGAGGCAGTTGAGGGGCGTGGCTGCGTGCCCCGAGGGCCTTCGACCTGCTACCCTTCAGTTGTATTTGTCCCGGCCACGAGGCCTTTTCTCCGGAGACGAGCCCATGCCCGACGTTCAGGCCAAAGCGCGCGTGCGTCCACTCGACGAACTCGACATCGGAAGCATTGTCAGGATCGACGAACGCATTACGGGCCGCTACCGACCCGAGTTGTGGGAACAGCGCGTCGGCTACTACCTGCGCCGCGACCCGGATTCATCGCAGGTCGTCGAGCTGGACGGCAAAGTCGTTGGGTTCATGCTCGGAGACGTACGGGCCGGGGAATTCGGCCTCGAGGAGCCGAGCGGTTGGGTCGAACGCTTCGGCATCGACCCGGACTTCCGCGGGCGCGATCTGGGCACATTGCTGTTCGGGGCCCTGGCGGCGCACTTCAAGGAAGCCGGGATCACGACCATTCGCACGCTGGTCGACCAGCAGGACGCAGGCGTGGCGGGCTTCCTTTCCGCACTGGGTTTTTCGCCCTCAACGCTTCAGGCGCTCGAGATGCGTGTCACGAAATAACGGAGAGCAGGAATGAAAGTCGAGCACACCACACTCCCGAAGAAGTATCACGACGCGGTCGAGCACTGGCGCCGGCACTGGCTGCCGGACTACGGAACGCTCATCACCGACTGGGACAAGTACTTCCCGCAGGACGATGCGTTCTGCCTGTGCGCCAAAATGGAAGTCGGCACGTCCGACATGATCCAGATCGGCGATCAGACGGGCGAGAAGAAGCGGCTCAAGCCTGACCAGCTCACCGAGGACCAAGCGAAGCATCTGCTCGCGATCATCCGCGCCCAGGCGTCGACCGAGTTCGGCTCGATCCAGCAGCACGCCGGCACGCTCCACCGCGCGGCCGACGATGAAGACCGGTTCTGGGTGCTGCGCGTCATGGCGGAGGAGCTCCGCCACGGCTACCAGATGTTCCACCTGCTGCTCACCGAGGACTGGACGCACGTCTCGGGCGGGGTCAAAGGTGAGACGATGGTCGAGGAGATCCTGTCGATGCAGACCGGATCGCACGTGCTGGACGCGTTCAACGTGGAGTACGACTCGTTCATCGACAACATCTGTTTCGCCGCGCTCATCGATCGGGTCGGCAAGTACCAGCTCACGATGCAGAAGGTGTGCGCGTACAAGCCGATGGCCGACTCGATGCCTCCGATGCTGCGCGAAGAGGCGTTCCACCTGGCGGCGGGCGTGATTCCGCTGCGGCGCTGGGCGCAGCGCGCGGCGAAGGGTGACCCGCTCATCACGATGCAGGTCGTGCAGAAGTCGATCAACAAGTGGTTCCCGCGCGCGCTCGAGATGTTTGGTGACGAGCGCGGCGGCGACAAGAACATTCACTTCGGCTTCAAGGACATGAAGAACCGCGAGGCACAGGACCACTACCTGGCCGAGGTGACGCGGATGATCCGCGACATCAACTCGCGCTACCTCCGTGCCCGGTTTCCCGGATACACACCCGACAAGGTCGAACTGGTGCTGGACCAGATCGAGCGTTCGCGTGGCAAGCACGAGGGCGTGGCGTGGGACGACCTGCTCCACGTTCCCGACCGCCGTTTCTTCCGTCGCAAGGGCGAGCCCGCGTGGCAGATGGTGGGCACGCTCGGCGAGACGTTCGCCGACGCCGACGAATACGTGCGCTATCTCGCGAAGGCGCTGCCGGAGGCGTACCTGACGACCAAGGATCTGCGGTCGTATTCCGAGACGCTGCACAAGGTCGCCGCGGGCGAGTTGAGCGTGACCGATGCGATCATGTCGATGCCGAAGCTCAAACGTGTCGGCGGCACGTGTCCGTGCTCGCGCTCGGTGCGCTGGGTGCAGGAGGAGGAAACCGCCGCCCCGGCGGTCACGACCAACGGTTCCTGACCGCGGACAGCCGAACGACCGGGCGGCCGCCCCTCGCTACGCGAAGGCGGCGTTTTCATGTTCGGCCGCTCTGCGGAAACCCGTGCTTCATTCGCGACCGGGGCGCGCCGATGACCTGAGCAAGCGACACACGCGCCGTGACAGCCTGGGTCTGCGTCCCTAGAATCCGCCGCGTCCATTCCTTTCGACATCGCATCCGCCTTCGGAGCACCCATGTCCCCGACCCCCTCCGTCGCCTACTTTTGCATGGAGTTCGGCCTCAACGAGTCGTTTCCAATCTACTCGGGAGGGCTCGGCGTGCTCGCCGGCGACTTCATCAAGTCCGCGCACGATCTCAAGCGTCCGCTGGTCGGCATCGGGCTCAAGTGGGAGCGCGGATATTGTGTTCAGCGTATCGGGGCCGACGGCGTACCGTTCGAGGAGTACCCGTCGTACGACGCGCCCTTTCTGCGCGAGACCCGGGTCCGGGTGCGGGTGCGCGTCCGCGGCCAGGAAGTTCCATGCACGGTGTGGGTCACGGACCACTTCGGCAACGCGCCGCTCTATCTGATCGAGCCGTTTCACGCGCGCGATCGCTGGATCACGCACCGCCTCTACGAGGCCGGAACCGACGTGCGGATCGCCCAGGAGATGCTGCTCGGCATCGGCGGCATCCGCGCGCTCAACTGGCTCGGCATCCCGATCTCGACCTACCATTTCAACGAAGGCCATGCGGTGTTCGCGGGAATCGAGATGATCGCCGACCTGATGGAAGGCGGAATGCCGTTTCAGGATGCGATGCGTCAGGTGCGCAGTCGCATCGTGTTCACGACGCACACGCCGGTCACGGCGGGCAACGAGGAGCATTCGCTCGCCGATCTGCGACGGATGGGCGCGTGCCTTCAACTGTCGGGGTCCGAAATGCGCAGGATTGGCGGCGACCCGTTCAACATGACGGTTGCGGGACTCCGCCTGTCGCGCGCGGCAAACGCGGTGGCCGCGCTCCATGGCCAGACGGCGCGCGCGATGTGGAAGCACGTGGCGAACGCCGCGCCGATCACTTCGATCACCAACGGGGTGCACGTCCCCACCTGGCAGTCGGAGCGCATCCGCAACGCGGGCAACGACGACACAACGCTGTGGAACGCGCATGTCGCGCTCAAGCGGGAATTGGCAGACGTCATCCTCGAGAAGAACGGCGTGGTCATCGATCCCAACTCGATGATCATCGGATTTGCCCGGCGCGCGGCGGGCTACAAGCGCAGCGATCTCATCCTGCGCGACGAGCAGCGGCTCGACCATCTTCTGGAGGACATGAACGTGACGATCCTGTTCTCGGGCAAGGCGCACCCGCAGGATCGCGACGGCAAGATGATCGTGGCGCGACTCGTGCGCGCCCAGCAGGAGCATCCGGGCCGGATCGTGTTCCTCGAGAACTACGACATGAGCGTCGCGCGCAAGCTGGTGCGCGGTTGCGATGTGTGGTTGAACAACCCGGTGCGCCCGCTCGAAGCGAGCGGCACGTCTGGGATGAAGGCGGCGATGAACGGCGTGCTCAATCTGAGCATTCTCGACGGATGGTGGCCGGAAGGCTGCGAGCACGGTGTCAACGGCTGGGCGATCAGCGACGAAACGGCCGGCGACGACGAAGATGATCTCGACGCGCTCTACGACACGCTCGAGAACGAGGTGTTGCCGTCGTGGGCCGACCGCACGCGCTGGATCAAGATGATGCGCGCGAGCATCCGCATGGGCACGGAGAAATTCTCGTCGGATCGGATGGTGGGTGAGTACTTCGAGAAGCTGTACGCGACGGTGGCTGAACCCGAACAGTCGGTGGCGCCCACGCCCGGCCAGGAAGCGCCCGGCACGCGGATCGCCTAGCTTTCGTGCGCCGCGCGGCGGTTGGGAGTCTCGCGCTCAGCTCTTGGTTTCGGGCTGTGGCTCGGGCTCGGCGCCGACCGGGATGGCGGCCAACTTCGCCACGTACTCGTCGGGCAGGCGATGATGGGCCGCACCGCGCAAGATCGCATCGAGATAGCGGCGCGATGGTGGCGACGGATTCGACGGCCGCGCCACGTAGATCCCGGCTCGCACGCGGCGGGGGAATGATCCGTCGTCGACGCGCGTGAGTTCGACTGACGTGGTTTCGCGATCGTAGAGGTTGTGCTGATTGCCTGGCCCGCGGAAACCCTCGGCCTCGTCGAGCGCGGCGAGATCGGCGTCGTTGATCTCGTACACCATGCCCCACACCGCATCGCCATGCGCGAGATGAATGCCCGCCACACCTCCGCCCCAGCGCTGTGAGAACAGCGGGAATGTCAGGCGGTGTTCCCGCAAGACCGCAAGCCCCACGACCTTGTGGGACGGACAGCGCGTGCCCATCTGCTCCGGATCGAGATTGGAACCGTAGGCGAAATACAGCATGAAAGGCTCCGTGGTGCCGACGCGGCGTAAACGTAAGGACGACGCGCGCGAGCGCGCGTGGCGAAGAGGGGTGGAGCATACCACGTGCAGGGCACGGTTTGTCCGGCTTCGGGGCGCGGGTCTATCATCCCGCAACACTCGCCCCCGCTTCGTCAATTATGTGCCCGGATCCCACGTGCAGTTTCGTGCGTTGCGCCGGGCCGCATTCCCCATGGAGACTCGATGCCTCTCGACTTTCTCGCCTTTGGCCCCCATCCCGACGACGCCGACATCGGCTGCGGCGGCCTGTTGCGCAAGATGAAGTCGTACGGATACACGACGGGCATCGTGGACATGACCACCGGGGACATGGGCTGGGGCTCGCCCGAAGGCCGGCTCGGAGAAAATGACGAGGCGAAACGCATTCTGCAGCTCGACGTGCGCGAGAACCTCAACCTTGGCGACTGTCGGATCGAGGACACGTTCGAGAATCGCTGCATCGTCGCGGGCGCAATCCGCCGGCATCAGCCGCAAATCGTGCTCTCGCCCTACTACAACCTGCCGATCGGCCGCGGCCTCGGCCACAACGACCACTACAAGACCGGCCAGATCGTCTCCAACGCGTTCAACCTCGCCCACCTGCGCAAGGCGCCGGTCCCGGGGGACCCGTACCAGGCGAAGGCTCTGTTCTATTATTTCCTGCCGCCCGGCACGATCCCGACGTTCGTGGTCGACATCTCCGATCACTTCGACGAATGGATCGCCGCGCTCGACGCGCATCAGAGCCAGTTTCACAACGCTGACCGGCCACGTCCCGAGCGCGCGCCTTCGGTGCGCGACGTGTTCGATTCGTTTGCGCGCTACTGGGGCTGGCAGATCGGCGTGAAGTACGGCCAGGCTTATCTTTCAACTGCGCCGCTCAACATTCCTGACCCGATGGTGCTGGTGAAGCACGTGGTCCCGCGCGTGTGACCTGTCTTCCTGACGCGCATCAGGGCCCGCCCGCCGCGGCGCGCGCGACGGGCGTTCACAGGTCGCGACACATCCTGGTGCTCGGGTTGCGCGCGACCGCATTCGCTGCGGCGTTGACGCTCGCAGGCGGCTCCTGCGCCGGCTCGGCCGAACGCACCGGGCCGCCGCGCGCGCGAACCCCCGCACGCGGTGATGCCGCGTTTACGCGGCTCGGTGACGAGTTCCTCGATCATGTGCTGCGCACCCGTCCACACGTGGCGACCCGGGCCGGTGTGCACGACTACGATGATCGCCTGATCCCGGTCACGCAGTCCTCGCTCGCTGACGACGCCGTGTGGTTCCGAACGTTTCGCAGCGATCTCGCGGCCATGCCCCGTGCCTCGCTGTCGTTCGAGCGCACGCTCGAATACGACCTGCTTGCCGCGCGCATCGAACGCGAGTTGCTCGATCTCGAGACGATCCGGCCGTTCGAGACCAACCCGAACGCGTATCTCGATCTGATCGCGGGCGGCATCCAATCGCTGATCCAGCGCGACTTCGCTTCGCCGTGCCGGCGCATGACCGCCACGACCCGCCGGCTGCGCCAGGTGCCCGAGGTTCTGCGCGCCGCGCGCATCAACCTGCAACATCCGCCCCGCATCGCGACCGAGGTCGCCATCGGACAATTCGAAGGCGTGCTACGTCTGTATCGCACCGAGATCGCGGCCGCCGCGGCGCGCTGCAAGGAACCCCGCGCGCAGGCCGATCTGGCTGAGGCCGACACGCTCGCGGTGCGTGCGGTCGAAGGCTTCATCGGATTCTTGCGCGATGATCTGTTACCGCGCTCGACCGGCACTTACGCGCTCGGCCGCGAAACGTATCAGCGCAAGCTCGCCTACGACGAGCTGGAGACAACTCCGGTCGACACGCTGCTCGCGGAGGGCTGGCGTGCGCTCGCCGTGACGCGCGCTCGCATGGAGCAGATCGCCGAGCGCGTTGCGCCCGGCTATGGAGTCGCAGCCGCGCTCGACTCACTCGAGACCGACCGGCCCCTCGCCGCGCAACTCGTGCCCTACGTCGCCGCGCAGCTCGACACGATCCGCATGTTCCTGCGTCGCACGGGACTCGTGACGATGCCCGAGCGCGAAAATCTGATCGTGCGCGAAACGCCGGTGTTCCGCCGCAGCCTGTCGTTCGCGTCGATGGATGCGCCGGGAGTATGGGAACGCTCAGCGAGTGCCGCCTACTATAACGTGACGCCGATCGAACCGGGGTGGACCGAACGCCAGCAGAAGGATCACCTCGGGTTCTTCAACCGCTGGGCGTCGGAAATCGTGTCGGTCCACGAGGCGTTGCCCGGCCACTACTACCAGTTCCTCGCGCGCAAACGCATGCGCTCGCGACTGCGCCAGTTTCTCAGCTCGGGCACCAACACCGAAGGCTGGGCGCATTATTGCGAGCAGATGGCGATCGAGGAGGGCTACGGCGGTGCCGACGAACGATACGAGCTCGCCGAGTTGTCGCTCGCGCTGAGCCGCATCGGACGCTTCATCGCCGGAATCTCGATGCACACCCAGGGCATGACCTACGACGAGGCGGTGAAGCTGTTCGAGGAGCAGTGTTGGATGAAACCCGTCAACGCCCAGCGCGAGGCGCGGCGCGGCACCATGGACCCGACCTATCTCGTGTACACGCTCGGCAAATGGCGCATCCTCGAGCTGCGCGAAGAGCTGCGCGCCAGGCGCGGGGCCGATTTCCGGCTGCGGGACTTCCACGATGCGTTTCTGAGACAGGGGCCGTCGGCGCTGCCGATCGTCCGGGAGGCGCTGCTGCGCGAGTTCGATCACCCCCAGAAGCGCTGAGCCCCTCGGCCGGCGAGGCTGCGCTTCGGGCTCCGGAGTGTCTCTAAATGAGACGGTTCCTGTGTTTCTGGCCTCGAATCACCCTCGCAAACCGCATTGATCCCTCACTGATTGACGATCGCAACCCCATCTGCCTAAAGTAGTTTCGCCACACGGCCGATCCAAGGACGGAAGGCCCCGCTACATCTAGGAGGTTTCATGAAGGCTGTTACCCGGCGAGGCTTGGGAACCCTGTACTTGGCGGTGTTGATCGCGTGCTCGGCAAGGACGGCCGACGCCGCGTCGAGCCGCACGTCATCCACCTCCACACCGAGCACCGTCAAGGCAGGCACGACCCACCACCGCCATCGGGCGCACCGCGCGCGCCGCGCGCGCCGCGGCCCCCCGGGTGGAGTCGTCTACGCCCGCAGCGCAGTGGTGTTCGACCCGGTTACGAACGAGGTGCTGTTCCAGAAGAACGCTGCCACCTCGGTTCCGATCGCAAGCCTGACCAAGCTCATGACGGCAATCGTGTTCCTCGATCAGAAGCCCGATCTGGAGCGCACCGTGGAGGTGACGCGCGAAGACCTCTCGGGCGCCGGCCACACGCAACTGCGCCGGGGCGAGATCGTCGCACTCGGCGATCTGCTGCACATGAGCCTCATGTGCTCCGACAACGCGGCGACGCGCGTGATCGTGCGTGAATCTGGCGTGTCGCTCGAGGATTATCTGTCGCAGATGAACAAGCGCGCAGCGGAACTCGAGCTCGCCGACACGCGCTTCGTTGAATGCACCGGACTCGACGAGCACAACGTCTCGACGGCGACCGATGTGGCGAAACTGCTGCGGGCTGCCGCTGACCACGAAACGATCCGCTCGATCAGCACCACCCGCAAGTACGAATTCCGCACCGCGCGACGCTCGCATTTCATCGGCAACACCAACCGGCTGCTCTACAGTCACTATGAGATCCTGGGCGGGAAGACCGGATTCATCAACGAAGCCGGCTACTGCCTTGCGACCTGGGTGCGGAGCGAAGGTCGCGACGTGATCGCCGTCGTGCTCGGCGCTCCGACCAACGCGACCCGCTTCGCCGATGTCGTCCGGATGATGCAGAAGACGACGAAGCCGACGTTCGCCCCGACGCAAAACTGATTTCCGTGTCGCGCGCATGACGCTGCGCAACGGTCGCGCATGGTTCGGCGGTGCGCTCGCGGGGATCGCCGGCGGATTCTTCGGTGTCGGGGGCGGCATCGTGTTGATCCCGCTCCTGCGAGGAACCTTCAAGCTCAGCCAGCACCAGGCGCACGGCACGTCGCTCGCGATCATCGGCGCCACCGCGGTCGCGTCGCTCGTGGTGTACGCATTCCACGGCAATGTCGCATGGGTGACGGCCGCGGTCGTCGGGCTCGCGAGTGTGTGGTCCGCGCGCTGGGGCGTTCGCCTCGCGGCGCGGACGTCGCCCGAGCAGCTGGCCCGGGCGTTCGCGGTGTTCCTTGTGCTCGTGGCCGTGCGCCTGCTGTGGAAGATACCGCCGGCCGGCGACCACGCCACGCTCGGTGGCGTGGCGGGCATCGCCACCAGCCTCGGGATCGGACTCGCAGTCGGCTTGCTCGCCGGCTACATGGGAGTCGGAGGCGGCATCCTCGCCGTCCCGGCATTTACGCTCCTGCTCGGCATGTCGCAGCAGGTGGCGCAGGGCACGTCGCTGGCGGTGATCCTCGTCACCGCGCCGACCGGGGCGCTCGAGCATCACCGCCACGGCAACGTCGTGACCGGACTCGTTGCGCCGTTCGCGCTCGGCGCGGCACTCGGTGGCCCGCTCGCCTCACTGCTGGCGCAGCGGCTCCCCCAGAGCGTGCTGGTGCGCGCCTTCGCGGTGTTCATCCTGCTCAATGCGCTGAACCTGTGGGTCCGCTCGGAGCAAAAACGGCGGCTTGTGGCTCCCTAGCGATCCGCCTCGGAATCCTACGGACCTGGCTTCCGAGACGGACGAGACGGACGAGACGGACGACCGCACGGTCAGGCACATCGGCCCGTGCATCCCGCATCCTCTTTTCTCCCGGGCATCGTGCACGCTCGCACTAGCCGTGCATTCCACCCACCCGTAGCGGACGTTCACCCAAGCGTCTCCGCCGTTCGCCTCCACGAATCCCGTATCATTCCGCGGACGATATCGACAACCACAGTCGCAGCAGCGGGTTGCAGGCTTGTGTGCAAGGTTGGCCAATGCCTGGACGTCCCGGCCGGAACATTGCTAATTCATAACCAGTGTGCCGGATCGGAGTAATCGGTTCGGCCCCATCCCCCAGACGCTCCTGCTGATCCATCCGATAGCCCGCGGGGAACCGAATGACTCGACCGGTGCGACCTCAAGATTCCGCATCCCGCAAGGGCTCCCGCGCGCTGCGCGCCGAGTCCGCCAACGGAAGCGCCATGGCCCGGATCGAAAGCAACGGGCACGTCTCCCATCTCCCCGGCGAGATTGCGCGTCAGGCGCAGCGCGAGATGGACCGTCTGCGCCGGTTGCCGCAGGGCTCTCCCGAAGCGGGACAGGTGCGTGCCTATCTCCAGTGGCTGTGGTCACTGCCGTGGGAGCGCTCGACGTCCGAGGATGCAGATCTCAAGGGCGTGCGGCGCGTGCTCGAGCGCGAGCACATGGGACTCGACAAGGCGAAGGAACGAATCATCGAGTACCTCGCGGTGCGCAGGCTCAAACCCGATCTACCCGGGCCCGCGCTGTGCCTGGTCGGCCCGCCCGGCACCGGCAAGTCCTCGCTCGGTGCCGCGGTTGCGCGCGCGTTACGCCGTCCGTTCGTGCGCATCAGCGTGTCCGGCACCACCGACGTCGTCGAGTTGCGCGGCGAGGCCCGCGCGCTGCCTGGCGCCCAGCCCGGCAAGATCCTGCGAGCGCTGCGCGAGTCCGGTGTGCGCAACCCGGTGCTCGTAATCGACGGAGTCGACCGCCTGATAGGCGAGGCGGGGCTCGGCGTCGTCGAGTTGCTGCTCGAGTTGCTCGATCCCGAGAGCAGTTCGCACTTCACCGATCACTACCTGGGACTGCCGGTCGACCTGTCGCACGCGGTGCTGATCCTGTGCGCGAACGATCTCGACATGGTTCCTGACGCACTGCGCGAGCGACTCGACATGATCGAAGTGCCGGGCTACAGCGAGGATGAAAAGCTCGAGGTCGCGCGCCGCTTCCTCGTGCCGCGCCAGCTCTTGGACCATGGACTCTCTTCACGCGATCTCGCGCTGTCCGAGGACACGGTGCGCGCGATCATCCGCCACTACACCCTCGAGGCCGGTGTGCGCGGACTTCAACGTCAGGTCGCCACGGTGTGCCGCAAGGTGGCGCATGCCCGGGCCACGGGTGACGACAGCCGGTTCGTCGTGTCGGCGCCGGACTTGGAGAAACTGCTCGGGCACCGCCTCTACGCTCACGAGCAGCTCGGCAAGACCAACGAAGTCGGCGTGGCGCTCGGGCTGGCGTGGACCGCGGCGGGCGGCGAGATCCTCGTCGTCGAGGCGCTCAAGATGCCGGGCACCGGCCGTGTGATGACGACCGGACAGCTCGGCGAGGTGATGAAGGAGTCGATCCAGGCCGCGCACTCCTATGTACGCTCGTGCGCCGACATGCTCGAGATCGACGCGGAGGCGTTCAATAACTACGACATCCACATCCACTTCCCCGCCGCTGGAGTTCCCAAGGACGGCCCGTCCGCCGGAGTGACCGTGGGCCTCGTGA
>Ga0315273_10005413_pt1 | contig 15776 bp, 16 predicted proteins | sample YL17G02_0_MG_FD_205753 | JGI IMG/M metagenome (GOLD analysis project Ga0315273, IMG submission 205753) | Sediment microbial communities from Yellowstone Lake, YNP, Wyoming, USA - YL17G02_0 | ecosystem: Environmental > Aquatic > Freshwater > Lake > Sediment | place: USA: Wyoming | collected...
CTTAGTCCAAGCGCTGCCTCTCGGATATTTGAAAGAAGATCAAACGTATTTTCCCGAACAATTATTGTTGATAGTTGTTGATAAAAAACGAGAAACGCCAACATGGTCACGTATCCCTCTTTATAATATTGTGAAATGGATAAACCACCATCCCTGGCTACCCTAAGTACTTGAACGTTTCTAAACATCTCATCTACAGAGAATGCTTCGTTTGCACTAATTAACTCTGCTGCACTTCTGCTCTCGTCTATTGCATGAAGAAATCCTTCTTGAAATTCTGAAAATGGTGATGGATATCCGTTGCTTTTCAAGCTCTTACTTAACTCTTGAATAAGATCGCTAACGGTCCATTCAATACGTTTTTCTATTGATTCCCCTTGGTCATAATGAGATTTTTTTTCAAAATTGGGCACCAAGAAATCAATTGCTTTTCGAGACACTTCGATTGTTGCTGGCATAGACCGCTATTATAGGATAAATTTCATCCCTGCGCAAGGGACTCGAGGAATTCGTTGTTGGTTTTGGTTTTGCCGAGGCGTTCGATAAGCATCATGGTGCGCTCTTCATCGCCTAAAAGCGAGAGCATATGACGCAGGGTCACCACTTTTTTCATCGCGTCTTCACCAAGAAGCAGTTCGTCGTGGCGGGTGCCGCTTTTTCCAACGTCTATCGCGGGGAATATCCTTCGCTCTTGCAGAGCGCGGGATAAATGCAATTCCATATTGCCGGTGCCTTTAAATTCTTCATAAATCAAATCATCCATGCGGCTACCGGTCTCGACAAGTGCCGTGCCGATAACCGTGAGCGATCCCGCTATCTTTCCCTCTGATCCTTCAACGCAACGAGCTGCTCCAAGAAAACGCTTCGCGGGATATAATGCTGCCGGGTCAAATCCGCCGGAAAGTGTGCGTCCGGAGGGATTCACGACCAAATTGTATGCACGCGCAAGCCGGGTAATCGAGTCCAAAAGCACGACCACATCTTTGCCCATTTCGACCAAACGTTTTGCCCGGTCAAGCGTGACTTCGGCAATCCTGGTTTGCTCTGCCGGCGATTCGTCAAAGTTGCTGGCCAAGACCTCGCCTTTAATACTCCTGGATAAATCGGTTACTTCCTCCGGCCGCTCACCAATTAAGGCTGCCATCAGATGCACGTCCGGATAATTTGCAGAAATACCTGCCGCAAGTTCTTTGAGAATCGTCGTTTTTCCGGCTTTTGGCGGAGAAACAATAAGTCCGCGCTGCCCGAATCCGATTGGGGCGACAAGATCAATAATACGCGTGGAAAGCGGTTGCTGACCCGTTTCCAACTTAAGCTGTTTGTTTGGATATTGCGGCGTCAGGTCATCAAATTTCGGCCGGTTTTCCATCTCTTCAGCGAGTTTATCATCTACTTTTTCGACTTTTAAAAGTCCGTAATAGCGTTCGTTATCTTTCGGTGACCGCGCCTGCCCTTCGACCATATCCCCATTCCGGAGTAAAAATCTACGGATTTGGGATTGAGAAATGTACACGTCTTTTTCCGATGGCGTAAACTTCGGCCGCAAAAAGCCGTGGCCCTCGGGCATCACATCGAGAATCCCTTTCACGGTTTCGGTAGGTACATCTACATCCTGCGTAAATCCCGCTGAGGCGGGACTGGTGGGAGGTCTGGGAGCCCACTCTCTTTTATATCCGCCGTGATACGGAGGTCTATTCCCATAGCCATTACTTGCCTCGTTAAACCGGGGCGGGCCACCCATGGGTCTTCGAAAATTACCCCGATTTCTGTCGTAACCCATCCGCGGCCTATCTTGCCGTGGTTGTGGGTTGTACGGGATTGGAGGAGTTGTTTCAATTGTTTTTTCTTCAATAGGTTTTGGTGCACTCACCAGCTCATCAATCGAAAGCGTCGGGGCAACAATCGGCTCCGACACGGGTTCTTCTGTTTTTACAACTTTCGGTTTTGCCGGTGACTTGGTAGAAGCGCGAAACGCCATAAATGGTAAAAATTGTTAGCTGTTGGAAAACATCATGGATTCTGTCTTAGATCGCCAGTACGAGGAATTCAGTAATCTAGTGACGTATTAAACCACACTCCTCGCCGCTTGTCAATGGACTTTGTAAATTACCGTCTCCCCCTGGGTAAACACAGCACTCCCTAGCGCAGCGATTTTTTTCTCTTGGATATTCTGGAACTTCTGCCGCTCAAGGGTGCCGACGATCACATAGGTCACCGAATATTTTTTCAAAATATTTTTTGTTTCCTCTAAATCTTGCGACTCATAGATTTTCCGAACCTCTTCCCGCCGGGGTGCCACAACATCGTAGGTGCCGCGCCAGAGCCATTCATGCACCGGCCAACCGATAATGGTCGGCAGTCCGGTGAATGCACTAAATCGGTCATAATCGGTATAACTATCTCCATCCGCTTCCACAATGACGGGAGAATTTTTTGCGTGTTGATTGAGCCATACGATTCCCGCCCAATCATCCGGGTACTGGAGGATAAACCAGTTCATCCCGAATATACTTTCATATGTTCTCAGGCTATTAAAGTACGACCGCACGCTGAATATGGGAAAAATCGAAATCAGGAAAAGCTGCGGAATAAGAAGCAAAAGAAAAAGTTTTTTGCGAAACAACTTGACGATCGTATACCCGGACACAATCGAGAGCATGATAAAGGCCTGATACCCGAGCTTAAACATAGTATTACTTCGGAAATGCATGGGATAAATATCCTTAAAATAAAAAAATTCAGGAAAAATAAGCAGGGCAAGAGAAAAAAAGAAAAATACGACAAGAATTTTTTTCTCCCTCATTTCCCTTATACCCCATATTCCCCATATTCCGCAAAATACGAAAAATCCCCACAAGAGCCACCACATCCAAAAAGGTGAATGCTGACACTTCTCTACTCCCTCAAAAAGAATCGGCCCAAGTTTGGTATTGGCGAGGAATGCAGGTGGACAATTGACCGCGATCCCATTCACAAAGGATTTGAAATGCAGAAGAAACGGCAGACTCGTCAGTGCTGCCGCACCAATCACAACGCTAACTTGTTTCCCAAATGTTTTCCATTTGAAAATTGGAAATTGGAAATTGGAAATTCCGAGGATTACTACCAGTAATCCGAGGTATATTGGTCCATCCAGCGCATTGGTCATCAGAAGCACCCCACACAAAAAACCATAAAATACTAATTGAAAATTGAAAATTGAAAATTGAAAATTTTTATATGATTTGATTGTGCTAAACATAGCAATAAGCAAACCAATAGCAAGGAGCACGAATGGTATGGACAGCACGTGCCCGTGCAGGTCCGACACCACGAATGAATAACTGGGAAACTCATGGATGGTGTATGGAATAAACCGTGTGGCATTGGCGTACCAATAACGGTTCAAATCCATCTTTCCCAACAATTGCCAAAACGGCTTCACATTTTCGCCGTCGTATCCGATGGTAAATGCGTAGATCGTCTGCATGTTGCCGGCCAAGGTTACCAAAAAGGCAGTAAGAATCCCTCCCCATACTCCTGCCTTGCCGGCAGGCAGGTTTTTCGTCAACTCCCGTCCGATTGCGAAACTCATGGTTGCGCACAACGCAAAAATTGTGGCAAGCATCAGGTTAAACGTGTAGGTTAAATCTATACCGGAGAGTTTAGTCAAGACTGCCATCATGGTATGGCCAAAATAGTAATAATTAATGGTTGTGCCCGCGTACCACATATCCGGCGCAGGGAAAAATCTGCTATCGAGGATGGATTTGGTAAAACCAAAGTCCATGAATTTTTCGAGTCCGTGGATACTGGGCTCATGCGCTTTCACCCAGGTCCAGGCAAGAAGCGCTACAAAGAAAAAGATTTCTTGTAGTATTATCCCCTTATCACCCTTAGGCCCCTTAGTTCCCCGATTCATGAATATCCCTATCACAAACACCACGCCCATACTCGCCCACACTGCACCCTGTGTAAACGAAATAAGGTGCAGTATCGCGCCCAAAAACACGAGAAACGTGACCACCGCCAGGCCGACTGCTTTGGAAAAAAAGTACGGGGTCTGACCTTTCTTAAGGTCTGACCCCATGTTTGTAAATAGCGCGCGCGTCAGCGGATACGCCGCCGCGCCAACCAAAAAGAGTGTCCCCCACCACTGAAAAACCAATAGAATATCCGGCCACGGCATATGGAGTCGATTATACGTGATACAATCTTCTCATGAAAGTTGCAATTGTTGGTGGAGGATTTACCGGACTTACGGCGGCATATGAGCTCACGAAAAAAGGTCACGACGTCACCATTTTTGAAGCGAAACCATTTTTAGGCGGGCTAGCTGGAGGATTTAAACAACCCAACTGGGACTGGCCGCTCGAGTGTACCTATCATCATTGCTTTACCAATGATCATTCTATTCTCCAACTAATAAACGAATTGGGACTCGAACATAAAATCATTATCAAACGCCCGATCACGGCAAATCTCTATGGCAATAAAACCTATCAATTGGATTCTCCTCTATCACTTCTCCGATTTCCCTTATTACCCGTATTCGATAAATTCCGTACTTCGGCGTTACTCGCTTTTCTAAAAATCACACCGTTTTGGAAACCACTGGAAAATATTACCGCTGAACAATTACTCACCTCAATAGGGGGGATACAGGCCTATCAAACGCTTTGGGGACCATTGCTCGTAGGAAAATTTGGGGTCTTTGCGCCACGCGTGCAGGCCGCCTGGTTTTGGGCGCGGATCAAAAAACGCACGCCGTGCCTGGTCTACATCGAAGGCGGATTTCAAACCATTATCAACGCTCTTGCCAAAAAAAGCGGGAAAATATTATTAAATACAAAAATCTCTTCTCATAAAGAACTTACAAAATTTGATAAAATTCTCTTTACTATTCCCCAGCCATCAACAATCCCACATTTATGGGCGCAGACGCTGATTTTAGAAACCAAAGAACCCATATTGAAGGATATCTACTGGCTCAATATTACGGACCGGTCTTACCCGTTTCTATCCGCCGTTGCCCATACAAATTTTATGGATAAAAAAAACTACGGCGGCCACCACCTCACCTACTTCGGCAACTATCTGCCCGACGGCCACAAATATTTATCCATGACCAAAGAACAATTACTAAAAGAATTCATGCCATACATTAAACGTTTAATTTTCAATTCTCAATTTTCAATTTTCAATTCTTATTTATTCACTGCGCCAAACGCGCAGCCAGTCCACGAACTCCACTACTCCCAACGCGCGCCGAAATTTCAAACATCGATTCCTAATGTTTTTCTTGCAAATATGGATAGCATCTATCCCTGGGACCGCGGCACCAATTATGCGGTAGAACTGGGCATTCAGGCTTCTATTGCAATCCAAAATAAAAAGTAGGATAATGACGCAATGTTTCCAGGTGAAGCTGCACATCGTATTCCTGACGACATCGTATTTGCATGGTCTGAAAGTGAGATGGCGCACGCTCTTACCATTGAGGCTCGAACCCACGCATATGCTGCCAACGCATGGGCATACGCACTCAATCGATTCCCAAGCGAAACACTCACACAATTTGGCCTTACGTTTCAATCTAATGCTTTATATCTCCGACCTGAACTCACTCTCCAAGAAGGCGTTTGGCTCAACGCATATGCAACGCTTCCTGGCGTAAAAGAACAATGGAAATTAAACGGCGAAGCGAAAGTTGCATGTTATCCGATTATTTATCCGGTAGCTAATGAAGCTGGAACAGGAAAACCAACACACATGGTGCTTAATATACCACAACAAATCATGTTTTTCGGTGATCGACTCATTCCTGAATATAAACAGAGTGCGAGAAAATCATTCTTAGATCATCAAACAGAAGTGCTCATAGAAGGAAAGCCTGCTGCTATACTTCTTGCAGAAATCATTACACGTTTTCATATGAGCATGAATCTTCTCTTGAGGTGGAACAATGACATTACTGATCCTTATGTCCGGCTCGATATCGCTGATCAACGCAAAGAATCGCTTCGTGAATTTGAAGCAAAACTCGCCGGCAAGAGATTCATTTGCGTTCACGCTGACGGCACCTCTAATCTCGTATACACTCCTGATGGTACAACATATTAATTATTTGTTACCCAACAGATATATCGTACAATAACTTCATTACACCATGAAAAAATTCCTTATTCTCATCATTCTCATCGGTGGGTTTTTCCGGTTTTATCATGTCAACTGGGATAATTACGGTGCGTTTCATCCGGATGAGCGCAATATCAGCTGGGCGGTAACACGGATACAATTTTTCTCTCAAATGGATCCGAAGTTTTTTGCCTACGGGGGTTTACCCATTTATTTATATCGTGCCATTGGGGAAGGAGCAGTTTTTTTTACAAAAAATCCTGTATGGCTTTATGACTGGGGTCACATTGCCGTCCTCGGGCGGTATGTTTCCGCAATACTATCAACCATAAGTATTTTTCTTATCTTTCTCGTTGGCTCTTCGTATTTTTCTCCTGCTGTCGGCTATCTTTCTGCATTTCTCTTAGCGTTTTCCCCCTGGGCCATCCGCGAAGCACACTTTGAAACCACGGAAACCATGCTCGTTTTCTTCATATTGCTCTTGTTATATTTTTCAAAAAAATATTTGCGTATTGGTAGTATTGGAGTATTGGTAGTATTGGGAATTGTCTGGGGACTGGCGATGGCCGCAAAAACAACCGCGCTTCTTTTCGGCGTTATTCCCCTCCTGGCTCTAGGAAAAAAAATTCATCATACATTTGTCGTGGGTTTCATTGCTCTTGTCGTATTTTTCAGTTTCTCTCCCTACACGATTCTCAACTACAAAAGTTTTCGCGAGTCCATGACGTACGAAACCGGCGTTGCGCTTGGCCGGTTTACGGTGCCCTACACGCTCCAATTTTTACACACCACGCCGTATCTCTATCAACTGACCACTATGCTCTGGCAAGCCGGACCCCTGGTCATCGTAGGCCTCGCAGGCCTCATCGCTATGATGTTTCGCAAAAAATATTGGATTTTTCTCATCTTTCCACTAATTTATTTTTCCTGGCAGGGCATATGGTTTGCAAAATTCGCACGGTACAACGTCCCCTTTTTACCATTTTTAACAATAGCTGCTGCATGGTTGAGTATTAAATTAAGTAAACCTTTCACAATAATTTTGTGTATTATTACTGCTCTCTGGGGTTTAGCTAATTTTTCCATATACCTCCGGCCGCAAACGAAAGTGACGGCAACCGATTGGATTTTGAAAAATATTTCACCCAGTGCGATGATCTATACCGAACATTGGAACGACGGGTTGCCACTGGACACGCCAAATGCGCAGTCCTACCATCGTGAACTTCTCAATGTCTACGACGATCCGGATAATAATACGAAACGCGTGTACCTGGTAGATAAACTGGTTGCCGGCGATTATCTTATTCTTTCCACACGCAGAATTTGGGGTACCATGCCGCGCTTAACAAAACGATATCCGGTGACGAGCGTATTTTATACAAAATTATTGCGGGGAGATCTCGGATACAAAGAAGTTGCGACGTTTACCTCGTATCCGCAACTGTTTGGCAGAGAAATCAATGATGATTCGGCAGAAGAATCAGTAAGCGTTTTCGATCATCCCACCGTACGGATTTTCCAAAATACGGAAAGGTTATCAAAAGAAGAAATCTTGAAACGTTTCGTGTCCTCGATGGGAAATTGACAGCCCCGTACAAAACAAAAAATGTGCTCTCTATGGAGAGTTGACAGCCTGCCCAACTATCAACCCTCCATACAAAGCACACGCACATTTTTTGTTTTACGGGGTAAACCTGCCCAACCCCGCCCCGAATACACGCTCTTGCGAGGCGAGGATGTAAACCTCGCGAGCAAGTAAGTGTTATTCTGGGGTATCAATCTCCCACCCAAAACACTAATATTGTTCACTAAGTATTCTTTATCACGTCTCGCGGCGATTGTATATCGGAATTATTGTATTGTCAACAAAAGAACTATGCCCCCCATGATTTCCGACGAGTTTTTCTCTCTTCATCTAGTCTTTGACGCGCTTTTTCCCAGTCTGTTAGAATTCCATATGTCGTTTCAATCGAGGAAATTACGTGATCGAGCGTGGTATTTATAAGATCAATCTCTTCTTGCGTTGTCCAATGTTCTCTTTGTGATCCTTTATCTGAATTCCATTGTATATTCGTAAACTCTCTCATTGACGCAGTCAAATCTGCGTCTGTAACGATATTATATTCAACACAGCATTGTATATAATGCACGATCGCACCTATAACGATATTTCTACATTTCATTTGCGGAAAATCTGGGTGCCATTCCGCTACCAATTGAGAACCCGGAAGGTCATCAGAATACAATCGGAAGAAAACGAGTTTCTGACAAAAAAAATCCGGCAATTTCCCATCCCGCAGCGCTTCTAATAAATCACGCTCTAAAATATCTCCGACGTCATCATCCGCAAATAATCGCCGGGCATCCTCCGGAGTATATTTCATGCGGCGATTATAGCACTATGATGAGGTAAATAAAAAATCTCAGATAATATATTCAGGAAATATTTTTTTGAAGAAATATAAACCTACAATAATCCCGACTAAACGGGCTAAAGAAAAGAATTAGCTTCAAAAATTTATTTGACACCGACGACAACCACTGCTAGTGTGTTTCGTAGGTATTATTCTTTTGCCCAAAAAATAGTACCGACACGAAAAGGCATTATTACTCGTAGCATTCCTAAACCCAATCGCTAGCGGTAATGATGCTTTTTTTTGGTATTCAAAGAGTGAATACCGGAATACTCAACCCCTTATCCTTTAATTTTTGAAACTGCTCACGCACATCCGCTTCAAACCGTTCCCGATCGCGGGCAACCGGACTTTTGCGCGCTTGTTTTATTCCTAAACCCAATCGCTGTAAGAGTGACTTCACAAACATATTCTCATTCAACCACTCACCAAACCCTCTGTCAAGTCCCATAGGATATTTGCTATAGTAATTTCGCTAATCTTATAGTTATATGTAGATAATAAAGATTGCTACTATGCTCTATTTATATTTTAAATAAAATATGTGGATAACTTGTGCAGAGGGTGCGAGATTTTCATTTTTTGCTTTGAGTTCGGACCCCAACGAAGTTGGGATACGAAAAGCCAAAAAAATGAAACCGAGCGTGATTATTTGATGCGGGCGAAGAAAAGTTGCCCTGCTGGGGTTTGGTGGATTTTGGTGACGATAACCAGGATATCAGCCCCTACTTTATCGCGTGCTTCATCTACGACGACCATGGTACCATCGGGCAAATACCCTACCCCCTGCGCGCGCTCTTTGCCCTCATGGGTAATTTTTACGGTAAATTCTTCTCCAGGCATCAGGGAAATTTTGAGCGCCTGGGCAATATCATTGATATTTAACACTTTTACGTTTTGGGCGCGGGCAACATGGGCGAGGTTAAAATCGACCGTCAGAAGCCGCGGGTTCTGGCTCGCCCACTGCCGGGCAAGGGCGACAAGCTTTGCATCCACTTCTTTTATCTCCGACAAATCCGCATCAACTATTTTCTTGTTTTTTATTTTATTGACCATCTCCAATCCGCGTCTGCCTTTGGCTCGGCGCAGAGAATCATCTGAGTCCGCGATATGCTGCAGCTCCCCCAACACAAAACGGGGAATAATGAGGGTGCCGGTGAGAAATCCGCTGTTAACAATCGCAAAAATCCGTCCGTCGATAAATATACTCGTGTCCACGAGAATCGGATAGTCGCCCAAAACGACGGGTTTGGCGGGTTCTTCATGGCGCAAAAACGGCCGGGCGGTAAATTGTCCAAGACTGGTAAGTTTTTTTACGATTTCCGCCGCAAGCGCGCGGGTAAACGCCGGCTTGACGAGCTCCTCCTTCGGAATCGGTGTTTCTGTTGTCTTTTTCTTTTTCATATTACCTCATATCGGGAAAACCGATAATATTCGCGCGTTTAAAAATAAAATAATAGAAAAACGCTTTAAACATACGGACCATGAGACCTGGGCCTTCATTCCCGCGCCTCCCGCTGCTTTTTACAATCAGGTCCTGTCGCAATATAACCTTCCCTTTTTTCCACAACCGACTCATCATTTCTATATCTTCCGCAATTTTGTAATCCTCGGGAAATCCGCCAGCGGCAAGACCCACGGATTTCATAAACGCCATATTTTGCCCCGGCGCCATGGGTATATGCATCCAGAAATAAATCTGATTCAGCCACGGCTGCATATAATTCACGTACCACCGGTATACCCACCACCCGTCCGGTACCCGAAACGTCCCGAATACACCAACAACCTTGGGTCGGGAGAGCGTCTCCTCTATCTTAACGAGCCAATCCTGAGGAACCACTGTATCCGCGTCGGTAAATGCCACGATATCGCATTTCGCTTTTTGTACTCCTTTTGATCGTGCGTAGCCGATACCCCGATGCGCCACGGTAATCACTGTTGCACCGTGTTTACGGGCAACCGCAGCCGTTGTATCCGTCGATCCGCCATCAACCACAATGACCTCGTCGGGCTTCCGATCGAGGCGTTTCAAGGATTCGAGAGTTTTAGGCAAATACTTCTCCTCGTTGTATGCAGGGATAACAACAGAAATAGTCATAACAAAATTATACCATGAATTTGCACGCTGGGAGTATAATAGAGGGAAGAACGGAAGAAAGAAGGGAGGTGAAAATATATGCCTACTCGCGAAATCTTTCCTCAACATGAGAGCCCGTCAAAATCTTGGCTTTCGAGGTGGATCAGTTATTGGATGGGAACCACTGAAATTCAACCATCATGTACCCGTGAACATCTTGCTTTGACGCTGACTGAACTAAACGCATTACATGAAAAGATGGAAACAGAACTAGCTGACTTGCAGCCCAAGCCTAAGCCGGTGATTATAGATTTGAGACTACCCAACGGATATACTGGAGGACCGATATATAATCCAGGCGAGGATAGCTGGCATGATTGTGTTACACAAAATAGACGTGAGGTAACACCATCTGTTTCAGGCCTAAAACAGGAAGTCGAAGAGCAGTTACAGAGATAACACGCGCTACATTTACTTCGCTAGCCACGGCTATTTCGTTTTTAACCCAATATTTTACCAGCTTGAAGAATATTACGCACGGTTTTTGGAGAAATAACGGTCGAAAAACCCAACCGATGAGCTTCTTTTGTTCTCCGGTCATCGGAACCGATGCCGCGCACTTCGCCAAGAAGTCCTACTTCACCAAACACGGCTGTCTTTGGGTCAAGGGCTATATTTTTGAACGAGGAAAGGATAGCAAGGGCTACCGCCAAATCCGCGGCCGGTTCATCTATTTTCATGCCGCCGGAAACGTTTACAAAAATATCAAAACTCCCAAGTGGAACATTGAGTCGCTTTGATAAAATGGCGACGATAAGTTGCAACCGGTTATAATCCACGCCATTTCCGACGCGCCGGGGCATCGCAAGCTGACTTGAAACGACCAAAGCCTGAATTTCCACCAGCATCGGGCGCGTTCCTTCCATAATAACCGTCACAATACTGCCCGGAACATTTTTTACCCGATCCTGTAGAAACAGCGCCGATGGATTGTCTATCTCCTTCAGTCCTTTCTCATCCATTTCAAAAATTCCCACTTCTTCTATCGCCCCGAACCGGTTTTTGAGTGTCCGCAGTATTCTTGCGTTTGCAAACCGCTCGCCTTCCAAATACAACACGGTATCGACCATATGTTCGAGAACTTTCGGTCCCGCAATCGTCCCCTCTTTGGTCACGTGGCCGATGATGATGATGGGAATTCCCTTGGATTTTGCAGCCGCAATCAGAACCTCTGCACAGTGGCGTATTTGCCCGACTGATCCTGCCATACCATCGAGATCGCTCGATGAGAGAGTTTGGATGGAATCGATAACCACTAATCCAATGTCATTGCGAGATCCCGCTTCGCGGGACGAAGCAATCTCTGTTTTTGTTTGGGATTGCCGCGTCGCTTCGCTCCTCGCAATGACATCGACAATAGACTCAACATTTGTTTCCGAAAGAATTGATATGTTTTCACCATCAACTCCCAGCCTCTTTGCCCGCAGTTTGATCTGTTCCGCCGATTCTTCACCGGAAACATACAGGCCGCCGCACTTGGCAATCACATGGAGAAGAAGTGTTGATTTCCCAATCCCCGGATCGCCGGCAAGAAGGGTGACGGAGCCCGGCACAATCCCCCCGCCCATCACGCGGTCAAACTCCGCAAACCCGCTTTTGAGCCGATTTTTTTCGATATGTTTTACTTCGGAAAGTTTTTGGGGAATAGAAGAACCATTTTTTTTCAAAAAAATATTCTGTGTCTTTGCTTGTTCTTTCACCGTCTCCACAAGCGAATTCCATTCGCTACAGTTCGGGCACTTGCCATACCAACTTGCAAATTCGTTTCCACATTGCTGGCAGACATAACTCGTCCGGAGTTTCATTGTTACCTATAGCCTATCGGCTTTTCGGTGAGAGCCATCGAGAGGCTGATTTTGCGTTGATCGGGCTTGATGTCTTCGATAATACAGTTGATTTCCTTGCCTGCCTTGGGCTCTTCACCAGGCGACACTTTCGAAATATGAATAAGTCCTTCAATCCCCGGGCTTAGGGTCACAAAAATGCCGTACGGCGAGACGCGAGAAACGGTCCCTTTGACCGAACTGTCTTTTTCAAACATATCTAAGACGTGCTCCCACGGATCAGGCAGGAGTTGTTTAAGCGACAAGGTCAGTTTACCGGTTGCCGCATCTATCCCAATCACTTTTACTTTCACCGCATCGCCGACTTTGAGATACTGGTTCATATCTTCCACTTTTTCCCATGCAATTTCCGAGATATGGATAAGACCTTCTATTTCGTGCTCTTCCCCGTCTTTGGTTACTTTGATTTTTGCAAATGCGCCAAAGGGAACGACACCGGTAATCGTCGACTGCACCGATTCGCCAATGGTGAGGGCGGAAAGAATTTCTTTTTGCTTCTCCAAGTTTTCCCCTTCGGTGATCGCCCGCTGGGAGAATACCAGCCTATTGGTTTCCTGATCAACTTCAACGATTTTTGCCTGGATCCGATGGTTGACGAGTTTATCCAACTGTTTGGCAGTTTCATGATCCAATTGAGATTGTGGGATGTATCCACGGATCCCGCCATAATCGACGAGGACGCCGCCGCGCACCGGCTCTTTCAGGATTACCTCAACCGCTTCCCCTTTTTCTTTGAGTTGGGTAAGATTGGTCCAGCGCTTTTCAAAGATACTACGCCGCAGCGATAACACGGACTGCCCGCGGTCATTTTCGGCGACGATAACCTGCGCCACCACCGTATCTCCGATCTTAAGACCCATGAGCATATCGCGGTAGGTTTCAAGCTCGCGATCGATAACCACGCCTTCGGTTTTGCCGCCGATATCGATCGTCACTTCTTTGGGGGAAACACGGGTAATTTTCCCTTCAACGACGTCGCCTTTTTTCACTCCTTTCAAGGTATAGGAGGTAGACGCGAGTAGCTCCTCCATGGTTTGGGGAGTGGAAGCTTTAGATGAAGATTTTGTTGACTTGGCCATTCATGAATACCTTCTTTCGATTAGGATATGGGTATTATACAGGATTATCACTTCCGGGGCAATCCGTCCCATAATGCTTGCGTGAGTTCACGAATTTCCAACGCCGAACAATGGGTAATTTCAAAAAATCTTACCGCGGTTTGCCGTACTAATGCCTCGCTTTCCACCACAAGGGCTGACATATACTCATCAAATGCCATACGGGCAGATTGTTCGTTTTTTCCGAATCCTGAAAAATCTAATGCGACGTACTGGTGAGCGCCATCGATGCTCAACGGTTTTAGCTTAACAATATCCTCCTCACGCGGATTGTTCATTTGCCCTATATTCTATACCGAAGCGGATTCTTGTCAAATTTACGCGTGCATTTCGGCGGCAAGGGCTTCGGCTTTGGTTTTGTGGACCGTCCCGTCGGGATGGTGCGCCGGAGCATATATCGTATAGAGCTTCAAAGGATTGGTCGCCGACGTATTGACGACATTGTGCTGGGTTCCTGCCGGCACAATCGCCACATCACCATCTTTTACCATATGTTCCTCGCCGCCAATGACCACTTTCCCCTCCCCCATCTCAAACCGGAAAAATTGGTCGTTATCGGAGTGAACCTCATTCCCGATTTCTTCACTCGGCAAAAGTGCCATGAGGACCAGTTGATGATGCGGCCCGGTATAGAGTACCTGGCGAAAAAATGTGTTAGCTTTTGTAAGCTCTTCAATCTGACCTGTATAGCCAATCATAATTAATGTTCCTTTCTCTATTCATCATAGCACATTTATTTTTGTACTATACTAACAAGTGTGATACGGATGTTTTTTGCATCGCTTCTTGGAATCATGAATGTGAGTTCTCCGTGGACACTGGTTGCAACCGGCGACATTATCCCCGCCCGGTCGGTAAACTACCAAATGACCGTACGGAATGATTTTTTTTGGTCCATCCGCGATATCGCGCCACTTTTAAAAAGTGCTGATATTACGCTTGTAAATCTTGAGTCGCCGCTTATAAAAAATTGTCCGCTCACCAATGCCGGCATGGTGTTTTGCGGCGACCAGCGATTTGTCCAAGCACTTACGGCCGCGGGAGTCGACGTCGTCAATCTCGCTAACAATCACACACTAAACTACGGATGGGAAGGCTTACAAGAAACAGAAGATTTACTTCAAAAAAACAGTATCGAAACCACCGGCATCACCAAAGCCATAAAAAATATAAAAGGTATGACCGTTGGGTTTTTGGGATACACGATCGTAGGAAAAACGGCGGATAAAGAAGCGCTTGCGGCAGATATTGCTGCACTTGATAGCAAGGTGGATGTTCTTGTGGTTTCGTTCCACTGGGGTGCGGAATATTCGCGCATACCTGTTGGCGCACCGGATGACCCGCGGGTCATCGCGCGCCTTGCGGTCGACCACGGCGCCGATCTCGTCATCGGCAATCATCCGCACTGGATCCAGGGCATGGAATACTATCAGAACAAACCAATTTTTTACGCACTCGGCAATACCATTTTTGATCAGGAATGGAGCCGCGAGACAAAAGAAGGGGTTATTGCAGAAATTCGCTTTACCGGAAAAGAGATACAAGACATTATCATGCATCCGCTAAGAATTTCCGACTACGGGCGCGCCCAGCTTCTGGACGGGAAAGAAAAAGAGGATATTTTGAATACTTTTCAGGATGCCAGCAACCAGCTTTCCACAACCCCCCTATCTAATTTTTAGGATTTGGGTCGAGGTCGTTTTTCATAAATGCAGTAATCACAAGTTCAAATTCATCGAGAGATAAAAACTCTTGTAGTTTCTTCGCCTGATCATCGGCTTTCAAAATTGCTTCTTGAACAGCTTTCGGAGTTGTAAAATCTTCAGCGGCAGACAAATATATCCGCATTGCATATACAGAGTTAATGGCTTCCTCGCCATGTGTCTCATATAATCCGTTAACAATAGTATTCAGCCGTTTTTTCAAATTAGGGTCAATATTGGCCCGCGGAAAATTATCACGATCAGGACTTACCATATAGCTTGCTATTATAAGTTATTTAGCATTTTCGGTCAAAAAACCGCTCCACTGTCCCCCAGCCTTGACCTATCTTCCCGGAATCTTGCGAATCAGGTATTGTTGGCGCTGACGCGTTTCACTTCCGAGTTCGGAATGGGATCGGGTGGTGCCACGTCGCTCA
>Ga0315273_10005414_pt1 | contig 15776 bp, 16 predicted proteins | sample YL17G02_0_MG_FD_205753 | JGI IMG/M metagenome (GOLD analysis project Ga0315273, IMG submission 205753) | Sediment microbial communities from Yellowstone Lake, YNP, Wyoming, USA - YL17G02_0 | ecosystem: Environmental > Aquatic > Freshwater > Lake > Sediment | place: USA: Wyoming | collected...
GACGATCTGGCCCCGCGTCTCGGTGAGAATCCCCGCGATCCGGTCCCGCGTCGTCTGCGGCTTCCGCGTGACGATCGCGATCTTGGCGCGCACGATCCGGTTGAGCAGGGTCGATTTCCCCACGTTGGGGCGGCCCAGCAAGGCGACGAACCCCGATTTCCGCTTCATGGGGTCTCCCCGCCGGCGGCGAGGAGATACGATATCGCTTGCGACGCCGCGTCCATCTCCGCCTCCTTGCGTGACGTTCCGCTTCCCCCCGCGGGCGGCTGCCCCTGCACCCGGACCTCCACCCGGAAGAGCCGCTCGTGCGGCGGCCCCTCGGCGGACAGAAGCGTGTACGCCGGGAGGGGCAGATGCTCTCCCTGGCACCACTCCTGCAACCGCGACTTCGCGTCGAACCCGGCGACCAGCGCGCCCATCAGGTCCGGAAGCCGGAAATGGCTTCGCACGAATTGGAGGGCCGCATCGTGCCCGCCGTCGAGGAAGATCGCCCCGAGGACCGCCTCCACCGCGTCGGCCGCCATCTTCCGGGTGACCCCGACCCCCTTCCGACGGACGGATGGGTCGATCCGCAGCGATCCCGGGACCCCGATCCGCTCCGCGACCTTCGCGAGGTTCCGGTTGTTGATGATCGAGGCGCGTGCCTTGGTGAGGACGCCCTCCCCCGCCAGCGGCAGCATCCGGTACATCTCCTGCGCGACGCAGAAGTTCAGCACGGCGTCCCCCAGGAACTCGAGCCGCTCGTACGACCGTTTCCCTTCCTCGTGCCCGGGGGCGGAGCCGTGCCGCAGCGCCTCCTCCAGCAGATCCTTCGTTCCGAATCGGTATCCGATCCGTTCCTCGAACGTGGAAAACGTCAAACGGCCGTCCCCTCCAGGTGTTCGCCGCGCACGGCGTCGATGCGGACGGGGATCAGGTCCCCCCGCGCGCCGATCGCCGCGCGGAAGACCGCCTCGGCGTAATTTTCCGTGGTCCCTCGCATCTCCCCGGTCTTCGGATCCCTCGCCGACGCCGCGACGACCAGCGTCTTCCCCACCTGCTTCCCGAGGTACTCCCTGCGGATCGCGACGTCCGCCGCCCGAAGGCGCGCGACCCGCCGCGTCTTCTCGGCCGCGGTCACGTCGTCCGGCCATCCCGCGCTCTCGGTACCGGGCCGGGGGGAGTATGGAAATGCGTGAAGGTAGCTCAACGGGGTGCCGCGGATCAGCCGCATCGTCTCCTCGAAATCGTCGGGGGTCTCCCCCGGAAAACCGGCGATCACGTCGGCCCCCAGTCGGATCCCCGGGACCTCGGCGGCGAGCAGATCCAGTCTCTCACGATACTGCCTCGCCGTATATGGCCGGCGCATCCGGAGGAGGATCCGGTCGGAACCGCCCTGCAGCGGGACGTGCAGGTGCGGGCAGAGACGGCCCTGCGTGGAAAGAAGGGAAACGATCGCGGACGTGACCTCGAGGGGCTCGACCGAGCCCAGACGGAACCTGCACCCGGAAGTCGCCCGGAGAAGCGCCTCGACGAGCCCCGCGAGGCCGTCCCGGTCACCGCGATCGGTCCCGTACCGCCCGACGTGGATCCCGGTCAGGACGATCTCCCGGGCGCCGTCCAGCGAAGCCCGGACCGCGCGCTCGACGACCTCCCGCCGCGGCAGGGACCGGCCGGCCCCCCGCGCTTTCGGAACGACGCAATAGGCGCACGCCGCGTCGCACCCGTCCTGGACCTTCAGGAATACGCGGCTGTGCCCCAGCAATCGGTTCGCCGCGAAATCGGATAACTCCTCTTCGGGCGGAGGCGCGTCCCCGGCCAGGGAGCGGAGCAACTGCGGCAAGGCGGACGGTTCGCGGATCCCGAGCCAATGGTCCACCTCGGGCACGGACGCGCGGGCTTCGGGGCTCGTTTCGGCGAAGCAGCCGGTCATCACGAGGACTGCCTCAGGATGCCTGCGGCGCAGCCGCCGGGCCAGCGCCCGGCAATCCCGGTCGGCCCTGCGGGTGACGGTGCAGCTGTTGATGACCAGGACGTCGGCGGGGGCTCCGTCCCCTACGACCTCGAACCCGGCGTGCGCCGCATGGGCGAGGATCGCCGCGGAGTCGGCGAAGTTCGCCTTGCATCCGACGGTTACAACCGAGAGGCGGCCGCGCATTCGATACAGCCCCCGCCCAGGACCTCGTCCCCGTCGTAAAGAACGAGGGCCTGCCCGGGGGTCACGCTGCGCTGGGGCGTGTCGAAGGTGACCGCGAGACGGTCCCCCGTCGCTTTCACGTAGCACGGCGCCCCGGGGTGGTGGTACCGCACCCGGGCCGTCGCGCGGAACTCCTCCGCCGGCGGGGAGCCGGCAACGAAGGTCGGGGAGACGACCGTCGCACTTCCGGAGAACGTTTCCCCGTCGGTGCCGAGGACGACCTCGTTCTTCCCGGCGTCGATCGCCACGACGTAGAGCGGTTCCTTCGATGCGATCCCGAGCCCCTTGCGCTGCCCGACCGTGTAGTGGAGGATCCCCTTGTGGTTCCCCAGGAAGTTCCCTTCCCGGTCCACGAAGCGCCCGCGGTCCTCGCGGATCCCCCGGCTCTCGAGGAACCGGGTGTAGGAGTCGTCGGTGACGAAGCAGATGTCCTGGCTCTCCCGCTTCTCGTACACCGGCAGCCCCGCGCCGAGGGCGATCTCCCGCACCTGCTCCTTCATCATCTCCCCCACGGGGAACCGGATCCGCCGCAGCCGGGGGGAGTCGAGCGAATAGAGAAAGTACGACTGGTCCTTCCGGGCGTCCGGCGAGGTGAAGAGGCGGCAACGTCCGTCGGGCTCCGTCCGGATGACCGCGTAATGGCCGGTGGCGACCCCTTCCGCCCCCAGTTCGTCGGCCTTGCGCAACAGCGCGCGGAATTTCAGGTGCTCGTTGCACAGGATGCACGGATTCGGCGTCCGGCCCGCCTTGTACTCGCGGACGAACGGGTCGATCACCTCCCTGCGGAATTCGTCCCTCAGGTTGAGGACGTAGTAGGGGATCCCCAGGAGGTCGCACACGCGCCGGGCGTCGTACAGGTCGTCCAGCGAACAGCACGTCCCTTCGCGATCCCGCGTCACGGCCGAATAGTCGTAGAGGTCCATCGAGATGCCGATGACCTCCCACCCGTCCCGCTGCAGGAGCAGCGCCGCCACGGAGGAGTCGACCCCCCCGCTCATCGCCGCCAAAATACGCCCCCTGCTCATTGGCCGTACCTCAGAATATTTATAAACGCGTATTTTGCCACTTTGCCTCCCGGGGGTGGTACAGCGGCGACATCGCCCGCAGCTTGTCGACCACCGTTTCGATGGCGTCCACCGCGTACGCCACGTCGTCGTCCGTGTTCCCGTACCCGAGGGAGAACCGGAGGGCGCCCTGGGAATCCGTCGGGTCGGCCCCCATCGCCGCCAGGATCGGCGACCCCTCGAGCGACCCCGAGGTGCAGGCGGAGCCCGAGGAGCAGGCGATCCCCAGCATGTCGAGGTTCAGCAGCAGCGCCTCCCCTTCCACGAAGCGGAACGAGAGATTGACCGTGTTCGGAAGCCGCAGGGTGGGGTGACCGTTCAGCACGATGTCGGGGATCCGCGCGAACAACGTCCGCTCGAACGCATCCCGAAGCCGGCGGACCTCGGCCGCCTCCACAGCCATGTCCTTCGACAGGATAGAGAACGCCTTTCCCATCCCGACGATCCCCACCACGTTCTCGGTGCCGCCCCGCCGGCCGCGCTCCTGGTGCCCCCCGTGGAGCACCGCCTCGATCTCGATCCCCTTCCGTACGATCAGCCCCCCCGCTCCTTTGATGCCGTTCACCTTGTGCCCGGAAAACGTCAGCAGGTCCACGGGAAGCGTCTCCCAGGGGAGCGGAACCTTGCCGGTCGCCTGGACCGCGTCGGTGTGCATGAGCACGCCGGCTTCCCGCGCGATCGCGCCGATCTCCGCGATGGGCATCAGACAGCCGGTCTCGTTGTTCGCCGCCATGATGGAGACGAGGATCGTATCCCTGGTGAGCGCGCTCCGGACCGCGTCGGGCTCCACGATCCCCTGGCGGTTGACGGGGACATACGTTACGCGGAATCCCTGCGACTCGAGGAACCGGCACGTGTTCATGATCGCCGGATGCTCCACCTGCGACGTGACGATGTGCTTCCCCCCGTTCCCCGGCCGGTACGCCACTCCTTTCACCGCAAGATTGTCGGCCTCGGTCCCGGAGCTGGTGAAGACGACCTCCAGAGGGCGGCATCCGTAGAACGCAGCGATCTCCGCCCGCGCATCCTCCATCGCCTTGCGGACATCCCGCCCCGCCCAGTGGATGCTGGACGGGTTTCCGAAGAGGTCGGCGAGAAACGGCTGGACGGCGACCGCCACTTCAGGGTGGACCGGGGTCGAGGCGTTGTGGTCGAAATACACCTTCCTCAAACTCCCACCTCCTCGCGCGTTTCCCGGCGCTCCTCGAACAGATCCTGCACGGACATCGAATCGAGGAACTCCTCCATCCGCGCCTCGAGGGTGTCCCACATCCCCTGCGTCCGGCACCGGTCGATCTTCCCGCACGCGCGCCCCGACCGCCGGCAGCCGACCCGCGCGGGCTTCCCTTCCGCGGTCCGGATGATCTCGCCGACGGTGATCCCCGAGGGGTCCCGGGCAAGGATGAATCCGCCGCCGGGGCCGCGGACGCTCTTCACGATATTCTGCTTGCGCAGCCGCAGGAAGAGCTGCTGCAGGTACGGCTCGGGGATCGACTCCCGCTTCGCGATCGTCTGGAGCGGCACGGGGTTCCCCCGGGACGACGCGGCCAGGGAGACCATCGCCATCACGGCATACCGTCCCCGGGTGGTGATCTTCACGTTCCGGTCCTCGCCTCCGCGGGCTTCGGCGTCTCCTCGACGCGCTTCGTCAACTCCTCGACCCGTTTTTCAAGGGCGAAGATCTGGTCGGTCAGGCACTTGAGCGCCTTCCCTTCCGGATCGGGCGTCCCCCCCACGCCGGTCGGATCGCTGTAGACGTTCCCTTCGCGATAGACGACGCGCCCCGGGATCCCGACGACCGTCGAGTTGGGCGGCACTTCCCTGTTCACCACCGATCCGGATCCGATCTTGGAGTCGTGCCCGATGCGGATCGCCCCGAGGATCGCCGCTCCCGCCCCGACGATCACGTTGTCCTCGAGGGTAGGGTGCCGCTTCCCCTTGTTCCAGCTCGTCCCGCCGAGGGTCACACCGTGGTAGAGGGTGACGTTGTTGCCGATCTCCGACGTTTCCCCGATCACCACTCCCATGCCGTGATCGATGAAGAACCCTTCGCCGATCGTCGCTCCCGGGTGGATCTCGATCCCCGTGAGAGTGCGCGAGATGTGGGAAAGGAAGCGGGCGAGGACCCTGAGATCTTTCGTCCAGAGCCAGTGGGCGAGGTGGTGGAACCGGACGGCGTGGAAACCGGGGTAGCAGAGGAAGATCTCGAGCACGCTGCGCGCGGCGGGATCCCTCTCGAAGATGACCTTGATGTCGTTCCGGATCGATCGGAACATCTTTCCTCCCCGCGATCGGAGATTATAAGACAGAATAAGTCAATTATTCGGCATTTTCAAAAGAAATGGAAGGATTTTCTGCAGCCGTCTTTCCTTGATCCCCCTGACGCCGAGAAGGTCTTCAGGAGAACGGAATCCCCCGAGGCGATCCCGCTCCTCCACCATGGCGGCGGCGATCTCGTCGGAGATCCCGGGCAGTTCCGAGATCTCGCCAATGGAAGCTTTATTGATATCTATCCGTTTTCCAAGGAGGTATTTCTGGCGGATCGTGAGAGGGCCGCTTCGGGGACTTTCGGCGGAACGGGGGACCGTTTCGTTGTCGGTGGCAGATGGAAAAACGGGAGAACGGTCGGTCCTGTCGATCGAAGGGAGAAACCCGACCGAGGCTACGTGGAACGCCGTGGCGCACGCATTCCAGACCAGCAGGATCAAGGAAAGAACAAGGACGGCGCGTCGCTTCCCGCCGCTACTCTCCCTGCCCCCCTGAATCGGCACGCCGCGTCCTCCACAATTTGTACCGGATGCTGTCGACCAGGGCCTGCCAGGACGCCTCGATGATGTTGTGCGACACGCCCACGGTGCCCCAGATCTCGTCCCTGTCGCCGGATTTAATCAAGACGCGTACCGAGGAGCCGGTCCCTACCTGCTTGATGACGCGGACCTTGTAGTCAAGGAGCTTCACCTCGGCCACTTCGGGGTAGAATTTCTCAAGGGCCTTCCGCAAGGCGTTGTCCATGGCGTTTACCGGGCCGTTCCCCAGCGCCGCCGTGTGCTCCGCCTTCCCGTCGACGGAGATCTGGATCGTCGCCTCGGCGATCGGCTCTTCGCCCTCGGACCGTTTTTCGTCGATCACCCGGAACCCGATCAGTTCGAAAAACGGCTCGTGCTCCCCCATCGCGCGGCGTGCCAGCAGCTCGAACGAGGCGTCCGCCCCCTCGAACTGGAACCCCTTGTGTTCGAGCTCCTTGATCTCGTCGAGGATCTTTTCGGTGTTGGGGTCCTTCGCGTTGAACTTGAGCCCCGTTTCCTGGATCTTCGAGAGGATGTTGCTGCGCCCGGAAAGGTCGGAGATCAGGACCCGCCGGTGGTTTCCCACCGTCTCGGGCTCGATGTGCTCATACGTCTTCGTGTGCCGGCGGATGGCGGAGACGTGCATCCCGCCCTTGTGCGCGAACGCCGCGTTCCCGACGTACGGCGCGTGGAGCCATTGCCCGACGTTGGCCACCTCGGCAACGTAGCGCGACAGGTCGGTCAGCTTCCGCAACTGCCCCTTCGGAAGGACCTCCCGCCCCATCTTGAGCATCAACGCGGGGAGGATGGAGACAAGGTTCGCGTTCCCGCACCGTTCCCCGTACCCGTTGATCGTACCCTGCACCTGGGTTGCGCCGCTCTCCACGGCCGCCAGCGTGTTGGCAACCGCCATCTCGCCGTCGTTGTGCGTGTGGATCCCGATCGCCGTGGAGGTCGCCTTGCGCACCTCCTTCACGATCCGCGAGATGTCGGACGGGAGCCCCCCGCCGTTCGTGTCGCAAAGGACCAGGACGTCGGCCCCCGCCTCGACCGCGGCCGCCAGCACCTTCATCGCGTATTTCGGGTTGTGCGCGTACCCGTCGAAGAAATGCTCGGCGTCGAAGAAGACCTTGTCGGCGTTCTTCTTCAAATACACCACCGTGTCCTTGACGGCGTGCAGGTTCTCCTCGAGAGTGGTGCGCAGCGCCTCGATGACGTGGAAGTCCCACGACTTCCCCACCACCGTGATGACCGGCGTCCCCGCGGCGACGAGCGCCTTCATGTTGGCGTCCTCGTCGACCTTCTTCCCCACCCGTCGGGTCATCCCGAAGGCGCACATGACCGAGTTCTTCCAGCGCATCTTGCGCGCCCGCTCGAAGAACTCCTTGTCCTTCGGGTTGCTGCCGGGGTAGCCGCCCTCGATGAAGTGGATGCCGAACTCGTCAAGTTTCTGGGCGATCGCGACCTTGTCGAGCACGGACAGGGAAACCTCTTCGGACTGGGTCCCGTCCCGCAGCGTCGTGTCGTACAGATACACGTTCTTCATTCGTCGTCCCGCCCTTCCGATCTGGTCTTCCTCGTTCGATGCGCCTCGGTCAGGCGGGTTTCCCCAATCCGAACGATGCGTGGAGGACGCGCACGGCCAGCTCGGTGTACTTCTCCTCGATGAGGACGGAGATCTTGATCTCCGAGGTGGAGATCCCGAGGATGTTGATCCCCTCGCCCGCCAGCGTCTCGAACACTTTCAGCGCCACCCCGGAATGGGAACGCATCGCCATGCCGACGATGGAGACCTTGGCGATCTTGTCGTCCCCGACGACCCGTTCCGCCCCGACGTCCTTCGCCGCCTTCTCGGTGATCTGCATCGCCTTCTTGTAGTCGGTGCGCCCGATCGTGAACGTCAGGTCCGTGAACCCGGTGACGGAGACGTTCTGGACGATGACGTCGACCACGATGTTCGCTTCCGACAGCGGCCTGAAGATCTTCGCCGCGATTCCCGGGCGGTCCGGGACCTTGACCACCGTGATCTTCGCCTCGTTCTTGCTGTACGCCACGCCGGACACCACCGCCGTTTCCATGATCTCCTCCTCCGTCGTTACGATCGTTCCCTGGTTATCGTTGAACGAGGAGCGGACGTGGATCCGCACCCCGTACTTCATCCCGAATTCCACCGAGCGGATCTGCAGCACCTTGGCGCCCAGGGAGGCGAGCTCCAGCATCTCCTCGAAGGAGATCTTGTCGAGTTTCCGGGCATCGGCGCAGATATTCGGGTCGGTGGTGTACACGCCATCCACGTCCGTGTAAATCTCGCAGACGTCCGCCTTGAGCGCCGCCGCCACGGCCACGGCGCTGGTGTCGGAGCCGCCGCGCCCGAGCGTGGTGATCGACCCGGTGTCGTCAATCCCCTGGAAGCCGGCCACGACGGCGACGTATCCTTCCTTCAGAGCCTTCGTGATCGTCTCGCCCCGGATCTGCCGGATCCGCGCCTTGACGTATGCCGCGTCTGTCAGCACGGGGATCTGGAAGCCGCAGAACGACTTCGCCTTGCACCCCATCTCGGTGAGGGCGATCGCCAGCAGCCCGATCGTCACCTGCTCGCCGGTGGAGGCGACGACGTCGAGCTCCCGCTCGTTCGGCATCTCCGAAAGCTGGTTCGCCAGCCCGAGCAGCCGGTTCGTCTCGCCAGACATCGCGGAGACGACCACGACGACGTCGTTCCCCTCCGCCTTCGTCCGGGCCACCCTCTTCGCGCAATTCTTGATCTTCTCGATCGTGCCGACCGAGGTCCCGCCGTACTTCTGGACAATGAGTGCCATCGCGCCTGTCACCCTCCTCGCTGGAAGCGTATGGACCGTGCCCGGAATTCGTCGAACCCCGGGAGGTCCGGGGCGGCGATCGCGATCTCCCTGCGGTCGTCGCCCAAAAAAGAGAATTTAACCTGTATACAATCCGTTGGCAACAGTTCCTCGATCTTTTCCGCCCACTCCACCAGGCAGACGCCGTCGCCCGAAAGGATCTCGCGCATCCCGATCTCGTCCGCTTCGCGCGCCCCCGCAAGGCGGTAGACGTCGATGTGCGTGAGCGGAACCGTCCCCGCGTGCTCCGTCACGATCGTGAAGGTCGGACTGAGGATCCGGTCGGGCGAAATCCCCAGCGCCTCCCCCACCCCCTTGCAGAAGAGCGTCTTCCCCGCACCGAGGTCGCCATACAGCGCGACGACGTCGCCGGGGCGAAGCGCCGCGCCCAACGCCCGCGCGATCGCAAGGGTGTCAGCGGGCGAGGTCGATGTGAGCCACAAATACTCTTTTTCACACATCAGGATATGCCCGCTCGCTGTGATTCCGCTCCTGGCGGAGGACACTCCTTCCCTCCACCCGGGGTTGAACCAGGAATGTCCCCCTCTGGGGAGGTTTACTCTTCCGGTTCGGGTTCGCCGAGGGTATGCTGCAGCGCCCCCCGGATGTTGTCGATCACGTCGGTCGCCGTCACCGGGGTCATCGGGTGCTCGCGGACCAGCAGGTCGGCCGACAGGCCGTGCAGGAAGACGCCCGCGCAGGCGGCGTCGTTCGGCGAGAGCCCCTGGGAGGCGAGCGCCGCGATCATCCCGGTCAAGGCGTCGCCCATGCCGCCCGACGCCATGTACGGATTCCCCGTCGTGTTGATGAAGATGTCCCCCTTCGGCGTCGCCACAATGGTGCGCGCCCCCTTGAGGATCACCGTGACCCGCTCCTCTTCCGCCAGGTGCCGCGCCGAGTCGATCCGCGCCGCCTCGATCGATTCGATCGTCTCCTTCATCAGCCGCGCCATCTCCCCCGGGTGGGGGGTGAGGATGCACGGGGCCGTCGCCCCCTGCAGGACGACCGCCTCCCCCGACAAGGCGTTCAGCGCGTCGGCGTCGAGCAGGAACGGAACCTTGATCCTCGAGATCAGTTCCTTCACGAACGCGGGCATCGTGTCGGTCATCCCCAGCCCCGGCCCGACGACGACCACGTCCGCCTTCGAAAGGACCTCCATCAGCGCGGGGATCATCCCGGGCGCGAAGTACCCCGTCCCGCCGTCCGGGATCCCGCAGGTCATCACCTCCATCTGCTTCGACTCGACGATCGGCCGCAGTGACTCCGGCGTGATCACGGTGATGAGCCCCGCCCCCATGCGCAGCGCAGCGGATCCGGCGAGGCACGGCGCGCCCGTCATCCCGGGCGACCCGCCGACGATGTGGACCCTTCCCGCGTCTCCCTTATGGAAGTCGGGCGGGCGCACGGAGAGCATGCTTTTCACGATCTGCTCGTCCAGCGCCTCGGTATTGATCTGCGCGTCGAACACCGCCCGCGGCGGGATTCCGATGTCGTAGATCTCCGTTTCGCCGCAATGGATCGAGCCGGGAAGCAGGACGTGTCCCAGCTTCAGGAGGCCGAAGGTCCCCGTGAATTCGGCGCGGATCGCCTCGCCCATGATCCGGCCGGTTGTCGCGTCGATCCCTGTCGGGATGTCCACGGCGAAGACGGGGGCCATCGAGAGATTGATCACCTCGACCACCTCGCGCACGATCCCGGACAACGGGGACGTGAGGCCCGTCCCGAGGATCGCGTCCACGCACAGGTGGACCTCCTCGAGATAGGTGCGCAGGTCCTCCACCCCTTCCGTGTCCCGGATCACCCGGACCTCGACGTCCATCCGCCGAAGGATCTCGTGCTGGGTCCGCGCGTCGGCCGACAGGTCGTTCTCCTCGCACAGGAGGAAGACCTCGACATAGGCGCCCCGGTTGTGCAGGTGGCGGGCGATCACCATCCCATCGCCGCCGTTGTTCCCCTTGCCGCACACCACCGCAACGGACGCCTCCTGGGGGCCGCCCGCCTTCTCCTCGAGGATCCGGAAGATCCGGTCCGTGCACGACCGCCCGGCGTTCTCCATCAGCACCAGGGCGGGGATGCCGTACGTGTGGATCGTCACCCGATCCAGTTCGGCCATCTGCCGTGCCGTCACGATTTTCATCTACCCCCCCCACCCGCCTTTTCGAGGATCACGAACGCCACCGCCTTCCCGCCGTCATGCGTGATCGACACGTGCACCGCGCCGCCGCCGCGCAACTCCGCCCATTTCACCGCCTGCCCGTGCAGATGGACCTCGGGCTTTCCAGAGCGGGCACGCACCGTCTCTACGTCCCTCCAGAGGATCCCTTGCGACTTCCCGGTCCCGAGAGCCTTCATCACCGCTTCCTTAACCGCGAAACGCCCCGCCAGCCGTTCCGCCTGTTTCGCGCCGCTCATCGCGTAGTCCGTTTCCGCCTCGGTGTAGACACGGCGCAGGAACCGTTCCCCGTACCGGTCCAGCAGTGCCTGGATCCGTGCGATGTCGACGATGTCCACGCCGATCCCGGCGATCATACATTCACCATTTCAGACTCCGGGCTCGCGGGGGGGCTTCCACTCCGCTACGCTCGCGACCTTCGACCGCTCGCTGCGATTCCGTTCGACGCAATCCCTGCCTCTCTCCATACGCCGCTGCGTGGAACCCCCCCGCTGCGCCCTGCGTCTGTGTAAGCTTATATATGATAAATAGGATCACGCCCCGTGGATCAGGTCGGCGATCTCTTTCACGGCCGCCGGCAGCCCGAGGAAGATCGCCCGGGCGATGATGCTGTGCCCGATGTTGAACTCCTCGATCTCCGGGATGCCAAGGATCGGGACGATGTTTCGGACGTCGAGCCCGTGGCCCGCGAAAACCTTGAGCCCGATGGAAGCGGCGAACGCCGCCGCCGCGCGGATCTTCGCCAGCTCCGCCTCGGGGTTCCCCGCGGCGAACGCCTCGCAGAACGTTCCGGTGTGAATCTCGATCGCGTCCGCCCCCGCCTGGCGCGAAGCGCGCACCTGGGAGAGGTCCGGGGCGATGAACATGCTGACGACGATCCCGGCCTTTTTCAGCCGCGCCGTCGTTTGCACCCTCGCCTCCAGATGCCCCAGGACGTCCAGCCCGCCCTCGGTCGTGATCTCCTCGCGCTTCTCCGGGACCAGCGTGCAGGAGTACGGTTTCAGTCCGCAGGCGATCCGCGTGATCTCGTCGGTCGCGGCCATCTCGAGGTTGATCCGCGTCGTCACGACCTGTTTCAGCACCTCGAGGTCCCGGTCCTGGATGTGGCGCCGGTCCTCCCGCAGGTGGACCGTGATCCCGTCGGCGCCGTACTGCTCGGCGATCGACGCCGCGGCCGCCGGTTCCGGGACCTGTCCCCGCCGCGCCTGGCGGAGCGTGGCCACGTGGTCGATGTTGACCCCGAGCCGCTTCCGCGTCGGCGTCATCGGCCTTCCTCCCTCGCCTTCTCGCCCAATGCCTTCACGATCGCCTCGACCTCGTCCCGGTTCTCCCCTTCCACCATGATGCGCAGAAGCGGCTCCGTCCCGCTGTACCGGACGACGATCCGACCCCGGCTCCCGAGCGCCTTCTCGAAATCCACCTGGGCCTTCCGGAACCCCTTCATCGACTCGAGCGGCACCCGTTGCTTCATCCGTATGTTGTGCAGCATCTGCGGGAAGACGGCCAGTTCCTTCCCCAGCTCCGAGACCTTCTTTCCGGACTCGACCATGATGCCGAGCAACTGCAGCGCCGCGAGCACCCCGTCGCCCGTGGTGGCGTGATCGAGGAAGATCAGGTGCCCCGACTGCTCCCCTCCGAAGTTGTAATTGCCGGCCCGAATCGCTTCGACGACGTGCCGGTCCCCTACCGGTGCGCGCAGGAGCTTGATCTTCCGCTCCTTGAAGTACAGCTCGAGGCCGATGTTGCTCATGACGGTGGCCACCACCGTGTTTTTCGCCAATCGTTTCTTGCGGGCCATCTCCCCGGCGCAGATCGCCATGAGCCGGTCGCCGTCCTGAATCCCTCCCTTCTCGTCCACGACGATCAGCCGGTCCGCGTCGCCGTCCAGCGAGATTCCGATGTCCGCGCGCGCCTCCAGTACCTTCGCCGCCACGACCTCCGGGTAGAGGGAGCCGCACTGATCGTTGATGTTCACCCCGGTGGGGGAAACGCCGATCGGGATCACCTCAGCGCCAAGCTCCGCGAACACGAGCGGTGCGATCCGGTACGCCGCGCCGTTGGCGCAATCCACCACGATGCGCAACCCCTCCAGGGAGAGGTGCGCGGGGAAGGTGCTCTTCAGGTACACGATATACCGGCCGGTCGCGTCGTCGATCCGGTGCGCTTTTCCGATCTGAGGCGACGGGGGACGATTTTCCTTGAGGTGCTCCCCGTACATCAGTTCCTCGATGCGGGACTCGACGTCGTCGGGGAGTTTGAAACCGTCCCGGCCGAAGAACTTGATCCCGTTGTCGGGGTACGGGTTGTGGGAGGCGGAGATGACGATGCCGGCGTCGGCCCGCATCGAACGGGTGAGGAACGCGATCCCCGGCGTGGGCATCGGCCCCACGAGCAGGACGTCGCCCCCCATCGCGCAGATCCCGGCCGCCAGCGCCGTCTCGAACATGTAGCCGGACAGGCGGGTGTCCTTCCCGATCACGATCTTGTGCATGCCGTTCTTTCCGCGGAACAGGTGCGCCGCCGCCTGCCCCAGCGCCAGCGCTGTCTCCACGGTCATCGGGTCGGTGTTTGCGACCCCTCGCACGCCGTCGGTCCCGAACAGCCTTCTCACCGGGGGAATCCTCCTATTTCCGGAATTGGATCTTTACGCGGACGTTCGGATTTCCGACGATTTTAGCATGCGGTTCGCGCGTTTCGACGCGGGCAATCGCCGAATACGCGCCGTCTGTCCGGTCCGGCACGACCTCTTCCGTGTAGACCACCGGCATCCGGAAGAACTCTTCCACGAGCGCCTCGACCTCCACCGACGGCGGGTCGGTCTCCACCTTCACGACGCGCTTGCGGACCGCGGCCCCTCCGCCGATCCGGACCGACACCGGGACCGTCCGCCGCTCCGTCCGGTCGAGGATCACCTCGATCGAGGAAGGGAAGATCCGCTGCACCTTGATCCCCGGCGGAACCTTCACCGCCCGATCGTCCAGGGTGAAGTATTGGCGCCCTGTGTGCGCGGCGGCCAGGTCGACCCCGGCGGAGATCTCCGAAGGGCGCATCCCCGACAGCAGGGGTGACGGCCCCGAGAGACGCACCTCCACCTCCCGCTCGGGCTTGTTCGTCATCGTCAGCCCCTTCGGCACGTTGCGGATCTCCAGCGGGATGGTGAAGCTGACCAGCACCTTGCTCTCGCCCGCGACGTACCACCACGCCGCCACGGCCAGCACGAGGGCGACGACTTTCAGCCCGAGGTTCCGGCTCGCGAGCCGCCGGAGGGCCCGGAACAGGTCAGCCGCATTCACGGGGCGTCCTCCTTGCGCAACAGCAGCCCGAGCGTCTCACGCAGCTGCTGCGCGGTTTCCGCGCGGGTCAACGACCGGTTCGAGAAGACCGTGACGTTCCCCGTCTCCTCGGAGACGACCACCGCCACCGCGTCCGTTTCGGACGCCACGCCGAATGCCGCGCGGTGCCGGGTCCCCATCCCGCGGGTCTCGACCGATTCGGCCGGGATGGGGAGGATGACCCCCGCCGCCGCGATCCGGTTCTGGCGGATCACCACCGCCCCGTCGTGTACCGGCGAGCTCGTCGAGAAAATCGAGGCGGCCAGTTCGTGGGAGAAGAGCGCGTCGAGCTTTTTCCCGTGCTCGACGAGTTCCTCGAGCCCCATCTCGCGCTCCAGAAGCAGGATGGCGCCGGTGCGCTCCGCCGCCAGCAGGAAGGCGCTTTGGGCGAGCTGATCGATCACGTCCGGGTCAGGGGCGCTCCCCTTCCCCCCGAAGAGCCGCCACTGCCCGATCCTTGCAAGTCCTCGGCGTATCTCGTTATGGAAGACGACCACCAGGACCACGAGGAGGTTTTCCAGGAAGTTGCCGACCAGCCACTGGAAGGTGACCATCCCGGCCTTCTTGGCGACGACGTACATCACCATCAGGATCAGAAGGCCGAAGAGCATCTGGACGGCCCGCGTGCCCCGGATGAACAGAAGGACCCAGTAGATGATGAAGGCGACCAGGAGGATGTCGAGGACGTCGATCACCCCGATGGAAAGGAGTCCGCCTACCATGACGCCTCCCCCCGGATCGCGTACGCCACTTCGACCACTTCCCGCATCTCCTTCACGTCGTGGACGCGCACAACGTTGGCGCCGCGCAGCACCGCCGCCGCGACGGCCGCCGCGGTGCCGAACGCCCGTTCCGCCGCCGGCGCGCCGGTCAAGTTCCCAATAAACGATTTGCGCGACGGGCCAAAGACGATCGGTCGCCCGAGGACTCGCAGCCGATCGAGGTGCCGGTGCAGCGCAAGGTTGTCGCAAAGGCGCTTGCCGAACCCGATCCCGGGGTCGACGAGGATCCGTTCCGGGTCGATCCCGGCGCCTTTCGCCGCATCGATCCGCCCGGTCAGCTCCGCCAGCAGTTCATCAAACAGCGCGTCGTAGCGCGGCGCCTCCTGCATCGTCGCGGGGGATCCCCGCCGGTGCATCAGCACCACGGCGCACCCCGAATCGCGGACGACCCCCGCCATCTCCGGGTCGTCGGCAAGGGCGCTCGTGTCGTTCACGATCCTCGCACCCGCCGCGACCGCCGCGTTCGCCACGGCCGCCTTGGTCGTGTCCACCGAGATCACCGCCTTCGTCTTCGCGACCAGCCCCCGGATGACGGGGATCACCCGGCGCATCTCCTCGTCCGCCGGAACGGGGAGCGACCCCGGACGGGTCGACTCGCCCCCCACGTC